>Ga0315268_10000061_pt1 | contig 116194 bp, 104 predicted proteins | sample C1_top_MG_FD_204535 | JGI IMG/M metagenome (GOLD analysis project Ga0315268, IMG submission 204535) | Sediment microbial communities from Yellowstone Lake, YNP, Wyoming, USA - C1_top | ecosystem: Environmental > Aquatic > Freshwater > Lake > Sediment | place: USA: Wyoming | collected 2017-08-01
GTCACATGATCGCTGCGCAAGCCCATCTCGTCGCCCCAGTAGATCGTGGCTCCCTCGCGCCGGGCTCGACGCGCGATCGCCGGATAGTCCACGCGCAACCAGCGCGCGATGGCGACATCGTTTCGCTCGTACGCGCGCCGCACGGGCTTCTGTGCGCTCATGCCCCAGGCCTTCAGATACCGGCCCACCGTCGTCAAGGCGATGACGACTCCCACCTCGCGTTCGATCAGTCGCGCGACGGCGGCCCGCGTCCACAAATAGAATCCCAACTTGAGCTGGTCCGGCATGCGATCGATGATCTGCTGCCGGATGCGCCCCGACTGCTTCGCGGTGAGGTGCCCGCTCCCCGGACGGCGCCCGCGACGCTTCAGCGTCAGATTGCGCAGCCCCCCCGTCTTGTCCAGCGCCATCCACTTGTTCACCGCGCGCAGACTGACCCCGAACGTGGGCGCGGCGGTCGTCTGCGTCATCCCGGCGCGCACCGCTTTGACCACGGACCGCCGCAAGTGCGTCAGGGTCGCGGTATCCAACCTCCGGGCATCGGTCTTGCTGGCCATGTGCAGAATGTAACATGCTACGCACTATTTGACGACCCGATCAGTAATTGCGGCGCGCGCTGTGATGTAGTCCCTGATGTCCATAGATTGAATTTCCCCCGATTTAGTGGACACCGAGTTTAGGCTGATTGCCAGCGAAGAGCGGTGCCGCGTACGGAAAGGCCAGCTCGATGCAGAGCAGGCCAGCCGCGAGCCAGAACAGCACCTGATAGGCGCGGCTGACCACGGGCGTTGCGCAGGCGGCGCCGGGTGCGCAGTCGCTGGCCGTGCGGAAGATGCGACCATGTGCCACCACGAGCGCGAGGCGTCCCGACCTCGCGGGCAGGGCACCGCGGCCCTACGACGCTCCCGTCTCTCGTTCCGGCTCTCGCAGGGTAGTCATGACTGCCTAACCTTACAACCGTACCCTACTGCGGAGTCAAGAGCCGGCGCGATGGCTACCCCATGACCCCCGCGATGCAGGCCGAGAGGAAGTTGGCAAGCGTGCCGGCGATCATGGCGCGAAATCCGAGTCGCGCCAGGTCGCCGCGCCGTTCGGGAATGAGCGCGCCGATGCCGCCAATCTGGATGGCGATGGAACTGAAGTTGGCGAAGCCGCAGAGCGCGAAGGTGGAGATGAGCTTGGCCTTCTCGCTGAGGTCCGTCAGCTTGCCCAGCTCGATGAACGCGACGAATTCGTTCACCACCATGCGCTTGCCCAGCAACTGACCGACGGTGCCCGCCTCGGCCCACGGCACGCCCATCACGAAGGCGAAGGGCTTGAAGACGGTGCCGAGGATGGACTCGAGGCTGAGGGCGGGATGCAGGCCCGTGAGCAGGCCGTTGAGCAGGGCGACCAGCGCGATGAACGCCACCAGCATGCCGGCCACGTTGATGGCCAGTTGCACGCCTTCGGACGCGCCGCGCGCGGCGGCGTCGAGCACGTTGGCGTCGTGATTGGGGAGGTCCACTGCCACGTCGCCGCTCGTCACCGGATGTTCCGTTTCCGGCTCCATGATCTTGGCCATCATGATGGCGCCCGGCGCGGTCATGATCACGGCGGTGAGCAGATGCACGATGTCGACGTGCGCGATCTGCACGTACGCTACCATGATGCTCCCCGACACGTGCGCCATGCCCGCCGTCATGATGGTCATGAGTTCGCTGCGGGTGAAGCGCCCCAGGAACGGGCGCACCGTGAGCGGTGCTTCCGTCTGGCCCATCATGATGCTCGCCGCCACGGCGACGCTTTCGGCACCCGACACCTTGAGCACGCGCCCGATGGCCTTGGCCATCGCGCCGACCACCCACTGCATGATGCCGACGTAGTACAGCACCGCGAAGATGCTGGCCACGAAGATGATCACGGGGAGCACGACGAAGGCAAAGACCAAGCCCGCGCTGCCGGCGGGATTGGCGAGGCTGCCAAAGACGAACTGGGCGCCCTGGCTGGCGTATTCCATCAGGTTCTGCACCACGCCGCGAAGCCGCTCGAAGGTGCGCCCCACCATGTTGCCCCAGAGGGCGCAATAGGCCGCGACGCCCCAGATCGTCCAGCTGAGGGGCTTCGACTCGAACTTGGCGAAGCGCCGGAGCAGGGCGGGGGTGGCGAGCAGGAGCAGCACCACCCAGCCGAAGTCCCACGTCGTGGTGCCGATCTGCGCCACCGGCCACGCCATGAAGGCGAGATACGGCGCGATGACGGCGCCCTTGAGCACCACCACGGCGAGCACCCACTGCAGCACAAGGGCCCAGCCGACGGTGCGCCAATGGATGGCGCGGCGGTCGCGGCTGAGCAGGAGGGCGAGGGCGATAAACGCCACGATGCCCAGCAGGCCCACGAAACGTTCCATGTGTTCTCCGTGCGGACGGGGTGCAGCAGGCCAGCGTGTACGATTCGGGGCCAAACTGGTCCGGAACATTTTGCCTCACTGACCAGCGAGACACAATAGGGCATTGCCCGTGCGCCTCCCGCGCGTGCGTCTCCCGGGCCTGCGTCTCCGGTGCGTGCGCCTAGCGCTCTGCACCCGACGCTGCCAGTTTTTCGGCGCGCGCCGCGATGGTGCGCCCGGAGAATCCCATGACGCTTGCCAGAATCGACTGGATCATCGTTGCCGTCTACTTTGCGCTGAGCCTCGGCGTGGGGCTCATGTTCACGCGTCGCGCGAGCAGCAGCACCGAGAACTATTTCCTCGCCGGCCGCACCGTGCCCTGGTGGCTGGCCGGCGTCTCGATTGTCGCCACCACGTTTGCCTCCGACACGCCGCTGCTCGTCACGGGCATCACCGCGCGCGGCGGCATTGCCGGCAACTGGATCTGGTGGTCGTTCGTGCTCTCGGGCATGCTCACCGTCTTCTTCTTTGCCCGGCTCTGGCGGCGGTCGGGGGTGATGACCGACGTGGAGTTCGTCGCGATCCGCTATTCGGGACGTCCCGCGCATTTCCTGCGCATCTTCCGGTCGGTCTACCTTGGCCTGCCGATCAATGCGATCATCGGCGGCGCGGTGACCCTCGGCATGGTGAAGGTGCTCAAGGCGACACTCGGCCTCAACGAGTGGACCGCGGTCTTCATCTGCTTTGGCGTCACCGCCGTCTACTCCACGCTCGGCGGGTTCATGGGCGTGCTCTGGACCGACTTCTTCCAGTTCCTGCTCGCGATGACGGGGTCGGTGGCACTCGCCTGGTTCTCGGTGCAGGCGGTGGGCGGACTCGATGGCCTGCACGCCGGCCTCGTGCGCACGCACGGCGACGCGGCGGCGAGCCTGCTGACGTTCTTCCCGCGGCACGAGGGGGCGTTTCTGCCGCTCGTGACCCTGGCGGTATTCCTCGCCGTGCAGTGGTGGGCCGCGGTGTATCCCGGGGCCGAACCGGGTGGCGGCGGCTACGTGGCACAGCGCATGTTCGCATCGAAGGATGAGAAGTCCTCGCTGCTGGCGGTGCTCACGTTCAACATTCTGCACTACACGATGCGGCCCTGGCCGTGGATCCTGACCGCGCTGGCGTCGATGGTGTACTATGCCGGCAATGCGGCCATGACGGCCGACCCGGAACTCGGCTATGCGCGCATGATCGTGGATGTGCTGCCGATCGGCTGGCGCGGCGTGATGCTGGCGGCGTTCGGCGCGGCGTACATGTCGACGATTTCGACGCAACTGAACTGGGGCGCGTCGTATCTCGTGAACGACCTGTACCGCCCGTACCTCAAGCCCGGGCAGTCGGAAACGCACTACGTGACGGTGTCGCGCATCGCGTCGGTGCTCATCATGGTGCTCAGCGGCCTCGTGGCGCTGCGGCTCGGCCGAGTGACGCGGGCGCTCGATCTGCTGCTGTCGATCGGAGCGGGGACGGGGCTCGTATTCATCCTCCGCTGGTACTGGTGGCGCGTGAGCGCGTGGTCCGAGATCTCGGCCATGCTTGCCGCCACGGCGACGTCGCTCTGGCTGCAACTCGGCGTCGGTCCGGCGGGGTTCGGGCTCAGCGACTCGGGACGCGACGCGCAGGTGTTCTTTGCGTATTCGATTCTGGTCACCACCGCGGTGGTGACGGTGGTCTGGCTTGCCGTGACGTTTCTGACGAAGCCCACCGACCAGGCGACGCTGATTTCGTTCTACCGCCACACGCGCCCATCGCGCCGAGGGTGGGGGCCGATCGCGGCGCTCGTGCCTGACGTGCAGGTGGACAACGTGGGCTGGGTGCCGCTGCGGCAGTGGGTGCTGGGGTGCGCGGCGGTCTATCTGTCGCTGTTCGGCATTGGCGAACTGCTGTTGGGGAGCGCGGCGCGGGGCATCGCGTTCATCGTGCTTTCGCTCTTGTGCGGCTACGCCATCCTGCACACGCTGCGACGGGAAACGTGACGAGGGTCGATCTTGCCGCACTCGCGCAGCATGTGATCGACGGTCACGACGCCGACGTCGGCCGGCTCACGCGCGAGGCGCTCGACGAGGGGCAGTCGCCAGCCGAGGTGCTCGAACGCGGTCTCGTGGCCGGCATGCAGGTGATCGGCGAGCGGTTTCGCGAGAACGTGATCTTCGTGCCCGAGGTGCTGGTGGCGGCGCGGGCCATGAAGGCCGGCCTGGCGCATCTCGAGCCCGTTCTGGCGGCGAGCGGCATCGCGCCCGTGGGAACGTGCGTCCTCGGCACGGTGAAGGGCGACATCCACGACATCGGCAAGAACCTGGTGGGGATGATGCTGCGGGGCGCGGGGGTGCGTGTTATTGACCTTGGAGTCAATACGCCCTTGCCCAAATTCATGGCCGCCATCGAGGAGCACCGGCCCGAGATCGTGGGGATGTCGGCGTTGCTGACGACGACGATGGGGCAGATGAAGGTGAACATCGAGGCGTTCCGTCAGGCGGGAGTGCTGCAGCGCGCGCGGGTGATGGTGGGCGGAGCGGCCGTGTCGGGCGAGTACGCGGCGGCGATTGGCGCGCATGGCTACGCCAAGGATGCACCGTCGGCGGTGGGGCGTGCGCTCGAGCTCCTGGTTGAAGTGAAAGCGGCGCGGCTGGTGGTCGAGGGCTGACGGTGGCCTTTCGCGTCCGGTTCCTCCCCGAGGACCGCTCGATGGTGTCGGACGAGCCGCTCGACCTGTTCAACGCGGCGGCGCAGTGCGACATCTGGACGGAACAGCCGTGCGGCGCGCGGACGGTGTGCGGCAAGTGTCGCGTGCGCGTGGTGAAGGGCGCGGCAGCTGTCACGAGCGCGGACACTCGGCTACTGAGCGCGGCGGAGAGAGCCGATGGATGGCGGATCGGGTGCCAGCTGACGCTCGATCGCGAGGTGACGCTGGCGGTTCCGATGCAGGCACGGTCCATGGCGGCCAAGTCGTTTGGCGGCGACGACCTGTTTGCCGACGGTATTCAACCGAACGTTCAAATACCCGATGGTGCGTCGCCGGGCGCACCGGACGCACGCTTCGGCGTGGCCGTGGACGTCGGCACGACGAGTCTGGCGGCCGCGCTGATCGATCTCGCCGATGGACGGGTGGTGGCGACGACGACGCGCGTCAACCCGCAGGCGCGGTTCGGCGCGGACGTGATGTCGCGCATCCACTTCGCGCAGGAGCAGGCGGACGGCAACGCGCAGCTGCGCGCGAGCGTCACCGACGCGATCGGCGCGATGATCGCGGCGCTGACGGTGCAGGGCGGCATCTCGGCCGAGGAGGTGATGGCGGTGGCCTGTGCCGGCAACGCGACGATGACGCATGGTGTCGTGGGGGCAGACGTCACGTCGCTGGGGCAGGCGCCGTACTGCGGATCATTCACGGACGAACGTCGGTGGCGCGCGCGTGATGGCGGATGGCCTACGCACGCTGAGGGCATGGCCTGGACGCTGCCGATGGTCGGGCATCACGTGGGCGGCGACACCGTGGCGGCCATCGTGGCGTGCGGCGTGGACGAGAGCGACCGCTGGCAACTGCTCATCGACCTCGGCACGAATACCGAGGTGGTGCTGGGGTGCCGGCGCACCCTGATTGCCACGTCGACCGCGGCGGGGCCCGCATTCGAGGGAGCGCATATCGCGCACGGGATGCGTGCGGCGCCCGGCGCCATCGACCGCGTACATATAATGAAAGACGGCCGGCTCATCGTTGGCACGGTGGCCAACCTACCGGCATGCGGCATTTGCGGCAGCGGCCTGATTGACGCGGTGGCCGAACTGCATCGCGCCGGCGTGATTGCCGCGAGCGGCTATTTGCGCAGCGCGGTGGAATGCGGCGAGCAGGGCGTGCCGCCGCAGTTGCGCGAACGCATCGAGGAATTGCCGGGGGTGGGGCGGCAGGTGCGGCTCGATGGCGAGGTGACGCTGACGGCGCAGGACATTCGGGAGCTGCAGTTGGTGAAGGGGTCGATTGCCGCGGGCATCGCGCTGCTGCTGCGCCATGCGCACGTCGGCATCGAACAGATCGACGCTGTGTACATTGCGGGGATGTTCGGGACGTTCGTGCGGACGTCGTCGGCGCAGGCCATCGGACTCGTGCCCGCAGTGGACCCCGAGCGCGTACACTTTGTGGGGAACGCGGCGGGCGTTGGCACGCGGATGGTGCTGGTGGACGCGAAGGCTCGGCGACGGGCCGAGCAGGTGGCGCAGCGGTGCGAGTACCTCGAGTTGGCGGGGCACGCGGCGTACGAAGACGCGTTCGGTGCGGCCATTCCGCTGGGAGCCTGGTGATGGCGCTTCTTTCTGACGATCCGCAAACGCGGTTGGCTATTGCGACGGCTGGCCTTCATGCGACACTGACCGCACTGGCGAGCGATGTCGTGGCGCGTATCGACGAACGCTGTCCGTACCGGGCGTGCGAAGGTCACTGCACGTTTGCATACGGGTGCGTGAACCAGCGGCGCGTGCGCTCGCAGCGTGATGGCGCGATGTGCTGCGCGGGCGATCACCAGTTGCGACGGGCGGACGAATGAACGGGCGCGAGCGGATGGATGTCGCGATGCGGCTCGGCGTGCCCGATCGCGTGCCGGTGATGTGTCAGCTGGCGCTGGGGCACTACTTTTTGCATTCCGGACTGGACGCCATCGAGATATGGCACTCGAGCGATGCGTTCGCCGAGGCGCTGATCCGGCTGCAGGGGCGCTACGGGTTTGACGGGATTCTGGTCAATCTGCCCGGGCGCGATCCCGATTGGCGCAAGGCGGTGACGCGCGTCGAGTGGCGCGGCGACGAGCGAATCATCACGTGGAAGAACGGGTGGTACACGACGGCGCCGGCGGACGACAATCCGCACGTGTATCAGGCCGACGGGACGCGGTACTTTCCCACGTTCGACGAGATCGAACCCGACGAGTTGTTCTATGTGGAGCCGTACGACCTGTCGGGGATCACGTATCCATATAGTTGGGGCTTCGATGGCGAGCGGGCGGAGCCCGGGCCGGAGTTCTTTCCGCCGTGGCACCACGACACCATTCGCCAGGTGGTGGAGCGCACGGGAGGCCAGGTGTCGGTGCATGGCGAGATCTTTTCGCCGTTTGCGCAGTTGATGGAACTGCTCGACTACACCAACGGCCTGATGGCGCTGATGGACGATGCGGAAAAGGTGAAGGCCTGTCTCGACCGGCTGGCCGACGGCGCGATCGAGCTGGGCTGCGGGCAGGCGCGCGCGGGCGCGCACGCGGTGCTCATGTCGTCGGCATTCGCGGGGGCGGGGCTGATTTCGCGTGCGCACTACGCGACGTTCGTGCTGCCGTACGAGCGCAAGGTGATTGACGGCATTCATGCGCGGCACGACGTGCCGATCTACACGCACACGTGCGGCGCGATCGGCGACCGACTCGACCTGATGGAAGCGACGCACACCAACGGCATCGACACGCTCGATCCGCCGCCGCTGGGCACGGTGGAGCTGGCGGATGCGAAGCGGCAGATCGCGGGGCGGATGTTCATCAAGGGGAATCTCGATCCCGTGAACACGGTGCTGTTCGGCTCGAGGTACGACGTGCGCGCGGCGGCGCGCGAGCGGTTGCGGATTGGCGCGCCGGGGGGCGGATACATACTCAGCACCGCGTGTTCCGTGTCGCCGGCGGCGCCGCCCGAAAACATCATGGTGCTGCGCGAGGCGGTGGAGGAGTGGGGGGGCTATGCGTGAGCGACTGATCGACGTGGTGCGCCGAGGGGTGGCGATTGTCGGCGACGGCGGCATGGGAACGGAGCTGCAGCGCGCGGGGCTCGAGCCCGGCGGGTGCGGCGATGAGAGGAACGTGACGCATCCCGACGCCGTGCAGGCGATTCACCGGCGCTATGTGGAGGCCGGGTCGCAGGTGTTGTTGACGAACACGTTCGGCACCAACCGGTTTGTGCTGTCGCGGTACGGGCTGGAGGATCGTGTGACCGATATCGCGCGTGCGGCGGCGATCAACGCACGCGCGGCGGCCGGGACGCGGGCGTGGGTGCTGGGCGATATCGGGCCATGCGGTGGATTCCTGGAGCCGCTGGGGGACATCAGCGAAGCCGATCTCGAGGCGACGTGGCGCGCGGTGATGGGCGCGATGCTCGAGGCAGGGGTGGACGGCATCATCGTGGAGACGATGTCGGCGGTGGACGAGATGACACTCGGCGTGCGCGTGGCGCGCGCGTTGGGCGCGCCGCTGGTGGTGGCGTCGATGGCGTACGACGCCGTACGCGGCGGATTCAAGACGATGATGGGCGTGTCGCCGGCTGATGGTGTGCGCTCGGCGATTGAGGCCGGAGCGGACATCGTGGGGGCGAATTGTGGTCGGATGGAGCCCGAGGAGTTTGTGCAGGTGGCGGCGGCGATGCGTGCGGTGACGGACGCGCCGCTGATGTTGCAGCCGAACGCCGGGCAGCCCGTGCTCGTGGGCGATGCGATCGTGTATCCGCGCGATCCGGAAAGCCTGGCGCCGGCGCTGGTGGAGCTGGCGCGGCATGCGGCGATTGTGGGGGGGTGTTGCGGGACTACGCCGGGGCATGTGGGGGCGTTTCGGGCAGCGATTGAGGGCGGGGGGGGGCTCGAGCCAGTCCGACCAGCGGCGCCCAGATAGTGCAGCGGCTCCTGCGCTGGTGGAACTTTGCACATAGTGCGGTGGCGTTCTCTGTTGGGGTGCGGGATATTGGAGGGGGGCGCTGGTGTTGGGTGGGCGGTCGCGGCGTATCACTTGTGGTGATGAAGGCGTCGCATAATCTGCGTAAGCCAGACGGATTTGCCATGACATACGCGCGCACTGATCTTGAATACTCGTACGAGCCGCGCGACTTCTATGAAGCCGAGGTAGTGGTTGACACCGACATCGGCAGACTCACCGCCGTCGATGGCACACTGATCGTCACGCTTCCAACTCCACGAACACCGTTCGACCGCAAAGAAGCTGCGACGATCACCGAATCAGTGCGCGCGATCATGCGGGCGCGACAAGTGCTTGTGCATCGCCCATTCACTTTGTCCGGACCCAATGTCATCCACTACCGACCCAACGGACGGCGGGACATTGTCATGTTCGCCGAAACGGCGAAAATCGAGATCAAGGGCGTCCCCGTGGATATTCTGGTCACTGACCGCTCGGGGAAGGTTGTCACGAGTACACGCGCGGACCGGATAGCGGAGCACTCGCGGCGTTTATCGAAAGGATTGCGAAAACAATTCCTCGATCACCCGTATTGCGGGCAATGCTTGAGAGTTACAGCCGCGCAGTGACCGATCCAGAGGATGAGCTTGTCCACTTGTACGAGATCCGCGATGCTGCGGCTAAGCACTTTGGTAACGATCAGGCGGCGATCAAGGCGCTTGGCTTGAACCCTTCGGACTGGCGGGACTTGGGTGAACTCGCGAACAACGCACCGCTCAAGGAGGGCAGACATCGCGGCCGCCAGTCGACCGCGCGTCGCGCAGCGACGGAGGAAGAACTCACCCGCGCTCGCGTGACCGGCCGCCAGATAATCGAGAACTTTGCTCGTGCGACATGATCGCGACGGCTGGCGAGCTGAATAGCCGGGCACATAGCTGACACAATTGTCCGGCAACAATGAAGGATCGCGAGCGCCTCGTGTTCGCAGTCGTTTGGAGCGTTCGCAGCAGAAACGTAGGCGTTGAGGCTGTAGAATAACTACTCACGACTCTGAATCGCCGTATTCGAAGGGCCTTCCAACCCTATCCGGGCTGCCGATCGTCGTTTGTAAGCCATCTGGGGAGGAGTACTAAGATCGCGAGTCCGCGATTGGCGATTGGGGCTATTCTACATCCTCGTTGAGCGTCCGTGACTTGATGCCGCGCTTGGCCGTGGTTCTCGATACTAACGCGTATTGGAGTATTGGCGAGGAGGCGTTCGAGCCCTTTCGCTGCGACGAAGTGCATCATTCGGTGATCCCGTACGTGAGCTATTTCGTTGCGTCTGAACTGCTCGCCCACCTTTCGGACGAGAAAGACCCCGACTTTAGGCACTGCCTAGCCGCGATTACTCGACTCGGCCGCCACTGTCGACGGTACGATGGTTCGCGATATCAGATGGACTTTCTGCAACTTCCTGATGCTCAGGTAGCCAAAGCCCTCTTCGGGTTGAAGATCGGCTCGGACTCAGCTTCTCCTGGAGTCTACGCGGATGTGATCGGGGACATTACGGACAACCCGCAACCTGGTGTATTGCACGACTGGCGGGAGTCGCTCGGGGAGTTGCGAGAGATTGTGCTCCGCGTGGAACACGAATTCGTAGAGCGACTGTGGGCACGCGTGATCCTGACCGTGCAGCCCGATGCCGAAGATTGGCAGAGTATACTCAAGTCACCCAAGCGCCCGGCACTGATGGCTTCGCTGGAGGCCGGTCAGGGTCTCGATTTGGTTGCTGGCACGATCGTTGACCGAGTGGCTGCCAAGTGCGGCTTAGTTCTGACGCCCACCGAACGCGACGGCGCCATTGCGAACGCCCGCAAGGTGTTTGCGACACCTGTGCATCATCACGACCTTCTCGTGAGACACTTGATTGCGAACGGGCCGGACATGAGCCGGCCTAATCGTGCAAACTCGATTTGGGATCATGAAATCACGTTCTCAACTGCGTTGGGGGCACGCATGAACGGTGTGCCTTTGATTCTGGTGACCGGTGACCCCCTTGTGCTTCAGGCAGCGAATGCGGCGGGAACCCGGCAGCAGATATGGTCGCTACATGAGTATAGGGAGAGGATTGCGCAACGAGACGTCTACGTGGACTCCTTCGTGGTGTGACACAGTTCTCCGGCGGCGTGGCCGCATTCTATCGCGTGCGTTCGCACCAGAACGCTCGTCGTTGGCTCACACACAGATCAGCAACATGTCAAGGCTCCTACCGTCGGAAACCCTCGCTGCTTCAACCGTTCGAATCGAATGCACTGTTCCTGGAGGAGTTTCTACCGGAACTGGCTTCTTCTTCGGGTTTCCCTACAAGGGCGATCAACATATTCCCGCGATCGTTACCAACAAGCATGTGGTCGCCGGATTGACTTCGGTCCGCTTCTACTTGAACGAAGCCGATGCTTCCGGTCAACCAATTCCCGGGCAGAAGTCGGAAGTTGTGATCGATGGCCCAGAGGCAAAGTGGATCAACCATCCCTCAGCCGACGTCGATCTTTGTGCCTTCCCGATTGGTCCCTTCCATGGCATGGCGGAGCGACAGCGAAAGAAACTTTCGTACGTTACACTCTCGCCTGGAGACCTCCCCACCACGGCCGATCTTGGCGAACTCCAAGCGATGGAGGATGTCATCATGATCGGCTATCCGAATGGGATATGGGACGCGAAGAACAACCAACCAATCATTAGGCGCGGCGTTACCGCCACCCATCCGGTGCTTGACTATGAGGGGCGCAAGGAGTTCATGATTGATGCCGCTTGCTTTCCCGGATCGAGTGGCTCTCCGGTGTTCTTGTATAACACTGGTGGATATTGGAGTCGTGACGGTAACATGATGATGGGCGCTGTGCGCATCAAATTGCTCGGTATTCTGTATGCGGGTCCGATGTATAGCGCCAAGGGCGACATTGTTATCATGAATCAGCCAGCGATGCCCAAGCCCGTGGCTGTGTCTCAGATTCCAATCAACCTCGGACTCGTTATCAAGTCGTCTGAGCTCGCCGCGCTGGGCCCTTTGCTCGAAGCAATGATCGGTCAGCTTCCGGCGAAGCCGTGAGAGACCATTGTGACGTGAGCCTGACGAACGCTGAAGCTGACGAGCGATCTTCTGATGCTGCTCGCGCTTGTACTTGGCTCGCTCGCACCTTTGCTGCGCGGCTCCACCACCGCCAACTTGGAGATGGAGCCGCGTTTCACTTCAGCACCGACCTGCTACTGGCGTCCGTACGGCGACTGATTCGTCGGCTTCAGCGAGATTCCTTCCTCACTGGCTCGCGTACGAATCGCGTCTTCGGTCCGCCCGTGCTTGAGTCCGATCACGCGCGTCGGCGTGTTCTCAGTCGCAAGCTGCCGTAGCTGCTTCACCTCAGCGCTCGACCACGGCTTCCCACTGTTGCGGATGTACTTTGGCAATGCGCTCACCTCCTTTCATTGCCTGTTGTGCGAGGTCCCTTGCCAACGGAGGTTCAGCGAGCGAGTATCACACCCGCATCCGACAGGATGCTAGACCCCTTCACCGCCCGACTGCTTCGCGGTCGCCGCGCGGTGCTCGACCCATCGGCACTGCAATGCCGGTGGGTCGTGTGCCCTCAGAGAGAAGATTCGGCCTCTCTTCGGGCGCATTGTTACGCTAATACCGAGGACGTCTGCGAGGCAAATTCGTGCGGATCACGGGGTGAGACTCGGCATCACGTGGCTTGCAACCGACGGCCGCGTGTGCAGAGGTTACGGAGCGGTGGTCGCCATCGGTGAGCGGTGCGGTCTGGCGACCGCAGCTCCGCTGCATCTTATTGAAGCGCTTGCAGCAGAACGCGAAATATCGCGACGCATGACCGCCATCGATTGAACGAGGTGCCTGAGTGCCCGATAAGGAAGCTACGGCCCGCATCAAGATCAACAAGTTGCTCGAAGCGGCTGGCTGGCGTTTCTTCCAGGATGGCACCGCGCCGGCCAACATTCGCCTCGAACCCAGCGTCACGATCAAGTCATCCGATCTCGACGCGCTTGGCGACAACTTCGAGAAGATCACAAAAGGGTTTGTCGACTTTCTTTTGCTCGATGCCAGGGGCTTCCCACTCCTCGTCCTCGAAGCCAAAGCCGAAGACAAGAATCCGCTGGTCGCGAAGGAGCAGGCCCGCAAGTACACCAAGTCGCAGAACTGCCGTTTCGTCATCCTCTCCAACGGCAACCTGCATTACTTCTGGGACCTCGAACGCGGCAGCCCCTATGTCATCACGTCGTTCCCCACGCCGGACTCGGTCACCGGTTACCAGAAGGTCACGCCCAACCCGCAGCGTCTGATCGAAGAGCAGGTCGGCGCGGACTACATCGTTCGTACCCAGCGCCCGACCTACGAATCAGAGGCTGCATGGCAAAACGAGGCTGAGCGCCTCGGCTACATCCAAACCAACAAGCTGCGCTTTCTCAGGCCCTATCAGCTCAAGGCCATCCACAGCCTTCAGGCCGCCGTGGGCGAAGGCAAAGACCGCTTCCTCTTCGAGATGGCCACCGGTACCGGCAAGACCCTGACTGCTGCCGCCGTCATCCGACTGTTTCTCCGCTCGGGCAACGTACGGCGAGTCCTGTTTCTGGTGGATCGCCTGGAACTGGAAGACCAGGCCAAGAAGGCCTTCGCAGCCGTGCTGTCCGCCGATTTCCAGACTGTGATATACAAGGAGAACCGGGACGACTGGCGACGCGCGGAGATTGTCGTCACCACCGTGCAATCCCTGCTCTTCAACAACAAGTACCAGAAGCTCTTTTCGCCGACTGACTTCGATCTCGTTATCTCCGACGAAGCGCACCGCTCCATTGGCGGCAATGCTCGAGCCGTGTTCGACTACTTCATCGGCTACAAGCTGGGCCTCACCGCCACGCCACGCGACTACCTCCGCCGGTTCGACGGCTCAAAACCCGGCACTCGCGACCCGCGCGAGGCCGAGCGCCGACTGCTGCTCGACACCTACCGCACCTTTGGCTGCGAGAACGGCCAGCCGACCTTCCGCTACTCCTTGCTTGATGGCGTGAAGGAGGGCTACCTGATCAACCCGACGGTGGTGGACGCCCGCACCGAGGTCACCACCACGCTGCTTTCCGAAGAAGGCTTCGTCGTCTCGTTCACCGACGACACCGGAGAGGATCAACAGCAGGCCTTCAAGCAACGCGAGTTCGAGAGGCGCTTCTTCTCGGACGCCACCAACCAGCTCTTCTGCAAGACGTTCCTCGAGCACGCTCTGCGCGATCCAGTCAGCAACGAAATCGGCAAGTCGATCATCTTCGCCGTCAGCCAGAACCACGCCGCCAAGTTGGCGCAGATTCTCAACCAGATGGCCGACCGCATGTTCCCCGGCAAATACCAGTCAGACTTCGCCGTGCAGGTGACCTCACAGATACCCGACGCCCAGCAGTTCACCATCAACTTCAGCAACAACAACCTGCTCGGATCGGGCAACTTCATTCCCGCCTACAAGACCAGCAAGGCGCGTATCTGCGTGACGGTCGGGATGATGACCACCGGCTACGACTGCACCGACATTCTCAACCTCGGTCTCTTCCGTCCGATATTTTCGCCGACCGACTTCATCCAGATCAAGGGGCGCGGCACGCGCAAGCACGACTTCCGCGAAGTGCTGTTCGACGACACGCTCAAGGAAGGCGTGCAACAGCCCATCAAGACCGCCTTCAAGCTCTTCGACTTCTTCGCCAACTGCGAATACTTCGAAGAGGAGTTCAACTACGACGAAGTGCTGAAGCTCCCTCCGCCCAAAGGGAAGAGCGGCGAAGATGGGGGAGGCCCGGTGGTTGTGGACGGCACGTACGAGCACCTCGGCGCCGACATCCTCGCGATGGTCAAGGAAGAGATCATTGGCTACGAGGGCATGAAGATCGACCGCATGTTCTTTGAGAGGTTCGAGGACGTGATCCGCGCCAATGACACCGTCGCCTCAGCCGTCGAAGCCGGGCAGTGGGACCGAGTGATCGACTACGTGAACCGCGAAGTCTTCGACAAGCCCGAGGAGTACTACACCCTCGACAAGCTGCGCAAAGCCGCCGCCGTGGACCGTCGCCTGACGCTGCGCGAGATCCTTGAGAAGGTCTTCGGCCTCATCCCGCGCTTCAAGTCCAAGGATGAGCTGCTGGAAGAAGAGTTCTCGAAGTTCGTTGCCGACTACAAGCCCGAAGAAGCCGCTGCCATTCCGGCAATCAAGACCTACTTCAAGGCTTACGTCACCAGCGGCCGAGTTCGCGAGATCATCGAGAGCAAGCAGTTCACCGATCTGGCGACCAACCCGGTGTTCTCCACCCGTGACTTCAGGGCCGTACCCGAGAAGTATCGTGTGCTCGTTCCTGAATACGTCAAGGACTACGTGTCCTTGAACCAGTTTGCGGCGTAGGAGGGTGCATGAACAAGAGCAAGAAGACCACCATTGAAGTCCAGGGCACTTCCGTTGCCGTGCTTTCGCAGAATCAGCTGGACATCATCTGCCTGACCGACATCGCCAGGTTCAAGAACCAGGATCACCCCGACGATGTGATCCGCAACTGGCTGCGCAACCGCAACACGGTGGAGTTTCTCGGGGTCTGGGAACGGCTCAACAACCCGAGTTTCAATCCCGTCGAATTCGACGGGATTAGAATGAAAGCGGGTCTGAACAGCTTTGTCCTCACGCCGAAGCAGTGGATCGAAAGGACCGGAGCGGTGGGCATCACTTCAACGGCCGGTCGCTACGGCGGCACGTACGCCCACAAGGACATCGCCTTCGAGTTCGCCGCCTGGGTCTCGGTAGAGTTCAAGCTCTACCTCATCAAGGAATTCCAGCGCCTCAAGGAAGATGAAAACCGCCGCCTGTCGCTCGCCTGGAACCTGAACCGCACCCTCTCAAAGCTCAACTACCGCATCCACACCGACGCCATTCAGGCGCACCTGATTCCTGCCGCCGTCACGCCGGCCCAGGCTGCCATCACCTACGCCAATGAAGCCGACCTGCTCAATGTCGCGCTGTTTGGCCAGACCGCCAAGCAGTGGCGCGACCAGAACCCCACGCTGGAAGGCAACATGCGCGACTATGCCACGATCGAGCAGCTGCTGGTGCTGGCCAACATCGAGGGCATGAACGCCGAGTTCATCCACATGGCGCGGCCACAAGGGGAGCGCCTCAAGCGCCTCAACGAAATTGCCATCCGCCAGATGCAGGTGTTGACATCAACGCCTGCGATCAAACGACTCAAGGAATAGCCTGTGCTGGACACCGAGACCAAGCGCCGCATCGACACCGCCCGGGACATTCTCGTCGGCAAAGTGCCCGACCCCAAGTCCCAGGTCGAGCAGATCACCATTGCACTGATCTACAAGTTCATGGACGACATGGACGCGGAGTCCGAGGAGCTCGGCGGCAAGCGGAAATTCTTCACCGGGGACTACGCCCGCTACGGCTGGGCGAAGCTCATGGATCGTTCGCTCGGTGGCCACGAGATGCTCGGCCTGTACGGCGAAGGCATTTCCAAGATGCCGGAGAACCCCGGCATCCCCGCGCTCTTCCGCGACATCTTCAAGAACGCCTACCTCCCGTACCGCGACCCTGAGACGCTCAAGGCGTTCCTGAAGATCATCGACGAGTTCAGCTACGACCACAGCGAACGCCTCGGCGATGCCTTCGAGTATCTACTCAGCGTACTCGGCTCGCAGGGCGACGCGGGTCAGTTCCGCACGCCGCGCCACATCATCGATTTCATGGTCGAGGTCATTGCTCCGCAAAAGAGCGAGACCATTCTCGACCCCGCATGCGGCACCGCCGGCTTCCTGATCTCAGCCTACAAGCACATCCTGCGCGCCAACACCGACGCCAAGGGCCACAGCAAGCTTACGCCGGACGAAAAGGGCCGTCTCGCCAGGAACTTCAAAGGCTACGACATCTCGCCCGACATGGTGCGCCTCTCCCTGGTGAACCTGTATTTGCACGGGTTCACCGATCCGCACATCTACGAATACGACACGCTCACGTCCGAGGAACGCTGGAACGATTTCGCCGATGTGATCCTCGCCAATCCGCCGTTCATGTCGCCGAAGGGCGGCATCAAGCCCCACAAGCGATTCTCGATTCAGGCCAAGCGCAGCGAAGTGCTGTTCGTGGACTACATGGCGGAGCACCTTACGCCGAGCGGCCGCGCTGCCATCATCGTGCCTGAGGGCATCATCTTCCAGAGTCAGACCGCATACAAGGAACTTCGAAGGATGCTCGTCGAGAACTCCCTGGTCGCCGTCGTATCGCTCCCGGCGGGCGTTTTCAATCCCTACTCTGGGGTGAAGACCAGCATTCTCATTCTCGACAAATCCATCGCGCGGCAGAGCGACACTATCGGCTTCTTTATGGTGGAGAATGATGGCTTTGGCCTCGGTGCCCAACGCCGCGCAGTCGCTGGCGAACAACTCACGCAGACCAAAACCGAACTCGCTTCTTACCTCCAAGCCCTCCGCTCCAAAGCGACCACCGAGTCCATCCTCGCTCTCACGTCCACTGCCCAGATCGTCCCGAAAGAAGAGATCGCCGCGAATGGCGACTACAACCTTAGCGGCGAGCGGTATCGGGAAGGGGTTGCCGAGACTGGCCGCTGGCCGATGGTGGTGCTCGAAGCGGTTGCGGCCATCGAAAGTGGGTCGCGGCAAAAAGGTGGAGCGCTTGACGCGGGTATTCCGAGTATTGGCGGAGAGCAGATCGACGAGAAGGGAGATATCCGTTTCGAAAAGATGAAATTCATCTCCGAGGAGCACCTTCAAGGAATGACGAAGGGAGTTCTTCGCAGTGGTGACGTTCTCATTGTCAAAGACGGCGCCACAACGGGCAAGACCGGCTTCTTCGCGCACCAGATGAAAGCAGCCGTGAATGAGCATGTCTTCATCCTACGAGCCAGAGAAGCGATCGACCCTTACTATCTCTATCGCTGCGTTCGGGCTGAGAGTTTTCAGGACAAGCTCAGGCCATTTATCAAAGGTATCATCGGGGGAATCAGTCTTGAGTTCGGAAGCATCACGATTCCCTTGCCGCCACTGAAGTTGCAGAAGGAGATTGTCGCGGAAATCGCGGGCTACCAGAAAGTCATCAACGGCGCTCGCGCCGTGCTTGAGCACTACCGCCCCCACATCGCCATTCAATCCGACTGGCCGATGGTGGAGTTGGGCGAGGTTATCGAGAGCAAGCCGAAGAACGGCTATTCCGGCAGTCCGGTGGATCACACCACCAATGTCAAAGTGCTCTCCTTGAGCGCGACCACGTCGGGAAAGATGGACCTCTCGCGATTCAAGTATCTCGACGAAGTCATTCCGTTAGATTCGCCGTGTCGTTGCCGACGTGGCGACATCTTCCTTCAGCGTGGAAACACCAAGGAACTCGTCGGCACCGCTGCGATCTTCGACACGGACGACGAGAACTTCATCTATCCCGACTTGATGATTCGTGTCCGCGCTGACCAGACCAAGGTTGACAGTCGTTACTTGCTCACGGTTCTTCAAAGCCGTCCGGTTCGTGAGTTCGTCACGAGAAACGCCGTTGGCGCTGCTGGGAGTATGCCGAAGATCAATCAAGGTATCGTCGAGAGCATCCCGATTCCCCTCCCACCCCTCGCCACGCAACTAGCGATTGTGGCGGAGATCGAAACCGAGCAAGCGCTGGTGGCCAGCAATCGCGAACTGATCACCCGCTTCGAGCGAAGTATCCAAGCCGTTCTCGCCCGCATCTGGGATGAGGACGAAACACCATGAAGTGCGCCGAGTGTGACCAATACTCGGAAGACCTACTGCTGGTGCATATGACGTCTCGGCGAGCGTCATTCACGAGCGGCCAGTTGGACATTGTTCTGTACCAGCCACTCCCCTCGTTGCGCTCGCCGGTGAACGCTGCTGTGAGACCCCATTTCAAGGATCAACCGGCAACGTCTGCCCCATTGCGCTTGGTTTCAGCGCCTCTGCCACAGAGGCACAGAGTGTAAGTCCGGCTGCACTGCAACGGCTGGACTCTGCTGTGCAGGCATGACACCCTGACCGCGCTGCGATGCAGGGAAACTCAAGGCTGTCTCTCACCGAGGTCGAACCATGCGCCATTCATTCGCAGAATTCGTGATCGTCGCGATCCTCATCGTGGTCGGCGTCGGGCAACTCCTTCAGGCGCTGGACATGACGCGCACGCCGGTGGGCGGCGTGGTGCTGGCCGGCGTGCTGCTTCGCCTCGCAATTGCCGGCGTTGCAGTCTTTGCGGGCACCGCGGTGTGGCGCCAGCGCGCGGTCGCCCGCCGGTTCGTCACGCTGTGGGCCGTCGGGATCATGACGCTCACCGTGTTCGAGGACGTGGCCGCCGGCTATGGCCGCCCGGGAATGACGGGGCGGCTCCTGGCGACGCTTCTCGGCGCCGCGTTGCTCGCCGTCGTGGTGCTGAGCGTGCCGCCATCATCGACATCCGCGCGCTGACCCTCCGAGTTCTGCGCCGCGTCGGATCACCAGCCGATATGTGGGTGACGTTCCGCCGCGACGCATCGGGCGCGCGAGGGCATCGACCCGCTGCCGGCGGCCGCCGCGGAACGCGCGCCATGACGCACGCGATGGTTTGCGGCGCGATCGCCACCGTCGCAAGGTGGACCAAGGTATCTTGCAGTCTATATCGACCGTTGGGCACGACCAGATCCCGCATGCACCACCACTCTCGGCCCGCAGGATGAGACCATGAACACGCCCCCCTCTCAGTGCGACCTGGTGTTCGAGCGCGACGTCGATGTCGCGCCGCCCCTGATCTGGCGCGCGTGGACCGAGCCGGCCCTGCTCGTGCAGTGGTTCACGCCGGTGCCGTGGAAGACGGTCGAGTGCGAGATCGACCTGCGGCCCGGCGGCTTGTTCCGCACGGTCCTGCAGTCGCCGGATGGCGTGCCGCACCAGAACATCGGCTGCTTCATTGATGTCGTCCCCGCTCATCGCCTGGTCTGGACGACCGCACTCGGCCCGGGATTCCGCCCGCAGGCGGCCGTGCCGGGCATTCCGACCTTCACGGCGTCGATCACGCTGACGCCGAGCGCCGTGGGTACGCGGTACACGGCACGCGCGATGCACGGCGATGAGGAATCATGCCGTGCGCACGAGCAGATGGGGTTCGAGGAAGGCTGGGGCGTCGCATTGGCGCAACTGGTGGCGCTCGTCAAGACGCTAAAATAGCGCAGCATGGACACGGTACGCGTGGCGGCCACCGCCGAACCATGGCGGTTGACGCCCGCGTGTCAAACGCGTCGATTTGTGCGCTTGACTTTCACGCCGAGCGCCATCGTGCACAACGCCATCGTCCGCCGTCGCCTGCTGTCCGCGTTTGCCCTGCTGTTCGCCGCTGTCTGGTTCACGCCGGCCTTGCGCGCTCAAGCGGCGAGCGCCGCCAAGAAGGTCCTCGGCGTCGACGACTACGCGCGCTGGCGCGCCATCGAGGGGGCACAGATCTCCCCCGACGGCCGCTGGGTGGCCAGCACGCATCGGCTGAGCAACGTGCTGCCGAATGACTCGAAGCCGGTGCTTCACCTCCGAAACCTCGAGACGGACCAGGAAGTGGAAATCGCGAACGCGTCGAACGCGACCTTCTCGAATGATTCGCGGTGGATCGTGTACCAGGTGGATTCGATGCCGGCGCGCCCGGCGGCGCGCAGTGGGCGGCCCGGCGCGGACTCGGCGAACGCGCCGCCCGCCGTACCGCCGGCAGTACCGACCGCAGTATCGGCCGCCGTACCGCCCGCGGCGCCACCGGCGACTCCTCCGGGGAGTGGGCTGGCAAGCGGTGCCCGCGCAAGCGTGCCAGCTGCTGCTCCCCAGCGGCGCTACGAACTGCGCGAGCTCGCGACCGGCACGACGCGGGCGTGGAAGGACGTCCAGAGCGCGACATTTGCGGCGACATCCAGTCACCTGCTGCTGCGCCGGCGCGCCGTTGGCGCCGGTGCGTCGGGCGCGTCCGGCGGACCGGGTGGGCCGGGAGGATTCGGACAAGCAGGTGGCGATGCGGGCGCGAGCGCCACGGCCCCACGGGGCGTCGATGTCCTGCTCGTGGAACTCGCCAGCGGTCGCGCGCAGATGCTCGGCAGCGTGGGCGACATGGCCTTCAACCGCCAGGGCGACTTGCTGGGCTATACCGTGGACGCCGCCGTTGCCGACGGGAACGGATTCGTTGTGATCGACCTTGTTACGGGGCGCCCGTGGGTGCTCGACAACGATGCGAAGCGCTATGCACGCATCGCGTGGAGCGCCGATGGCAACGGAGTTGCCGTCCTCAAGGGCAGTGTCGTGGAGAAGATGCGCGAGCGGGAGAACGTGCTGGTCGCCTTTCCCGATGTGCGCGCGGCGATGCGGGATGGCGGCGCAAAGCCGGCGCTGCTCGATCCGGCGAAGGCGCCGAACTGGGAAAAGGGATGGGTGCTGAGCGAGCGTGCACCTCTGGCGTGGAGCGAGAACAAGCGGCTGCTCTTCTTTGGCGCCAAGGCGCAGGTTGCACCGCCCGACACGGCGAAGCGGGCGAGCACCGATTCGGTGGCCGATGTGGATGTCTGGCGCACCGAGGACACGCGCATCCAGTCGGCGCAGATGATCCGCGCCGAACAGGAGCGCAACTTCACGTATCGGCAGGCCATCGATGTCGTATCGGGCACCTACGTGCGCCTTGCCGACACCACCATGCGGCAACTGGACGTGTCGCTTGACGGACGATGGGCGGTTGGCATCGACGCGCGCGCCTACGTGTCGGACTGGAAGCCGGCCACCGCCGACCTCTACCGGGTGAACACGGCCACGGGCGAACGGACGTTGATGCTCACGGGGCATGTGATCGCCGCCGGCGGCCTCGCCGGCTTTTCCTCTGACGGCCGCAACTTCCTGTTCTGGAAGGACAACAAGTATCATGCCTACGATCTGGCCGCCGGCACGTCGCGCGTGCTCGGCGGCACGAGCGCACCCAGTTTTGTGGACACCGAGGACGATCACCCCGGGCCGAAGCCGCCGGTCGGCCTCGTCGGCTACACGCCGGACGGCACGCACGTGGTCGTGGAGCAGAGGTTCGACATCTGGCTGCTGGCGCTCGACGGAACGACGGCGCAGAACCTCACGCAGGGTGCTGGCACACGCGACGAGAAGAAGTACCGCTGGGTCCGCACCGATATTGTCGACCCGACCGATCCGCAGGCCGAGCGCAAGGGGCGCGAGATCGATATCACGAAGCCGCTGACCTTTGCGACGTACGGCGAGTACACGAAGAAGGCCGGCTTTGCGCGGCTGGCCGACGGGAAGCTCGCGGACCTCGTGTACGACGATGCGGCGTACGGCGTGCCGGTGCGTGCGGCGAAGACGGATCGCTACCTGTTCACGCGACAGACGTTTGTCGAGTTCCCGGATCTCCGCTTCTCCGGACCGGACTTCGCCAACGCGAAGCGCATCACCAATGCCAACCCGCAGCAGGCGGAATACCAGTGGGGACGCCGCGTGCTGTTCGACTTCAAGAACTCGAGTGGCAAGCGGCTACAGGGCATCCTCGCGCTCCCGGAGGACTACAAGAGCGGCGCCAAGCTGCCGATGATCGTGAGCTTCTACGAGAAGAACTCGCAGAACATGCATCGCTACCTGGCGCCGTCGTTCATCACGGGCATGGGGAGCGTGCCGATGGAGGCGGTGAGCCGAGGCTATATCGCGATGATTCCGGATGTCCATTTCCGCACCGGCAATTCGCACAGCGACATGCTCGACTGCGTCGAGGCGGCGACGCGCAAGGTGATTGCGCTGGGCTACGCCGACCCCAAGCACATCGCCGTGCACGGTCACAGCTACGGTGGCGAGGGGGCGGCATTCATCGGCACGCGGTCGCGGCTGTTCGCGGCGGTGGGGATGGGGGCCGGCGTGACCGACCTGTTCTCCGACTTCAACCAGTCGTGGGGGTGGACGTACCAGGTGAGCGGCGGGTCCGGAGAAAACGGAAACCAGTACTACATGTACGGGCAGGGTCGGTGGGGTTTTTCGCCGTGGGACAAGCCCGACAAGTACCGCTTCGAGTCGGCGCTGGCCCATGCCCCCGAGGTGACCGCGCCGTTCCTGATCATGCATGGCACGGCCGACCCGACCGTGAGCTTCACCGAAGGGATGAACTTCTACAACGCGCTGCGCTACAACGGAAAGAACGCGGTGCTCCTCGCGTACCCCGGCGAAGGGCACGGACTGCGCGGACTTGCGAACCGGCGTGACCTGACCATTCGCTACTTCCAGTTCTTCGACCATTATCTGAAGGGGACGCCGGCGCCCAAGTGGATGACGGACGGCGTGCCGTTCTTGGCGAAGGACGCGAACAAGGCGCCCTGATCGAGTCGCATGGGCCGGGTGATCCGTCGGCGCCGTGATGGAGCGCGCGGGCGTCCCTGAGTTGCGCCCATCGGCAATCATGACGAGCATTCATCAACTGCGCCCGCCGAGTGCGGTGCAGCCACGCCCGATTGGTCAGGCGACCACCACTCGCGATGGAGGAGGAAGCATGCGTCTCTACGCGCAAGTCTCGGGAGCGTTCTTCGGGTTTCTCGCCCTTGCACAACTCACGAGGACCGTTTTGCAGGTACCCATTCACGTCGCGGACATTGCGATTCCGGTATGGACGTCGGCGTGCGCGTTTGTCCTCTTGTCGGCGCTTGCGATCTGGGCGTTTCGTTCGACCAAGCGCACCGCCTGACCTGCACGTAAGGCGATGGCGTACGCCGCCTGGCGCGCAGGGCGTCCTGCGCCCAAGGCGTCCTGCACGTGGGCGGTTCACGCGTGGGGCGCAGTTGGCTATCAATTAGGGCGTGCCGCCGGCGCACGCATCGCGGCGGATCCGGACTTCTCAAGGAACTCGATCTCATGGCCAGCATCAATACGGGCAAGAAGCGCGTGGCGATTTTGACGGGCGGCGGCGACGTGCCGGGACTCAATCCGGCGATTCGCGCCGTGACCATCCGCGCGCTCCGCGAAGGATGGGACGTCATCGGCCTGCGCCGCGGCTGGGCCGGCGTGGTGGAAATCGTGCGCGACCACCTGCACGACAACAGCAACAACTTCCAGTTCCTGTCCGAGGAGATCGTGAACCGCGCTGGTCGCACGGGCGGCACGTTCCTGCACACGTCGCGCACGCGGCCGAGCAGCATGCCAGCCGAGTCGGTGCCGCAGCACCTGAAGGCGACTTACCACCAGCCGATGAACGACCTGACCCCCGAGGTGCTGAAGAACCTGGGCTGGCTGGGCGTGGACTACCTGATTCCGATCGGCGGCGACGACACGCTGAGCTACGCGATGCGGATGCACCAGGAAGGCGTGAAGGTGATCGCCATTCCGAAGACGATGGACAACGACGTGCCGGGCACGGATTACTGCATCGGCTTCAGCACGTGCGTGACGCGGACGATCGAGATGGCGCACCGGCTGCGCACGTCGGCGGGGTCGCACGAGCGCCTGCTGGTGATGGAGGTGTTTGGCCGCTACGCCGGGTTCACCGCGATGCTGCCGACGATGGCCGGCGCGGCGACGCGGTGCGTGATTCCCGAGCACGACTTCGATCTCGACCTCCTCACCGAGATGCTGATGTACGACCGCAACCGCAATCCGAGCAAGTATGCGGTGGCGCTCGTGTCGGAGGGGGCGGTGCCGCGGGGCGGCGAACGGGTGTGGCAGAGCAGCGTGACCGACGCGTTCGGGCACGCGAAGCTCGGCGGCATCGGCGACCTCGTGTCGGATGAGGTGCAGAAGCGCACCGCGCAGTACAACAACGGCAGCGAAGTGCACATCATCAACCAGAAGCTCGGCTACCTGGTGCGCGGCGGCGATCCGGACGCGATGGATTCGATCGTGCCGATGGCGTACGGCAACCTGGCGCTCGACCTGCTGTTGCAGGGCGTGCATGGCCGGCTGGTGGTGGTGAAGAACGGCTGCTACGGCAATATTCCGCTCGACATCGTGACGAGCACCAAGAAGGTCGTGAACGTGGAGCGTTTCTACAACACGGAGCGGTACCGCCCGCACTTCCACAGCTTCGAGATGGCGCCGCTGTTCATCATGACGAGCGAGGGATAGGAGGAACGAGTCCGTGGCCACCGATCCGGGGTATGCCAAGTACGTTTGCGACCAGTTGCGCGCCGCGGGCGGCATCAGCGCGAGGCCGATGTTCGGCGAGTACGGACTGTACCGCCTGGGGAAGATCGTCGGGCTGATCGCCGACAATCAGCTCTTCGTGAAGCCGACGGCGGCGGGCGAGGCGGTGCTCGGTGCGCCGACGTGGGGGCCGCCGTTCCCCGGGGCGAAGCCGTTCCTCAACGTGTCGGACCTGCTGGACGACCCCGACACGCTCGTGCGGCTGATCGAGGCGACGGACGCAGCGCTGCCCGCGCCGAAGCAGAAGCCGGAGAAGAAGGCGAAGCCGGCGCTGAAGCAGAAACCGGCGCTAAGGCAGAAACCGGTGAAGAAGACGCCGGTAAAGAAGACGCCGGTAAAGAAGACGCCGGTGAAGAAGACGCCGGTGAAGAAGACGCCGGTGAAGAAGAAGCCGGTGAAGAAGTCGCGGCGGTAGCTACAACCGCGCCGTGCGGACGGCGCCGCGCTCGCCCTATTGCCGCTTCAGCAGGAAGAGACCGACGCCGCCGATGTCGTCCTGCCAGACGGTGCCGAAACCGGCCGACGCGATCCATGCGTGCAGATCGGGGGCGTGGTACTTGGTGGTCACGGCCAGGTCGAGCACGGCGCGGCGCACATGCTCGCCCGTCAGGCGCATGGTGGTGTCGAGGCCTTCGCACGCGATCACGATACGGAGCGCATTGGGCACGGTCGTCGGGGCGCGATCGACGTCGAACCGGAACGTGACATCGGCGGCGGTGGCGGTGGTCGCGACCTCCACCGGTCCGAACACGAATTCGCGGACCGACTTGAGGTCATAGCCGTCGAGCATGGACTGGCGCTCGGCGGGGGTCAACGCGCGGCTGGCCGGCAGCGGGCCGAGGGCATGGAGCCGCGCATCGACGAGCAGGTAATCGCCGGGCCGCATCAGCTCGCGGATGTGCGCGAGCAGCGCATCCTCGCCGTAGTTGCCGATGGTGAAGCCGGTGAGCGCGAACAGCCGCGCATCGCCGATCCCGTTGAAGCCAAGGGCCGACGCATCGATGCCATTGAAGTCGCCGCACACGGCCTGCACCGGAAACGGGCGTCGCCAGCCTTGCGCGCGGGTGAGGCGGTGGGTGGCGCGCCGCAGCAGTTCGAACGAGAAGTCGAGTCCGACGTACCGCTTGATGTCCATTCGCGCATCGAGGGCGCGCAGCATGCGTTCGTCCAGCGCGCCGTCACCAGGGCCGAGGCTGACGAACGTGAGTGGCGCCGTGCCGGCACCCCGGCCGGTACCCCGGTCGACGCGCAGCGCGTCGACGAGCGGCGGCAGCGCGCCCTCGACGCGATCGAGCAGCGCGCGGTGACCGTACGCCTCGTCGTCGCAGACGGCGAGCCAGCGGTGGGCACAGACCGGCGTGCTGTAGTGATAGTGGAGATCGGTCCGCACGACGGTGTCGAGGTCACCGTAGACATCGCGCGGGAGCGCGTTGTGCGCCTCGTACATGCTGGCGTCGACGAGAAAGGTCATGGTCGCGTCCGTCCGGGCGCGAGTCCGACGCGCCGGAGGAGCGCCGTGAAGCGCGGATCGCCGTGCAGCGGCAACAGCATGGGGTCGATCTTCATGTTCACGACCTGCCACGTCTGTTCTTCGAGCGCCCCGCGGAGTTCGTTCAGCGCCTGCGACCGGTCGCCGAGGCCGGCGTAGATGACGGCGTACTCGTACCGCGACTGATACCGCGCGGGACCGGCGCCGCTCCGCAGCCGGGCGAGCAGCGAGTCGGCGCGCGACCGGTCGCCGCGCAGGGCGTAGGCGCTGCCGAGGTCGGCGAGGTAGCGGGTCGTTCCCGGCGCGAGACGGACGGTCTCCTCGAGTTCGTGGACCGCCGCCGCGTAGTCGCGCCGCTGCACGTGGAGCTGGCCGAGGAACCAGTGCGTCAGATGGAAGGTCGGGTTCATCGTCAACGTTTGTTGCAACTGGGCGAGCGCCTCGTCGTTGCGCCCCGCCGACATGAGAATCCAGCCGTGCACCGCGCGCGGCACGAGGGACGACGTGACGCGCTCGGCGCGCAGGATCTGCTGCTCCGCCTCGCCGAATCGCCCGATGGTCGTGAGGAGTTCCGCGTACCATTGCAGCGACGACTCGGACGTCGAGTCGAGGAGGATGGCCTTCTGGAACTCGGAGTCGGCGCCCGACCAGTCGCGATCGAAGTCGCGGAGGACGAGGCCCAGCGAGGCATGGGCGTCGGCGAGGGTGCTGTCGATGCGGAGCGCCGTCTGGGCCGCTTCGCGCGCCGCCGGATACGAGGCGCGGGGCGACGTGCCGCCGTAGTAATGCAGCAGGATGTAGGCGCGCGCGATGGCCGCGTGCGCCGCGGCATAGCCAGGGTCGCTGCGCACGACATCGCGGAAGATGCCGATGGCGCGCGTCACGTCCTCGGCGGTGCGCTGGCCGAGGTAGTATTCGCCCTGGAGGTAGCGGCGCGTGAGTTCCATGCGGGCGCTCGCCGCCGGGTCGAGGCGAATCTGGAGGTTCTTGACGATGTCGCGCACGATCTGCGCCTGCAGTTCCTGGACGTCCGACCCGAGGTTGGTGTAGCGGTTGCTCCAGATGTTGGCGCCGTTGTGCATGGCCGTCACCGACACCGTGACCGACACGTCGCGGCCGACGGCGACCACGTGCGGGGTCAGTACCGCATCGACGCCGAGTTTTTCGCCGAAGGTGCGCACGTCGCCGGCCTGATCGCGGTACATCTCGACGATCTCGCGCGACTTGACCACGACATGCGGCAGCTGCGACAGGTTGCTGATGAGGTTTTCGACGAGGACGTTGCAGAGATAGGCGACGGCGGCCGTGCCCACTTCGCCGGCGGCGCCGGCGCACGACGGCGAGACGGCAAGCGACCGGATTTCGGTGAGGCCGCGCGCGCGCGAGCGTGCGGCCTGCCACGAGAAGATGCCGATGCCGACGGCCATGACGGCCATCACGAAGGCGGGCCAGTGCCGCCAGGCGCCCGTGCCGCCGAACCGTCCGCCCCCGGTGGCGGCAGGGCGCGTGATCGCCTCGTGCACGCCCGAGACGACATCGCGGCGGAGGAGGCGCAGGTCGGCGAGGAGGTCGCGGGCCGACTGGTAGCGCAGCTCGCGATCCTTCTCGAGCGCGCGGCAGATGATGCGTTCCAGCTCCCGCGGCAAGCCGGGGTTCAGATGGAGCGGGCTCGGGACGGGGTGCGGCGACGTGAGTTGCGTGAGGACACCCGGCACCGTGCCGCGATAGGGCATCATGCCGGTGGCCATCTGGTACAGGACGATGCCGAACGAAAACAGGTCGGTGCGCGCGTCGACCTTGGCGGCATTGGCCTGTTCGGGCGACATGAAGGCTACCGTGCCGATGGCGGCGCCCGTCTGCGTCAGGCCGTCGGTGGGGTCTTCGTCGTGACGTGCCGGTGAGACCGGGGCGCAGCCGTCGGGATCGGACGTGCGTGGCGAGGAGACCTTGGCGATGCCGAAGTCGAGCACTTTGACGTCGCCGCGCGGCGTCAGAATGATATTGGCGCTCTTGATGTCGCGGTGGATGACCCCCGCGGTGTGCGCGACGTCGAGCGCGTCGGCGACCTGGATGGCGATGTCGAGCAGCCGTTCGACGGGAAGCGGGCCAGCCAGCACCAGTTCGTCGAGTCCCTGACCCTGCAGGAGCTCCATGACGATGAACGGGCGGCCGTCATGGTCGCCCGTGTCATGCATGATGCAGATGTTCTTGTGATTGAGCGCGGCGACGGCGCGCATCTCGCGTCCGAAGCGCTGTTGCAGCGTGGGGCGCCTGGCGAGGTCGGTGGACAACAGCTTGATGGCCACGCTGCGACCGAGGCGCGGGTCGAATGCCTCGTACACTTCGCCCATGCCGCCGGCCCCGATGAGGCGGCGGATGACATACGGGCCGAGCTGCGTTTCCGGAGCGATGTACACGCGCCCTCGCGGGGTAAGCGAAATCTGCGCCCAATTGAGAGCGTGGCGAACCGCCTGTCAATGAATGGAAGAGCCAATCGGTGCGCGACTACGTGCGGTACACCTCGAAGATGCCGGCGGCGCCCATGCCGCCGCCGATGCACATGGTCACCATCCCCAGCCCGCCACCCGCCGTGCCCAGCGCATGCACCAACTGCGTGGTGAGCTTGGCGCCGGTGGCGCCGAGCGGGTGGCCGAGCGCGATGGCGCCGCCGTTCACGTTGGTGAGCGACGGATCCATCCCGAGATCCTTCATGACCGCGAGGCCCTGCACGGCGAACGCCTCGTTGAGTTCGATCATCCTGATGTCGGCGAGCGTGAGGCCCGCCTTGGCCAGCGCCTTGGGCACCGCCTTGATGGGGCCGATGCCCATGAGGTCGGGCGCCACCCCCGCCGTGGCGAACGTCACGAACCGCGCCAGCGGCGTGAGCCCGAGCGCGTTGGCCCGGTCGGCGCTCATCAGGAGCAGCGCGGCCGCGCCGTCGGAGAGCGGCGACGAGTTGCCCGCGGTGACCACGCCGTTGGCCGCGAACGCGGGCTTGAGCTTGGCGAGTCCGTCGCGCGTCGTTTCGGCGCGCGGCAATTCGTCGACCGCGAACTGCGTCATCTCGGAGGTTTTCCTGGCGCCCTTGTAGCTGACCCGCGCCACGGGTACGGGCACGATCTCGGCGACAAATGCTCCGCGCCCGATCGCCGCCACGGCCTTCTGCTGCGAGCCGATGGCGAAGTCGTCGGCCTGGTCGCGGGTGATGGCCCACTGCTTCGCGACGCGTTCGGCGGTGAAGCCCATGCCGATGTTCTCCTCGATCATCTGCGGATGCAGCCGCGTGTGGAAGCCGCCCATCGGCACCGCGCTCATCATCTCGACGCCGCCGGCGATGACGACGTCGCAGAGTCCGGTCATGATGGACTGCGCGGCCATGGCCACGGTCTGGAGGCCGGACGAGCAGAACCGGTTGATCGTCGCCGCCGACACCTCCATCGGAAAGCCCGCGCGCAGCACACCCATGCGCGCCACGTTGAGCCCCTGCGCACCTTCGGGCATGGCGCAGCCCCAGAGCACGTCATCGACCATCGCGGCGTCGATGCGCGCGCGCTGCACGACCGCCTTGAGCACTTCGGCCGACAGGTCCACGGGGTGCACCGTGGCGAGCGCGCCGTCCTTCTTGCCGCGCGCGACGGCCGTGCGGACCGCGCTCACGATGACTGCGTCCTGCATCTGCATGGTATTCGCTCCCGGCCCGCCACGCGGCGGGCCCACTGTCGTCGTGGGGTCGGTCAGTTGCGCAGCGGCTTGCCGGTCTCGAGCATGTACTGCATGCGGGCCTGCGTCTCCTTCGTTCCCAGCAGGCGCAGGCACGCCTCGCGCTCGAGATCCATCAGGTCCATCTCGGTGACGTCGCGCGGGGGCCCGTCGCCGCCGGCGAGCACGAGCGCGACCTCGTGGCCGATGCGCACGTCGTGCGCGCTGGCTTGGCCGGCCTCCCGGAACGAGAAGAGCGCGTAGTCGAGGTTGGCCAGCGCCTCGTTGCCCAGCGCGCGAATGGTCATCGGCGGAGGCGCCACGTAGCCCGGCGCGAGGTCGAGCACGCGCGCCTTGGCGTCGCCGAGGAGCAGGTCGCGGTTCATCGACACGCGGTCGCTCGCGCGGAGGTAGCCGAGCGTGCGCGCCTCGTGCGCGCTGGTGCTCGTCTGCGCGAGCGCGATGAGCTTGAACGCGCGCTTGACCGCCTCGAACGGATCGCTTGCGTCGTACGCCGCGAGGTCGTTGGCAAACCGGAACGCGAGTTCCTTGGTGCCGCCGCCGGCGGGAATGATTCCGACGCCGACCTCGACCAGCCCCATGTACAGCTCGGCGTGCGCCTGCACCGCGTCGCAATGCATGGAGAACTCGCAGCCGCCACCGAGCGCGAGGCCGAACGGCGCGGCGACAACGGGGAAGGGCGCACGGCGCAGCGACATCGACGTCTGCTGGAAGCGCGCGATGCCGGCCTCGATGGTCTTCCAGTCGCCGCTCATCAGCGCCGGGCCCTGCTGCGCGAGGTTCGCTCCCGCCGTGAACGTGCGCGGATCGTCGTTGCCGAGCACGAGGCCCAGGTAGTGGCCGTTTGCCACGCGGTCGATGGTGCGGGCGATCATCTCCACCACGCCCGTGCCGAGCGTGTTCATCTTGCCGCAGAACTCGAGGCAGAGCACGCCATCGCCGAGGTCGACGACGCGGGCTTCCCGGTTCTCGTCCACCAGATGGCCGTCGGCACGGCGTGCGGCCAGCGAAATGTGCCCCGGAATCGCGGGCACGGCGGCGTAGCCCGCCGTCGTCGCCATCCGCTCGGCGCTGCCGGTCCCCGCAAAGAAGCCCTGCGTGGCCTGGCCGACGAGCGCGGGCGCACTGAGCCCCTGGGCCTTGAATTGCGCACGCAGCCAGTCGATGCCGAGCGCGTCCATCACGCGGAACGGTCCGATCTCCCAGCCGTAGCCCCATTCGAGCGCGCGGTCGACGCTCGCGATGTCATGGGCGAGTTCCGGCGCGAGGCGCGCCGTGTGGCAGGCCACGATGACGAGCAGTTTGCGCAGGAAGTCGCCGTAGTTGCCCGGGAGGTCGCGGACCTTGGCGAGGCGCTCGATGACCGGGAGCTTGAGCAGGGCGTCGATCTCGGGCGTGGACAGGCGCTGCTGCGGCACATACTCCAGCGTATGCCAGTCGAGTGTCTTGATATCCTTGCCTTCCTTCCGGTAGAAACCGCCGCCCGACTTGTCGCCCAGCCAGCCGCGCTTGATGATGTCGTGCACCCACGGCGGGAGCGCAAAGTCCTCGCCCGTGGCCTGCGAGAGTCCGGCGCTGACGTGGGCGAGCACGTCGAGTCCCGACAGGTCGCCCGTGCGGAAGGTCGCCGTCCTGGCGCGCCCGATGAGCGCGCCGGTGAGGCCGTCGACTTCGTCGATGGTCAGGTTGAACTCTTCCATCAGCCTGAAGGTCGAGAACATGCCGAACACGCCCAGCCGGTTGGCGACGAAGCCCGGCACATCCTTGCACAGCACGATGCCCTTGCCGAGCGTGCGCTCGGAGAACGCGCGCATGGCGGCGAGCGTCTCGGGCGCCGTGAACGGCGTCGGGATCAGCTCGAGCAGGTGCATGTAGCGCGGCGGATTGAAAAAGTGCGTGCCGAGGAAAAGCCGCTTGAAGGCATCGGTGCGCCCCTCGAGCAGCACTTCCATCGGAATGCCCGACGTATTGGATGTCACGATCGCGTGCGGCGCGATCTGCTCGAGTTTCGCGAACAGCTCCTGCTTGGGGCCGGGTTGCTCGACGATGACCTCGACGATCCAGTCGCAACCGGCGAGCCATTCGAGGTGGTCGGCGGTGTTGCCGGTGGTGACGAGCGCCGCCCGGGAGCCATCCATGAACGCGGCGGGCCTGGCCTTGCGGGCCTTCTCGAGTCCCTTGCGGGCGGGGGCCGATCGGTCGCTCGACGCGGGCTCGTCGCTGCCGGGAATGTCGAGCAGGACAACCGGGAAGCCGGCGGAAGCGGCGAGGGCGGCGATGCCGCTCCCCATGACGCCGGCGCCAACGACACCGACTTTCGTGATGCGCATCAGGGCTCCTCCGTGGGGCACCAGGAGAGGCAGGCGCCGGTAGCCGGGCGCGCCGTCCCATCCGGGAATCTACTGTTTACCACGCGCGCCCGTTGGCGATCCCCCTCGCGCGGAGCGGCGCGCGAGGCAAGTTTTCGGATATCGTTGACCGGCCGAACCGACGCTTCTGAGCGAGCTGATGAGCACCGTCCCTAGCGGTGAACCTGGCGTGATGACGACCGACTTTCCCGACGTGCTGGTCGCCCGTCAACCGATCTTCGACCGGTCGGATCACCTCGTCGGGTACGAACTGCTCTATCGCGCGGCCCTCTCGGACGACGTGGCGCGCGGCGCCGACGCCGACACGATGTCGAGCACGACGCTGATCAACGCCATGCTCACCATCGGATTCGACCGCCTGATTGGTCGCACCCGCGCCTGGATAAACGTCCCCGCGACGATGCTGCTGCAACAGCACTGGCGCGTGCTGGACCGCACACGGTGCGTGCTCGAGATCCTGGAGACGGTGCCCGCGACGCCCGAAACGCTCGCCGCGTGCCGGGCGCTGTGCAACGCGGGGTACGACATGGCGCTCGACGACTTCGTGGCCGGGCCCGAGTACGAACCGTTCGTCGCGCTCGCCCGTGTCGTGAAGCTGGATGTGCTGGGGGAAACCCCCGACAGCCTGCGTGAAGTGATCACGCGCCTGCGCAAGCATCGCGGCCTCAAGCTGCTGGCCGAGCGCGTGGAGACGCGCGAGCAACTGGCGGCGTGGCGGGCCGCGGGGTTCGACTACTTCCAGGGCTACGTGTTCGCGCGCCCCGAGATCGTGACCGGCCGCGACCTGCCATCGCGCCTCGTCGGCATCGTCGTGCTGATGAACCGGCTGAGCAATCCCGACGTGAGCGATCGCGAACTCGAGGAGGCCTTTCAGGCCGACCCGGCGCTGGCGCTGCGCCTGCTGCGCATTGCCAACAGCGCCGCGATCGGGGTCGGCGGCGTGGAGTCCATCCGGCAGGCGATCCGGCTCGTGGGACGGGGCATGCTGCACCGCTGGATGGCGCTGCTGTTCAGCGCCTCGGCGCCGCGTTCCACCGACGTGGACGGCGAGCGCCTGCTGGCCGCCGTGGAGCGCGGGCGCATGTGCGAACAGCTGGCCATCGCGGCCAACCGGCCGCGCGAGTCGTCGACGTTCTTCCTGACCGGGCTGCTCTCGGCGCTCGATGCGCTGCTGGGCGTGTCGATGGAGACGCTGGTGTCGCGCATTCACGTGGTGGATGACGTGGCCGATGCGCTGCTGCGGCGCGAGGGGCCGCAGGCCGACATTCTGACGCTCGCCGAAACCTGCCAGCGTGGCGACTGGAATGCGGCACATTCTCTGGCGGCGTCCAACGGCGTGACCAGCACGCTGCCACGCGTGACCAGCGACGCCGCCGAGTGGGCGCGCCGGGCGCTGCTCGGCGCCTGACTCAGCCCGGGGCGGGGCCGGGGGTCGGGCCGGGGGCGGGACGGGCTGTTGGCACGTGCGACGCCGGTGGCGCCTGTGGGGCCGTGGCGTCGGACGTCTCGGCGTTGGAGAACGGCAGCACGAGCGTGATGCGCCGGTTCTGCGAGGCAAACGGGTCGTTGGGAACGCGCGGCCTCGTGTCGGCGAGTCCGCGCACCTCGCGCAGGCGCGCCGACGGAAGCCCCGCCTCCTCGAGCACGCGCCGGGCCGCGTTGGCGCGGTCGGCCGACAGTTCCCAGTTCGTGTAGCCGGCCTGCGTGCTGTACCGCGCGGCGTCGGTGTGCCCCTCGATGATGAGCGAATTGTGCAGCGGAATGAGTTCCGCCGCGATGATCCGAATGCCCTCGCGGAGGCCAGGTTTCACGATCGCGGAGCCCGACGGGAAGAACGTGTCGCCCGGGCCGTCCTCGATGAGTTCGATGCGGAGTCCTTCGTCGGCGACCAGGACCTCGAACTTGGCCGACCCCAATCTGCCCTTGGCGTCCTTGAGCTTGCCAGTGATCTTTGCCGCCGCCTCGTCGAACGCCTTGGCTTCGGCGCGGTGGATCATGACCTTGATCTGCGAGTTGGCGACGTGCGCCGGCGAGGCGCCGTTGGCGATGGGGCTGGCGCCGGAGCCGTAGCCCCGCTTGTAGCCCGCCGGGTTGGTGAAATATCCCTCGACCGCCTGGCGCGTGCTCTCGTCCATGCCGAGAATCCACATCACCATGAAGAAGGCCATCATCGCCGTGACGAAGTCGGCGTAGGCCACCTTCCACGAGCCGCCGTGGTGCGGGGCATGCCCGCCCTTTCGGACGCGCTTGATGATGATGGGCTTCGCGGTTTTCCTGGCCATGGACGGCTACGCCGCACGGCGCCGGGTGAGGTTCTCGAGCGCGTTGAAGGACGGACGGTCCTGCGGTTCGATGTTGCGGCGTGCGAACTCCACGGCCGACATCGGCGAGTCGCCGCGCGCGAACGCGAGCAGGGCGGTCTTGATGCACAGCAGATAGGCGCCGTGCGCGCGGTAGCGCGACTCGATGGCCTGCGCGATGGGGCCGATGACGCCGTAGCAGAGCAGAATGCCGATGAAGGTACCGACGAGAGCGGCGGCCACTTTTTCGCCGATCTCCGACGCGGCGCCGCCGATCGACGCCATCGTCACGATGACGCCGAGCACGGCCGCCACGATGCCGAATCCGGGCATCGCGTCGCCGACCTTGTTGATGGCGTTCGGCACCACCATGGCCTGCTGGTGCTGCTGTTCGAGGTCGGCGTCGAGGATGGCTTCGAGGTGATGATCCTCGACGGCGCCGGTTAGGAGCACCTTGAGCGTGTCGCAGAGCATGGCGACCGCGTCGTCGTGGTGCATGAATCCGGGGTACTTCTTGAAGATCTCGCTCTTCTCGGGTTCCTCGATGTGGGCTTCGAGCCCGACCAGGCCGTCCTTGCGCGCCTTCTGGAAGACGTCGTAAAGTGCCTGTAGCAGTTCCCCGTACGCCCGCTCGGTGTAGGGACTGGGTTTCAACAGTCCGAGCGTGTCGCGGAATGACCGTTTCAGCACCGCAGGCGGATTGCCGACGATGAACGAGCCAAGGCCGGCGCCGCCGATGATGATGAATTCGTTGATCTGCATCAGCACCAGCAGGCTACCACCGTGCATGGTATACCCGATGATGATGCTGCCGAACACCATGACCAGACCGATAATGATGAACACAGCCGACAGTCCGTCCGTGGAAGTGGGCTCCGAGGCAATACATTCCGGCACTGTTTAGTATCGGACGCACGACCGAAACACCTTACAAGGCAATTTGACCCATGCCAGCACCCCCTCCGGCGGCCGCGGCCGCCCTGATCGACGCAACCAACGGACTGGTCCGGGGGCTCAATCACGCCCTGTCGAACCGCGTGAACACCCTCAACACGCTGCTGGCCGTCCTGCAGGAGTCGACGGAGTTCGACCCCGAGGTGGTGGAGGCGCTGGCGGCCGAGGAGGCCCGGTTCGAGGCGCTCCTGCACCTGTACCGGCTGATGCCGCTGGAACTGGGGGCTGCGTGGGAGCCCATGGTGCTGGCCGACCCGGTGACGGACGCCCTGAAGCTGTTCGCGCACCATCTGGACCTGCGGATGCTTCCGTGTCAGGTCGACGGGCTGGAGTCGGCCCCGCCGGTGCGCGGCCAACGGCAGTTGCTGACGCAAGCGTTGCTGGTGCTGCTGGTGGGGGTGGGGCGATCGCTGGCGGGCGACGCCGACGGACACGGCCTGACGGTGAGCGTCACCAGCACCGAGGCCGAAGTGACGGTGCGTGCCTCGACAACCCGGGCGGCAGCGCCCGCCGACGGGCCGGCGTGGCCAGCGCTCGACTGGCAAGCGTCCCTGCTGGGCGCCACGACCAGTCGCGGGGTTGACGATGCCGGCCGCCCCTGGGGCCAATTGGTTCTCCCCACGCTCGCCGCCGAACGACGCAAGGGGCGCTGACGCGCCCCTCGAAGCCCCTCTAGCACCGCGAGCACCGCGAGCACCGCGAGCACCGCGAGCACCGCGAGCACCGCGAGCGGTCGAGCGGCCTAGCTGTCCTGCCGGCGGGAGGCCGGCTTGGGGAGCTTGTGGAGCAGCGACTTGGCGCTTTCGCCCGTTGCCGCGCCCTTGGTGGCGCTTTCGACCTCTGCCACGATTTCCCCGCGCAGGATGCGGACGTCCGACGGCGCTTCGATGCCGAGCCGCACCCCCTTGCGATCCACCGACAGGACCACGATGCGAACTCCCCCGTCGATGTAGATGGCGTCTCCTTCGCGGCGGGTGAGGATGAGCATCCCTGGCTCGGGCTATTTGAGTGAGAGGAGCGTCTGCATCATCTCGTCCACCGTCTTGATCACCTTGGACGCCGCGGCATATGCCTGCTGCTGCCGCATGATCTGAATTAGCTCTTCGTCCACCGAAACGCCAAATACCGCGGTCCGGCGCTGCTGCGACTGATCGACCAGCGAATTATAGACGCTAGTCGAGTTCTTCGCCTCATTGAGGTGGCCGGCGATGCTGCCGACGATCGTTCGGAAGTCGGCGGCATAGTTGACGTTGACGGCCGACGGGGCATTGTCTCGCAAGCCGGCGACCGACAGGGCGAGGAGGTTGTTGCCCGCCTCATTGAGTCCGGTGCCGGCGGCGATGGCCCCGGCGTTGGCGTCGACCGTGGTCGAGAGCCGGATGCGCCCCGCCGTGTCGTTACCGGCGGAAGCGTCGAAGAAGTCGACCATCGATCCGGTCGGAGGCGTCATCGGATTCCAGTTGCCCGACACGCCGGCGGTCGGGGACCACCCGGTGTTGTGCAGGGCGTTGACGTCGGTGATGATCGAACTCGCCAGGGTGTCAAGGCTCGTGCTGGTGTCGGCGATGTCGGAGTTGTAGACCTGCTGCAAGGCGCCCAACTCGCCGCCGATGCTGCGCATGGTATCGGCGCTGCCGACGATCTTGAACCCCAGCGTCCCGGAGTTGATGAGCTGCACCTGCTTGGCGCTGATGCCGTCGACGAGCGAAATGGTACCCAGCAGGACCTGCGTGCCGCCGTCGGTGCGCTCGATCACGCGCGTGCTCGCCTCCTTGCTCAGCGTGTCGAGCAGGACGTCGCGCTGGTCGCGAAGGTCGCTGGCCGTGTGGCCTCCGCCTTCCATCGACACGATGCGGGCGTTGAGTTCGGCCACTTCCCTGGCGATGCCATTGACGGAATCCACCGTGGCCTGCGCCCGCTGGGCCACCTCGGCCTTGAGCGTGTCGAGTTGGCCGGCGGCGGTATTGAACGTGCGGGCCAGGGCGGCGCCGGCCTGCTGCACCGCCGTTCGGGCGCTGGCGTTGGTCGGGTCCGATGCCAGGTCACTCCACGCATTGTAGAACTTGTCGAGTGCGCTCGACAGCCCGGTGGCGGACGGTTCCGCGAACACGCCCTCGACGCGTTGCAGGAACTCGGAGCGCATGGACGACGAGCCGGCCTGCCCGCTGCTCATGCGGTACTCCTGATCGAGCAGGAGGTCGCGTGCGCGCTGGACCGTGACGAGCCTGACCCCCGTACCGAAAATGCCCAGCGTGGTGTTCTCGGGCGGACCTTCGATGAGCACCTCGCGCTGACGGCTGTAGCCGGGCGTACTGGCGTTGGCGATGTTGTGCGATGCGATCGCCACGGCGGCCTGCGACGTCGACAGCGCGCCGCGGGCGATGCTGAGGATTCCCCCGAAGCTTGCCATCAGACGGTCCGGTCGATGAGGCGTCCGCCGGTCGCCGGCGAGTCGCCGGCGGTCGTCGCCGGACTGGCGCCGTTGACGAGCATCTGCACCTGCCGGTCGCCCGCCGAAATGGCCTCGCGCAGGACGCGGCGGTTCACGGCCACTTCCTGCTGGAGGGCGAGCGCGCTGCCGCGCAGCGCCTCGGCGGCCTCCACCACGCTCGGCGGCAGGTGGCCGTTGAAGAAGTCCTCGAGCGCAAGCACGCTGAGGTCATCGCCCTCGCCGAGCACGTGGTTGAGCGTGCGGCGCCGGCGCCGCGCCTCCTGCAGCGTGACGAGCACGCGATGCGTGGAGAAGACGGAGTCGTCCACGCCTTCGAGGTCGTCGTGCGCCACCGAGTCCCGCTGGCGGCGCATGATCGTCGTGAGGTCGCCGAGAAGCCTGGCCTCGGAGCGCAGCGAATCGACGAGCGCGACCACGGTGCTGGCGGCGTTCATGAGCGACGCGTCCACCGCGTGGGGAAGGGCGCCGCTCACTTGGCCTCCGACTTCACGTGCGCGCCCAGTTCCTTGACCAGCGCGCTGGCGATGCCGCGATGCCACTGGGCTGGTACCTGGTCGGCGAGCGACTGGTCGAGGAGTCCGCTGAAGATCTCCTCCCCCTGGCCGCCGTTGGTGAGACCGTCCTGCGGCACGGTCTCGCGCATCGCCTTGAACAACTGCTCGACAAACACGCCCTCGAGCTTGCCGCTCGTGTCCTTGAGGCGGGCAAGCCGGTCGGGGATCTGCGGACGAACGGCGGCGGATGGTGACTCGATGAAGTTCATCGAACGATGATCTCGGCGGAAAGGGCGCCCGCCGACCGGAGCCCTTCGAAAATGGCTGCGATCTCGGCGGGTGACGTCTGGATGGCATGCAGGGCGGACGCGATGCGCTGCACGCTGGTGCCCGCGGCGACACGCACATCGCCCCGGATACGGGAAGTATCGGCCGATGCCCCCACAGTCAGCGTCACGCCCGCGTGACTGACCACGGCTTCGCCGACGAGGAGTTCGCCGCCGGCCATGACGGTGCCGTCGCGGGCGTCGATGACCACGCGCGATGGGCGGTCGGCGCGCAGTCGTACGTCGCGAATGCGCGTCAGCGTGGCGGCGTACGACGAACCCGTGTCCTTGGGGGCGATGGTGATGCTTCCCGGATCGTCCACTCGGGCCGTGCCGGGCGTGGCAAACACGGAGTCGATGGCGGCCGCGATGCGCGTGGCCGTGCCAAGGTCAGGTTCGCGGAGCAGCAGCTTGTTGGACGCGGACAGGGCGGGGCGCGGAATCTCCGCCTCGAGCACGCCGCCGTCGGGAATGCGCGCGGTATTCGTGGGCTCGCTGCTCTGCCGCACCATGGCCGACGGGCTGAGCAGCAGCGGGCCTTGTGCGCCGCCCACCGGGCGCTGCCCGGCGTCGGCCACCAGCGGCGTCATCCACAGCACGCCGCCGCGCAGCGAGGCGGCATCGCCAATGCTCGAGACGCGCACTTCGAAGCGGCCGCCGGGACGCAGATAGGGCGACACCTCCGCGGTGACGAGCACCGCGGCGACGTTGCGGGTGCGCAGCAATTCGGGCGGCACCTCGACGTCGAAGCGCCGCAGCAGGTTCACGATGGAATTGACCGTCTGCGCCGAACCGGCGATGCCGGTGACGCGGTCACCCGTGCCGGAGAGGCCGGTGACGAGGCCGTAGCCCATGAGCCGCACCGGGGGCGCGGGATCGTTGAGCACGAGGTCGCGCACGCGCGTTTCCTGCGCTCGGCCCTTGGCGGCGAAGAGGAGCGCCACGAGGGCACCGAACGCGGCAACCGCCTGACGCAGGTGGCGGAGCGTCCTGTCAGCGCGATGCGTCATGGCCAGAGCGCCCCGACGAGCTTCGAGAGGATGCCGCTGCGCGGCGTGCCCAGCTTGCCCTTCTGCGTGACGACGATGTCGGCGTCGGCGATGCGCTCCGACTGGACCATGTTGCTGCCGATGTCGATGTCCTGGGGGCGGATCCAGCCGGTAAGCGTCACTTCCTGCTGGTTCTTGTCGACGTTGACCATCTTGCGGCCGCGGATCTGCAGCATGCCGGTGGGCGACACCGCAACGACCCGGGCGCTGAGCGTAGACTGGAAGGTGTTGGTGCGCGTGGCCTCGCCCGACTGCCGGGAATCGCCGATGTTGCCGAAGCCGGCCTTGGCGGCGATGGCAACCGAGGGTTTGGTCGGCGCGTCGGGTGGCTTGATGGAGAAGTCGAGGTCCTTGGAGCGCCGGTCGGTAGCGGCGTTGTTGGTGTTGGCGCTGGCCAGCGTCCGGTCGTTCACCAGCACGGTGACGATGTCGCCGATACCGAGGCGGAAGCGGTCGGAGGTCCACGACTGCCGGCCCGTGTACTGCGGGGCTATGGAATCGACGGGAGGCGCCGGCGCGGCGCCCTTCGCCGGCTTCTTGGCGGCCTGCGCCAGGGCGGCTGGTGCGGTAATGGTGACAAGCAAGGTGACCTGGAGCAGGCGGCGCATGAAAGCGATCCTCACGGCAGCAGCACGACGCCAGAGGCGACGGCGATGCCGGACAGGGAGTGTTGGCCGAGGCGCACGCGCACCGGCTGTCCAAGACGTGCGGTGCCGAGCGCGATGCCGGACCGGGTGACGATGACGCCGTCATGTTCGACGCGGGCCGTGACGGTGTCACCAGCGTGTACCACCGCCGCCGGCGCGATGGCCGGCGAGCGCAGCGGCTCGCCGGCGACGACCACGCGTTGCGTTTCGAAACCGACGATGCCGGTGGCGTCGCCGCCCACGTCCGAGCCCTGCAGCACCGTGCCGCGCGGGAGCGTGCGCAAGGCGATGGGGCCGGTCGCGGCGAGTCCCCCCAGTGCCGACGCGATCGCCGCCTGAGGCGCGCGGGGCGCCTGAAGCGCCTGCGGCACCGGCCGCGCTTGCGCGCCCAGCAGGGACGTCGGGGCGGCCAGCAGGCCGGCGGTGACGGCAGCGAGGGCGACGCGGCGAAGGCGCAACACGGAACTCAGCGGACCAGGTTGTTGGCGATGTCGGACATCGTCTCGCTGTTCTTGATCGCCTTCGAGTTGATCTCGTAAGCGCGCATGGCGGCGATCATGTCCACCATTTCCTGCACGATCTCGACGTTGCTGGCTTCGAGGTGCCCCTGGAGCAGGCGCCCGACCCCTTCGTCGCCGGGGAATCCCGGCGCGGCTTCACCCGAGGCGGGCGTGGCGGCGTAGAGATTTTCGCCCAGCGCCTCGAGGCCGCTCGGGTTGGCAAAGCGCGCGAGCTCGATGCGTCCGATTTCCACCGGCGTGGTCTGGTCGCCCTGTCGCACGCTCACGATGCCGTTCCGCGCGATCGTGATTTCCGAGCCGCCGGTGGGGACCTTCACGCCCGGCAAGACCGTCAGCCCGCCGGAGGTGACGAGCGTTCCCGTGTCGGACATCTCGAACGCGCCGTCGCGCGTATACGCGGTGCCGCCGTTGGGCAGCTGCACCTGGAAGAAGCCTTCGCCCTCGATGGCGAGGTCGAGCGGCCGGCTGGTCTGCTCGTCGGCCCCCTGCGCATGCATCCGCTGGATGCCGGCGAGGCGCGTGCCGCGTCCCACCTGGATGGCCGGCGTGGTGGCCGCGTCAGCGCCGCCCACCGCGGCCGCGCCCTGCACCGTCTGGTACAGCAGGTCGACAAAATGCGCGCGACTGCGCTTGAACGCGGTCGTGTTGACGTTGGCGAGGTTGTTGGCGATGACTTCGGTGCGAGTCTGCTGCGCCATCATGCCCGTGGCGGCGGCGCGGAGTGCGGGATCCATGCGATGGCTCCTGGTGTGCTGGAGTTACAGTCTGCCGAGTTCCGTCGTCGCCAAACCGCGCACGGCGTCGAGGGCGGATATGGACTTCTGCACCGCACCGTAGGCGCGCTGCACGGCGATCATGTCGACCATCGACTCGAGCGAGCCGACGTTGCTCCCTTCGATGGCGCCTTGCCGGATCCTGATGGTGCTCGGGTCGGCGGCGACGCGGGCGGCGGTGGTGCTGAACTGTCCGCCGCCTTCGTGCTGGAGGGTGGCGCCCGGTGCGACCGTTTCGACGCGGAAGCGGCCGATGTCCTTGCCGTCGGCCTTCACGCGGCCCTGTTCGTCGATGGCGATGAGCTTGGCGCCCAGGGGGACGGTGTCGACCCCCATCAATTGGTTGCCGTTGGTGTCCACCACGCGGCGATCGGCGTCGATGGACAGCGCGCCGCCGCGGGTCAGGCGTTCACCCTTGGGCGTCTGCACCACGAAGAACCCGTTCCCTGCGATGGCCACGTCCAGCGGATTGCCGGTGGTACTGATGGAGCCGGTGCTCAGGTCGGTGGCCGTGTCGATGACGGGGAGGTTGCCGTCGAGCAGGCGGGCAAAGGCCCGTTCGCCCTTGAACCCGTCGGTATTGACGTTGGCCAGATTGTTGGCGACGACTTCCTGCCGGCGTTCCCAGTAACGGAGGGCGGCGGCGGCATTGTCGAGTCCGGTTGGTCGAACGCTGGAGCCCACGGCAAAGTCCGGGTTGAATCCGGTGCGATGTAGCGCAACGACCGTGCCACCGAATTCGGCGGCGCCCGGGCTCAGGAGCGGGTCAAACGGCGGATGAGGCCGTTCAGGGACCCTGCGTCCGTGGCAAGACTTGCCGTGCCGGGCCGGTTCTGCCGGGTGCTGCCGGCGGGCGACTCGAAAGTCCGACGCAGGGCGAGGAGAACCACGTCCTGCGGGAGTCCCGTGCGGCGCGCGATGACCGGCACGCTGCCGGAACCCATCACCACCCGACGTCCGAACTTCGTCCGCGGGGTGCGGGAAGGGCGTCCCGCCGAGGGCCGTTCTTCTTCTTCGCGCACACGGAGGAAAAGGGCGAGCTGCACCAGCACGGCGGCGATGACCATCGAGGCGGCGAGGCGCGGATCGACCGAGCGAACCGCCGACAGCAATGGGCGGTCGAGGCCCGCGCGCACCGCGAGGACGGCGGCGAGCGCGAGGACGAGCCCCGCCATGCCGGCGATCGCGAGGGAGCGTCGCATCAGGCGACGTGCTCCCGCAGCGACCCGATCTGCGTGCGGAGCCGCGACAGCGCCTTGGACCGGATCTGCGAGACGCGCGACTCGGTGAGGTCGAGAATCTCGGCGATCTCGTGCAGCTTGAGCTCCTCGTAGTAATAGAGCGAGAGCACGACGCGCTCCTGCTCCTTGAGCTTCATGATGGCGGCGCGGAGATGGTCGACTTCCTGCTCATGGTTGAGCTGGTTCTCGATCTCGTTCTCCTCTTCGGTGACGAGCTGTTCCACCGGCGTGACGCCCGAATCGTCGAGGGGCGTGGTGCTGCGGTCGAGCGGGAGATGCACGGCGCCCTCGACGTCAGCCTGCCAGCGCCAGAGCGTTTCGACGTCGACGCCAAGCTGCGACGCGGTCTCGCGGTCGGTCACCGGACGCGAGAGCTGGCGCGACAGCGACTCGCGCGCGTTGTTGATTTCGCGGGTCTTGCGGCGGATCGAGCGCGGCACGTGATCCTGGCGGCGCAACTCGTCGAGGATGGCCCCGCGAATGCGCGGCGCCGCGAACGTGCTGAAGGCGAGTCCACGCCTGGGATCGAAGCTCTCGAGGGCGTTCATCAGGCCCAGCGTGCCGGCGCTCACGAGTTCGTCGAAGTCCATCTCGACCGCCAAGCCGCGCGCCACCTGCCGGGCCACGAAATGCACGAGGCCCAAGTGCTCGTTCAGAAGCCGTTGACGCGCATCGGCATCTCCGCCGAGGTATTTCTTCCACAGCGCGCTGCTGTCCATGTTTCAACGCCTCCAGGCATAGGCGGTCGGCGCAATCGAGCGTCGCGCGACGTCGTCCAACTCGGCAATCAGGCGGCCCCCCAGCGTCACTGCGGCGCTGGCAGCCGGGGAATTCGGCGCCGTGCCGGCGAAGGTGCCGCCCGCCGCGAGCCGTTCCCGCATGTCGACATCTTCAGGAATCGTGCCACCGTAGTTCAGGCCCCGGCGCAACCACCGCTCCGACGCCATTTGGACGTGATCGTACAGGGCGCGGGCCCGCCCCTCGTCGTGGCCGTTGGCCACGAAGTCCACGGGAAGCCCCGGAATGCGGCTGTCGACCGCCTTGAGCAGGGCATACGTCGCGGCGAGCGTGACCGGATCGGCGGCAGATACCGCCGCCAGGCGCCGGACCCCGGCAGTGCTTGCCGCCAGGATCGTATCCAGCCGGCACCCGCCATCGATCACCACGAAGTCGTAGTCGGCGTACAGGCCGGCGACCCGGCGCCAGATCAACCGGCGTTCGCTGGTGGTGAGCAGGGGGAGTGAGGCATCGGAGACGCCGCCGCCCGGAAGCAGGTCGAGCATCTCCGAAGCCTGAATGGCGGCCTCGCGCGGGTCGATGCCGTTGGCGCGCAGCGCGCCGATGCCGATGCGCGGCTCGACGCCAAACCAGTGATGCTGGGTGCCGGCCTGGTCGTCGCCGTCGATGAGCAGCGTGCGGCGCCCCTGCTCGGCGAACGACAGCGCCAACAGGGCCGACACGGTCGACGTGCCAATGCCGCCCTTGCCCGCGGCGACCAGCACCACGCGCGCATCGGATGGCGTCCAGCCGTCACCGAGCCCTCGCTCGAGGACGAAACGGCGAAGTCCGTCGGCCTGCGAACTCATGCGGCCACCTGCGCCGGGCTGGTGCCGAGCGCTGCGATGAGAGTCGGGCCAGCCTCGCGCAGGTCGGTGGGCACGTCCTGCCCATCGGTGACCCACCGCACCGGCATGCCCAGCTCCGCGGAGAAGACGGCGATCATCGAGTCGAGCGGCACTTCGTCGACCTTGGTCACGAGCGCGTGCGAGGCGCCCATCGCGAGGTAGTCGGCACGCGCCGCGGCCAGCAGGTCGGTGCGCAGCGTGGCCGGCACGACGAAATGCGTTTCGTCGGGATCGAGCCGGTTCAGCATCGCGCGCCAGGTGGCGGCGTCCGACTTGGGTCCGCGCCCCGGCGTGTCGACGATGATCACGTCGCACTTGGCGAGGCGCGTGAGCGCGAGGGTCAGGTCGTGCGAATCGTAGGCGAGTTCGAAATCGAGCCCGGCGACGTCGGCATAGCTCTGCAACTGCTCCACGGCGCCGGCGCGGTAGGTGTCGAGGGAGAGAAAGCCGACCTTGAGGCCGCCGAAGGCATCGGGATGCACGGCGAGCTTGGCCGCCGTGGTGGTCTTGCCGGCGCCGGTGGGTCCGACGAGCGCGAGGATGAATGGCCGGCCGTCGCGCCTTCGTGCACCAGCCGCAAATCGCGGCGTCCCGGGGCTTACACGCGTCTGGAATTGTGACAGCGCGTCGGACGTCGTGCACGCCACTTCGACGCCCGAACCGGCGGCGTACGGGATGCTGCGCGACCAGACGAGAATGGCCTCGTCGCCCAGCGCGCGGTTGGCGAAGGCAAAGGCGGTGGCGTAATCGGGGCCGCGGAAGGTCTCAAGCCGCATGTTTCATTTCCCAATGGCCGACGCTGGTCAGCTGGACGGTGGCGGGGAGTTCGGCGAGCGAAACCACAGGCAAGGCGGGCATGACGGGTTCGATGAGCCGGCGGATGCCGACGCGCAGTCCCGGCGGAACCACGAGCGGCACCGAACGGCCGTCGGCGGCGCCCGCCGAGGCGAGCGTGTTCAGTTCACGCAAGAGTCCGGCCAGCGCGTCGGGCGTCAGCAGCGACGTGCCCGCCGTCGCGGCACGCGGGCTGAACAGCCCCATGAGCGACGCCTCGAGCCGTGCCCCGAGCGTGATGCCGCGGACGGTGCCGGAATCGTCCATGAAGAGCCGCGCGATGACGTTGGAGAGCGACCGCCGCACATGCTCGGTGAGCTGTTCGGGGTCCTTGGTCTGATCCGCGGTGTCGCCCAGCGCCTCGAGAATCGTGACGAGATCGCGAATCGGCACGCGCTCGCGCAGCAGGCGCTGGAGCACGCGGTGCAGCATGCCGAGCGAGACCTTGTTGGGAATGAGGTCGTCGACGAGCGCCGGATGCGACTTCTTGAGCGTGTCGACCATCTCCTGCACGTCCTGGCGGCCGAGCAGTTCGGCGGCGTTGGCCTTGAGCGTCTCCATCAGGTGCGTGGCCACCATAGTGGTCGGTTCGACCACCACGTACCCCAGCGCTTCGGCTTCGGCCTTGCGCCCGGGGGCGATCCAGCGGGCCGGCATGCCGAACGACGGGTCGATGGTCTCCATGCCGTCGATCGGCTGGATGACGCCGCCGGTGTCGAGGGCGAGGAAGAAGCGCGGCAGCACCTCGGCGCGCGCCACCTCGCTGCCGCGCAGCTTGATGATGTACTCGTTGGCCGGCAGCCGGACGTCGTCGCGAATGCGAATCGACGGAATCAGGATGCCCAGTTCGAGCGCGGCCTGCTTGCGGAGCAGTCCGATGCGCTCCAGCAGGTCGCCGCCCTGCGACTCGTCGACCAGCGGAATGAGCGCGTAGCCCACTTCCAGTTCGATGGGGTCGATCTGGAGCAGGTCCTTGAGCGGGTTCTGCGGTGGCGCCTCGGCGGCAGGGACGGCGTCGAGCGTGGCCTGCGCCGTCTCGCGCGCGGTCTCGGCGTTCATCGACAGCCGCGCGAGGATGGCGAGACCGCCAGCCAGCACGAGAAACGGGGTCGTCGGGAGTCCTGGAATCAGCGCCAGTGTGGCGAGCACGCCCGCCGCGATCCAGACCGCGCGCGGATGCGCGCCGAGTTGCCGCGCCAGCAGGTTGCCGATACGCGAGCCGCCGGCCGCGTGCGTGACCATGATGCCCGCGGCGGTGCTGACGATGAGCGCCGGGATCTGCGCGACCAGGCCGTCGCCGACGGTGAGGATCGTATACGTCGACGCCGCTTGCGCCGCCGGCATGCCCTTCTGCACGACCCCGATGAAGATGCCGCCGACGATGTTGATGAACGTGATGAGCAGGCCGGCAATGGCGTCGCCCTTCACGAACTTGGACGCGCCGTCCATCGCGCCGTAGAAGTCGGCCTGCTGGGTGATCTCGGAGCGGCGTCGGCGCGCCGTCGTCTCGTCGATGAGCCCCGCCGACAGGTCGGCGTCGATGGCCATCTGCTTGCCGGGCATCGCGTCGAGGGTGAACCGCGCGGCCACTTCGGCCACACGTCCCGCGCCCTTGGTGATGACGATGAAGTTGATGCCGACGAGAATGAGAAACAGCACCACGCCGACGGCGTAGTTCCCGCCGATCACGAACTTGCCGAACGCCTGGATGACCTGGCCGGCATGTCCTTCCGAGAGGATGAGTCGCGTGCTGCTGACGTTGAGCGCCAGGCGGAAGAGCGTGAGCAGGAGGATGAGCGCCGGGAACGAGCTGAACTCCAGCGGGTCGGTCGTATAGAGCGACACGAGGAGCACGACGAGCGAGATGCCGATGCTGAGCGACAGGCAGAGGTCGAGCAGGAACGGCGGCAGCGGCACCACGAGCAGCGCGATGATGAAGACGACGGCGACGGCCACGCCGAGTTCAACGGTGCGCGCGCCGCGGGAGTCGGCGGGTCGGGCGAGGGTGCTCATGCGAGGGCCGCTCCCTTCCAGCGCATCGAGGCGAGGGCGCGCTGGCGGATGACGAAGGCGAGGACTTCGGCGACCGCCGCGTACAGCTCGGCGGGGATCATCTGGCCGACGTGGGCGCTGGCGAGCAGCGCGCGGGCGAGCGGCTTGTTCTCGATGACGGGCACCTTGTGCTCGAACGCGAGCGCCTTGATGCGCTCGGCGATCTTGCGCTGGCCCATGGCGAGCACGATCGGCGCGGGCGCCTGCACGGGGTCGTAGCGCAGGGCGATGGCGATGTGCGTCGGGTTCACGATGACGACGTCGGCCTTCTTGACGTCGTCGAACATCTGGCGGCGGATGCGAGCGCGGGCCAGCGAACGCATGCGATGGCGAAGCAGCGGGTCGCCCTCGTTCTGCTTCGTCTCCTGTCGCACGTCCTCCTTGCTCATCTTCAGGCTCTTCTCGTACTGCCAGAGCTGGTAGACGTAGTCGAGCGAGGCGAGCGCCAGGTACGCGAGCCCGGCGTTCTTCAGCATCTGCACCACCAACTGCTGCACCACCGGCAACATGGCCAGCAGGTCGCGATTGCCGAGGTCGCCCAGATCGCCCCATCCCTGCACCAGCACCCCCGACACCGCCCAGCCGACGATGCCCATCTTGGCGAGCGACTTGACGAGATCGGCGAGCGGCTGGGTGGAGAACAGGCGCTTGGCGTTGGCGAGCGGACTGATGCGTTCGAACTTCGGGGCGAGCGGCTGCAGCGAGAACAGGCCGCGTCCCTGGAGGCCGGCCACGGCGAACACCGCGACGAGGAAGCCGGCGACGAGCAGGCCGATGATCCGCATCGTCGCAAAACCGGTCGCGCGCACGAGGAGGATGGCGCGCGACGGATCGCCCGCGCTATCGCCGATCTGCGCGAGCGTCGTGCCGAACAGCGCAACCAGTTGCGTGCCGACGCCCGGACCCACCGAGTTGACGATGAGGGCCGCCGTCAGGAACAGCGCCGCGGCGTTGAGTTCAGGCGACCGCGGGATCTTTCCTTCGAGAAACGCGTCTTCCCGTCGTTTCGGCGTCGGGGCTTCGGTTCTTTCCTGATCGCTGCCGTCAGCCATCGTCAGCGCCCGGTGAAGGTGAAGCCGCCCACGGCGCGCGACACCATGCCGTGGTAGACGCTGTCCCAGCCGCCGAAGAAGACCGCCATCGCGGGCAGCGCGGCGGCCAAGGCGAACAGGCCGGCGGCGATCTGCATCGGAAAGGCGACCGTCAGCACGTTGAGCTGCGGTGCGGCGCGCCCCATGACGGCGAGCGACACGTTGACGATGAGGATCACCGCGATCACCGGCGCGGCAAAGCGCACGCCGAGCGCGAACATCGTCGTGCCCAGCGACAGCAATTCGCGGATGCCGTTGGCGAGGCCGATCGCCGAACCCAGCGGCACGGCGCGCAGCGACTCGGCGAGCGTGGCGATCATCACGGTGTGCAGGTTGAGCGTCAGCAGCAGCGTGATGGCGAACAGGCGGAGGAACGACCCGATCACCGGCAGCGGTTCGGCCGCCATCGGGTCGAGAATCGCGATGCCGCTGAGTCCCGTCTGCACGGCCATTGCGTCGCCCGCCTGCTCGGCCGCGCCGACGAGCACCGAGGCGCCGAACCCGATCGAGAAGCCGATGAGCAACTCCGACGCGAACGCCATCGCCGACAGATGGGGGAGGCGCTGCGCCGACAGCGCGACGGGGGCGAGCAACACCGTGAGGGCCACCACGATCGCCGCCCGCATCCGATGCGGCACGATGGCCGACGACAGGGACGGGGCAACGAGCATGAGACCGGTGACGCGCGTGCCGGTCAGCACGAGCGCGTCGCCGGCTCCCGGCGCGAAGAAGTCGAGGCCCGGGCTCACGACCCGAGCGAAGGCAGGGCGCGGAACATCTCGGCCGTGTACTTCACCGCGGTGTGGATCATCCACGGCAGGCCGATCAGGAAGACCGCCGTCACCGCCATCAGCTTCGGCACGAACGACAGGGTCTGATCCTGGATCTGCGTCACCGACTGGAAGACGCTGATCCCGAGGCCGACGAGCAGCGCCACCGAGAGCATCGGCGTGGCGAGCGCGAGCGCCATCATCACGGCGTTGCGGGCAAGGTCGACGACGGCGGCGTCAGTCATGGCGGCGGCGGGTTAGTGAAAGCTCTGCACGAGGCCCGTGACGATCAGCGACCAGCCGTCGACGAGGACAAAGAGCAGCAGCTTGAAGGGGAGCGAGATCATCGCCGGCGGGAGCATCATCATGCCCATGCTCATCAGCACGGAGGCGACGACGACGTCGATGACGATGAACGGGAGGAACAGCGCGAAGCCGATCTGGAAGGCCGTGCGCATCTCGCTCGTGACGAACGCCGAGACGAGCACGACGAGCGGCACGTCCTGCGGCGCACCCACCACGGGCATGCCGCTGATGTTCGCGAACGTGGAGAGGTCGGAGGGTCGCACCTGGCGCAGCATGAAGGTGCGGAACGGCTTCACGCCTTCGCTCAGCATCTGCGCCTGTTCGATCCGGCCGTCCATCCAGGGCTGCAGCGCGGTGCGGTTCACCTCGCTCAGCGTCGGCGCCATGACGAAGCCGGTGATCAGCAGCGCGAGGCCGGCGATCAGCTGTGCCGGCGGCGCGCTCTGCGTCCCGATCGCCTGCCGCAGGAAGTGCAGCACGACGAGGATGCGCGTGAAGCCGGTCATCATCAGGACGAGCGTCGGCAGCAGCGTGAGTAGTCCCATCATCACGACCACGCCGACGGTACCGGAGAGTCGCAGGCCGTCGCCGCCGGCGACGCGCAGGTCGATGGTCGGCGCGACGCGGCTGATCATCTGGTCGGCGCGTTCGGCGTCGGCGCTCGCCACCGCGGCGCCCGCCGTTGCGGTGCCTGCCGTGGCGGTGCCCGCCGGCGACGATTTGGCCACGCCGGCGCCCGATCCGGGCCGCGCGCGTGCCGCTGGTGCAGTGGCTTGCCGGCCCGGCGCGGCGGACCGCGCCGCCGGGCGCTGGGCGTGCGCGGCTGCGGGCATGAGCCCTGCGGGCAGGAGCACCGCGGCAAGCAATGCGAGCGTGGTCGAACCGCGCAACGCCGTGCGCAGGAGGTTGCGGAAGTCGGAGGGCAGCGTGCTGGCGACCACGGGTGAGACAGGCGATGCGGTAGCGGCATGGGCCGTCCCGCGCCACGGTGCTCCGCTGGCGGCGCCGCTGGCGGAGAACGGTGCGCCGAGCGACGTCGGCCCGGCGTCGAGCTCGGCGAGCGCGCGCACGCCGCCATCGCCCATCGAGATGGCCACGAACCGCTCGCCGATGCGGACAATAGCGATGCCCTGCTTGGGGGACAGCGCGAGGCGCTGCACGACCTCCAGCGGCACCTTGCCGAGTCCCGCCCCACCGTTCGGGGCGAAGCGCTTCAGGTACCGCATGGTCAGCACGAGGAGCCCGAGAACGAGCGCGAGCACCCCGAGCACCCCGAGCATCGAGGCGATCATTACGCGGCCACCTCGCCCGGCATCACCGACACGAGCCGCGTGATGCGGATGCCAAAGTGTTCGCCGATCACCACCACCTCGCCTTCGGCGAACCGGCGCTCGCCCACGAAGACGTCGATGGGCTCGCCGGCGAGCCGCTCGAGCTGCACCACCGAGCCGCGGCCCAGGCGGAGGATTTCCTGCACCGACATGCGCGTGCGACCGAGTTCGATGGTCACCGGAATGGTGAGGTCGAGCAGCATCGACAGCGGCACTTCACTCTGCGCCGCCCCGGTCGGGGCGAGTTCCGTGAACTGCGGCTCGGAAACTTCGGGAGTCATGGAGGCGTCGGACATGGGTCTGGAGGCGAAGGAATAGGCGAGCGCGGATGGACCGGCGGACGCGCGGCGTCAGGGATGCAGGAGCGGTGGCGGCGGCGCCGGGATGCCCGGTGCGTCGAGCAGCCGCACGGCGAGCTTGCTGCCCACGCGGCCGGCGGCCGCACGGTACCGGGTCTGGCCCCCGACGGTAATGTCGAGCTTCGTGTCGGTGGGAATGCCCGTGGTGAGCACCGCGCCCACGGGAAGGCCGAGCAGGTGGCGCATCGGCACGTCGAACGCCGGCAGGCGCGCGGCGACGTCCACGTGCATCTGGCGCAGCGAGACTTCGGCCAGCTCGCGCGTGAGCTGGCGCTCCTGCTCCGAGCCCGTCATCCCCTTCACGCGCTGCTGCTCGCCCGACGCGAAGAACTTGTCGAGCACCGAAAACGGCAGGCAGATGAGGATGAGCGACGAGGCGTTGCCGGCGCTGACCTCGATGCTCGCGACGAGCACCGGATCGTCCCGGCTCGACACCTGTACCATTTCGGGGATCGACTCGAAGCTCGTCAGTTCGAACTCGAACTCCACGTGATCCTGCCAGATGTCGCTGAGGAGGCTCGTAGTGCGCTCCACCATCATGCGCACGACCAGCCGCTCCACCGGCGACATGGCGCGCGTCGGCACCGACGCCGTGCCCGACCCGCCGAAAAAGCGGTCGACCAGGTAGTAGCCGAACTCGTGGCCGACGTCGATCACGCCCTTCTGGCCGCCGGTGTTCAGTATCTCGATCCCGAACGACGCGCACGGCGTCGGCAGCGACAGCGTGAACTCGCCAAAGCTGAACTGCTCGACGCTTTGCAGGCGCAGTTCCACCTGACCGCGAATGCGGCTCAACAACCAGGCTTCGAGCGACTTCACCAGGCGCTCGTACATGGCCTCGAGCGTGCGCAGCCGCTCCTTGCTGACGCGATGCGGGCGCCGGAAATCGTAGAGCTGGTAGTCGACGTCGCCGGCATTGCGTGGCGCCGAGTGCATCGCGGACGCCGCCGCGCTGCCCAGCAGTTGGTCGATTTCGTTCTGGCTGAGGGTTTCGGAAGCCATGGTGCCCCTACTGGATCACGAACTGTGGGAAGTAGAGCCCTTTCACCAAGCCGGGCTTCACGATGCCGTCGAGCGTGCGGCGCAGCTCCTGCCGGATCTGTTCGCGCTGGGAAATGTCGGAGAGCTCTTCCACCTGCTTCGTGCCGAGCACGCGCAGAAATGCGTCGCGCACTTCCGCATCGCGCGCCTTCACTTCGGTCTCGGCCGCGGTGTTGGCGAGACGAAGGGCGACGGACACCAGCAGGAAACGCTGTCCGCTTGAACCAGCCGGATTGAGCACCATGTTGTCGAGCAGAAAGACCTTGGTCTCTCCGGTGGGGGTTTCGCTGTCGGCCGCGCTCGCCGCCGCCGCTTCTATCGCGCCGGCTTTGGCCGCCTTGGCCGCCTCGGCGGCACTCGGGGCGACCTTCTTGGCGATGGCCGGACCCACCATGAAGAACCCCGAGCCGCCGCCGAAAATGAGACCGCCGGCGACCACGAGCAGAATGGGGAGCAGTTTCCGGCCGCCTGTCGCTGGCGCTGGTGCCGCTTCGACTTCCGGGGCTTGCTCAGTGTCGGCCATTATTCTGATGGAAAAGAGTGCGGATTGGTGCACCTGTCTCCATCGCACAGACCGTACCAGAAAGGACGCGTTTCTTTCCAGAGTGCCAACGCGATGAAACGAAACGAGTTGCGACTGGTGCGCGCCTCGTCTGTGCCCCGGCTGGAACAGGCGCGTCTCATTGGCCTCGCCAGGGCCGGAAAATCATGCCGCCGCGCGGCCGATTCCGCCTGTGGTCACAACAACGACGGGCCGGCGCTTGGCCGGCCCGTCGCTGGAACCTCGCTCGTGCAGCACGATGGCCGCACCCGCTCCGCTTACCGCTTGAGGCTCACCAATTCCTGCAGCAACTCGTCGCTCGTGGTGATCACGCGTCCGTTGGCCTGGAAGCCGCGCTGCGCCACGATCATCGACGTGAATTCCTGGGCCAGGTCGACATTCGACATCTCGAGCGCGCCCGACGTCAACGTCGACTGGCTGCCCTCGAGCGCAAAGCCGAGCACCGCGCCGCCGGAGTTGCCCGACTCCTGGTACATGTTGTCGCCGATGCGCAGCAGGCCGGCCGGATTGTTGAAGTCGGCCAGCACGATCTGCCCGAGGGCCACGTTGACGCCGTTGGTGAACGAGCCGGTGATGATGCCCGTCCGGTCGATCGAGAAGTTCTGCAGCGTGCCCGACGTGTAGCCGTTCTGGTCGCGCAGTACCGCGGTGGACGTCGAGGAGAACTGCGTGATGCCATTGACGCCGGTGCCGAAGTCGATGTTGATCGACATGGCGTCCGCCCCCGGCGGGGCAAACGCGACGGTGTTCGAAGACGCCGTGTCCAGCGTGCCGTCGCTGTTGAAGGTCAGCGCCCCAGTGCCGCTGATGCTGCCCACAGGGACGCCGGCGGCCACGAGGCCGGCCTTGTCCACTTCCCAGTTCCACGCATTGGCGCCCGTCTTGTACAGATAGATCTTCACGTCGTGCTTGGTGCCGAGGGAGTCATACGTCGTGATCGACGTCTCGGTCCATGACTCGGTGTTGGTAGGCACGGCGCGCGTGTCGGCATTGAAGCCGCCAAGGAGCGGACCCAAGCCGTCAGGATCAGTGACGTCGAAGTCGGGCACCGACGCGTCGACATTGCCGCCGAGTTTCACGTTGGTCGTCGCCCGCGCCGAGGTCTTCTGGCCAAAGGGAAGCACGATGTCGCCGATGCCGTCCTGGAAGACCCCGTTGATCGCGTTCCGACCCTGCACGATGAAGCCGTTGGTCGGCGCCACGAGCTTGCCGTCGGCGTCCACCTGGAAGTTGCCGGAGCGCGTATAGAAGCTCTGGTTTCCCTTGCGGGCGACGAAGAACGAGTTGCCCTGGATCGCGACGTCGGTGTTGAGGCCCGTCGTTTCGAGGTTGCCCTGCGAGAAGATCGTATCGACCGAACCGATCTGCATGCCGAGGCCGACCTGGATCGGGTTGATGCCGCCCTGATCGCCCGGCGGTCGGCTGCCGCCCTGCAGCATCTGGGCGAAGCCTTCCTTGAACGTCACGCGGCCCGACTTGAACGCGACGGTGTTCACGTTCGAGATGTTGTTGCCGATGACATCCATCCGCACCTGGTGGTTGCGGAGGCCGGACACGCCGGCGAAGAGCGAGCGAAGCATCGTCGACTCCTTACTGGTTTAGTTGCTGGCGACCCCAATCACGTTGCCGATCGGAACCGACCGGGATCCCGCTGTGAGCACCGCACCATTCGTGCCAAACCGCAGCCCGTCGATCTTGAACGTCTGGATGGGCGTCAGGCCGGTGGTGGCACCCGCGCCATCTAGCTTTTCGACCACGACGGTGTAACTGCCGTCAGGAACGAACTTGAGCGCCGTCGTGAGGTCGAGTGTCTGCCGTCCCGCGGCGAGTTCGCCGTAGTCCACCGTCCCCAGCGCGTGCCCCGTGGCATCCACGATGCGGGCGCGCACGTGGGCGCCCCCCGTCGGAATGTCGGCCTGCACGGGCGAGGCGGCATGCCCCGACACGGTGACTTCGTCCGAGGCCGCGATCACCGAGCGGCCAATCATGCCGAGCGCAGCGTTGCGGTCGAGCGCATCGAGAATCTGCGCATCGCCCGTGGTCTGGCTCTGCAGCTGGGTGTTGATGTTCATCAGCTGTTCCACCGACGAGAACTGGGCCAGCTGCGCCGCCATCTGGGTACTGTCCATCGGGTTCAGCGGATCCTGATGGGTCATCTGCGCCACGAGCAACTTGACGAACTGGTCCTTGCCCATGGCGCCGCCAGCCGTGGCGGCGCCGGTGAGCGCCGAGGCGGCGGATGGCGTGCTGGTGGATGATCCGATGGCGGTGGTCATGGTTGTGTTTCCTCGCGCTCCCGGCGGGAGCGCTGGCGATGGGAGTGCTGTTCCTGGGCGGTCCACCCGGCGCGCGGATCGCGCGCTTCGTCGCGCTCGCGGCGCGATGGCGCGGACCCGTCGCTTGCAAGCGCCGCTGCGAGGCCACGCGACGCGGCGGCGTCGCCGCCCGGCATCGCGCGCAGCGTGTCGGCGCTGGCGGGCGGCGCCACGGCGCGAATGCGCACGCTTTCCGATTCGAGGCCGCGTGCCTCGAGCGCGCGGGCCAGTTCGTCGGAACGGGCCGACAACTGCGATGCGGCCTGCTGGTCGCGCACGTCGATGGTGGACGCCACGGTGCTGCCGCGCACGTTCACCCGAATCCGGTCGGTGTTGCCGTTGCCGTCATCCACGTTCAAGACCATCGACGACACCGGCTGAGCGGCCGACTGCGCGTGAAGTGCATCGATCCGGTCCACGCGCGTGGCCTGGTCCGGACCCGCCACGGCCTGCACGGCAGAGGCGAGCGTCGTGACGCGCGCCGGTGCAATGAATGGCGCGGTCGGCGATTCGCCACTTGCCGCGCCAGCGTCAGCCGGCCGTTGCGTCGCGCGTGCACCATCGTCGGTCGTGCGCTCGCGCGTCGTCGACTTGGACGCGGCGCTGTTTCCCTGAACGGCGACGGCCGGCAATTCGGCGGTCGTGTCGGTGCCGCGGGCGACCTTCGCACTTGGCGCCGGCGCTTCGGCCGACGTGGCGACGGTGCGCGCTCCGCTGGACACGCCCGGCATGGCGAGGCGCGCCACCGTGGCGACGCGCGCCGAATCGGCGGCGACCGCCAACTCGGCGATGCGTGCGACGCGCGCGATGCGCGCCATCGCGGCGTCGGCCGCCGGCTGGTTCGCGGCGGCGCTGGCGAGGGTGGCCGACTTGGGAAGGTGCAGCGCGAGCGGCGACGTCGCGTCCGATGCGCCCTTGGCGATGAAGCCGCCGACCTGCGGCGTGCGAAGTTCGAGGTGCCCCGGATCACGCGACCCGAGGGTGTGGAGCCCTTCCTCGTTCGCCAGGCGCTGCAGCCGTTCAAAGGCGATGGGATTGTCGTAGCCGCCATCGATCATCACATCCGCGGCGAAACCGTCGGCGTGGCGCGAGTTGCGCGTCCATGTTACCACCTGGCCTGCCGCCGTGCGTCCCTGATCGAACAGGGCGTCCTGCCGGAGCTGGCTTCGCACCGTTTCGACCACGGTGACCGAATAGCCAAACTCGCTTTGCATGCGCTCGACCAGCCGGTCGAGCTTGCCGCGGAAGACGGGATCGAGTATCGCGGTGTCACGCACCACGACCGACGGATCGGCCAATGCGCTTGCCGCGGCGGCACTGGCGTTGCCCTGCGAGGCGGTCGCGGCGCTGCCATCGCGCTCGGCGTCTGCGCGCGCGGCCGCTGTGTCGTCATCGGACGAATCGGCGGCGGCCGGCGTCTGCCTGGCGCGGGTGGTCGCTGCGGAGTGCGTCCCGACCGGCGGAGCGGGTGGAGCGATCATGGCCGCCGCGCCAAGCGCCCGCGCCGACTCGCTCACCGGCAATGCTTGGCCGACGAGCGCCGTCGCGGCTTCAGCGGACGTGGATGCGGCCGTGGCGACGATGCCGGAAGACTGGCGCGTCACCTGCTCGATGAGCGCCTTGATGGCCGCCGTCCCTGCACTCTCGACCGAAGCGCCTTCGTTGATGGCCGCCTCGAGCGACGCCAAGGCGTCCTGCATCATCGTATCGCGCGTACGCGCCGCGGTCGCATCACTCGTGGACTGCAGGCCAACCAGACGGGCCAGCACGCCGGCAAACGGCGCCAGCGCCGGATCGAGCGCGGCGCCCTGCGACGAGCCGGCGGCCTGTCCCGGCGCCGAGGCGGGCGCGTTGCCCAGCAATTCAAGCGCGGCCGAGGCCGGCGCGGCGCCGACACCGGCACTCACCATTGATGCGGTCATGGCGCCTCCTTCGATTTGATGGCGGCCTTCGAAATCGCCGCGGCACGCTCGACAGGGAAGACGGCCAGAATTTCGCTGGCCTTCTTGTCGGTGAGCTTGGCGAGGATGTGCGAGACATCGTTGTCATCCATCTGGCCCAGCACCTTTGCCGCGTCCTTGGACTGCATATTGCCGAAGATCTTGGCGAGCCGGGAATCGCGCAGGTCGCTCATTGGCGCGGGCACGGGCGCAGGCGCAATCGCGTTCGCCGCGCCAGGTCCGGCGCTCGACGACGGCGTCGGCGACGCTGCGCCGGCTGCGTCGATGCGCGCCGCCGCGCCAGGCGACACCGTGTTGGACGCCACCACCTTCGGGCTGTCCTTCACCAGGGGCTGCGCCGATTGCCGAACGGTCGATGTGCCGCGTGTCCGACGAGGAACATCGGCCGTTCCCGACGGTGCGTTCGCGGCGACCAGCGACTTCGCAGCTGGCGATTTCGAGGCCGGTGACCTGGAGACCGCTGACTTGGAGGCCGCTGATTTCTGGGCTGGCGCCACCGACTCGGAGGCCGGCACCGCCGGCTTCTCTTCGGCGGGCGTGGTAGTGGCGACCGCCGCCGCTGGCGCAATAGACGCCTGCTTGCCTGAGGGCGCGGTGGAATCGCTGGACGCCGGATGCGACGTGGAGTCCGCCTTGCCTGTCTTCGCTACGGCGGCGGCTGCCGCATGCGCCGCAACTGCGGCCACCGCCGCACTCTTCCTGGCCTGCACGACGACCAATCCCGTCGCCCCGCCCAGGGCGAGCAGGAAGGCGACGAGGAAGGGGAGGGCGAGGCGGATCATTGATCGGGTTCGGTCTGGGTTTTCTGTCGGTCGGCAAACCGGTCGCGGGCGATCGCGTCCATGATCTCGCGCTCCTGGCGGGCATCGTCGGTCCGCCATTCTTCCGAACGGCGGTCCTTGAGCCGGTCGAGGATGCGGCGTTCCTGCATGGCTTCGCCCAGCTTGACCAGTTTCTCTTGCACACTTCGTTCCGCGGCCACGGACGTCAGATGTGCGTCCTGCACCCGGTCGTCGAGGGCTCGCACGAGGAATGCGACTTCATGCAGCGTGGCGACCCGGACGGTTTGACCCTCTGCGGGGAGCAACTCTTGCCGGGTGGCATCGCGCCGATCGCTCAAGTCCAGCTCGCGGTGTCTGGCCGCCTCGGCGGTACTGCGGGCGGCGGCCGCATCGCTCGCGGCCTCCTGTTCCCGCTTGTGCCGCAGGTCGAGCAGCCGCTGCAGGCGGAACGTGAACCGGCTCATGCCGCGGAACGGCTCTTGGTCAGCGCGTCGATGCGCTGGGCCAGCGCGCTCAATTGCAGACGCGAGTCGTCATACGTCGATGGTTCGTCCGGGCGCTGGCGGAGGAAGCTGAGCATGGGATCGCGCAATTGCAGCGACGCATCGACCAGCGGATCGCTCCCCTGGTGATAGGCGCCGACGAGGATCAGGTCTTCTTTTTCCCGGTACGCCGCCTCGAGCCGCGCGAACTTCAGCGCGTCGAGCTGGTGGCTGCGCTGCGTCACCGCGTCCTTCACCCGGCTCTTGCTCTCGAGAATGTCGATCGCCGGGTAGTGGCCGTTGGCGGCCAGCTTGCGCGTCAGCACGATATGCCCGTCGAGCATCGAGCGCGCGGCGTCGGCGACGGGTTCGTTGAAGTCGTCGCCATCCACCAGCACGGTGTAGATGCCGGTGATGCCCCCCTTGGCGGCATTGCCGGCGCGCTCGAGCAGGCGCGGCAACGACGCAAACACGGACGGCGGGTACCCCTTGGTGGTCGGTGGCTCGCCGACGGCGAGGCCGATCTCGCGCCAGGCCATCGCGACACGCGTCACCGAGTCGACCATGAGGAGCACGTGCTTGCCTTGATCGCGGAAATACTCGGCGATCGCCGTGGCCACCAGTGCGCCGCGGGCGCGCACGAGTGCTGCCTGGTCGCCAGTGGCGACGACGAGCACCGAGCGTGCGAGTCCCTCGGAGCCCAACGAGTTCTCGATGAAGTCGCGCACTTCGCGCCCGCGTTCGCCGAGCAGCGCGATCACGTTGACGTCGGCCTTGGCGCGGCGCGCGATCATGCCGAGCAGCGTCGACTTGCCGACGCCCGAGCCGGAAAAGATGCCGATGCGCTGGCCGCGCCCGATGGTGAGCAGGCCATCGACGGTGCGCACGCCGGTTTCCAGCGGCTCGTCGATGACGTGCCGGTGCAGCGGGTTGGGCGGCTCGGCGGCCAGCGGCACGCGCTCCATCGCCTCGAGCTTCGGGCCGCCGTCGATGGGATGACCGAGCCCGTCGAGCACCCGCCCGAGCAGTTGCGGGCCCACCGAAACGCCGAGCGACCGGCCGAGCGGCACCACCATCGAACCCGGGTGCACGCCCTCGAGTTCGCCAAGCGACATCAGCAGCACGCCCTTGTCGTGGAAGCCGCACACCTCGGCGAGCACGCTGCGGCCGTCGCCGAGAGAGGAGATGCGGCAGATCTCCCCGAGGCCGACGTCGATGCCCATGGCCTCGACGACGAGTCCGGTGATGCGCACGACGCGCCCGTAGCGGGCAAAGCGCGACAGTTCGGCGATGCGCCGATGGAACGGAGTCTCACGCATTCTTGTAGGCCAGCCGGCGGTAGACGCGTTCGAGGGCGGTGTCGACGCGGCCGTCGATGATGCGGTCGCGTCCCTCCACCACGGTGCCGCCTGGCGCGATGCGCGAGTCGGGAATCCAGTGCGCCTCGCGCGGCGGCGTGCCGGTCAGCGCGTCGAGCGCCACCTGGCCGCCATGCGACTGGATGATCTGCATGTCGGTCGGGTTGATGCGCACGCGCACCGGATGATCGATTGGGAATTCGCCGAGGGCGCGTTTCACGAGCCGCTCGAGCACTTCCGGGTTGTCGGCCACTTCGCGGTCGACGATATGGCGCGCGATGGCGACGGAGAGGGCGCAGATGTTCTCTTCGATCATTCCCTGCCACCGCTCTTCGCCGGCGCGCAGGATCTCGATCGATTCTTCGGCGGCGGTGAGCGCCGTCCGCAGGCGGGCCTGCTCGGCGCGTTCGCCCTCGTGGCGCCCTTCGTCGAACGCGAGGTTGTAGGCGTCGCGAATTTCCTTGTCGTGACGGGCCTGCGCCTCGGCCACCGGGTCGAGCATCGGCAGACCATCGTCGAGCAGCAGCGTGGGCATCGCGGCGATCTCGCCGGGATGCCACGAACCGCCGGCCACGGGGGCCAGACCGCCGCGAAAGGCCCGCGCGCTATGTGATGACAACCTCGTCCCCTCCGCCGATCACGATGTCGCCCGACTCCTCGAGCGCCCGCACCTGCGTGACGATCTGCGACTGCGCCCCCTCGACGTCGCGCATCCGCACCGGGCCCATCATTTCCATCTCTTCCTTCAGGGCGGCGACGGCGCGCTGCGACATCTGCGACTGGATGCGTTCCTTGAGCTCCATGCTGGCCGCCTTGAGCGACAGGGCCAGCGTCTTGGCGTCGATGTCGCGCAGCAGGCGCTGCAGGGCACGGTCGTCGAGCGTCGCGATGTCCTCGAAGACGAACATCAGGTTCTTGATCTGCTCGGCCAGATCGTGGTCGCGGTCGGTGATCTTTTCGAGCAGGGTCTTTTCGAGCACGCCCTGCAGCAGGTTGAGCACGCCCGCCACCGCGGCCGGGCCGCCGGCGCGACTCATCCCCGCCTGGAAGTCCAGCTCGCTCTCGGAGCCGAACGAACGCTCGATCAGCAGCAGCATGTCGGGAGAGACCTTCTCCATCTTGGCCATCCGGTACGTTACCTCGCCGCCGATGGACGGGTCGAATTCCTTGAGCACGGCCGCGGTCAGCGTCGTCTGCAGGTGGGCGAGGATGAGCGCGACCGTCTGCGGATGCTCGCCGCGCAGCATGTTGGCGATCTGCTGCGGATCGGCGTTGCGCAGCCGCTGCAGGCCGGCCGTGTCGGCCAGCTGGCCCATGATGCGCTTCAGGATCTCCTTCGCCTTCGTCGTCCCGAACGCCTTGTCGAGCACCTCGCGGGCGTAGTCGACGCCGCCGGTGGCCACGGCCTCGCCCGCCACGGCAATTTCGATCCACTCCAGCAGCACGCCTTCGGCCTGGTCGGAGTCGACGCGGTTCAGCTTCGCGATCTCGAGCGAGATGAGTTCGACTTCTTCCTGGCTGAGACGCTGCGTGATCTTGGCCGATTGCTCGGAGCCGAGCGCCATGTACAGGATCGCCGCCTTCTCGCGCCCCGACATTTTCGGCTCACGACGGACCAGTGCGGTGCCCATGGCTTAGCCGTCCTTCAGCCACGACTTCACGAGCCGGGCTGCGACGTCGGGATTCTGGTCGATCGTGGCCGACACCTTGTCGCGCACCTCGGTGTTGGCCGACGGGAAGACGATGGGCGTGCGCGGCGCCGCCTGCACGAAGCGCGGCTGTGCCGCGTTCTCGGCATGCGGTGCGGACGACGGCACGTGCCCCGTCAGCGCCGGTACCGTGGCGTATGCCAGCTGCGATCCGGATGCCACGGCCACCGGGTTCTTCAGCGCGCGCAGCGCGAGCAGGGCGATGACGATGGCAGCCACCATGCCGGTAGCCATGAACGTCGGACGCGGGTTGTCCTGCAGCTTCTGCATCAGCGGCACTGGCGCGTCCTTGGCGATCGCGACGGGCGTCACCTCGGGCGTCGAACTCTGGACGCTGAGCACGTCGCCGCGCGTGGCGTCGATCCCGATCGCGCTGCGCACCAGCGCGTCGATCCGCTGCAGCTCGTCGGCGCCGCGCGCCTGGAACCGGGGCGTCGTGTCGGTGCTGTCCTTGGCGGGCAGTCGCCGGTCGCTCACGAGCACCGCCACACTGAGCTTCCTGATGTTGCCCACCGTGGCCGTGAACGTCTCGACGCTCTTGGTGTTCTCGTAGGTGTTGGTCACCTGCGTCTGGCCGGCGCCCACCTGCTGCGCGCCGGGCACGATTTCGCTCTTCGACTCGGAAATGAGCGCCTGCCGCTCGGGATCCACCGAGTTCGTGGTCCGCTCCACCTTGTCGAAGTTGAGCAGCGCCGACACGCGGACCTTCGCGTTGCCGGGGCCGACCACGCCCTGCACCAGGTCCTCCGCCTTCTTCTGCAGCTCCCCCTCGACTTCCTGCTGCTGACGCAGCTGGCGCGAGCTCAGGGCGGTGGTGCTGTTGCCGTCGTTCGGGTCGGTCCATTGCCGGCCCATGTCGTCGTGGATGCTCACGTTCTCCGCGGGAAGCCCATCCACCGAGTTCGACACCAGGTGCGCGATGCCCTGCACCACGTCGGGCGTGGGCGAGCCGTTGCCCTGCAGCGCGAGCAGCACGCTGGCGGTGGCCTGCTTGGCGTCCACCTGGAACGTGCCCCGGTCGGGGAGCGCGAGATGCACTTCGGCGCGCTGGATGCCGCGCATGTGACCGATGGTGCGTTCCAGTTCGCCCTCGAGAGCACGGCGATAGTTGACGCGCTGGGCGAACTCGTTCATGCCCCACGCCGGACGGTCGAAGAGTTCGAGTCCGGGCCGGGCGCCGCCGGGCAGGCCGCCCTTGGCCAGCGCGACCCGTGCCTTGGCGAGGTCTTCCTTGGCCACCATGATGCTGCGGCCACCATCGTCCAGCTTGAACACCACGCCGGCGTTGGTCAGCTTGTCGGTGAGATCCGACGCGCTTTCGATCGGGAAATCCGACATCGCGCTCACCAGGTCCGGCCGGGTCGCCGCGCGCGACCCCACGAAAATCAGGCCGGCGATGCCGAGCGTGAACGCGAAGATGAGCACGCGGCGCGTGCCACCAAAGCGGGAAAAGAGGTCGTCGAGCGGAGAGGCCATCGGGTGGATTCGGGTCAGGCGTCAGCGGGGCGTCAGCCCTGCATCGTGGTCAGTTGGCGGTAGGCATCGAGGAACTTGTTGCGCACCTCGATGAGCATCTCGAGCGCGATGCCGGCCTCTTCACTGGCCGCCATCACCTGGTGCAGCTCCACCGGTTCGCCGCGCAGGAACGCGCCGAGCGTTTCGGAGGAGCGATCCTGCGCGGCCGACACGTCGTTGAGCGCGCGCTTGAGCGTGTCGCCGAAGGAATTGCCGCCGGTGCCGATGACCGGCACGGTGCGTGCGCCGGTATCGCCAAGCGCGCCACCGACGCCAGAGAGGGCACCACCGATCGGGGCAGTCATGGTCAGGCCCGGAAGTCGATGCGCCCGCCGCGAATGGCGGGCATCGTGGCGGTGCGGTTCGCGGACGCGGCCGCCATCCGGGAATAGGTGAGCGGGCCCGACGTGACGACGCGCGAGAAGAAGGCGCGTTCGTCGCTCGTCAGCACGCTCCACAGGGCGGGATCGGTGCCCTCGGGAGCCTGCGCGGTCAGCGCCATGCTCGGCGCGGCGGGCTTCGCCTGCGATGCGGCCGTCGCGGCGGTCGTTGCCGCGGCCGACGTCGTGGCGCGCTGGGCCTGCGGTGCCACGGCGCCGTGCGCGTCGGGGCGCTGCAGCTGCGCCTGTTCGCGGGCGGCCAGCAGTGACTGGAGCGAAGCGGGAAGTCCGGTGACGTTCATCGGGGCCTCAGATCTCAATGGCGCGGCGAAGCATCTGCTTCGTCGCCTGGAAGACGGTGACGTTGGCTTCGTACATGCGCTTGGCGTCCATCATGTCCATCAGCTCGTCCGTGATCCGGACATTCGGGTAGCGGACGTAGCCGTTGGCGTCGGCGTCGGGATGCGCCGGGTCGTAGACGAGCGGACCGTCGCTGGGGTCTTCGATAATGGCGCTGACGCGGACGCCCAATCCTTCACCCGTGTCGGCGGGCGCCTCATCGGCGCCATCGACCGCCGGACCGGGCGTTGGGTCCGCCGCAGCGAGCATCTTGTCGAACTTCGCCACGGCGGCGGCAATCGGGTCGGTGATCACGGCGGCGGCGTCGAGCGACTTCTTGAATTCGTCGGCGGTCGCCGATTCCATCTGGACCAGGCGGCGGCGATACGGGCCGCCGGCGGCGGTATGGGTCGTTTCGGCGTTCGCGATGTTGGTCGCGATCGTTTCCATGCGCAGGCGCTGGGCCGAAAGCCCGCCGGCGGCGATGCCCAAGGTACGAAAGAGCGGCCGGATCAGCGGAAGTCCACCCTGCGTCGGATTCAGCGGATCCGGCATCAACCCGCCTTCAGCGACGCGCGCATGTTGGCGTACGTCTGCTGGAGGAGCTTGGTCGTGGCCTCGTAGCGCACCTGCTCGTCAGCGAGGCTGACCATCTCGGCTTCTATATCGATGGGGCCATTTTCGGTGGATCCGGGGACGGTCGGCGTGTCGGGCAAGGCAAAGCCCTGCTGAAGCGCGGTTGCGCGCGCCACGCGATCAGCGATCTGGCGCGTGCGCTGGACCGAGATGTCCAGGCTCTGCTTGAGTTGGTTGGCTTGACTGGTTCGGCCTACAAGATCGAACGACATTCGGCCTCCGGAGCGTGACATGTCGGCGATAGGACTGGGCAAGGGTCGGGCCAGAGCGAGGTGGGGTCGGTGGCGCACCGTTGTGCATATCAGATAAGTGATTGTTTGTTATGGTATTACATGAAAATGACAAACAAATGATTGATCGGGTGAACGCTTCCGTCGGCCTCACTGGACTCGCTCTCTCCCGGTAGGCGGCACTATTTTCCCGGCGCAATTCACCGCTTTGGCCCGCCGCCGCGCCCGCTGGGCGCCCGCCCAGCACTGTCGGGATCGCGCCGGAAAGGCAAAGGCGCCGCGTGGCCATCAGCGCCGAACGAGCCGCGAAGCGCGAGTGCGCATCCATGGCATGCCTGTTGCACAGTCTGTTCGGCTGCGCTGTTCTCTCCACCACACCCGCCACGAGTCCCCGATGCCCACCATTGAAGATGCCCGCGATACGTACGCGAACTCCGTGGCCTGGCTGTCCGAGCGAGCCGAACTCCCGCACCTGCTGAACAGCCGCCGCCTCCTCGGCTGCGGCGTCGAAGTGGGCGTGCAGCACGGCGAACACTCCGAGACCATTCTCGGAACCTGGCTCGGACGCCACCTCATCTCGGTGGATCCGTGGAAGACCGACGCCGCGGGGCAGTACGTGGACGTGGCCAACGTCACGCAGGGCGAGCATGACATTCTGTACGGCGAAACCAGGCTGCGCCTCGCCCGCTTCGGGTCGCGCAGTTCGATCTGGCGCATGACGTCGCGCGAGGCGGCGGCGCGCATTCCGGACTACGCGCTCGACTTCGTGTACCTCGACGCGCGGCACGACTATGCCTCCGTCATGGAAGACCTCGACGCCTGGCATGCCAAGGTGCGTCCGGGCGGCATTCTCGCCGGCCATGACTACATCGACGGCCAGCTCCTCGCCGGCGACTTCGGGGTCAAGCGCGCCGTCGACGAGTTCTTCGGCGCGCGCGGCACGCCGGTCCACACCACGCTGCTCGACGAGCCCTGGCTGACCTGGATCACCGTCGGCGCGATGCCGCAGTCAGCGGTCGCGAGTGCCGCGGCCAACTCCGTCGCCGCCTGATCCTCAGGACGCCGCGGCGTCCCGCACGGGCCGCGTGAGATACGCCAGGAACCGCGGGGCCAGCGCCGTGCGCATGACCCGGTCATGCGCCGTCAGCACCAGGTGCACGACGTCCACGGAGCCGTAGACGTCGTGCAGGATCACGGCGAGCTTGAGCAGCTGCTCGGGGCGCAAGCGGTCGAGGCGGGTGAGATCCTTGATGAACACCACGTCCGACCAGAAGACCTGGCTCAACGGCGCGTGCGGGTCGCCGTTGACGAGGATGGGCCGCAGCACGTGGCCGGTCATCTCGATGAACTTGTGCACCTGCAGCCCGAACCGGCGCAGCAGGAGTTCCTGCTCCGCGAACAGCGGCTGCCCGACATACATCGGCACGAACATGGCCTCGGTGTGGACCACGAGGCAGTCCGTGAGTCGTTCGGTCGCGTGCTCGAACACCATCAGTTCGCCGCCCTGAATGTCGATCTTCAGGTAATCCATCGTCCGCAGCTCGGTGATGTCGTCCAGTCGCCGAGTGTCGACCTCCACCACCTGGCGCACCTGCGCCCAGGTGCTGTGCAGGTGGGTGAGATCGAGCAGGTCGAAGTTGGGTGCGAGCAGCGAATTCATGCCCGACTCGGCGCAGAGCCGCAGCATGTGGCGCCGGCCGTCGCCGACGGCGTAGGGCAGGTATGTCTCCCGGGGAGTCTTCATCGCCTGCAGCCGACCGAACGGCTCGGGATCGGGCTCGAATCCCACGAGCGAGGCCATCCCCCGGTCCACCAGCACCTGGTACGGTCCCTTGGACCCCGTCTCGGGGTTGGCGCCGACGTCGACGATCTGAATGGCGCTCAGGTCAGACAGGCCGCCGAGAATTTCGGCGAGTCCGGGTGCAGGCATCGATGGTCTCCACTCTGATACGGATCACACAGGCCGCCGCACGAACCATGCCGATGCGGGCGATCGTCTTCCCACCTGAATGCCCATGGCTAGGGTGTTTCTTCGTCGCCGTCCGACGGACTGTTGAGCTTGTTGCGGAGCGTGCGCACGCTGATGCCCAGCAGATCCGCCGCCTTGGTCCGATTGCCGGCGGTGGCCTCGAGCGCCTTCTGGATGAGCACCCGCTCGGCGTCGTTCACGTTCAACGACGACAGCAGCACCTCGCCGGCGGGGCGCTTGGCACTGTCGACCGCTGCCGCGGCAACGCTCGCCGTGGCGACGCTCGCCGCAGCCGTGCCGGGCTCGGGGATGGGCGTCGTCACGACGGGAATGGGCTGCGACAGCCGCGGCGGGGTGACGACGGGGAATCCACCCGACTGGCGAGGCGCGAGCACACTCGCCTGCGGCGTCAGCCCGTAGCGCGAGGCGTCGAAGGCGTGCAGCTGGATGATCGGGTCCTGCGTCAGGATCACCGCGCGTTCGACGGCGTGCTGCAGCTCGCGCACGTTGCCGGGCCAGGGGCATTCCTGCAGGTAGTCGATGGCTTCACGCGAGAATCCCGTGACTTCCTTCCCCATCTCGCTGGCCGTCCGCACGGCGAACCGTATGGCGAGCGAGGGAATGTCCTCCTTGCGCTCGCGCAGCGGCGGAATCAGCACCGGGATGACGCTGAGGCGGTAGAACAGATCCTGCCGGAAGTAGCCGGCCGCGGCCTCCGAGGCGAGGTCGCGGTTGGTGGTGGCAATGACGCGCACGTCGACGCGAATGGGCGTGGTGCCGCCCACCCGCTCGAACTCCTGCTCCTGCAGCACGCGCAGGAGCTTGGACTGGAGGTCGAGCTTCATCTCCGAGATTTCATCGAGCAGCAGCGTGCCCCGATGCGCCCGCTCGAACGCACCTTCGACCCGCTTGACCGCGCCCGTGAACGCCCCGCGCTCGTGCCCGAACAGCGAGCTTTCGATGAGTCCCTCGGGGAGCGCGGCGCAATTGAGCTGGATGAATGGCCGGTCGCGGCGGTCGCTCTGCTCGTGAATGGCGCGCGCGAACAGTTCCTTGCCAGTGCCGCTTTCGCCCTGCAGCAGCACGGTGGCGCGGGTGGGGGCGGCCATGGCGACCGTCTGCTGGATGCGGCGCATCGCCGTGCTGTCGCCGATGATCTGGCGTTCGTTGCGAAACTCCATCACCTCGCGGCGCAACGCCTCATTCTCGCGGCGCAACCGCACGTACTCGAGCGCCTGGTCCACGGCCAGCTCGAGCTGCTGCGGGCGAACCGGCTTGGTGATGTAGTCCACCGCGCCGGCCTTGATGCTCGCCACCGCATGCTCGATTGACGCGTACCCGGTGAGCATGATCAGCGGAATGTCGTACCCGTCGCGGTGCAGGATGCTCAGGAACTCCAGGCCAGTGAGGCCGGGCATCCGGTAGTCCGAGATGATCAGGTCGATGCCGCCGCGGGCCAGCACGTCCATGGCCTCGGGCACGTTGCGGGCGCCGACGGCCTGGTGACCGGCCCGCTCGAGCGTGTCCTCGAGAATGAGGCCGATCGAAGGTTCGTCATCGACGTACAGGATGGTGGCCATGCGTCCGCAGGCATGAGAAGGAAGCCGGAGTGCTCAAGCACCCCGGCTGGAATTAACCTCTGAACTGGCTGGCGGCAACTCTTGCCGGGCATTCCCGAGCCTGCGTCCGATGGCCGGACCCAGCCGGCGGCCGGATCAGCCGACGGCGCGGAAGGCCTGTCGCGCGGCGCCCTGCTGTGCGCTGGCGTATGCGTGGGTCGCGGTGTTCGCGTGATCGTTGTCGGTGATGGCGCGTCCCAGGCGATCCAATTCCAGCGACATGGTGTCGATGAGCGCCTGATGACTGGTGGCGGCCTGTCGTGCAGCGGCGAGCAGCGTGTCGCGCGCATCGCCCGGCGACCTTCCGAGGCGTTCGAGCACCGGGGCGAGTGTGGCGAGTGTCGCTTCGTACTCGCCGAGCATGGCGTCGATGCGCGCGGGGTCGGCGGACGCCGTGCGGCGCGTCTCGTCGCACAGGACGGTCAGATGCTGCAGCAGGCCAGTGGCGCGTGCCGCATCGGCCGCCGCCGCGCGCCGCAAGGTCACGCGACCTCCGCGTGCGCCGGGCGTTCGCCGGCCGCCGCAAAGGCCTCGCGCAGGTCGCGGATGAGCACCGTATTGCGCTCGAGGCGACGCGTATCGGGGGTGCGCCCGATCTCCACCAGTTCGGCGAGAATGAACGCGTACAGCGAGACCAGGCGGTGCGCCAGTTCGCCGCCGTGCGTCGGGTCCACGCTGGCCAGCAGTTCGCCCACCGCCTGCCGCGAGCGGTCGAGGGCGGGGAGCGTGATTTCCGAGCGGTTGGTTTCGATGCCGACCTTCGCGCGCGTGAGCTGCGCGAGGAGGAAATCGAACGTGATGATCAACAGGCGGGCGGGCGAGGCGGAGAGGACTTCGGCTTCGCGGTACGAATGCGCGGCGGTCTGATACGACACAGCGTTGTCTCCAGTCGAGTCTGAGTCCAGTATCGGCCGCGACGCGTTGATCTGGAGCGGTCAGGCCGTCTTGTTGTAGCTGAACAGGCTGTTGATTTGCGACGTGAGCGATGCCCCGACCGATTGCGCCTTGCTCATCGCGGATTCCATGGCGATGAACTGCGCGGTGAGGGTCGCCTTGCGCATGGAAATCCGGTCCTGGGCGGAGAGGATGCGCGTGTCGAGCAGCGCCGCCTGGTTGGAGGCAGACGTCGAGAGCGTGGCCGCCTGGCCGTTGAGGTCGCGCGCCATGTCGGCGGCGATCGAGTACAGCATGCCGCCCACGCCGACGGAGAACGCCACACTGCCCGCGGCGCGCGCGGTGGTTCCGGTATACCGGAGCTGCATCCCTTCGGCGGCCGAGCCCTTGGCGCCGGTGAGGTACTGGCCGACGCCGGTGCCTGCCACCCCGCCAATCGTTCCCGCGACGTCGAGGCCGGCATAGCTCGTGGCCGCGATTCCCACCTGCGCGGTGCCATCGGCCGTGCCCGGCGTGTACGCCACCGTGAAGCCCGCGGTCGAACCGAAGTCGCTCGCCGTGATCTTGACGGCGCCGCCCGAAATGCTGGCCAGCAAGTTCAGCTTCTGCGTCGCGAACATGCTGTTGAGATTCGCGATGACTTTGTCGATCGCGTCGCCGTTGGCGAGGGCGATCGACCCCGATTTGCCGGTCGACGCGTCGGTGACGGTCATCGTGTCCGCCGTTCCGGCCGTGACGTACGTGGCGAACGCGGCGCCGGTGATGCTGGCCTGGGTGGCCGCGCCCGTGATGGCGACGTCATACGGCGTGGCCGTCGCCTTGGTGGCGTCGGCGGCCGAGATGAACGCGATCTCGCTGTCACTCGGCACGCCCGCTTGCGTGAACAACTTCTTGACGTCGTCGAAATTCGACGCGAGCGCGGCCTTGAACGTCGTCGCGTCGAGCGACATGACGCCGTACTTGTCGCGCGCCAGGCCGACCATCGACGCCAGCGAATAGGCGCCGGAGATGCCGGTTACCGTTGTCAGCAGCGACGACGAGAGCGATTGCACCATCGTCTTGAGCGCCGAATTGTTCGCGAGCCGCTTACCGACGCCTGTATTGCTGTCGGCCCACGAGCGCACGTCGTTGTATGCCTGCGCGAAGGCCTGCATCTGCGCGGTGGCCGCATCGTAGTCGCGGGCGACGCTCACATTCACCGCCGTACCCGGCTCGGCGGCCAGCAGGTTGAGGGTGACGCCGGAGAGCACGTCGCTGACGTTATTCGTGCTGCGCGTGACGACCTGGTCGTCCACCATGAAGCGGGCGTCGGCGCCGGCGATGATTTCCCGGTTCAGTCCGACGGTGCCGCCATTGGTCGCGCCGAAGCCGCCGAGCGAGATCGTGCCGCCCGCCGCCTTGGCCACGGTGATCGAGACGCCGAGCAGCGAATCGCCGCTCGTGCCGTCGGTCAGCACCAACTGGCCGGCGTTCACCGACATCGTGGCCGGGCGTGTGCCGGCGCCAAAGCCCGACGACACGTCGTTGGCGCTGGCCAGCAGGTCCGTCAGGGTGGTGCCCGCGCCGACGGTGAGCGTGCGCGTCACCGCCGTGCCGTCGCCACGCTTGCCGCTGACGGTGATGACGTCACTCGCGCCGATGCCGAGCGACTGCCCGCCCACCTGGAGGTCGGACACGAGGGTCGACCCGGCGGCATTGGCGCTGGCGTTGCCGGCGTCGGTGAACGTGTTGGCGCTCTTCACGACCTGGGCGATGGAGCCGCGGCCGGCCTGGGTGAACCCGAGCACGGCAAGCGTGCGCGCACTGTCGCCACTGCCCGTCGATTCGACGGCCAGGCGCGTCTGCAGGCGCGAGAACGTCCGATTGCCGACGGTCTCGGTGACGACGGTGGCCGCGTCGGACAGGCCGGTGGCCGCATTGATCTGCGCGGCGATCGTGGCCAGCGAGTCGACCGAAAAGTCGACGGTGATGGTCTGGCCGCCCACCTTGATGGTGGATGGCGTGGGAAGCGGGATGCCGAACAGCGATGCGAACGCGGCCATGCTGCTGTTCACGCGGAACGACTGCGTGGCACCGTTGCTGGTGATGTTGGACGACACGGAACTGTCGGTGAGCCCCAGCGTGCGCAACGTGCCGACGGTGTCGTCGACCAGTTCGATGCCCGCGCCGCCGGTCTGGTCGGCCGAGAGCACGAGGCGCGCGCCCGTGGTGCCGCGAAGGATCGACGCCGTGACGCCGGTGGCCGTGGTGCCCGTGTCGAGCGCGTTGACCTTGTCGCGCAGCGTCGTCAGCGTGTCGGTGGACGTCACGGTGACGGTTCGGCCGTTGATGGCAAAGGAACCGTCGATGCCGAGCGCCGTCGACGAGGACGCGGCCACTGTGCCGCCGATCTTCTCGGCCATGGCGAGTTGCTGCACTTCGACGCTGTAGCTGCCCGGGACGGCGGTGGCGTCAGCCGACACCGAAACGAGGTTGCGGCTGGTCGTCGCGCTCGTGCCGGCCGTGGCGGTCAGCGCGCCAAAGGTGTTGGCGTCGCGCACGGCCCGTGCCGCGTCACGAAAACGGCCGACCACGCCCTGGAACTCGGTCCATGCCGTGGCGGCGCTGTTGAGGGCGTTCTGCCGCGTCAGCAGCGGGGTGACGACACGCTTGCTCTCCAATGCGATGATCTGGTCGACCATCGTCTGCCATTGGATGCCGCTGGCAATGCCGTTGACCGTGCTGAGTGGGTCTGCCATGGTGCCGTTCCCTCTGGTGGTCCTGCGGCCGGGTGAGGCTTCGCTCCCGGAGCCACATGCGGCCCCGGGAGCGTCACCCTGCCCGTTACTTCCGGTACTGCGAAGTCAGATCGTCAGGACTACTGGAGCAGCTTGAGGATGCCCTGGCCGCTCTGGTTCGCCTGCGCCAGCATCGCCGTGCCGGCCTGTGCGAGGATCTGGTTCTTGCTGTACTGCACCATCTCGGCCGCCATGTCGAGGTCGCGAATGGTGCTCTCCGCCGCCTGATAGTTCAGGACCACGGACTTCAGGTTGTCGATGGCGTTGGAAACTCGGTTCTGCCCGGCGCCGATCGAACCGATCGCCGTGTTCACCTGGGCCATCGCGGCGTCCACCGCGGACAGCGCGCTCTGGGCGCCGGCCAGCGTGGTCACGTCCACCTTCGACGGGGTCGTCAGGCCGAGGGTCGCCTGCGACAGGTCGAGCGCGGTGCCCGAGATGGTCAGCAGGTTCGAACCGGTGTCGGCATAGCCCGCGCCACTGTTGCGCGCGGCGCCGATCAGGAAGGAGCCAGAACCGGCGGCCGTCGACACCACGGCGCCCGCGAGGTCGGCGCTGGTCGTGTTGCTCGCGGTCTTCGTGATGCTGATGCCGAAGGCCGAGAAGTTGAGGGTTTCGGCCGTGCCCGCATTGGCCGTAACGGTCTGCACGACGCCACCACCGCCCGACGCGGTGTAGACGTGCGTGCCGGTCGACGCGAACGTGACCTTGCCGACGTTGCTGGAATAGCCAACCGTGGTCACGGCCGTGGTGCCGACGTTGTTCGTGGTGACCGCGCCGTAGGCGCCGGTCAGCAGCTTCGAGCCCTGGAATTCAGTCGTCGACCCGACGCGGCCGATTTCGGCCACGAGGCTCGTGTACTCCGTCTGAATGCGGGCGCGTCCCGCGCTGTCCACCGAGTCGGACGCCGACTGGGCGGCCAGTTCCTTCATGCGCTCAAGCAGCTTCTGGATCGAGGTGGAGCCGCCTTCCGCGATCTGGTACACCGAGTTCGCCTGCTCCGCGTTACGCTGCGCCTGCGACAGCGCGCGAATGTCGGCGCGGAACGTGTTGGCAACGCCGAGACCGGCGGCATCGTCCGCCGCCTTGTTGATCCGGAATCCGGATGAGAGCTTCTCCGACGACGCGCGAACGGCGTCGTTGACCCTGGTGAGATTGCCGGCGGCGGTCAGGGCGCCGAGATTCGTGTTGATACGCATGGGGCCTACTCCTTGGCTGATGGCTGAGGGAATCCGTTCCCTCAAGAGCGGAGACCTAGGTGTCCCGCTTCCCCTCCTCTATCGGCACGGCCCCGAAAAAACTTCAATTGCGACAGGGGCTCAGCCGAGCACCGTACCCGGCCGCCGGAACAGGAGGTTGAAGACGTAATTGCCGGCCACCGTCCGGTCGGCGTCGAGCCGCACCAGTTCGGGCTCCGCGTCCTGCACCGCCCACGTCTCGTAGCCGAGTTGCGTCATCAGGCTCCGCATGTCGCCCTCCGACGTCCCCATGTGCTCGAGGCCCCCGCGGTTCACCTCGGCGATGACGTACGGAACGCCGCATCGCGCGAGCGTCTCGACGGCGCCCCGCAGCGCGTACACCTCGCTGCCTTCGACATCCAGCTTGACGGCCTTCACCGACCGCATCGGACGGCCCCGCAGCACGTGATCGAGTCGCGACAGGAAGGCGGGATACACCTCGGGGTGCGCGCGGGACTTGAGGTTGATGTCGAACAGCCCCACGTCGAACAGCGCGTGGCCGCCGTCGTTGTCCGCATTGAGGTGGAGCGGGGCCACGCCCTCGTGGTCACCCAGCGCCAGGTGCAGCGGCAGCACGTTGGTGAAGCCGTTCAGCGCGATGTGCTCCACGAGATGGCGATAGTTGCCGGGCGACGGCTCGAAGGCGATCACCTCGCCGGTGTCGCCGACGGCGGCTGCGGCCAGCATCGAGAAGTATCCGATGTGCGCGCCGATGTCGATGAACGTGTCGCCCGACTGCAGAATGCTCAGAAAGAACCGCGACGTGGCCGGTTCGTAGAACGTGCCGGCGTCGAGCGCGCGGTGCATCATGGCATGAGTCTCGCTGGCCAGGTCGAAGGCGTATCGGACCCGGATGGCGCCATGCGGACCCGCGATGTCGAGGCTGATGGGAGTGAGCTGGGACGCGGTCATGGAGTCCTGGTGCTGCATGAGTGGAGAGAGCACGCCGAAGCCGGCCGGCGTCAGCGCGACAGCCGGGATGCGAGGAGATGCTGCAGCGCGTGGCGCAACTGCCCGAGCGGCCGCGACCAGTCGGTGGCGGCATCCTGCCGGAAGAGCCGCATGGTGGGATACCAGGGCGTCGCGTCGCCGTCCCGCCCCCAGCGCCAGTCGGGGAGGAGCGGATGCAGCGTCCACACCGGGCGCGCGAGCGCGCCGGCGAGGTGTGCCACCGCCGTGTCCACCGTCACCACGAGGTCGAGCGCCATCAGCACTGCCGCCGTGTCGTCCAGCGTCGCCAGGTGCGGATCGAGGTCGACGATGCCCAGCGCGTCGCGCCACGGGGCCAGCGCCTGCGCGTGCGGTCCCTTCTGCAGCGAATAGAGCGCCACGCCGTCGAGCTGGACCGCCGACACGAGCGCCGGAAACGGCACGGAACGATACCGGTCACGCTGATGCTGCGGATTGCCGCCCCACACGAGGCCGACTTTCAGGGCGTCGGTTGTCGTCACGTGCCCGGCGGCGGCACTCGGCTGCGCCGTGAGGTACGGCACGTCGGCGGGAATCGTCTCGAGCCGCGTGCCACAGTGGTACGGCAGGCTCATCAGCGACACGAAGGTGTCGTACGCGGGGAGCGACTCACCGCGCACCACGACCTCGTCGACACCGGGGGCGGTGGAGACCAGGCGAGCCGCATCGGCCGATGTCTCGATCACCACGCGCGCTGCGCCGAGCCGCTTGAGTTCCCTGGCGTACCGCACGAACTGCAGCACGTCTCCCAGTCCCTGCTCCTCATGCACGAGAATGATCTGGCCGTCGAGCGCACCGCCACTCCATGCGGAGCCGGCGAGATGGCGCTCCGCCTGCACGAACCCGCTCACGACGCGTCGCCGCTCGAGGCCGCGCAGGCCCTTGGCAAAATCGCCGGTCAGCAGCTGCAGGCAGGCAAGGTTCCACTCCGCCGTGGCGTGGCCGGGGTCGAGCGCGAGGGCGTGCTCGAGATCGCCGCGCGACGCCTCGTAGCGCCCATGTTCGAGCGCCAGGCAGCCCCGCATGTTGTACCCCTCGGCACACTGCGGGTGCACGCTCACCAGCCGCTCGGCCAGCGACTGCGCCTCCGGCAGCCGAGCCGACTCATGGTAGAGCGTGGCGAGGTTCGTGAGCAGGTGCGGGTGGTCGGGCGAGCCGCGGAGCCCCTGCACCAGCACTTCTTCCGCTTCGTCCATGCGGCGCAGTTCCTTGAGAAAGACGCCGAGGTTCGAGCGGATCGACGCTTGGTGCGGCTCGATGGCGAGCGCCGCGTGGCAGGCGGCGATGGCCTCGTCGTGCCGCAGCATGTTGCGCAGCGTGACGGCCCGGTCGCCCATGATGGTGGCGTTGCGCGGGTCGAGCGCCAGCGCGCGGTCGTAGGCCCGTTCGGCAAGCCCGTGCTGCTGCAACGCGGCCGCGCAGCGCGCGTACTCGAGCCACCATTGGGCAGTCTCCGCATCGCAGGCCACGGCGCGCTCGAACTCGTCAAGCGCGGCCGCGTGGTCGCGCTGTGCGCGCAAGGCCATGGCGCGCTCGAAATGCGCGACACCCGCCGATGCGACATGCGCCGCGCCGTCACGGGAGGCTCCCGCGGCCAATTCAATTAGAGAGCGCCGAACTTCCGCGAGCGGCGCGCTCCAGTCGTCAAACGCGGCCTGGCGAAACAGCCGCATCGTGGGATACCACGGGCTGTCGGTCCGGTCGCGCAGCCAGCGCCAGTCGGCCACGCGCGCGAGCAAGGTCCACGTGGGGCGCGCCAGCGCGCCAGCGAGGTGCGCCACCGAGGTGCAGACGCTCACGACCACGTCGCACGCCATGATGGCGGACGCGGTGTCGGAAAAACTCCGAAGCTCGGGAGCGAGGTCGATCACGCGTCCCGCGCGCACGGCATCGGCCAGCGCTGGCTCCGGCGCATCCGCCACCTGCAGCGAGAAGAGCGTGACACCCGGCACGTCGAGCGCATCGAGCAGCTCGTCACATGGGACGCTGCGCAACCGGTTCCGGTTCTGGCGCGGATTGCCGCTCCAGACGAAGCCCACGCGCACGCCCGCGGTGTCTCGCATCCGTTGCGCGACGGCGCGCGACGCCGCCCGCAGGTAGGGGACGTCCGCCGGAACGGTGTCGACGCGCGAGTCGAACAGGCGCGGCAGGCTCGCCAGCGGCGCGTGGAGATCGTACGCGGGATAGGGCGCGTCGGTGCGCGTGACCGCATCCACGCCGGGCGCGGTCATCAGGATGGAGGCGAGTCCGGACGGCGCCTCGACCACCACCCGAGCGGCGCCACGGGCCTTGAGCAGCGCGGCGTAGCGAATGAATTGCAGCGCGTCCCCCGCCCCCTGTTCGGCCGTGAGGAGCACGGTTTCGCCGGCCAGCGAGCGCCCATCCCATTCCGGACCCGGTGCGCTACGCGCCTGCACCACCTGGCTGGTGAGCGTGCGGCGCGCCTCGTACAGCGCAAAGCCCTCGGCGTACTCGCCGCGCATCAGCAGAATCATCGCGCGGCTGAACTGGGCCGTCGTGTTGGCCGGGGCCATCGCCAGCGCGTGAGCGCTCGACGCGAGCGCGTCGTCGAGCAGCCCCGACTCGAATTGGGCGTGGGCAAGGCCATTCCACGCCTCGACGGGCGCGTCCGGTTCGCGTACCATGTCCTGCGCCACCGCCAGCGCCTCTGCCCGGCGACCTTCGCGCAGCAGCAGATTGCATCGGTTGGTCCGCACCACGGCGTTGCGCGGCGCCAGCGCCTGCGCCCGGTCCAGGGCGTCCGCCGCCTCGTCGAGGCGGTCGGCCTCCATGAGCATCAGGCCCAAGTTGCTCCAGGCGTCCACCCGGTCGGGTGCGATGGCCAGCGTCGCGCGACAGGCGGCAACGGCCTCACCGGCGCGACTGAGGGCGCGCAGTGCGAGTGCGCGATTGGATGACGCGCCGGCATCGCGCGGATTGCGACGCAACGCTTCGTCGAACGCCGCCAGCGCCTCGTCGTGCCGCCGTGCGGCGAGGTGCGCGTTGCCGAGATCGGTCCACCAGGCGGCCTGCGCCGGGTTCAATGCGAGCGCTTCGGCGAACGCCGCAATGGCGTCGTCGAAGCGCGCCAGCTGCCCCAGCAGCATGCCGAAATTCCATCGCACCTCGGCCGATCGCGGCGCCACCGCCACGGCGCGTTCGAAGCGCGCCACGGCATCGTCCATGCGCCCGAGCTGCGCCAGCGCGATCGCCGAGTCGTTGAGCGCGTCGGCATGCGAAGGCGCGCGCGCGAGCAGCGCGTCGTACGCGGCGAGTGCCTCGCGGGGCCGGCCAGCCCGCAACGCCGCGCTGGCGCGCGCGTACCGCGTGACCGCATCGCGATCCGGACGCGGCAGCGTCGAGCGGGCGCTGGAAGCGGGCGGGCGGTTCATCTCACGCGAGCACGTCGCCGATGGCGGCGAACAGCCGGTCGATCTGGTGATGCCACGAGCCGTTGGCCATCACGGCGGCCGCGTTGGCGGCCCGCCGCTGGGCCTCGCCGCGGTTGGCGTGCGCAAACTCGAGCGCCTCGACGATCTCGTCGACGTCGCTTTCGCCCCAGCCGTCGGTGCCGCGGAATGACGGCGTCGGTCGGCACGCGCCCTGGCGGTGCAGCACGATGTTGTGATCGTCCGACGTCAGGTCGAGATGCCCGGTGTTCTCCGAGAGAATGCACGGCACGCCGCTCGCCAGCGCTTCCATCGCCACCAGGTTGGTGCCGCCTTCGGCGCGGTTCGGGAAGACGCCCACGTCGGCCTCGCGCACAAACGCCGCCATCTGCGCGTTGGGCACGAGCCCGAGGTCGAGCACCGACTCCGCGGGAATGCCGTGGCGCACGAGCCACGGCACCAGCTCCAGCTGTCCGTTGGCGCCGGCGAGCGGCACGTCCCGCACATGCCCGACGGTCACGATCTCCGCCATCGTCTGCGGCCAGTGATTGTGCCACGCGACCATCAGCAGGGCCTCGGGATGGCGCTGGCGAAAGCGGGCGAACGCCGCCACCACCAGATCCTGCCCCTTGCGGTACTCCAGCTTGCCGCCGGAGAAGACGACGAATCGCCCCGCCATGCGACCCTCGCGTGGCGCCGGGTGGAAGACCGAAGTGTCGATGCCCTGAAAGACGAGCGCGGTCTGCTCGAGGCCGTGCGCCTTCAGCACCTCCTCGTTCCACGTCGAGCCGGCCACGATGCGGTCGTACGTGCGACCGCGCGCCACCGCGTCGGGACCGAGCAGCGAGTCCTCGAAGAAGACCATGCCGATGCGCCGCGTGCTGTGCAGTTGCGTGCTGAGCGATCCGCCGGCGAGACCGTTGCCCAGCGCATGCAGCGACGGATACGGGCAGAGGCCGCCGCGCCGAAGCGCCTGCGACGCCTCGGTGCGTCCGGCGTCGATGCCCGCCAGCAGTGCGCGCTGTTCCGGCGTCGCGCCACCGAGTTCCGGCGGGTGGAAGACCACGGGCATGAAGTGCCGCCGGCGCAGGGTGTGCATGACGAGATTGAGGCCGTAGATGCCCCATCCGCTCGTCGCGCCAATCTGCCAGTCGATCGCGAAACGCGGAATGTTGATGTCGCCCTGCGGGTCGGGACGCGCCGAACCGCGAAGCGCGGCGCGCACCTGCTCGAGGTTGCGGCACGCATCGGGGTGCGCCGCATCGAGCGCCACGGCGCGCTCGAAGGCGCGTCCCGCGTCCACCACCTGCTCGGCCTTGGCCAGCACGACGCCGAAGTTGTTCCAGACGTCCGCGTTCGCCGGGTCGACGACGAGCGCCGCGTTGTAGGCGTACGCCGCCTCGATGAACTCACCCTGTTCGGTGTGCTGCAAGGCCGCCAGCAGATGCGCGTCGGGCGACACCTTGGCCTGCGGGGCAAAGCGGGCCCGCGGTGGCGTGACATGCGACTCGGCCGCGTCGATGGCCGCTTCCACGCGCGCCATCACCGGTGCCCAGTCCTGCGCCGCATCCTGGCGGAACAGCCGCATGGTTGCGTACCACGGGGAATCGGCGCGATCGAGCAGCCAGCGCCAGTCAGCACTCGCCGGGAGCAGCGTCCAGGCCGGAATGCCCAACGCGCCGGCAAGATGGCACGTCGCGGTGTCCACCGAGATCACGAGGTCGAGCTGGCTCATGACCTCGGCCGTATCGCGCAGGTCGACGAGACGCGACCCGAGGTCGACAATCCGGGGGCGCAGCGGCGACGCGGCGAGCGTCTGTTCGCCCGCGCCCTTCTGCAACGAGAACAGCTCGATGTCCGGGCGGCTGGCGAGCGGCGCAAAGCGGTCGAGCGGCACCGACTTCGCCGTGAAGGAACCGCCGGCGCGCGACGCCTCCCACACGATGCCGACGCGGAGACGGACGTCCGACCGCCGCGGCGGGAGCTGACGGCGCAGCTGCTCGACCCCGACGTACGACTCTTCGCGGACGAGGGTGTCGAGGGTAACGCCGGCGAAGTGCGCGAGCGACATCAGCGGCGCATGCAGGTCCACCGGGGGAATCTGGTGGCCCCGGCGGACGATCTCGTCCACACCGGCGACGCCGGAGAGCAGGCGCACGAGCGAGTCCTCGCACTCCAGCACCACCCGCCCCGCCCCCGATGCGCGCGCCTGGCCGATGAAGCGGATGAACTGCAGCGTGTCGCCAAGCCCCTGTTCGGTGTGCACCAGCAGGGTGCGGCCATGCAACGGCTCGCCCCGCCAGCGCGGCACGCCGTAGCCCTGCCGTGGCGTGGTGAACAGCGGACTCTCCCAGCGTCCCTCGTAATCCGCAAGACCGCCGGCGAGGTCGCCAAGCCGAAGCCGCAGGACCGCACGATTGAAGAGCGTCTGCGGACGTCCCGGAACCAGCTCGAGCGCGCGGTCGAAGGCGGCACGGGCCGGTTCCCATTCGGAACGATCGGCGTGCAGGAGTCCCAGGAAGTCCCACGTCTCGGCGTCGCTGCCGTCGATGGCCAGCGCGCCGTGCAACTCCGCAATGGCGTCATCCGGCTGGCCGACCTGCGAGAGTGCAAGTCCGGCGTACAACCGCCGGCGCGCATCCCGCGGATGCGCGCCGGCGGCCTGCTGCAGCCGTGCGACATACGGACGCGCCCGGTGTGGCGCGCGCAGCTTGCTATAAGTGCGAATCAGCCCAAGCAGCGCGCCGGGCTCGTCGGGCATCAGCTCGACCGCGCGCGTCAGTGCCCGCAGGCCGTCGTCGTCGCGGCCCAGATCGGTCAGCACGTTTCCCATGTCCCGGTACGCCGTGCCCGCCGTGGGGTCCAGCGCGATTACCGCCTCGTACGCGATGACCGCCTCGCGCAGGAAGGCTGCCGCGCGCAGGATGTCGGCCAAGGCGTGGCGCAGCGCGGGTGAACCGGGGTCCCGGCGGACCGCATTTACCGCCGCCACGACAGCGGCCGACACACCGCTGAGATTCGGAACCGCAGGGACGGCTGGCTTTTCAGCGGGAATGCCGGCGGATTTCCGCGACGCGCGTGCAGTGGAGATCATCGGAGTCGGTGGAGGAGTGAGGTTCGGGCGAAAGCGTCCGACGTCGGCTAGTGCAACGGGCATGCCAGCCGTTCCCCCCCGTTTCCACGTCTTTAATGATGAGTATACGGCAAACCGTGCAGTCCGCGAGCGGACTGCACGGCAATAAGTGCCGCACCAGCGACAGTCAGCTTAGAAGAGCGCTTCGAGCGGGATGGGGGCGCGGACCCCGAATGGCCCCTCGCCAAAGACGACTTGAATGCCCCGGCGTGCCGCGAGGTTCAGGACGACAGGACCCTGCAGGTTGGCGTGACAGGTCGTGCTTCCCTGATCCGGCAGCGTGACGATCGCGAACACTGCGATTTCGCTGGCGTCCTTGGCGCGAAGCCGGCGCAGTTCCCCGTCGGAGAGTTCGGCCGAATACCCCTCGAAGAACGCGAACGGATCGACGAGCAGAAAGACGAGCGAGGCGTGGTCGGCCGATTGCAGCCAAGCCGAGCCGGCCGTGCTGCCACGCAACAGCGCCCACGACCGGCACTCGGGAAAGCCCAGCAGCCCTTCGCCGAACTCGATGAGGTCGTGGTCGGTGATGTCGAGCACGCCAAAGAGATCCGAGCGCAGGACGCGGCGGTTCGGCGTCGCCGATTCCGCGGGGAGGGGGAGAGTCATCGCAGGTAGTCCGTCAGGTTGAGGCTCATCACCCGCGATGTGGCGGCCATGGCGGCCTGGTACGCAGTCTGTCGGCTGATGAGTTCGGTCATCGCTGTTTCAAGGTCGACATCTTGCAGGTCGGAGTTGAGCGCGATGAGATTCTGGCTGAAGGCCGACACGTTCGACTGGGCGATCTGCATCTGGTTCTGACGGGCGCCGACCTCGCCGAGCGTGGTCTGCGTGCGGTCCATCGCGGTGTCGAGCGCGGGGAGAGTCACGCTGATGTTGTCGCGCAGGCCCGTGTTGAGTGCCGTCGCGAAATCCTGCAGCGACTTGAGGGCGCCGGACGCCATCGTGCCGAACACCTGCACGCCATCGTGGCCGGTGCTGGCGCGCTGGCCGGCGGCAATCTCGACCTGCCGACTGCCGGCCCCACCGGATGCCGTGAACGTGTAGACGGCGCCACTGGTGTCAAGCACGAACGGCGGCGTGTCGGACGTGGAGCCGCCGAACAGGAACTCGGCCCCCACCTGGGTGTTGGCGAGCGTCACGGCCTGCTGAACGAGCTGGTTGGCCTCGGCCAATGCCGCAACCCGCGTCTGCGCCGAGGCGTTGTCCGACGCCTGAGATACGGCGAGCTCCTTGGCCCTGGTGAGAATCGTCGTCAACTGATTGACGGCGTTCTCCTCGAGCGACAGTCGCGTGGTGCCGGCGCTGATGTTGCGCTTGTACTGGTCCAGCGCGCGGAGCGCGCCGGAGTTGGCCATCACCGTGGTGGCGGCTGTCGGATCGTCGGAGGCAGCGGTAAACGCCTGTCCCGTTGTGACCTTGCGCTGGGCCGCCTCGAGCTTCTGCCGCGAAATGTCGAACTGCGACACGGCGAGCTGGGTGGCCATATTGTTGGTGATGCGCATCGGCGCCTGGTGCCTCCGAGTATCGCGGGTGTGACCGCTGAGATGTCCGACATGGGACGCACGTTTTGTGCCACCGAGCGCCAACTACTCACCATTCCCCTTCAGTATCGGTCGCCGGGGGCGGGGGGTGAAGAATACAAAAGAAAACCGACGAAAGGCGCTCAAGAATTCCGGGGCGGCTGTCGATGCCAGCGATAGGGGCGAAGTGTATCGAGTCGTCCGGACTGATAGTCGGCGCAGGAGGTGCCGCTACCTATGAACATTCAGGCGCTACTTGGGACGCGACCTGCGGCAGGATCGCCGCGGCGTACCGCATCAATTGAGAAATCACGGGACCGGGAGCGGTCGGCGAACACCGGCTCCGATCCCCATGATGTTCTCGAGCTTTCGGTCGAGGGACGCGAACGTGCCGCTTCGGATTCGCCGGACGGGCAGAAGTGAACTACTCCAGGCGCGAGCTCACGCATCCGTCGTGGCGGCGCGAGCCGGAGGCGTCGCCGTCACCGCGCGAGTCGCTGATGAGCCAGATGGTGCGGGCCCAGCTCATCTTCGACCGGCGAACGCCGTCGGCCGGACTGCCGGCTTGGCGGGACGCCGAGGGAGAGGCGGCCCCTGTGCGCCTCGATGCGCGCATTGGCCAGGGGGCCAGCGAGTTTCTGCTCGGCGGTCTCGCTCCGATCCGTGACGCGCTGCCGCCGGCGCGCGTCATCGACGGCGAGCCGACCCGATTCGCGGAAGAACTCGCCGAGCGGCTGCAACTGGCCCGCGACCGGGTGGAGGCCGAGCAGGTGCACCTGACGCAAGTCGGAACCGTCGCCGAGGCGTATCTCGGGCGACCCAATCTGAGGTTGATCAAGTGACCACTCCGGCGCGACGCGGCGAGGTGACGGCAGACGGCATGACCCGGGTGGCGGCGGTGGTCGCCGCCATGGTCGCGTCGTCGCCGGACGTCGCCGACAGCCGGGGGGAGTTGGGCGACCTGATTGCGAAGGCCGCGCAGGAAGTCGAGCAGCATGCCAGCGCCACGCGCGCGATGCGCATGCGAGGGTTGGCCCAGCGGGGACGGGCCAATGCCTCGCTGGCGGCGGCCAGTGGCGGGAGCGAGGCTCCCGCGGTGCGCACGCTCGATGTGATTCGCTGACGCCAAGGGCTTGGCGCAATTCAAGTTTGGCCGTTGCCAGGCCGATACGATGTCCCATGGAGGAAGTACATCATGAAGATCAACGGAACGCCGTCGCCTGAACTCGTTTCCGCCACCACGAAGAACGTCCGTGAGGCGGCAGCGACGGAGGCGAACAGCACGTCCAAGTCGGTCAAGCCGGAGACCCCGGTCCCGGCGAAGCCGCGCGACAGCGTCGAGATCTCCGATGCGGGCCGTGTGCTCGCTGGCCATGAGCCTCTCTCGGTCGATCGCGTGGCCGACGTGCGTCAGCGGATTCTCGCCGGCGCGTACAATGCCACGCAGGTCGTGGATACCGTCGCACGCCGCATCTTGCAGCGCGGCGACATCTAGTTCGAACACCGCTGTCGAGACTCCACCACCATGAAGTTCCTCGTCGTTGATGATTCGGCTACGATGCGGCGCATCGTAATCAACTCCCTGCAGCGCATCGGCGTCAGCGACATCGTCGAGGCGGCGGATGGAGCTGAGGCGTTGTCCAAATTCGGACCGCACATCGGGTTCGTCATCACCGACTGGAACATGCCGAACATGGGTGGCGTCGACCTCGCCCGCGCGCTCCGCGCCCGGGACGACGGCAAGCAGATTCCCATTCTCATGGTGACCGCGCGGTCGGTGCGCGAGGACATCATCACCGCCATGGAGTCGGGCGTCAACAACTATATCGTGAAACCATTCACGCCGCAGATCCTGAAGGAAAAAATCGACGCCCTCGTCGGCACTCCGGTGGCGGGTTGACCATGACCAATCGCGTGCTCCAGGTACTCTATGATTCCGAGGCGACCCTCCGCCTGCTCGACAGCGAGCTGGGCGAACTTGGTGACGTCGAACCGGCCCCGCGCGTGAGTTCGGCGCTCGGCGCGCTGCCGCTCATTCTCGAGCAGGCCAACAAGGAAATCATCGCGATTCTCGAGACCCTGCGGAAGAACAAGTCGCAGCTCCAGTCGGCAGCCGTCGAACGGCTGCAGCACACGCATTCGAAACTCGAGGAAGTCAACTCGGCGACCGAGAGCGCGGCGACCGGCATTCTCGACTCGCTCGACAAGGCGCAGGGAATTCTCGACGCGCTCGACGCGAACGAGGCCGACACCACGGGCAAGGGCGCCGAGCTGCGCGACGCCATGCGCAACGAACTCTTCTCGATCACCGAGGCGCTGCAGTTCCAGGACATCACCAGCCAGCAGATCCGCTATGCGGCCAACGTGCTGGTGGAACTGGAGGAGAAGCTGATGGCCGTGCTGCAGCTCATCGACATCACCGAGCTCGACGAGGCGCGGGCCGCCCTGCACGATAGCAACCGTGGCACGTACGACCCGAACGCCACCACGAAGGACCGTGAAGTGCGGCAGCATGTTGCCGACGAAATCTTCGACGGGGACGCGCCGCCCGCGTAGACCGCCCCGGCGTCCCGGCCGCATCGGCGCGTCGGCATGTCAGCCACCGGGACACCCGGTGGCTCTTTCGTTGCGCTAAGTTCCGCGTACCATGCCGATTCCCGCCAAGAAGGCCGTGACGCACCTGCGCGCGGTCGATCCCGTGCTGGCCCGCGTCATCGATCAGGTCGGACCGTGTCGGGCGCGCGTCGCGCACGAGGGCACGCACTTCGCGGCCGTGCTGCGCTCCATCGTCTACCAGCAGCTGAGCGGCTCCGCGGCCGCCACCATTCACGCCCGGGTGCTCGCGCTGTTCGGCGGCCGCCAGCCGACGCCGCGCGCGCTGCTGCGCGTGGACGATGCCGCGCTGCGCGGCGCGGGGCTGAGCGGCCAGAAGACGCGATATCTCCGGGATCTCGCCTCGCACGCGGCGTCGCGCCGTTTCCCGATGGAGCGACTGCACGAACTCGACGATGCGGCGGTCATCGAGACGCTCACGCAGGTGCTGGGCGTAGGGCGATGGACGGCGCAGATGTTCCTGATGTTCCGGCTCGGCCGTCCCGACGTGCTCCCCGACCTGGATCTCGGCATCCAGAAGGGGATCCAGCGCGCCTATGGCCTGCGGCGGCTGCCGACGCCGCAACAGGTGCTGCGCCGCGGCACGCCGTGGGCCCCGTATCGCACGATCGCGAGCTGGTACCTGTGGAGGCTGCTGGACCTTCCGAACGCGTGACGGCGCGGGAACCGCGAAGACCATGCGCATCGCGCGCTTCCCCGTCCGGTGACGGCACGCCCGGCCACCGACTTCCACTGCCACCTGATTCCTGGCGTGGATGATGGCGCCGCCGACCTCGCCGAGTCGCGCCTGGCGGTGGCGGCGATGGCGCGCGATGGTGTGGGCGCCGTCATCGTGACGCCACATTTCGATGGCTCGCTGACGCTCTCGCCGACCGTTGCCGCCGAACGGTTGGCGCAATTCGACGCGGGATTCGCCGCGCTCATCGGCGATGCGGGTGTTGCCGGCAGTGGCGTGCTTTTCATGCGCGGCGTCGAACTGATGCTCGACGTGCCCGAGCCCGATGTCCGCGATCCGCGGTTGCGGCTCAACGGCGGGCGGTTCGTGCTGGTGGAGTACCCGGGACTGCAACTTCCCCTCGTGCACGCGGACTACGCGGTGCGCGCCCTGCGAAACAGCGGTTGGCAGCCGGTGCTCGCGCACCCCGAACGATATCACAACGTCTCCGATTCCCTGGAGCAGCTGCTCGCCCTGCGCCGGGCCGGCGCCTATTTCCAGGTCAACGCCGGCTCGCTGGTCGGCCACTACGGTGACGGTCCGCGGCGCCGCGCCGCGGAACTGCTTGCGCTGGGGTGGCTGGAGTATGCATCGAGCGACTACCACGGACGGGGCGCACCGGCGGTGTCGGCGGCGCGGGCGTTGCTGTTGGCGAGCGGCGCGGCGGAGCAGGCCGAGCTGCTGTTCTGCGAGAACCCGGCACGCCTGACGCGCGGCGAGCTGCCACGGCCGGCGATACCGACGCGCGATCAGCGGGAATTGCGGCGACCGTGGTGGGCGCGGTTGTTCGGGGCGCGGTGATCGCGCGGTTCTGCGGAAGCTGGCATGGAGCATCGCGAAGTCGATATTGCTGATGAAACTGGGCTGTATTGGCGCAAATGGCGTATAAGTGTAGCATAGATGACCGAATAGTGGCGCATAAAGCCGCATGAATAATGGATTCACGTAACTTCAACGTCTTCCCATGATTGCCATCATCGTTGAAAGCATGCTCTTTGCCGGCCTGGTGATGGCGGCCGGTGCGCTTCTTGGCGCCCTGCTGGTCCACTTCACGCCCTTGGGCGTGCGCTGGCGCCAGATTCGCAACCGCCGCCTGATCGAACACGGAGCGGTGCAGAGCTGCCCTCGGCACGGGCCGTTGCGCGAGGGCGACCTCGTTCGCCTGCCTGACGGACAGACCCTGTGCCCCACCTGCTATCAGGAGATCCTCGATGGAAAGCTCGATTAGGTCGCGGCTCGACGAGTTCGTGCCCCGCTCCGGCACGCGCCGGATCGCGATGATCCTTGGCGCGCTCATCGTCGTGCTCGTGCTCGCGCCCACGACGTTCACCTACATCAGCCCGGGGCACATCGGGATCGTGATCCATCGTGCCGGCGGCGGGGTAGACATGGTGCCGCTGGGGCCGGGGCTGCACATGCGCAACCCGGTGTTCACCGCCATCGAAGAGTACCCGACGTTCATGCAGACGCTGGTCCTCACCAGGTCGGGCAACGAAGGCGGGGTGAACAACGACGAGATCAACGTGAACTCCAAGGAGGGACAGCCACTCTCGCTGGACGTCTCCATGTCGTTCGAGCTCGAGCCACGCAAGGTGCCCGCGCTCTACCAGACCTTTCGCACGGACATCTCGATCATCCAGCACACCTACGTGAAGCAGGCCATCCGCCAGGCGCTGCAGGAGATCGCCGGCGAGGAGGCGATTGCCGACGTCATGGGCCCCAAGAAGGCCGAGGCGACCGGCCGGGTGCAGAAGCTGCTCGAGCAGCGGTTGTCCCCGTACGGCCTGATCGTGCGCCAGTTCACCATCAACGAATTGCGTGCGCCGAGCACGGTGATCGACGCCATCAACACCAAGAACGTCATGCAGCAGCAGGCGCTGACGTCGCAGAACGAGTTGCAGAAGAACACGTTCCAGGCGCAGGGCGACTCGATCAAGGCGGCCGGGCAGGCGAAGGCGATCATGGCGCTTGCCAACGCGCAGGCCGAGGCGAACCGCAAGCTGGCGGCGAGCATCACGCCGACGCTGGTGCAGTACGAGATGGCGAAGAAGTGGGACGGCAAGCTGCCGCAGGTGACGGGCGGGGCGGTGCCGATGCTGCAACTGCCGAAGAACTAGGCGTGGGGATCAGGATCGGGTGGTTTGTCCGGCGTCCACTGCACCTTAGATTTGGCGGAACGAACGTCCGGTCCCCCGCGCGACGAACCTCCCATGCCCACGCTCGAGTTCTCCCAACTGCCCGCCGATGGCCGCGTCTGGCTGTTCGGCGCCGCCGCTCCCATCGATGACATCGACGAGCGCCGGCTGCTGGCGACCGTCGACGATTTCCTGAGGACGTGGGCGGCGCATGGCGAGCCGTTGTGGTCGGCGCGCGACTGGCGCGGCGGGCGCTTTCTCGCGGTCGGGGTCGACACGTCGCGCGAGGGAGCGTCGGGGTGCTCCATCGACGGGCTGTTTCGCGCGCTGAAGGCGATCGAAGGCAGCATCGGCACGACCCTGCTCGACGGCGCGCTCGTCTATTACCGCGATCAGGCGGACTTCGTGCACGCCGTGTCGCGTGACGACTTCTCGTACCTCGCCCGCGCCGGACACGTCGGGGTCGACACGCCGGTGCTGGACCTGTCGATCACCGAGGTGTCGGAGTACCGCGCGCGATTCGAGCGGCGTGCCGGCGACAGCTGGCACGCCACGCTGTTGCCCGATCACTAGCGCGCGGCGCGCGCCATCAGCCGCGCCATCAGCCGCGCCATCAGCCGCGCCATCAGCCGCGCCATCAGCCGCTCATCAGCCACGCCGTTACGCGCGTTGCCAGTCGGGCTGCCAGTCGGTGATCGCGGCCTTGATGGCCTGGTGGTCCGTGAGGTCACCCGACAGCACCCGTTGCACGAGCGCGGGCAGTTCCGCATCGCTCGCGAACCGCAGGGCCACCAGCTGCTTGACGGTGAGGCGGAGGATGTCGGCATGCATGGCGGCGGGGAGCAGCTCGCGCAGCTTCAGCCGCATCTCGAGCCGGATGAGGCGGTCCTGGACCGTGATCACGGTCAGGCGGGCCGACCCGGCGAGGGCGAAGAAGCCGACGGCGAAGACGACATTCCACCACGCGTAGCGTCCGCCCACGTTCGAGGCGTGCCGCACCTGCACCACGAGGTTCAGCAGCGCGATGGGCGTGGCGATGAAGTGAGAGAGTGGCTCCCAGCGCGTGTGATGCTTGAAGCTCTGCGTCTTCAGCAGCGGCTCAAGGGGCGTGCGGTTCGTCTGGTCGGACATCCGTGTACCTCGAAGGTGGTTGGCGCTTCCGCCCCGGCGCGGGTCAGGCGGAGGGTGCAAGCTCGGCGAGCATGCGCCGAAGCTCGGCGAGCGGGTAGGGTTTGGCGAGCACGTGGATCCCGGTGGTCTCGATGAACGATCGCACGTCGTCGCTATCGATGTCGCCGCTGGAGAAGATCATGCGCGGGGCGATGGCCGGGAGTTCGGCGTTCACGCGCCGGTACAGCTCCATGCCCGAGCCGCCTTGCATGCGGAGGTCGCACAGTACCGCGTGCACGGGGGTGGCGGCCGCCTGCAGCGAGGCGAGCAGGGTCCAGGCGTCGTGCCCATTGGCGGCGACGTGCACGATGGCGCCGGAGCGCCGCAGGTACGTGCCCATGAGCGAGAGCAGCGCCGTGTCGTCGTCAATCACGATGACGACGTGGCCGGCGAGCAGGCTTGGCGTGCCGGGATTGAGCGGGTCGGACAGCGGTTCGATCATCTGCGAATAATGCTACGAGATCGCCCGACCCCAGGCAAACGGCAATGACCGCGCGCGGGACCGTCGGACGCGCCGCTGCCGCCGTGCGCGTCACGCCGTGCGCATCACGCCGTGCGCATCACGCCGTGCCCCGCGTCGACGTGACCGTGGCCGTGCCGGAGGCGAGCGTGATCCCCTCGCGCTGGAAGGCGGAGTAGACGCGCAGCAGGATGGCCTGCCGCGCGTCGAGTGCGATCAGCCAGTCGGCGTGCGTCACGTGGAACGCGGTCTCGAACTCGTGTCCGGCCGGCGTCGTGCCGATGAGATGCGACCGCTGGAACGTGACGTACGGCTGGCCCTCGACCGCCTGCCGGAACAGCTCGGGGATGCCGGAGAGGCGCACGGCCTCGGTGGCCAGCGCCACCGTGGTGTGCAGCACGTACCGGCGTCCCTCGCGTCGCGCGAGGTTGCGGATGCGGCTGCGCAGGAGGTCGGCGTTGGACACGACAATCTGCTCGCCGTTCACGCTGCGGATGCGCGTGGTCTTGAGGCCGACCTTCTCGACCGTCCCCTCGTGCTGGTCCACCACGATGTAGTCGCCGAGCACGAACGGCTTGTCGAGCACGATGGAGAGCGCCGCGAACAGGTCGCCCAGGATGTTCTGCACCGCGAGCGCGACGGCGATGCCGCCGACGCCGAGGCCCGTGATGAGCGTCGTGATGTTGACGCCGTAGTTCTGCAGCGCCAGGAGAACGAGCAGGCTCCAGAGCACGAGGCGCACGCCAAAGCCAAGGGCCGCCAGCGTGGTGCGGTCGCTCTGTCGCGGATTGTTGCGCGCCCACTGCCCGAGCCAGAACGTGACGACGACGTTGGTCCAGGCGAACCCCTGCAGCACGAGCGCGAAAATCTTGACGATCCGCACCGCCTCGTCGGCCGGCGGCGGGAAGGCGATGAATGCGTCGATGCCAACGAGCGCGACGAAGACGAAGAGCGACGTCTTGATGCCGCGCACCAGCTCGATGGCAAAGTCGTCGGCGACCGTTTCGGTCTGCTCGGCGAGCCCGGCAAGACGGTGTTCGGTGACCGCGCGCAGCACCCAGAGCGCGGCGATGCCGGCGGCGGCCGCCGCGACGGCCTGCAGCCAGCGCTGAGGGGAATTGCCGAGGAAGCTCCCGCCGGCGACGAGTCGATCGGCGGTCGCGACCGCCTGCTCCGCGGCGTGGGCGAGGCTTCGGGTGGTGTCGGCGATCGACATGGAGTGGCGGCGGTTCCGGTGCGGCGAGGGCGAATGGACGGGGCGCGAGCGCCGATTCGCGTGCGACCCCGCGGCTTGCACGCTCCCCGTGCTTGAAGTTACGCTCTCGAAGCGGACCCGTCAGCCCGTCGACGGGAACCCGCACGCCCGCGCGCCGGTACTTCAGCTACCCCCCTGTCCCCCACAGCATGTTCACACGCCCCTCTGTTCCCCCCGATCTGCGCTCGTCGGCGATCACGCCCGAGCCGTTGTACCTCAGCCGCCGCGAGTGGTTGGTGGCGGCCGGCCTGACCGCCAGCGCGTTGGTGGGCGCGGCGGCGCTCTTTCCCGCGCGCCTCGACGGACAACAGGGGCTCGGCACGCCGTACGGACTGCAGCCCGACGACAAGCCGACGCCGTGGGACGACGTCACCACGTACAACAACTTCTACGAGTTCGGCACGGGCAAGGGCGATCCGGTCGAGCAGGCGAAGGGCTTCAAGCCCCGTCCGTGGACGGTCCGGGTCGATGGCCTTGTCGGCAAGCCGGGGGATTACGCGATCGAGGACTTCCTCAAGGGCCCGCGGGTGGAGGATCGCATCTACCGGCACCGTTGCGTCGAGGCGTGGTCGATGGTGATCCCGTGGCGCGGCATCATGCTGGCCGACGTGATCAAGCGGGCCGAACCGACGGCCGGGGCGAAGTACGTCGAGTTCACCACGCTGTTCGACCCCGCCCGCATGCCCGGCCAGCGTGCGTCGGTCCTGCGGTGGCCGTACACCGAGGGGCTGCGGCTCGACGAGGCCATGCACCCGCTGTCGATGCTCGTCACGGGCGTCTACGGCCGCGATCTCCCCAATCAGAATGGCGCCCCGCTGCGCCTCGTGGTGCCGTGGAAATACGGCTTCAAGGGCATCAAGTCGATCGTCCGCATCCGGCTCACCGATCGCCAGCCCTCGACCGCGTGGAACACGTCCGCACCCGACGAATATGGGTTCTACAGCAACGTGAACCCCACCGTCGACCATCCGCGCTGGAGCCAGGCGAAGGAGCGTCGCATCGGCGAGTTCCTGCGGCGGCCGACGCTGATGTTCAATGGCTATGCCGGCCAGGTGGCGTCGCTCTACTCGGGCATGGACCTGCGCCGGAACTACTGAATGCCGGCGACGACCGGGAACCGCTGATGCCGGCGCCGGCCTGGTGGGCCCGCGTGCGCGACGCGAGGCGCCCGCGGTGGTGGCGGTGGGCGGTCTGGCTGGCGATTCTCGCCCCGGGGTTGGGCATGCTCGCCGCCGCGTGCTCCGATCTGCTGCTTGGCTCGCGCTGGCTGGGGTCGAACCCGGTGAAGCAAGGCGAGCATGTGCTTGGCCAGCTCACCATCAAGTATCTGGTGGCCACGCTCGCCGTGACGCCGGTGCGCCGCATCCTGGGGTGGAACTGGGTGCAGAGGGACCGCCGCACCTTCGGGCTGACGGCGTTCTTCTACGGACTCGCGCATTTTCTGTGGTACGTGCTGCTCGACATCCAGCTCGACGCCGCCGAGCTGTCGGATGACCTGACCAAGCGCACCTACATCATCATCGGCTTTGCCGCCCTGCTGCTGATGCTGCCGCTCGCGCTGACGTCCACGGCGGCGTCGGTCGCGCGGCTGCGGCGGCGCTGGGTGGCGCTGCATCGATGGGTGTACGTCGTCCCGATCCTCGGCGTGACGCACTGGTGGATGTCGGTGAAGGCCGACGTGGGGGCGCCGACCGTCTTTACGGCGACCTTCGCGGCACTGCTTGGCTGGCGCTGGTGGTACGCGCGGCGCGAACATTCCCCACATGCCCACGCGCCGAGCACCTGAAACCGACCTGCCCGAGGCGCTGGTGATCACCGCGCCGGGGCTCGAACCGCTGGCCCGTCGCGAACTGGCCGCGCTCGGCATTGCGGTTGTGGCGGAGGAACCCGGCGCGGTCCTGGCGCGGTTGACGCCCCGCGATGTCATGCGCGCCAACCTGCACCTGCGCACGGCCAGCCGCGTGGTGCTGCGGCTGGCCCGGTTCAAGGCGCTGACCTTCGCCGACGTCGAGAAGCATGCGCGGCGCGTGCCGTGGGACACGGTGGTGACTAAGGGCCGTCGCGTGCGCTTTCGCGTTACCTGCCGCAAGTCGCGCCTCTATCACTCGGGTGCCGTGGCGCAGCGGCTCATGGATGCGCTGCTGCGGCGCGTGCCCGGCGCGGTCGATGCTGGCGCGGCGGCTGCTGGCGCGGCGGCTGCGGGCGTGGCGGCCACCGATGACGACGATGGCGGCGCCGAGCAGTTGTTCGTCGTGCGTCTCTTTCGCAACCAGCTGGTGCTGAGCGCCGACACCTCTGGCGCGTTGCTGCATCGCCGCGGTTACCGGCTGGCGACCGCCAAGGCGCCGCTGCGCGAGACGCTGGCCGCCGCGATGCTGCTCGGCGCCGACTGGGACGGGCGCACGCCGCTGGTCGATCCGCTCTGCGGGTCGGGGACGATCGCCATCGAGGCGGCGATGCTCGCACGCCGGATCGCCCCGGGGATGGCGCGGTCATTCGCGTTCGAGCAGTGGCCGGGGCACGATGCGGTGGCATGGCGGGGGATTCGCAAGGAGGCCGCCGCGGCCGTGCGGGCGCGGGCTGACGTGGCGATTCTCGCCAGCGATCGTGACGCGGGGGCCGTGGTCGCAGCCCGCGCCAACGCCGAGCGTGCCGGCGTCGCGGACGACATCACGGTTGCGCAGCAGGCGCTCAGCGCGCTGCAACCTCCGCCGGGTCCCGGCCTGCTGGTCGTGAACCCGCCGTACGGCATTCGCGTGGGCGACAAGCAGCCGTTGCGCAACCTCTTTGCGCAGCTGGGCAACGTGATGCGCGCTGAGGCGGCGGGATGGCGGCTTGCGATGCTCAGTGCCGACCGTGACCTCGAGCGGCAGGTACGCCTGCCGTTCACCCTGCAGTGGAAATCGACCAACGGCGGTATCCCGGTGCGACTGGTCCTCGCCGAGGCGCCGCCGCCGGCATCCGCCGCGAGGCGCGGTCGGCCATCCCGCGCGCCCAATCCTCCCGTGCGCGATTAGATTTCCCCTGGCATGAGCCTCCCGATCTCCTCCGTCTTCAACGACGGCTACATCGCCGGGCAGTACGAGGCCTGGCGCCGCGATCCGAACGCGGTCGATGAGTCGTGGCGCCAGATATTCCGGCTCGCCGAGTCGCTGGGCGGCGCGGTTCCCGCGACCGGCACGGCCGCCGATCTGCAAGCGTTCGCGCACAAGGTCGCCGGCGCCGCTCGGTACACGGCCGCCATTCGACGCTACGGCCATTTTGCCGTGCAGCTCGACCCGCTGGGCGAACCGCCGCCCGGCGCCGTCGAGCTGACGCTGGAGCATTACGGCATTACCGATGCCGACCTCGACCTGGTGAGCGGCGCGGCGATCGACTTTCCGCACCTCGCCACCGCCCGCGACGTGGCCGAGCGGCTCAAGTATCGCTACACGCGCAACCTGGCCGTGGAGTTCGTGCACTGCGGCACCGAGGACGAGCGGCAGTGGTTCCGCACCGTCTTCACCGCCGAGCAGCTCACGCGTCCGCTGACGGCCGACGAGAAGCGCGCGGTGCTGCGCCGTCTGTCGCAGGTGGACGGGTTCGAGCGGTTCCTCGGACGGGTCTATGTGGGCTACAAGCGCTTCTCGCTGGAGGGGACTGACGCGCTGGTGCCGCTGCTCGATACGGCGCTCGACGAGGCCGCCGCGGCCGGCGTGCATCATGTCGCGATCGCGATGGCGCATCGCGGTCGGCTGAGCGTGCTGGCGCACATCCTGGGCAAGCCGTTCGCGCAGCTTTTCGCCGAGTTCGAGGGGCGGCACGATCATCTCGATGGGACATCGACCGGGGACGTGAAGTACCATCTCGGGTTCGAGGGGAAGCAGCAGACGCTGCGCGGCGAGGAGATCGTGGTGTCGCTCGCCCCCAATCCCAGTCACCTCGAGGTCGTGAATCCGGTTCTCATGGGACTCACGCGCGCGGAGCAGCGCATGGCCGGCCAACCGCTCGAGCGCGATGAGCGGACGGTGATTTCCGTCTGCATCCACGGCGATGCGGCCTTTCCGGGCGAAGGGATCGTGGCCGAGACGCTGAATCTGTCGCGCCTGCCGGGCTACTCGGTGGGCGGCACGCTGCACGTCATCGTCAACAACCAGGTGGGCTTCACCACCGATCCCATCGATTCGCGGTCGACGCGCTACGCGAGCGATCTCGCCAAGGGCTTCGAGATCCCGGTCATCCACGTGAACGCCGACGACGCCGAGGCGTGCGTGGCTGCGATGCGCATTGCGGTGGCGTACCGGCAGCGGTTCAGGCGCGACTTCCTCATCGATCTCGTGGGGTATCGGCGTCACGGCCACAACGAGGGCGACGAGCCGACCTACACGCAGCCCGTGCAGTACGAGCGCATCAAGGCGCATCCGACCGCGCGGGCGGTCTGGGGACGGCGGCTGGTCGCCGAAGGCGTGGCGACGCAGGCCGAGGTGGACGCGGCCGAGCGCGAGGTGGCGGAACGGCTGCAGTCCATTCACGCGGCGATGCCGCGCGACTCGGGCGAAGCAGCCGCGCACGGACCGGCGCACGAGGAAACGACGCCGGAATTCCCGCCCGTCACCGGCACCGCCGTGCGGGCGGAAGCGCTCGCCGCCATCAACGTGCAGTTGCTGCAGTACCCCGCCGACTTCACGCCGCATTCCCGGCTTGCCCGGCAGCTCGAACGCCGTCGCGACGCGCTCGGCGAAGCGGGGGGCATCGACTGGGGGCACGCCGAGGCGCTCGCGTTCGGGTCGCTGATCGCGGACGGCACGTCGGTGCGGCTCACCGGCCAGGACGCCGAACGCGGCACGTTCTCGCACCGGCACGCGGTGCTCAGCGACGTGAAGACCGGGCGCAAGTACGTGCCGCTGCAGCACGTCGCCGGCGCCGCGGCGACGCTCGAAATCCACAACTCCGCGCTCAGCGAAATGGCGGTGCTGGGATTCGAGTACGGATTCAGCGTGGCGGCCAGCGACACGCTCACGCTGTGGGAAGGACAGTTCGGCGACTTTGTGAACGTTGCGCAACCGATCATCGACCAGTTTCTCACGGCCGATCGTGCCAAGTGGGGACAGGACAGCGGCCTGGTGCTGCTGCTGCCGCACGGCTACGAGGGGCAGGGGCCCGAGCATTCGAGCGCGCGCCTCGAACGGTTCCTGCAACTGTGTGCCGAGCACAACATGATGGTCGCGTATCCGTCGTCGCCGGCGCAGTACTTCCACTTGCTTCGGTGGCAGGCGACGCGACAGCCGCGGCGTCCGCTGGTGCTCATGCAGCCCAAGTCGCTGCTTCGCTTGCCGCAAGCCGCATCGCACCTCGCGGATCTGGCGACGGGAAGCTTCCGCCCGGTGATTGACGATCCGCGCGGCGCGGCGACGCGGGAGCAGGTACGCCGTCTCGTCTTCTGCACGGGCAAGGTATACTACGATCTCGCGGCGAAGGAATCGGGCAGCCACGTGGCGCTGGTGCGGGTCGAGTCGCTGTACCCCTGGCCGCTGGAGGCGGTATCGCGCATCGTCGACGGCTATCCGAACATCGACGAAGTGGCCTGGGTGCAGGAAGAGCCGAAGAACATGGGGGCGTGGAGTTACGTGGCGACGCGCCTGCGAGCGGCGGCGGGCAACGCGCTGGTCATCCGGTACATCGGGCGTCCGGAGCGCGCCAGCCCCGCCGAGGGGTACGCCAAGGCACACGCCGACGAGCAGGGGCGCATCGTGCAGGAGGCGTTGGAGGTGCCGCCGCCGCGCGGCGGTACCGGGGTGCGGCGCTCCGCCGCCCTTGCGAAGTAGTGGAGTTTCCGGAGGAGACCGCATGACGATGCGCCCGTTGCGCGCGCTGCTGGCGTGCGCCGTGCTGTTGCCGATGTCCGCGCCGCGTTCCGTTCGTGCACAGGAACACGGCGCGGCCGCGCTGGATCACCTGGTGCAGGGCCTCATGTCCACGCCGCGCGTGCTCGTGATCGGGGCGCATCCGGATGACGAGGACACGCAGCTTATTGCCTGGCTGAGTCGCGGCCGTCACGTCGAGACGGCGTACCTCTCGCTGACCCGCGGCGACGGCGGCCAGAACCTCATCGGCAACGAACTGGGCGAGGCGCTCGGCGCCATCCGCACCGAGGAACTGCTGGCGGCGCGCCACATCGACGGCGGCCGCCAGTATTTCACGCGGGCGTACGACTTCGGATTTTCCAAGACCGCCGCCGAGACGTTCAAGCACTGGGATCACGAGGCGGTGCTGCGCGACGTGGTGACCGTGGTGCGCGCGTTCCGACCGAACGTGATCGTGTCGGTCTTCTCGGGAACGCCGGGCGATGGCCACGGCCATCACCAGGTGTCGGGGGTCGTGGCGCGCGAGGCGTACGATTTGTCCGCCGATACGGTGCGGTTTCCGGTGGAGCAGTACGGCGCGGCGTGGGAGGCGCAGAAGTTCTATCGCGGCGCACGGTTCACCGGCGTGCAGGCCACGCTTTCGTTCAACGTGGGCGAGTACGACCCGGTCGCCGGCCGCAGCTACACCGAGATGGCCGGCGCGAGCCGCAGCCAGCATCGCTCGCAGGGGTTCGGCGTGCTGCAGCGGCGTGGGGTGTCGATGGATGCCGTGGCGCGCGAAGCCACGCGCGCGAATGACTCGACCGCGCCGCGCAGCGAGAGGTCGGTTTTCGACGGCATCGACACGACGGTGGCCCGGCTCGACGCGGGATTGACGCCTGAGGCGCGCGCTCAGCTGCTCGCGGCGCGTGCCCATGCCGATTCGGCCCGCGCCGTGCTCGATTTCCGGTTTCCGGCCCTGATGGTTCCACACCTTGCGGCGGTGGCGGCGGCGGTTGCCGAGGTGCGCCGATCACTGGCGGCGTGCGTGCCGGCCGTCGGCTGGCGCGCGCCGGGCGCTGGGCGCTGCTCGGCGGCGCAACTCGACGCCGACGCGGCGGTGGACCAGATGGTCGAGCGAAGCGCCAATGCGCTGCTCGAGGCCGCCGGGATTGCGGTGGAGGCGACCGCCGGGCGCGAGCTGCTGGCGTTCGGGGACTCGATGCCGGCGACGATCACCGTGTTCAATCGTGGCACGGTTCCCGTCACCGTGCGGGCCGTGACGCTGAACGGCTATACGACGCCGCTCGCGTCGCCGGTGGCGATTGCGCCCGACAGCGCGTGGCGCACCACGCGCACGATCGTCGGGATCGTCGATTCGCGTCCGTGGTGGCTGGGCGGCCGAGGCGACGGCGACCTGTTTGTGGACCGTCGCTCGCCGGCCGACGGATTGGGACGCGTCTCGACGACGTCCGCGGGGCTGCTGCGCAGCGTGGCGTTGCGGGAGGAAGTGCGGCGCGAGTCCGAGGCGGCGGTCGAGATCGGCATCGACGGCGCCACGGTGTCGTCGTCGCGCGCGCCGATCGTGTTCCGGTACGCCGATCCGGTGTTGGGCGAGCAGAACCGTCCGGTGGGCGGCGCTCCGGCCGTGTCGCTGTCGTTCGACCGCGGTCTCGAGTGGATGCCGGCCGGGCGGCCGGTCGACAAGATGCTGCGTCTCACCGTGCGGTCGTACTCGACGACGGCCCGCACGTACACATTGCGCGCGATCGTGCCCAACGGCATCACGGTAGACTCCGTCACGCGCACGCTGACGCTCGACGCGCTCGACGTGCGCGAACTGTTCATTCGCATCCGCGGCACGCTGGCCGAAGGGCGCTACGTGTTTGGCGTCACCGCCGAGGGCGAGATGGGCCGGTACGCCGAAGGGTTCCGCACCATCGAGTACCCGCACATCCATCCGATACGTCTCTACCGGTCGTCAGCGGTCTGGCTGCAGGCCGTCGAGGTGGCGGTGCCGGCGGGGCTGCAGGTCGCGTACGTGCAGGGCGTGGGCGACCTGTCTGCCGCCGGCCTGCGACAGTTGGGCGTGCCGGTGGCGGTCGTCACGCCGCAGGAACTTCCCCTGCTCGACCTCACGCACTTCACGACGCTCATCGTCGGTCCGCGTGCGTATCAGGTGTCGCCGGAACTGCGCGCCTACAACCGCCGCCTGCTCGACTTCGTGAAGGATGGCGGGACCCTGCTGGTGCAGTACGGGCAGCAGGAAATGGCCCTGCCGGGGCTGATGCCGTATCCCGTGTCGCTGACCCGCACGGCGCAGCGCGTGACGCTGGAGGATGCGCCGGTGACGGTGCTCGACGCGAAGTCCCGCCTGCTCGCGTGGCCCAACCGGATTGGCGAGCGCGACTGGACCGGCTGGGTGCAGGAGCGCGCCGTCTACATGCCAAGCGTCATCGATCCGCGGTATGCCACGCCACTCGAGATGCACGACCCGGACGAGCCGCCGAACAACGGCGCCATCCTGATGACGAAGTACGGCAAGGGGACGTACGTGTACACCACGCTGTCGCTCTTCCGGCAGTTTCCGGCCGGCGTGCCGGGGAGCGCGCGGCTCTTCGTCAACCTGCTCGCGGCTGGCCGCGCGAGCGAGTCCAGGGCGCCGGCGCGCGTGCAGCCGTGAGCACGCCGTTTCGTCGCGTGCTGCTGCGCGTCCTCGCCGCGGAACTGGTGGCGTGGGCGCTGCTCCTCGCGCTGCAGTCGCGGTACGCGGGCTGACGCGATGCACTGGCTGAACTGGGCGATCGTCCTCGGCTACCTCGCGTACATCTCGGTGGACGGCATTCGCCGCGCGCGCGGCACCGCCCGGCTCGAGGGATACTTCCTCGGCAATCGCAATCTGCCGTGGTGGGTCGTGGGCCTCTCGGTGATGGCGACGCAACTGTCGGCGATCACGCTGATCGGCACTACGGGGCAGGGTGCGACCGACGGCATGCGTTTCGTGCAGTTCTACTTCGGACTCCCGGTGGCGCTCGTGATCCTCGGGGTCACGCTCGTGCCGTTCCTGCACGGCGCCAAGGTGTATACGGCGTACGAGTTTCTCGAGCGGCGATTCGACGCGCGCACGCGCTCGCTCACCAGCCTGCTCTTCCTGCTGTCGCGCGGGTTGTCGTGCGGCACGATCATCGCCGCTCCGGCCGTCGTCTTCTCGTCGATCTTCGGCTGGCCGCTGGCCTATTCCGTGGCCCTCATCGGCGTGCCGACGGTGATCTACACGATGATCGGCGGCGTGCAGGCGGTGGCGTGGACCGACGTCAAGCAGATGGTGCTTGTCGTCACGGCGCTCGTGGCGGTGATCGTCGTGCTGCTGGCGCGCATCCCGGTGGGTCCCGACGATGCGCTGCGCATCGCCGGCGCGGCGGGTCGGCTGCAGGTCTTCGACTTCTCGTTCACGCTCACCAAGCCGTACACGTTCTGGAGCGGGATCATCGGCGGCACGTTCCTCATGCTCTCGTACTTCGGCACCGACCAGAGCCAGGTGCAGCGCTATCTCACCGCGCGGTCGGTGGACGACGCGCGCAGCTCGCACCTGATCAGCGCGTACTGGAAGATTCCGCTGCAGGCGATGGTTCTGCTGGTCGGCGTGCTCGTCTTCGTGTTCTATGTCTTCACGGCGCCGCCGCTCTACTACAATCCGGCGCAGGCGGCCCGCGTGCGCGCGGCCGATCCGGTGGCGTACACCGCCGTCACCCGGCGCTACGAAGCCGCGCTGGCGCAACGCGCCGAGGCGGCGCGCGCGCTCGCCCGCACGCCGCGCGCCGCGGACGGTGCCGCGCGCGAGGCGGTGCGCGCCGGCGACGCGGCGGTGGCCGCCGTGCGCACCGAAGCGCTGGCCGCGGCCGCCACGGCCACCGGCAAGAACGCGGCGGACGTCAACTACATCATTCCGCACTTCGTGCTCACCGAACTGCCGATCGGTCTCACCGGCATCTTCATCGCCGCCGTCATCGCGGCTGCGATGTCGGCGGTGGCGGGCGAACTGGCGTCGCTGTCGAGCACGACCGTCATCGATCTCTACCGGCGATGGGTGCGGCCGGAGGCCGACGACGCGCACTACCTCACGGTGTCGCGCGCGGCGACCGGCGCCTGGGGCCTCTTTGCCTGCGTCGTCGCGACATTTGCGGCGAGCCTCGGTTCGCTCATCGAGGTCGTGAACCGGTTCGGGTCGTACTTTTACGGTTCCATCCTCGGCGTCTTTCTGCTGGCGATGATTCCGCGGACCCGCGGGAGCGGCGCGTTCTACGGCCTGATCGCGGGAATGGTCGCGGTGGGGGCGGTGAACGTCGGTGCACCGTCCGTCGCCTTTCTCTGGTACAATGTCATCGGCGCGGTCACGGTGGTGACGGTGGGCGTGCTGTTCGGCCAGTCGCCGCGCGAGGTGGTGGCGTGACCCGGGTTCGGTGCCACCCAAGGGCGAGGACGCGCTGATGGTCCGGCGCGAACTCGGGCCGATGTTTGACGGCGCCACGCCGCGCGAGCAGCGACTGGCCGCCGCCGGCCGCATGGCGGCCGGACTGATGCACGACTTCCGCAATCAGCTCGGCCCCATCGCCAACTTGGCGTTCATGCTGGAACAGCGGGCGGACGACCCCGATGCGGTGCGCAATCTGGCGCGGCGGCTGGCCGAGCTTGCGCAGCCACGCGGTCGCGTGATGGATCGGCTGCGGGACTTCGTGCGGCAGGATGCGGCGCGCTTCCCCGACGGATGCGTGGTTGACCTGTCCGCCGCGGCACGAGAGACGGTGGCCCTGTGCACCACCCTCGCGGCCTCGCGGCCGGAACAGCGCGCGCTGTGTTTGGCATGTGACGCGCCGCAACCCGTCCTGGTGCCGGGCGACGCGGGAGATGTCCGGACGGCAATCTTCGAACTCGTCCTCAACGCGATGGAAGCCAGCCCGCACGGCGCGACGATCCGCGTTGGCGTTCGGGTGGACGGCGAACGGGCCGTCGTGGAAGTCCGCGACAGCGGCCCCGGACTGCCAGAGGGGATGGCGGAACATGTGTTCGACCCTTTCATTTCAGATCACGAGGCACCCGATGCCGGGCTCGGATTGTCTGCGGCCTGGGGCATCGCCCGCCGCCATGGGGGCGATCTCTCGCTCGGAACGGCTGTTTCCGGGGGTGGCATCGCCGTTCTCTCACTGCCACGGACGGCAGTGGCCACTTAGTACTGGATCGAGACTTCTATGAGCGGAGCCGTGACACCCGTTCCCACCCCCGGTGCGAGAGTGCTCGTCGTCGACGACGAGCGCGCGGCCCGCGAGACGCTGAGCGAACTGCTCGCCATGCTCGGGCACACCGTGGTCGATGCCGTCGCTGATGCCGCGTCCGCGGAAGCGCGGGCCAGGGAGCTGCATCCGGATGCGATCCTGATGGATGTGCTGCTGCCCGGCGCCAACGGCATCGAGGCGGCGCAGGCGATTTCACGCGCGCTCCCCGGCACCGCGATCGTGCTGATCAGCGGGGACGACACAATCCAGCTCACGGACGCCGAGGCCGATGCGTCGGGCGCCGTGGCGTTCCTGTCCAAGCCGGTGCCGCCTCGGGTGCTCGACTCCACCATCCGGCTGGCGGTGGCTCGCGCCGGCGCCCTGCGCCAGGCCCGCCAGGAAGCGGCCGACCTCAAGCAGATGCTCGAAGACCGCAAGATCATCGAGCGGGCCAAGGGCATCCTGATGCGCCGCACCGGCTGCTCCGAGCCCGAGGCCTACCGCATCCTGCAGCGCTCGTCACAGGATCGCTCCAAGCGCATGGTCGACATCGCCCGCGCGGTGCTCGAAGCGGAGCCGGGGCCGACGGCGTAGATCCTTGTTTGGAGCGCCGGCGAGTTCATGAACGGGTGTCGGCGGCCGGCTTGCCGTACGATTCCATGTCGAGCCCCAGCGAAATCGTCAGCAGCACGACGACGGCCGCCGTCAGGAACGGCACCTGGTAGCCAAGATGGTCGAAGGCCCAGCCGAAGTAGAGCGGACCACAGACGCGTGCGACACCGCCAAACGTCTGCTGCACGCCCATGTACAAGCCGCGTTCGTGCGACGGCACGACCTGGCTCAGCAGCCCCGTCACGCACGGAAAGGTAAATGCCGTCCCGAGCGGCACGAGGGCCACGGCGAGGGCCAGTGACGGGATGTTCGTCGCCAGGGTCATGCCGCCCAGGCCACTCGCGAGCAGCACCATGCCGAGGCGCGACAGCCGCGCCTCGCCGAACCGGTCCACCATCGGGCCGAGGATCAGCGCTCGGGTGACTACCGAGATGACGCCGGTGTACGTGAAGAAGAACCCGATGGTCGAGGCCGTCACGCCGAACCGCCACGACAGGAACAGCGCCAGCGTCGTGCTGACGGCCTGGAACGACCCCATCGTGATGGCGTAGATCCAGATGAGGCGTGAGGCGGGCTCACCGCTGTGCGAGACCACGCGCCGCACCGCATCATGCGAGGTGCGCACCACCTTGCCCGCCGCCTTCGCCGCCGCGGCGTCGTGCGATTCGGTGAGATAGTGGAAGGCGAAGAGCATGGTGATGCTCGACATCAGCGCGGCGGCGAGCCCCGGGCCGCTCCGGCCGAGGAAGTGCATCGCGCCGCCGCCGATCACCGGCCCGAGCGACACGCCCGCATTGGTGGCGGCCGAGAGCCACCCGAGCGCCTTGGCGCGGTCCTCCGGCTTCGTCGAATCAGCGACGTAGGCCTGGATCACTCCGACCGTGCCGCCGCCGGCGCCCTGCACGATGCGGCTGATGAACAGCCAATCCAGCGTCGGCGCATAGGCGAAGACCAGATAGGCGAGCGCCGACCCGCTGAGCCCGATCATCATGGCGGGACGCCGGCCAAAACGGTCGGAGATGCGCCCCCAAAATGGGGCGCTGATGAGCTGCACGATGGCAAAGGTCGCCACGAGCACCGACACCACGGCTCCTTCGCCGCCCATGCCGATGGCGCCGAGGACGCGCGACATCACGCCGGTCTGGTGCATGTCCTTCGCGTAGAAGGGCATCAGGGGCGCCACCATCAGGATTCCCACCATGTCCATGAACGCGGTGATCATCAGGACCACCAGCTTCCCTTTGCCCTCGGCGTCGTCGCGTGGTGTCAGGCGCATCGCCGCTCAACCAATGGGGGCGGTGCCGACCAGCACGGCCGTGACGTACAGCACGCCCACGGCCAGCAGGCACTCCGCCGCGAGCGAGCGCATGACCTGGGCCGGCGCCGCCACCGTCACGCGGCGCGTCGCGAGCCTCGAATGCCCGGCGCCGATGAAACCCGTCACGCCCACGAGGAGCAGCTTCGCCACGAACAGGCCGCTGTACGTCGACGATGCGATTCCTTCGGGTACTCCCATACGGAGCCACGCGGCGATCAGCCCAGTGACGAACACCACCGGTGCCGCGACGACCGCAACCGCGTGGAAGGCGCCGAGCAACGCGACCTCACGCGCCGGCCCATCGTCCGATCGGCGCGCGCGCATCACGGCCATGGTCACGAGCGCAAGCGCCCCAAGCCATCCGCCGGCGGCCACCATGTGCAGGATGTCCACGACGATCGCCACGGCGCGCAGTTCGATGGCCGACCCGGCATGGGCCAGCCACGGCGCGATGAGAACGACGGTGGCGAGACCTGCGTCGACGAGTCGAGGCGAGCGTGGCGCGTGCCGGTGCAGCACGAGCGTGCCAGCGACGAGCGCCGCGATGAGGCCCTGGAGCAGCAGCAGGCGATCAAGGCTGGACGCGAGCGGCAGCAGGGTGATGTCGCGAGCTGCCGCTACGCGCAGCGGCGCCGTGATCGCCAGCGCCCCCGCGCACCAGGCGAGCGTGCGCCTGGCGAGTGCGCGCAGCGCATCCACCGCGCCGGCGTCGGCGTCTGGCGGGAGGCGGGTGAGCACGAGCCGCCCGAATACCCAGGCGCCGAGCGCGCCGGTCATGGCGACGAGCGCGATGAACCGGAGCATAACGGCCAACAGTCCGCCGGCGGCGGCGATCACGGCGCGGCCACGGGCTCTGGTATCGTGCGGTGCGGGGGCATCCGGACAATCTCACCTCGTCGATACCGGATGCCAACTCCCCGTCGCATGCCCTTCTCGCGCGGCCCTCGCGATGCGAGCATTAGGCATGTCCCAGCGCATTCGCACCCGCTTCCTCGTCATCGGATCCGGTGTCGCCGGTCTCCACACGGCGTGGCGCGCGTCGGCGCACGGCGAGGTGTATATCCTCACCAAGCGCTCGCTCTTCGACTCCGCGACGGCGTATGCGCAGGGCGGCATTGCGGCGGCGCTGGGCGCCGGCGACTCGCCCGACCTGCACCGCCGGGACACCCTCGCCGCCGGTGCGGCGTTGTGCGACGCGGCGGCGGTGGAAGTCCTCACCTCCGAGGGGCCGGCCCGCGTCAGGGAACTCGCCAATGCGGGTGCCCGCTTCGACACCGACCGGCTTGGACGGTTGTCCCTCGGCAAGGAAGCGGCGCACTCGCGGCACCGCATCGTGCATGCGCAGGGCGATCAGACCGGCGCCGAGGTCGCGCGCACGCTCATCCAGCGCGTGCGCGAGACGCCCAACATCCACGTGCTCGAGAGCGCACGCGTGCTCGACCTCGTCGTGCACGCGGGACGGTGTTGCGGCGTGCGCGCGAGCGTCACGGGCGACGCCGTGGAGATCATCGCCGATGCCACCGTCCTCGCCGCCGGCGGCTGCGGCCAGCTCTTCCGCTACACCACGAACCCGGTCGTCGCCACCGGCGACGGCTACGCCATCGCGCATCGCGCCGGGGTGACGCTGTCGGACATGGAGTTCGTGCAGTTCCACCCGACGGCGCTCGACACGCCCGAGAATCCCCTGCAGCTCATCTCGGAAGCGGTGCGCGGCGAGGGAGCCACGCTGGTGAACGACGCGGGCGTGCGGTTCATGCGAACGCTGCATCGGCTCGCCGAGCTGGCGCCGCGCGATGTCGTGGCGCGCGCCATCTTTCGCGAGCAACAGTCTGGGCGGCGGGTCTTCCTCGACGCGCGCGCCCTCCGGCGGACGTTCGCCAAGCGATTCCCCGGGATCTTCGCCCTCTGCGTGGCGCGCGGCATCGACCCGCGGCGCGACCGCATCCCGGTGACGCCCGCGGCCCACTACATGATGGGCGGCATCGTGACCGACCTCGCCGGCCGTTCGTCGCTCGACCGGCTCTACGCCTGCGGCGAGGTGTCCTGCACGGGCGTCCACGGCGCCAATCGGCTCGCCTCCAACTCCCTGCTCGAAGGCCTCGTCTTCGCCGAACGCGTGGCGCACGACATGAGCACCCTGCCGCGTCTGCCCCGGTCGCCGAGAAAGTCCGAATGGCGCGTGCCGGTGCTTCACGACCGCGGCGCGGCACAGGTGGCCGCCGACACCGTGCGCATGCTCATGTGGGACTATGCCGGCATCGATCGCACCGCGAAGGCCCTGCGCATCTGTGTCGAACGACTGGATCAACTGGTGGGCCGCCTGCCGGACGGCGCCACCGAAGAGGCCAACATGATCGAGACGGCGCACCTGATCGCCATGGCGGCGCTGCTGCGCCGCGAATCGCGCGGCGGCCACTACCGCCGCGACTTCCCGCGTCCCAAGCACAAGTGGCGCGGACGGCACATCGAACTGTAGCCGGACGGCGTGACGTCCGCCCACGGGCGGGTGCTCGCCGGATGACGCGCCCGGTGCCAACCCGCTTGCCTCGCCGCAGGGCAGGGGGGTGGCTAGTTTTCCGGAATGTCAGACGACCAGCCCCAAGCGGCGGCGATCGCCGCGCTCGTCGAAGAGATTCATGGGCTCGCGCGTGCGCGCCGCGCCGTGATTCTCGCGCACAACTACGAACGCCCCGAAGTCCAGGACCTGGCCGATTACGTCGGGGATTCGCTCGGACTCTCGCGCGAGGCCGCCCGCACCGATGCCGAGGTGATCGTCTTCTGCGGCGTGCACTTCATGGCCGAGACGGCGGCCATTCTTTCGCCATCCAAGGTGGTGCTGCTGCCCGACCTCGCCGCCGGCTGTTCGCTGGCCTCGACCATCGACGCGGCCCAGCTGCGCGAGTGGAAAGCCGAGCACCCGGGGGCCGTCGTCGTGTCGTACGTCAACACCACCGCCGAGGTGAAGGCGGAGTCCGACTACTGCTGCACCTCCGGCAATGCCGTCGAGGTGATCAACGCCATCCCCGCCGACCGCGAGATCCTCTTCTTGCCCGACATGTTTCTCGGCGCGCATGTCCGCCGGGTCACCGGTCGGCGCAACATCCATGTCTGGATGGGGGAGTGCCACGTTCACGCGGGCATCGACCCCGAGAACATCCGCCTGCAACGCGCCCTGCACCCCGAGGCCGAGTTTCTCATCCATCCGGAGTGCGGCTGCGCCACCAGCGTGGTCGAGGCCGTCTCAGCCGGCGACGTCGATCCGCGCGGCGTGCACATCCTTTCCACCGAAGGGATGATGAAGCGCCCGGGCGAGAGCGGCGCCGATGCGTTCATCGTCGCAACTGAAGTGGGGATTCTCCATCGCCTGCGGCGCGCGTATCCCGGCAAGCAATTCTTCGCCGCCAATGAACGGGCCTCGTGCGCGTACATGAAGGTCACGACCCTGCCCAAGGTGCGCGATGCGCTGCTGTACCTGCAGCACCGCATTACGGTGCCCAGGGACGTGGCCGATCGGGCGCGCCTCGCCATCGAGCGCATGGTGGCCATTGGCGCGGGGGCCCCGGTGAGCGCCGGCGTCGGCGTCGATCCGGGCGAATGACGCCGGATCGGGTGCCCCCGCGGCGGATCACCGCCATGGATGCGCCGGCGTTCGCCGGCGGGGAGCCGGACTTCCCGCTCAGCGAAGCGCATGTGGCCCGCCTGGTCCGGGCCGCACTCGACGAGGACGAGGCGTTCAACGACATCACCACGCTGGCCACGGTGATTCCCACGCGTCGCGCGCGCGCCGCGCTGGTGGCGCGCGATCCGGGCGTCATTTGTGGCGTGTCGCTGGCGCTCGCCGCGTTCGTGCAGTGCGATGGCCAGGTGGAAATCCGCGTCGACGTCGAGGACGCGCGGCGCGTGGACCGCGGCGCCACGGTGCTGTTTCTCAACGGTCGCGCCCGGGGCCTGCTTGCCGCCGAACGCACCGCACTCAACTTCCTGCAGCGGCTCTCCGGTGTTGCCACGCGTACGGCGCAATTCGTCGACGCCGTGCGCGGCACGCCCGCCCGCATCGTGGATACCCGCAAGACGACGCCCGGGTGGCGCCGCCTCGAGAAGTACGCGGTGCGGTGCGGGGGCGGCACCAATCACCGCGCGACCCTCGCCGATGCGGTGCTCGTCAAGGACAACCATCTGGCGGCGCTCGACGGCGACGTGGCCGTGGCCGTGCGGCGCTCGCGGGAACTGGCGCCACCCGGGACGTTCGTGCAGATAGAGTGCGATTCCATCGACCAGGTGCACGCAGCGGTCGACGCCGGCGCCGATGCGGTGCTGCTCGACAACATGAGTCTCGAGATGCTGCGCGCCGGGGTCGTGATCGCCGCCGGCCGTGTCGTCACCGAAGCGTCGGGCGGCGTGCGCCTCGACACGGTGCGCGCGATCGCCGAGACGGGCGTCGACCGAATCTCCGTGGGCGCGCTCACCCACTCGGCGCCGGCCATGAACCTCGCCCTCGACTTCGAATAGCCCCAATAGGCGACACCCCCTGGCACTTGCGTGCCAAGGGGTGCGCCATGGGTCGAGCGGTCAGAACCCGGAGAGCAGGTTGTCGTCGTTGAGCGGAATCACGCTGGCCGGCGTTGCCTTCGATGATCGGCCGTTGCTGCCGTTGCTGCCGTTGCTGCCGTTGCTGCCGTTTCCGGATGCGCGGCGGGCCACCGACGGCGGGGTCGTGCCGGCACGCGCCGGGCCGCGACGGGCCGTCGGCGCGCCAGCCGCCGCCGTCAGATGGAACTGCGACGCCATGGAGTTCATCTCCCCCGCTTGCGCCGACAACTCGGTCGCCGCGCTCGCCGACTCCTCGGCGTTCGCCGCGGTGCGCTGCGTCAGCGACGACATCTGTTCCACCGCCGCCGTGATCTCGGCGAGGTTGTGTTCCTGCTCGCGCGCCCCGTCGGCGATCGTCGTCATCACCTCGGCCGCCCGATCCACGCCGGTCGTGACCTCGGCCAGTTGCCGGCGCACGCCGTTGTTCAGCGTCACGCCCTGCTCCGCCGCCTGCACCGACTCCTCGATGAGCGCGGCCGTGTTCCGCGCCGCCTCGGCCGCACGAATGGCGAGGCTGCGCACCTCGTCGGCCACCACGGCGAAGCCCTTGCCCGCATCGCCGGCGCGCGCCGCTTCCACGGCTGCGTTCAAGGCGAGCAGGTTCGTCTGGAACGCGATTTCGTCGATCGTCTTGACGATGCGCGCCGTCTTGTCGGCCGCCACCTTGATCCCTTCCACGGCCGCCGCCAGCTGCGCCATGCTGTCGGCCCCCTTCTGCGTACTCACGCGGGCGTTGGCGACGATTTCCCGGGCTTCGGTGGCGTACGCGGCGCTGTGCTTCGTGCGCTCTTCCACCAGCTTGATGCGCGACGTCACCTGATCGAGCGCCGACGCCTGCTGGCTGGCGCTCGAGGCGAGCTCCTGGCTTCCCGACGCGATTTCCGTCGCCGCGCCGTTCACCTGCGCAACGGAGGCCTGAATGGCCGTCAGCGTCGCGTCGAGGTTGCTCATCGCGGAATTCAGCGCGTTTCGCACCTTGGCATGGTCGCCGCGGTACTCGCCCGCCATCCGGGCGCGCAGATCCTTGGCGGCCAGCAGCTCGAGCGCGGCGCCCGCCTCGTCCATCGGCCGCGCCAGCGTGTCGAGCATGTCGTTCATGCCGGTGATCAGGTCGCGGTAGGCTCCCTCGAACCGCTCGGCATTGCCGCGTGAGCCAAGGTCGCCCTGATGCGCGGCCTCGATCAGCGCGTGCGCCTCGCCGACGATTTCCCGCAGCGTGACCGTGGCACGGTTGATGTTGCGCGACAGGACGTCCGCGGTGGAGCGTTCCGTGACCGTCGAGGTCAGGTCGCCCGATGCCAGCCGATCGGCCGCGCCCGCGATGCCGACCACGTACTCGATCATGGCGCGGAACGAGTGGGCAAGCCGGCCGAGTTCGTCGTTCGATTGATACTCGATCCGCTGGTCGACATCGCCTTTCGCAATTGCTTCGGCCGCCTTCGACATTTGGCTGACCACGCCCACGACGTCCCGCAGGATGGCGATCGCCCCGAAGCCCAGCAGGGCCGAAAAGACCACCAGCACCAGCACCACCGCCCACTTCTGCGTCGCCTGCGCCGACGTAGCCTTGGCAAATCCGGCGGCCAGCGCCTCGTTCTCCGCCTTCGTGTGCGCCGCGAGCGTGTCGTGCAGCTGCACGTACAATGACTTCATCTTCGACAGGGAAGGGAGCATCTCGTCGCCGAGCGTGCCAGCCACCATGCCGATGCTCGTCTTGCGCGAATGGGAGTGGTAGGTGTCAAACGCCTTGACGACGGCGTCGAGCTGCTCCGGCTGAGCGGTGGGCAGCTTTCGGAACTTGTCCACGGTTTCGCGGAAGCGCTTGCCGATGGAATCGGACGCGACCACCGCCATGGTGTCGCTTGTGCCCACGGCGTCGCGCATCGCCCGTTGCATGCCATCGAGCGCGAGCTCGAGGTCGCGGCTCAGCAGAAGGGCCGGCGTATGGCCGTTCTCCAGCAATGCCTCGGCCGTCTGGGCTCGGTTGCCCAGGATGACCGAGGTGGCGAGGACCACCAGGTAACCTCCGGCCGCGAGGAGTGGCAGCGACAAGATCTTGGCACGCAGGGTGAGTTTCATCGAACAACCGGGTTGAGGGCGTGGCATGTGAGGGGCCGTCTTCGGGCCCTCCGGAGTGCCATGCATGCAGTATCGGTCCCTGCCTACACCGTCTTGAGGGAAAATAGGGGCTCGTGGTGGACGGGCCGACCGGCCAGTCCGAAGGCCGCCGACCCCCCTGCGCAGGGGGCGCCTGGGGGTGGCGGAGTCGGGGCGCAGGGGCGTGAGAACCGGTAGATTCCCCAGGCCAACGGTGGTATACCCCGCGTCCGTTTCATGACCAGTCCTCCGTCCACCATTCACTCGACCGGCGGTGCGTGGAGCCGGGCCATGCAGGTTCTGGTGGCCGGCAGCCTGTTACGCCTTGTCACGTCGTCCCTGGTCCCGCTGACCAACGACGAGGCGTACTACTGGGAGTGGAGCCGGCGGCTGGCCGCCGGCTATTTCGACCACCCCCCGGCCATTGCGTGGCTGGTGGCGCTGGGCGGGCGCACGGCGCTCGGCGTACGGTTTGGTGCAGTGCTCTCGGGCTTTCTCGCGGGACTCGCGCTGCTGCGCACCGCACGGCGGCTGGGGGGCGATGACGCGGCGCTTTGGGCGTCCCTGATCTTTGCCTCCCTGCCGCTCGCCGCGGTCGGCTACGTGCTCGCCACGCCCGACGCGCCGCTCTTCTGTGCCCTCGCCTGGACGTTGCACGCCGTGGTCGAGGCGCTGGCATCGCCGCTGGGCTCGCGTGCCTCGCGGCAGTGGTGGGCCGTGGCGGGAGCGACCATCGGCGTTGCGATGCTCTCCAAGTACACCGCGGTGCTCATCCCGGCGGCCATTGCGCTGTCCTGCGTGCTGTATGCGCCGCTGCGCGCACGACTCCGTGAGAGCGGCCCGTGGATTGCCGTGGGCATCGCCTCGCTGGTTCTGGCGCCGAATCTCTGGTGGAATGCCATGCACGAGTGGACGTCGTTCGCCTTCCAGCTCGGGCATGGCCTCGGCGCGCCCCGGACGGTCGGGTTGGCGGCCGTGCTCAAGCGCGAACTCAACCTGGTCGGTGGCCAGGCGGGGCTTGCCTCTCCCATCCTCTTCGTTCTCCTGGTTGGCGCCGTGTGGCGCGCTCTGCGGCGAGGCGACGATGCCGTCGCACGCCTGCTCGCCACCGTGAGTGCCGTGGTGGTGTGCTTCTTCGCGTGGAGCGCGACCCGCCGGAACGTGGAGGCCAACTGGCCCGCAGCGGCGTGGCTTCCTGCCATGCTGTTGCTCTCCGTAGAAGCCGCGCGCCGCGAACGCATCGCCTGGTTGCGTCGCGGACTCTGGCTGGGCGCCGCGCTCGGGATCGTGGCGTACGCCGATGCGGCGACGCTGCTGGCGCCGCGGATGGGCCTGCGCCCCGGACGCGACCCCGTGAGCCAGGCGTTCGGGTGGGAGTCGGTGGCGGCTGGTGTCAGCGGCGCCATCAGTGCCGCGCAGCGGGCTGGTCCGGCGGACAGGACGCCGCATCGGGTTTGGGTGGCGGCCGACCGCTATCAGGATGCGGCGCAGCTCGCATGGGGCCTGCGACACCCCGGCACCGATACTATCGGCGTCTTCGCCACGAATCTGGGCGGGCGACCCAACCAGTACGATCTCTGGCCCGGCTTTCGCCAGCGCGCCGAGCCGGGCGATGCCCTGGTGCTCGTGCTCGACGAATCCGCCGGCGAACCGGCACCCATCCAAGCGCTCGCGCCGTATTTTACACGCATCGATCAAGGTCCCCCCGTGGTGCGAACCGCCCACGGTCTTCTGCTCGGGCGCCAGCGCGCCTGGCTGCTCCGCGACTGGCGCGGCGGCTGGCCCGGGCATTCTACGCCGTCCATTCCGGAGTCCCGATGACCTCCATCCCGGCCGATCTCGAAACGCGCTTCGCGGCGCGAGAGCAAGAACTTCTCGCCGACCTCTTTGCCTTCCTTCGCATCCAGAGCGTGAGTGCGCGGTCGGAGCACAATGCCGACACGCAGCGCGCGGCGGCCTGGTTGCACGAACGGTTTGCCCGCATGGGATTCGCCGTCGAGACGGTTCCGACGGCCGGACATCCGGTGGTGCTGGCCGAGTGGCGCAAGGCGCCTGCCGGCGCGCCGACCGTACTCGTCTACGGCCACTACGACGTGCAACCGCCCGAACCGCTGGAACTGTGGACGACGCCCGCGTTCGAGCCCACCATCCGCGACGGCAAGCTGTTCGCCCGCGGCAGCGTCGATGACAAGGGCCAGTTGTTCGCGCACGTCGCCGCGCTCGAGACCATGCTGCAGGTCCGCGGCAAGCTGCCGGTGAATGTCATCGTCATCGCCGAGGGGGAGGAAGAGGTCGGCAGCGAACACCTCGCGCCGTTCATCGAGCAGCACAAGGCGCGGCTCGCGTGCGACAGCGTCGTCATCTCCGACTCCTCCATGTTCGCGCCGGGCATTCCGAGCATTCTCAGCTCGCTGCGCGGCCTCGCCTACTTCGAGATCACCGTGCGCGGCCCGGCGAGCGACCTGCACTCCGGCAGTTACGGCGGTGCGGTCGTGAATCCGGCGATGGCGCTCGCGCGCATCCTCGCCACGATGCACGATGCCGACGGCAGGATCGCCATCGACGGCTTCTACGACGCCGTGCGCCCGTTCCCGCCGGCCGTGATCGCCGGCATGCGCAAGCTCCCGTTCGACGAGGAGCATTTCCGCGGGGAAGTCGGCGCTCCAGCGCTCGGCGGCGAACCGACGTACACCGTGCTCGAGCGGTTGTGGACGCGGCCGACGTGCGAGGTGAATGGCCTGTTGAGCGGCTATACCGGCGAGGGTGCCAAGACCGTGCTGCCTGGCGTGAGCATGGCCAAGGTGAGCTGCCGTCTCGTCCCCGCCCAGGATCCGGCGACGATCGAGGCCCTCATGAAGGCGCACGTCGCCAAGGTGGCGCCCAAGGGCGTGACCGTGACCGTGCAGCACCTGCATGGCGGCAAGCCGTGGCGCGCCGATCTCGAAGGACCGCTGTTCGAGGCCGCCAAGAAGGCACTGTCGGCCGCGTTCGGCCGCGACCCGGTGGTCACCGGCGAAGGCGGCTCCATCCCGGTGGTGGGCGACTTCGCGCGCATCCTCGGCGCACCCGTGCTGCTCATGGGCTTCGGCCTGCCCGGCGAGAATGCGCATGCGCCGGACGAATGGATGAGCGTCGACAACTTCCGGCTTGGCATGCGCGCCATCGCCATGCTGCTGGAACACCTCGGCGGCTAGTCCGCCACGCGTGCCGGCGCGCGCGTCGTTCGCCGGCGCGCGCGCGGTGCCTTACAGCCCCCCGAGCAGCGCGTCGTTGTTGGGGGTGCTGGCAATCCGCTTGATCAGCCATTCCATCCCGGCCTGCGGCGGCATCTGCTGCAGGCCGCGGCGCAGGGTGTAGATGGCGTCGAGCTGGCCCGTCTTGTACAGCTTCTCCTCGCGGCGCGTTCCCGAACTCGCGATGTCGAAGGCCGGGAAGATGCGCTTCTCGGAGAGCGAGCGGTCGAGCTTGATCTCGCAGTTGCCCGTTCCCTTGAACTCCTCGAAGATCACGTCATCCATGCGCGAGCCGGTCTCGACGAGCGCCGTGGCGATGATCGTCAGCGAACCGCCGCCGTTCTCCGGCGCGATGTTGCGCGCCGAGCCGAAGAACGCCTTCGGCTTGGCCATCGCCGACGTGTCGAGGCCGCCCGACATCGTGCGGCCGGTGCCGCGCTCCGCCGTGTTGTGCGCGCGCGCCATGCGCGTGAGCGAATCGAGCACGATCACGACGTCGCGTCCCAGTTCCACCAGGCGCCGCGCGCGTTCGAGCACCATCTCCGTCACCTCGACGTGCCGGCGCGCCGGCTGGTCGAACGACGACGCGATCACCTCGCCCACGCCCCACGAGATCGCCTCGCTCACTTCCTCGGGACGCTCGTCCACCAGCAGGATGAGCAGCGTGGCCTCGGCGTGCATCAGCGCCACGCCCTCGGTGATCGCCTGCAGGAGCATCGTCTTGCCGGCACGGGCCGGCGCCACGATCAGGGCGCGCTGGCCATACCCGATGGGCGAAATCAGGTCGATGGCGCGGCGCGTGAGTTCCGGACCCACCTTGGCCGGCCGCCCGGTCTCGAGCGTCAGGCGCCGGTCGGGATAGCTCGCGGTCAGCGACGCAAAGTCCGGGCGGCGCACGGCCTCGGCCGGGTCGCGCCCGTTGACCGATAGAATCTCCACGCACGTCGTACGCCCGCGATGGTCACGCCCCGTGGTGGCGCGAACCTCGTCGGACTTCCGCAGACCGTGCGCTCGCGCGAGCTGGCCGGGCACGTAGGCGTCGCCCTGCTCTTCGAGGTAGCTCGCCCCGGCGCGGCGGATGAACCCCGCGTCGCGCGACGGGTCGTACCAGCCGGTGGTGTCGCCGTCGACCACGATCGGCTGCGTCGGCGCGCCGACGCTCCCGTTCTGCGGCGCCTGCTCGGTGCCCCGATTGCGACCCCGATGACGACGGCCACGACGGCCAAAGCGTCCTTCGCGTGCCTCGCGGCGATGCTCGAAGGACGGACGGGTGGCGCCATTGCCGTTCGGCGCTCCTGACTCGGCGAGCGCCAGCGGGGTGCCGTCGACCGACGACACCGCCGGCGCGTTGACGGCCGCCGCGTTGACCGCCGGCTCGCTGAACGTCGACTCGACAGGGGTCGGCGCGGAAGCGGCTGGCACGTCGTTGGCAGCGGGAGCGCCGGTCGCCCTCGAATCGAGGTACGGATCGGGCTCACCGGACGTCGATTCGCCGGAGGTGGATTCGCCGGACGTGGACTCGGCGGAGTTGGATTCGGCGGCGGACTGCCCGCGCGAACGCGCGGGACGGCCACGGCGGCGAGGACGAGGATTCTCGCTCATGCGTTGATGAATGTGTTGATTGGAACCGATGGGGCCCGAACCGCGTTCACGCGGCCCAGCCGTGCACAACATGCACACGTCGACTGCTTACCGAAGGACTAGCGTCCGCAACCTTCGCGGACCGCGCGCGCCAATGGCGCGCCAACCTGCAAACCACGCGCTGAATTCGGACGAGACGAAACGCTCGAGGCGCCTCGGCATTCCAGACCACGGTACGTCACGGGGCCCGGCAGGATCGAACGGACGCACCGTCACTCGCGGCTGGAGTCGCCGGAGTCGCATGCCGACCGGTGGCAGAGGCGGAGGGGTGCATTCACCGGTGTGCACACCGCGCAGACCGATTGTCGTTGAGTATGGCGGGTGCGAACCGTTCGCGCAACCCTTCCGTCAAACCGTGTCAACGTTCAGTAGAAATGTCCCCTGTTTTCGTTCAGTAGAAATGTCCCCGTTGAGGTGAGGTGTTGGTGGGGGGCATGGGGTTATCCCGTGCCCGTGGTTGAGGTCACGGTGCGTGCGGCTTT
>Ga0315268_10000062_pt1 | contig 114840 bp, 110 predicted proteins | sample C1_top_MG_FD_204535 | JGI IMG/M metagenome (GOLD analysis project Ga0315268, IMG submission 204535) | Sediment microbial communities from Yellowstone Lake, YNP, Wyoming, USA - C1_top | ecosystem: Environmental > Aquatic > Freshwater > Lake > Sediment | place: USA: Wyoming | collected 2017-08-01
ACCCAAACCTTTTTCACGACTACAGACCACTCGCCGCAGAGCCCGCGCGAACATCAGGAAATATGGACATCCTAAAAGACTCACGGCCTAACTCAGTGCCATTCATATCCCTAATATCATTGATAGTTTGGCCATCGTGCGCTGGCGCGCACATCTTGTACGATGCCCGCGATGAGAACCCAAGTGTTCCAAGCAGCATATCAAATAGCTCGCGGCGTAGTAGTGCCAAACCGGAAGGTTAGACGACAGTTTCCCCCTTTTGTTCAGGAAGCTTAATAACAGTACGAATAGACCAGCTTTTTCCCGTAAAATGGGATGCAAGCCTGGCGTTTGCCGTAAAGTGGAAAATTCAGCTTACCTGTTGCCAGGCGGTTATCGCCCAGTGCATCATGGATGCCAGAGGAATGGGCGGGAAATCATCGCGTCGGAAGTGTAAAGACCCTCTTGTTTTGAGCCGGCAAATTGCTCTGGCTGTTTTTTTGAAATAACCAAGAGGTAAATGTATGACCCTGAGAATCATCGGCGCGGGATTTGGCCGCACAGGCACCCTGTCTGTTAACACGGCGCTCAACCAACTGGGTTTCCCGTGCTATCACATGTTCGAAGTACTGGAGAACAAAGAAAACAAAGCGCATCTGGATTTTTGGCGCAAGGTAGCCAATACCGAGCCTGGTGAGCAACATGACTGGGCTCAGGTGTTTTCAAAATACACCGCCACGGTGGACAATCCTGCGTGTTGCGTATGGCGTGAACTATTGGCCGCCTATCCCGATGCCAAGGTTGTGCTGACCTTGCATCCGCGTGGCGCCGAGGCCTGGTATGAAAGCACCATGGACACTATCTATTTTACGGAAACGATGTGGCAGTTCAAAGTGCTGGAATTTGCCACTCCATTCGGGCGCAAATTTGGCGATATGTCTCGCAAGCTGATCTGGCAGCGTTCGCACAGGGGCACCATGAAGGATCGTGACAAGGCCATCGCCCACTATCACCAGCACATCACGGATGTAAAGGCTGCCGTTCCGGCGGATCAACTTCTCATATTTTCCGTTGACCAAGGCTGGAAGCCACTTTGTAAGTTTCTGGGTGTGCCGATACCCGAATCAGAATTCCCCAACGTCAATGATCGCGCTGCCATCAAGAAAACATTGAATGAGTTAACGCGCGGTGCCTATGTAATTCTTGGTCTTGGCTCAGCGGCATTCGCCGGTTTGGTTTATGGCGTTTCCCAATTTTTCCCGTAGGAACCAGAAGTGGCAAAATAGTTCTGGCCGGTGTCTTCCTTTAAATCTCGCGCGTACCAAGCTGAATAGGTATTGCGCAGTGTGATACATTCTTGTCGGGTTTGCGGTTTTCTTCAAGGCCGTACTAAAATTGCATAGACGCGCGAAGCAAGCGCAATTTATCACGGTAGTTTATTTTTTCTAGAAATAGTGTGGTCACGGTAAGCACAAGGATCGAGAGGGTGTAAGCATGGGCGCACAGTGGAAAACAAAACTTAAAGAAACATCGGCCAACGCGAAAGGCAAGATTTTCACCAAGCTGGCCAAGGAAATTATGGTCGCCGCGCGAGCGGGAGCCGATCTGGATATGAATCCAAAATTGCGCATGGTGGTGGAGCAAGCGAAGAAGGCCTCCATGCCAAAGGATACGATCGAGCGCGCCATCAAGAAAGGCGCCGGCCTGCTGGACGAAGGGGTGCACTACGAAAAGCTGACCTATGAAGGTTTTGCGCCGCACAAGGTTCCCGTGATCGTCGAATGTCTGACCGACAACGTGAACCGCACGGTGACGAATATTCGTATTCTGTTTCGTAAGGGGCACCTGGGAAACTCAGGTTCGGTCTCATGGGATTTCGACCATCTTGGGATGATCGAGGCAGCCCCGGCCACGGCGGGTGCGGACGCAGAGGTTGCCGCCATCGAGGCCGGTGCCAGTGATCTCGAGCCGGGTGTAAAAGGTAACACGCTGTTCTACACCGCTCCCACCGATCTGGATGCAGTCTGCCGCGCGTTGCCGGTGCATGGGTTCACCGTGCAATCGGCGCAATTGGGTTATCGCCCGAAAAATCCGGTTACGTTGGGTGATGCGGAGCGTGCGGAAGTCGAGGCGTTTCTGGAAGCTGTCGATGACGATGACGATGTGCAAAACGTATTCGTGGGGCTGGTGGGTTAATCTTGAGTGCGCCTGACGGAGTTTGATCAGCTTAACCGTCGCCCGCGAGCTCGTGGATATCCGGCACCCGAAATACGCCCTGCAGTTTCAGTAACTCGTCACGATGCAGGCGTGCGAGCTTTTGCACTATCTTCTCGCCCTTGGCTGTCAGATGCACCTGCACCTCGCGCCGGTCTTTCTGGCCATGTTTGCGATTCACCAAGCCTAGTTTTTCGCAGCGTGTCACCAGCGTCACCACGCCGTGATGATGCGCCTGCAACCGTTCCGCCAGTTCGCCAATCGTGGCCCATTTGCGCCCGGAAAAACCCCGAACGTGCAGCAACACCAGATATTGCAGATGGGTGACGCCGTGCTGGTGTGTAATCTGTTCGCTGAAGCGCAGAAACCGGCGCAGTTGGTAGCGAAACTGCGACAGCGCCTGGAACTCCTGTTTGTTTAAATTTCCTTTAGCCATAAGGCAATACTAGCCTTTTTCGTGGGCTATTTGCATCGCCTTGCGATAATATCATTATGTGATACATTTAATTTAGTGTGATTTGAATGTATTTCTTTTCTCAGGAGAGCCAACGATGCAAACTGCGACGAAATTGCCCGCCATCGATAACGAAGGCTATTTGGTGGACCCTCAGGACTGGAACGAAGAGATCGCCGTGGAGTTCGCCCGCCAGGAAAACATCCAGTTAACCGAGGAACACTGGCATGTCATTCGTTTCATGCGTAGTTATTACAATGAGCACCGCATCATCCCTGATGCGCGTCATGTCATGAAACATTTATCAGAAACGCTGGGTTCCGTCTCGCGCAACAAATTGTTCGAGCTGTTTCCCTACGGCTATGTCAAACAGACATGCCGGATCGCGGGGATGAAGCGTCCCCGTGCCTGGAGCACGGGTTAAGCAACGCTTAACAGGGGAAGCATCCCTGCATCGTACAGACCTTGCATCATTCCCATACCAGCAGGCTCGCGTCGAATCGCCAGGGGCCGGGACGGTTGAGGAGCTTGAGCGCCGTATCCAGTTGTTGCATGAATTCCTTTCGTCGAATCTCGCGTGCGCCAAGGCTGAAAAGGTGCGCCGTCGGCATCTGACAGTCCACAATGGAAAATCCCCATGCCTCAATCTGGCGCACCAGATACACCAGCGCTACCTTGGAGGCGTCTGAAGCACGCGAGAACATGGACTCGCCGAAGAATATGCCGCCCAGCGCGACGCCATAAAGGCCGCCCGTCAGTTCACCGTTTGCCCACACTTCAACCGAATGGGCATAGCCTTGTTCGTGCAGTAAACAATAGGCCTCCAGCATTTCGCGCGTGATCCAGGTACCGCCGTCGGGACTCTGGGTTCTGGGCGCGGCACAGGCCTGCATGACTTCGCGGAAACGTGCGTCGAGCGTAACGGTAAATTTATCGGACCGTAGCGTCTTGCGCAGACTGCGGGACACCTTGAGCTCGGATGGAAAGAAAACGGCGCGCGGATCGGGTGACCACCAGAGGATGGGCTGACCCTTGCTGTACCACGGGAAAACGCCGTGGCGGTAGGCGCTGAGCAACCGTTCTGCACGCAGGTCGCCGCCGACGGCAAGCAACCCCTCGGGCGAAGCAAGGTCTACGGGCGGGAAGCGCAGATCGGTTGGGCCGAGTACGAACATGGTTTCGTCAGTCAGATTTTTCCGGTGGTTTCTCGGGGCTCATTCTTGAACGGCAGGTGCTCGTTCAGTTCATCCATGTAGGATTCAATGCCGTTGCGTTCATGCGCCAGAAAATCTGCCACCGCGCGTGAAAACTGTGGGTGGCTTAGCCGGTGCATGGAGTAGGTTTCCGTCGGCACAAAACCGCGCGCGAGTTTGTGTTCGCCCTGCGCACCGGCCTCGAAACGTTTCAGTCCCTGCACAATGCAGTAATCGATGGCCGTATAGTAGCAGGTCTCGAAGTGCAGGCTGTGGTAGTTCCCCCGGCTGCCCCAGTAACGCCCGTAGAGTGTGTCGCTGCCGCGCAGGTTGATCGCTCCGGCCACGTATTCCGTGCCGTGGCGCGCGAAAACAAACACGACGGATTCCGGCATGGTGCGGGCTAGCGTGTGGAAGAATTCGCGCGTAAGGTAGGGAATGGCGCCGTGGGCATGGATAGTTGCCTGGTAAAATCCATACAGTGCATCGCAGTGTTCCGGGGCGATGGACTTGCCGGTGATCACTTCTATCTCAACGCCGGCCTCACGCACGTAGCGGCGCTCGCGCTTGATCTTTTTGCGTTTCGCCGAAGCAAAGGTAGACAGAAAGTCGTCGAAATCGCGATAACCGGGATTGTGCCAGTGGAACTGGCAACCCACCCGGCGCATGAAGCCTTTGGTCTCAAGCAGCCGCATGTCGTCCGCGGTGGTGAAGAGCCAGTGCAGTGACGACATATCGGCTTCCTGCATCTGCGCGATGGCGTTCTCGATCAGCGCTTCCTTTATGCGAACGGTATCGCCATCAGCGCCGACCAGCAGACGCGCTCCCGTCACCGGCGTAAACGGAACGGCCACCACGAGCTTGGGATAATATTGTTGTCCCGCACGGACGTAGGCATTCGCCCAGGCCCAGTCGAACACGTATTCGCCGTAGGAATGTTCCTTGCGGTACATCGGCAGGGCGCCGACAGGTAGACCACCGTCATAGGCAACGAGATATTGCGGGGACCAGCCAGTTCCTGCGCCGACACAGCCGGCGTGTTCGAGCGCATGTAGGAATTCATGACTCAGAAATGGATTGGTGTCTCCGGCCAGTGCGTTCCATTCCGGTGCCGGGATTTTTTTCAAACTCTTTACAACGCGGACTTCCATGTCTTTATTCTAAGTCCTGCGCGAGTTCCGCGCACGAGAAGGACGGCAATCAACCGGAAGATTTGTGCGCCAACCGATTCTTGATCTGCGCCAGATTCTATTCCTTGAACGGAATAATGTGTGCGGTCACATGGGAGGTGATGACGTTAACGATCCTTTTGGGTAGTTTGGATTCTTCCTTGTTGGTGCATCCGGCTGCAATGACTGCGGACTGAGGTGACCCACTCGTGATGTTATTCCTTGTGCGGAGCGGAGTTCGAGTGGTTCGTGGGGGTCGGTGCCAGTATTCCACGCAGCAGAATCTCTACCACCATGCGACTGTAGCGCGTTGGCTCGTTGGCGAAATCCACTTCCGGAAAATGGCGGAATACATTGCGTGCCTGGAAGAAGAAGACATTGGCGCCAACCAGCAGGGTAGCCACGATCGCGGGATCGATATCCGTTCGTAGTTCACTGCCTTCCTGCCCGCGGCGCAGGATCTTTACCAACTCGGCGAAGTTTTCGCCGAATACCTGTTGGGCTATCTTGAGCTGTTCCTTTGGCGTGTCCGAGAGAATTTCGCGCAGGAGCAGACGGGCAAACTGATCGTGTTCCAGAATGCTCCCAAGGTGATTCTCGGAAAATTGCGAGAGGTTGGATGCCACGGTGCCGGGTTGAGCGACCATGTGTTTCAGTTGCTGGGTGGTTTCGGCGCAGGCATTGCGCAGAACCGCCTGATATAACATGTCTTTAGAATTGAAGTGGTGAAAGATATTGGCCTTGCTCACACCGGCGCGTTCGGCAATGGCATTCATGGAGGCGGCATCAAATCCGTGTTCGGCGAAAAGTGCCTCGGCCGCTGCCAGAATCCGGGCCATGGCGTCGCTGCCGGAGCGTGTCTGATGGGCTGGTGTCGGGGAATTCATGATTGCCTCTGTTGGCGATTGCCTCTTGCCTGAAAAGGCGCCTCAAGTTACTCTAACTGACCGACCGGTCAGTCAGGAAATCCTAGCTTGAAAGCAATCCCTTTGCAACGCATACGGAACGTCGTTTGGGCGGGCGATAGTTTTCCGCGACAATGGCTTTATCGTTCCGTCGGCATCAGAGGGAAATGCCCACGCATCTGTGCCGACACGAATGTGCCTGCCTGGAAGAGATCCCTGCCATGATAAAAATTCTCCTTGTCCTTTTGTTTGTTGCCGCGCTGCCCGCATGGGCGGGATCACCGACGGTATTGGTCTGGGAGACCTGCGTTCAAGAAGCGGCAGCAAACAATCCCGATCTTCGTGCCGCGCGCGCCAACATGGCGGCAGCGGGCTATAACGCCAAGGGCGCCTACAGTGGCTATCTCCCGCAACTTTCCGCCGGAGCCAGCTACACCGATACCTCAAGTTCCGTGACGCCGGCCACTCCCTCCACCTCGACTTACAATACCTCGGTCTCGCTCAGTCAAAATCTGTTCGCCGGTTTTCAGGACCGGGCCAAGATCGAACAAGGTGCGGCTAACCGCGAGGTCTCCGAGGCGAGTCTTGCGGTGGCTAAAGCAAAATTAAGCCAGGACCTTAAGGTCGCTTTTGCTGGGTTAAAGTACGCGCAGGACAATGTTGTCCTGACGGATAATATCATTCGGCGTCAGGAGGAAAACGTGCGCCTTGTCGGTCTGCGTTTCGAGAGCGGACGCGAGAACAAGGGATCTCTCCTGTTGACGAAGGCGTCGCTCGCGCAGGCGCGCTATGACAATCTGCAGGCACAGCAGGACCTTGTTTCCGCACAAGCGCAGCTTGCCCGAGTGCTTGGCCACAGCGAGACAGGCGAAGTGGAGGTGCGCGGAGACATTCCGCTGACGGAACCCGGCACGGCGTTGGACTTCCGCGAACTCGCGCGCCAGGTACCCGATTATCAGCAGGCGGCGGCGCAGCAGAAATCTGCCGTCGCCGGGGTCACGCTGGCACGTTCCGGTTTGTATCCCAGTCTCAATCTCGCGGGCAGTGTCGGACGCGTGGGCAACGATTGGCTTCCCGACAACACGCAGCGCACCGTGGGTCTTAATCTAATCGTGCCGATCTACAGCGGCGGCAAGGATTACTACGCGACCAAAAGCGCGGTATCGAGCCTGGAGGCGGCTGCCTCAAACACCGACTCCACGGAATACCAACTGCTGGTGAAACTGAAACAGACCTATGCCAGCTATCTCGAGTCTGCGGAGAAGCTCAAGGTGGACCAGGCCTTTCTCGATGCGGCTATGGCGCGTGCCGAGATCGCGCACAGTCAGTACAACAACGGTCTGATCTCCTTCAGCGACTGGAACCTGATCGAGAACGATCTTATTCAGAGACAGAAGTCTTACGTGCAAAGCCAGCGCGACCGGGTCGTGGCAGAAGCGGCGTGGGAACAGGCGCAGGGAAAAGGAGTGATTCCGTGAATATAATGAAAGCCGTGTGGAAGTACCGCGGTGTAATCGTGATCACCGTGCTCGCAGGATTGGGTGGTGCCGCCTTCTACTGGAACGCGGGTCGCGAGGCGCAGCCCGCTTATCGCGAAGTCACCGTGTCGCACGGCGATCTCGACGTCACGATTCTGAGCACCGGGACGGTGGCACCTAAGAACCGGCTCGAAATCAAGGCACCGATCCCGGGGCGGGCCGAACAGGTGTTGGTGGATGAGGGGTACAACGTCACCAAGGGTCAGATCCTCGCCTGGATGAGTTCAACCGAGCGTGCCGCGCTCATTGACGCGGCCCGTGCCAAAGGTCCAGATGAATTGAAGCATTGGGAAGAACTCTATCGGCCCACGCCGATTCTCGCCCCGGTGAACGGCACCATTATCACCCGTAACGTTGAAGCGGGGCAGACTTTCACCAGCGCCGACGCCATATTCGTGATGTCAGATTATCTAATTGTGGTTGCTCAGGTTGACGAGACCGATCTCGCCCAGATTCGTCTCCACCAGCCGGCGAGTATGGCCCTGGATGCCTATCCGGACCAGCCATTCACCGGTAAAGTGGACGAAATCGCCTACGATGCGAAGACCGTAAACAACGTTACTACCTATTCAGTCAACGTCCTGCCCGACAAGACCCCGGCTTTCATGCGTAGCGGCATGACGGCAAACGTAAGCTTTGTCACGGCCTCGCGCCGGGGCGTTTTGCTGCTGCCGGCGGATGCCATTAAGGTTCGGGGGGGTCATTCTTACGTGCTGCTGGCGCCGGCTCAGCCGAACGGCAAGCCGGTGGAAAAGGAGGTCAAGACCGGCCTGAGCGACGGCAAACGCATTGAGGTGCTGGATGGAGTCTCGGAGGGGGATCGCTTGCTGGTCATGCGTATCAGCACCAGCAGCGGCGGCGCATCGAGTCCATTCAGCCCGTTCGGCAGGAAACGTTAGAGCGGCGAGCAGGAATGATCGAGCTCAAAGACGTCCACAAGACCTATCGCATGGGCGATATGACTGTTTATGCATTGCGCGGCGTGACGTTGCGGATCGAACCTGGCGAGTTTGTGGCCATCACCGGTCCGTCCGGTTCCGGCAAGTCCACCCTCATGCACGTCATCGGGCTGCTGGATGTGCCGGATTCCGGTTCTTACCGGCTTTTCGGGAGAGAGGTTGCCCATCTTGCGGAAGATGATCTGGCGGTGCTGCGCCGCGAGGCTATCGGATTCATCTTCCAGCAGTTTAATCTGTTACCGCGCGTCGCCGCCAACGAAAATGTGGCCATGCCGCTGATTTATTCGCGGCATCGGCTGGATCTGGCGCGCGCCGACGTATTGCTTGCGCAGGTAGGGCTCAAGGAACGTGTGCATCACAAACCGAATGAGCTTTCGGGCGGACAGCAGCAGCGTGTCGCCATCGCCCGGGCGCTGGTAAACGAACCGCGCATCATCCTCGCGGATGAGCCAACCGGCAACCTCGATACCGCCAGCCAACAGGAAATTCTCGCGGTGCTGAGAGAGCTGAATCAGCGGGGCATTACCATCGTGATGGTTACGCACGAAGAGGAAGTGGCACGCGAAGCGCGCCGGCGCATACGCATCCGTGATGGGATGGTTCAGTCGGACGAGCGGACCAGTGCAGAACCTCCCACAACGACAACGGTGGCAACAGTCGCACCGCCGTCCAAGGAAGAACCGTGGCGGTTCGGTGAACTTGGCGAACATCTGCGCCACGGGCTGCGCGCGTTGGCGGCCAACAAGGTGCGCACGGCACTGTCGATGCTGGGTATCCTGATCGGTGTGGCGGCGGTGGTCGCCATGCTGGCGCTCGGGAGCGGGGCACAGAAGGCCATCGAGACCCAGCTTGCCTCGCTCGGCTCCAACATGCTCTTGTTGCGTCCCGGGGCAGTGACTGTCGGCGGCGTCGCCCAGGAAGCGGGCGCCACATCCCGACTGACCATCGAGGATGTGGCTGCCATCAAGGAACATGTCCCCGGTATCCGCGAGGCGGCGCCCAATGTCACCGGCCGCGTCCGTGTGACCTTTGGCAACAAGAACTGGAATACGCTAGTGCGTGGGACCGGGCCTCAGTATGCCGAGATGCGCGCGTCTGAGCCGCAAGTCGGTCGTTTCTTCACCGAGGAAGAGAACCAGCGGCGCGCCCGTGTGGCGCTGGTCGGGCTCACGGTGGTGCGGGAGATTTTCGGCGACCAGAACCCGGTCGGAGAGATGGTCAAGCTCAACAAGGTGAACTTCCAGGTCATCGGCGTGCTTCCGGCGAAGGGTGCAACAGGTTTCCAGGATCAGGACGACGTCGTCGTGATCCCGGTACTCACGGCCATGCACCGGCTGCTTGGCAAGGACTATGTGGATTATATCGACATCGAAGGGGCGAACGCGGACGACCTGCAATCGGTATCCGATGCCGTGATCAAGTACATGGTCGTACATCATAAAGTGCAGCCTTCGCAACAGCAGGATGCCTTCCAGATCCGCAATCTCGCCGACATCCAGTCGGCGCTCACGGAAAGCAGCCGCACCATGTCCATGTTGCTTGCCGTGATTGCGGCGATTTCCCTGCTCGTCGGCGGCATCGGCATCATGAACATTATGCTGGTGTCGGTCACGGAACGCACGCGCGAGGTCGGCTTGCGCAAGGCCGTGGGCGCGCGCCGCCGCGACATCCTCTGGCAGTTTCTGGTCGAGGCGGTCGTGGTCAGCGTCACCGGTGGGCTCGCCGGTATCGTTCTGGGCTGGTTGATTACCGTGGCGCTCTCGCTGCTGGCCGGTTGGAGCACCTCCGTGTCGGTCGGTGCGGTGCTGCTCGCTTTTTTCTTCTCGGCCGGCATCGGCATCGTTTTCGGCATCTACCCGGCGCGCAAGGCGGCACGCCTGAACCCTATCGTTGCGCTGCGGTACGAATAGGCCAGCCTATGCCTGATGTGATAAATTGCGCGCCATGCTATTCCTGGCTCAAGAACAACAAGCGGACATCACATGAATCTGCATGAATACCAGGCCAAGGCACTGCTGAAAGAATGCGGCATTCCGGTTCCGCCGGGGAAGCCCGCGTTCTCCGTACGCGAGGCGTCGGCGGCAGCGGATGTGTTGGGCGGCGACAGCTGGGTGGTGAAGGCGCAGATTCACGGCGGCGGCCGCGGCAAGGCGGGCGGAGTAAAGAAGGTGGTCGGGCGCGAGGCGTTGCAAAAGACCGCAGAGGGTTTGCTGGGGACGCGGCTTGTCACGCACCAGACGGGTCCGGCGGGACAGCCGGTGGATCGGCTGCTGATCGAGCAGCCTTGCTCGGTGACCCGTGAACTGTATCTCGCCTGCCTCGTGGACCGCGCACTGGAACGTGTGGTGTTCATCGCCTCCAGCGCTGGCGGTATGGACATCGAAGAAATCGCGACCAAGCACCCGGGAAAAATTTTAAAAACGGTCGTCGATCCCGTGGCGGGCTTGCAGCCCTATCAATGTCGCGAGATCGGCTTTGCCCTGGACCTCAAAGACAAGCAGATCACGGCGATCACGCGCCTGATGCTCAACATCTACCAGCTCTTTTGTTCGCGCGATTTGAGTTTGATGGAAATCAATCCGCTGGCGATCACGGCGGAGGGCGAACTGCTGGCGCTTGACGCCAAGATTCAGGCAGACGACAGCGCGCTTTTCCGCCAGAAGGCGCTCGAAGCATTGCACGATCCGGCACAGGACGACCCCAAGGAACAGAAGGCCAACGAGCTCGGCATTAACTACGTGACGCTCGATGGCAACATTGGTTGCATGGTTAATGGAGCGGGCCTGGCCATGGCCACGATGGATCTCATCAAGCTGCATGGCGGCATGCCGGCGAATTTTCTTGATGTGGGCGGCGGCACCACGGCGGACAAGGTAGCGGAGGCCTTCAAGCTGATTCTTTCGGACACGAACGTGAAGGCGATTCTGGTTAATATCTTCGGGGGTATCGTGCGCTGCGACCTCATCGCCGAGGGCATCATCAAGGCGGTGCAGGAGGTCGGCATAAAAATTCCCGTGGTGGTACGCCTCGAAGGCACGAATGTCGAGAAAGGTCGCGCGCTCCTGCAGAGCAGCGGGCTCAAGATCATTGCGGCGGACAGCCTCACCGATGCGGCGAAACAGGTTGTCGCGGCAGTGATGAAATAAAGGTTTTTCCAATGAGCATACTGGTCAACAAGAATACCAAAGTGATCTGCCAGGGGTTTACAGGCAAGCAGGGCACGTTCCATTCCGAACAGGCGATTGCCTATGGCACCAAGATGGTCGGTGGTGTAACGCCCGGCAAGGGTGGGCAGACGCACCTGGGTTTGCCGGTGTTCAACACCGTGCGCGATGCGATCAAGGAAACCGGCGCCGAGGCGACCATGATTTATGTGCCGGCGGCATTTGCGGCGGACTCGATACTGGAAGCGGCGGCGGCGGGCATCAAGGTGATTGTCTGCATTACCGAAGGTATCCCGGTGCAGGACATGCTTAAGGCCAAGGCGGCGCTACGCGCGTACCAGGGCGTTTCGCTCATCGGTCCGAATTGTCCCGGTATCATCACGCCGGGCCAATGCAAAATCGGCATCATGCCGGGCGCCATCCACAAGCCGGGTTTCATTGGCATTGTTTCCCGTTCCGGAACCCTTACGTACGAGGCGGTGTATCAAACTACGCAAGAAGGGCTTGGCCAGAGCACCTGTGTCGGTATCGGTGGTGATCCGATCCAGGGGCTTAATTTCGTCGATTGTTTGCGGCTGTTCCAGGCGGATTCCCAGACGCGCGGCGTCGTCATGGTCGGTGAAATCGGCGGCCAGGCGGAGGAAGACGCTGCCACCTATATAAAGGATCACGTTACCAAGCCGGTCGTCGCCTATATCGCCGGCGTTACCGCGCCCCGGGGAAAACGCATGGGCCACGCCGGCGCCGTGATCGCGGGTGGCAAGGGAACGGCCGAGGAAAAATTCCGCGCGCTGGAGGCCGCCGGTGTGCATATCGTGCGTTCGCCCGCGGAGATCGGCGCAGGCATGCGTAAAGCGCTGGGCTAGACATGGCCGATCGCCTGCGCATCGCCCTGGGCCAACTCAACCTGCTGGTCGGGGATGTTTCCGGCAATGCCGCAAAGATGATCGCCGCCGCCAAGCGCGCGCGTGACGAGCTCAAGGCCGATGTCGTCCTGTTTCCCGAGCTTGCGCTCACCGGTTATCCCCCGGAGGACCTGCTGTTGCGTCCCGATCTCAGTGTGCGTGTGGAGCTTGCGCTGGGCGAGATGCTCAGGAACATCTCCGGGATTGACGTGATTCTCGGCTACCCCAAGCGGCAGTATGGGAAACTGTTCAACGCCGCCTCGCTGTTGCGCGGCGGCAAAGTGACTGCGACCTATTTCAAGCATTGTCTTCCCAACTACGGCGTGTTCGACGAAAAGCGCTACTTCGCCGAGGGCTCCGATCCCTGTGTGCTGGATATCCGCGGTACGCCGGTCGGCATCACCATCTGCGAAGACGTATGGGAGCGGGGGCCGGTGGAGCAGGCGGTGGGTGCGGGCGCGCAGCTCATGTTCAATCTCAACGCCTCGCCCTATCACCGGAAAAAGGGACAGGAGCGTTTCGAGGTCGTCGCCCGCCGCGCGCGCAACAACGGCGTGCCCATTGTCTATTTGAATCTTGTTGGCGGACAGGACGAACTGGTGTTCGACGGCGATTCGTTTGTGGTGGACGCGCGCGGCGAAATGACCCAGCGTGCCCCGGCGTTTGTCGAAGGGTTATATCTGGTTGAAACCGACACCGACAGCCAGGCGCCCATTCCCGGTCAGATCATGCCAGAACTTTCCGAGGAGGAAAGCGTGTATTCCGCACTGGTGCTGGGCGTACGCGATTACGTCGGCAAGAACGGTTTTGCTGGTGTGGTGATCGGACTTTCCGGCGGTATCGATTCGGCGCTGACCTTGTGCATTGCTGCGGACGCCATCGGTGCATCGCAGATCGAGGCTGTGATGATGCCTTCTCCCTTCACGGCGCCGATGAGTATTGAAGACGCGCGGGTACAGGCCCTGACGCTGGGCGTGAAGTATAGCTTCATCCCGATTGATCGCCTGTTCGAGGCGTTCCGCGAGGTGCTCAAGGAAGAATTCAAGGGCATGAAGGCGGATACCACGGAAGAAAATATCCAGGCGCGTATCCGTGGCACGCTGCTCATGGCCATCTCTAATAAAACCAGAAAGATGCTGTTGACGACCGGGAACAAAAGCGAAATGGCGGTGGGCTATGCCACGCTCTATGGCGACATGGCCGGTGGTTTTGCCGCCATCAAGGATGTGCCCAAGATGCTGGTATATCGTCTGGCCGAGTACAGAAACAAAATCAAACCCGTCATCCCCCAGCGCGTGTTCGAGCGTGCGCCGTCGGCGGAACTCGCGCCCAACCAGAAGGACAGCGACAGTCTGCCGCCGTATTCCGTGCTCGACCCGATTATCGAGCGCTCCGTGGAGCACGATCAGTCGATCGACGACATCATCGCCGCCGGGTTTGACGCCGAAAGCGTGCGCCGGGTGGTCGCCATGATCGACCGCAATGAATACAAACGTCGGCAGGCGGCGCCCGGCGTGCGCATTACACCGCGGGCGTTTGGCCGTGACCGGCGTTACCCCATCACTTCGGGCTATGGAAAAGACGGGAAAAACAGCTTAAGTGGCAAGTGAGTGGAGGCTGGTGTTTAATATGGTATGAGTTGTTTTTCCGAATTTTGATTCGAGGTTCAAGGAAATGAAAAAAATCGAAGCAATCATCAAACCCTTCAAGCTTGACGACGTGCGCGAGGCCCTTTCGGAGGCGGGTGTCAGCGGCCTGACCGTCACCGAGGTCAAGGGGTTTGGACGGCAAAAGGGGCATACCGAACTGTACCGTGGTGCGGAATACGTGGTGGATTTTCTGCCCAAGGTGAAAGTCGAGATTGTGGTGGCGGGGGATCAGCTTGACCGTTGCATCGAGGCCATCACCAAGGCGGCGCGTACCGGAAAGATCGGCGATGGCAAGATTTTCGTCACCAATGTCGAGCAGGTCGTCCGGATTCGTACCGGTGAGCAGGGCGTGGAGGCGATTTAAGCGAGAATGGGCGCGTTGTCGCCCGCCGTGTGTCAGCGGTTTGCCGCCACGGTTTCGATTTCGGCGAGATAGTGGCTGTTCGGGAAATTCGTTTTCAGTACCCGCATCGTGTCCTTCAACAGATCGTTGATACCCATGCCCCTGTACGATAGGGCCAGGATGCCGAGTGCATCTTCCGTTGAAGGCGTACGCGGGTAATTTTCCAGAGAGTATTTACAGCGGTTGACCGCCGCCACGTAACTGTGACGGTCATAATAGAAGCGCGCCACCAGTGTTTCGTATTTCGCCTGGGCTTCGAACAGATAGGCCATGCGGCTGGCGGCATCGGCGGTGTAGCGGCTCTTGGGGAAACGCTCCACGAGTTCACGGAAGGCATTGTAGGATTCACGCGCGCCTTTGGGGTCACGGTCAGAGAGGTCGTCCTTGGCGCCGAACAACCAGTTGCCGATACTCTTCTCGCCGTGGAAGTTCACGAGGCCTTTCAGGTAGTACGCATAGTCCACGTTTGGATGCGTGGGATGCAGCCGGATGAAACGGTCTGCGGCGGCGAGGGCGAGGGCCGGCTCGTCGTATTTGTAATTGGCGTAGGCGATTTCAAGCTGCGCTTGCTCGGCATAACGTCCGTAGGCGTAACGCGACTCCAGGATTTCAAAGTATTTGATGGCGGCTTCATAATCGCCGTCATCGACCTTCGTCTTGGCCTCGCTATAGAGTTTTTCCGGCGACCAGTTTTTGGTCGGATCCTCGTTGCCGGCGCAGCCGGCAAGCAAGGCAAGGGCAAAAAGAATGCTAACTATTTTGGAAAAGCGTGACATAGTGTTGAACGACCTCGGATTCAAACAACCGCGTGGCGCAGAGCTTAACTCGATTCCCTACACGCGGGAAGGGCATCGTTTACGTGGCTGAAGAAAATAAATTGTCTGCGCACATCCCTCCCGAACTCGCCGGCCAGCGGTTGGACCAGGCGTTGGCGGCCCTGTTTGCCGATATCACCCGCTCGCATTTGCAGCAGTGGATCAAGGGCGGGCATGTGCGGCTCAACAACCGGCTGCCGCTCAAACGCGATAAGGTAAAGGAGGGCGACACGGTTGAAATCTGTGTGCCGGCGGCAGTGGAGACCGGCTGGAAGGCGCAGGCGATCCCGCTCGAAATTGTTTACGAGGACGACGACATCCTGGTGGTCAACAAGCCGCCGGGCCTGGTGGTGCATCCCGGCGCGGGCAATGCGGAAGGGACGCTTTTGAACGCGCTGCTCAATCATGAGCCCACGCTGGCAAAGCTTCCGCGCGCCGGGATCGTGCACCGCCTGGACAAGGACACATCCGGATTGCTGGTGGTCGCGAAAACTGAGCCGGCGCGCCAGAACCTGATCGAACAGCTGCAGGAACGCACCGTCGAACGTGAATATCTCGCTATCGTCAACGGCGTCATGATCTCGGGTGGCACCGTGGATGAGCCGATCGGACGGCATCGCACCGATCGCACGCGTATGGCGGTCAGCAGCCAGGGCAAGCCCGCTGTCAGTCATTACCGCGTCGTCAAAAAATACCGCGCCCACACCCTGGTACAGGTAAAGCTGGAGTCCGGCCGCACGCACCAGATCCGAGTGCATTTGGCGCACGTGCATTATCCCGTTGTCGGTGATCCCGTTTATGGGGGACGTCTACGCGTTCCGCGGGGATGCAGCGAACGTCTGCGAAATGTCCTACACGGCTTTAAGCGTCAGGCACTGCACGCGCTGAAGCTGGCGCTAATCCATCCGGTGACGGGGAAACGCATACACTGGGCCTCGTCGGTGCCGGAGGACATGAGCGAGTTGATGGAGGCCTTGGCCAAGGATGTGAAGACACACGCAGGCTAGCCTGGTTGAGCCGCGTGCCGAGGTTTTGGTATTTGGAGGTTGGCATTGGGTTGTGTGCGGTATTTTATTGTCCACTTTGTTAATATCTTCTCCCGACGGAGAACAATAACTTTAAAGTTCATTGGATGAATAAACTAGAATTCATATTTCCCGACTGGCCGGTAGCGCCACACGTGAAAGCGCTGACGACCACACGCGATGGCGGTTTCAGCCTTGGTCCCTATGCCTCGTTCAATCTGAGTGTTCGTAATGGTGATGACCCCGCACATGTACGCAGCAACCGGCAGTTGTTGCGTGAAACATTACAGCTTCCCTCCGAACCGCTGTGGCTTTCACAGGTGCATGGCAAGCGGGTAATCGACGCATTCGAGGCCGGGCCGGGCGAAGAAGCGGACGGTTGTATCACTAGCACGCCTGGCGTGGTGTGTGCAGTATTGACGGCCGATTGCTTGCCGATCTTTTTTTGTGACCGCCGCGGCTCGCGTGTCGGTATGCTGCACGCCGGTTGGCGCGGCCTTGCCGGAGGCATTATCGAAGAGGGGCTGCGTCAGATGCAGGTGCCGACGGGCAACATGTTGGCCTGGCTCGGCCCGGCCATCGGACCGTCGGCCTACGAAGTCGGAGAGGATGTGAGACAGGCATTCGTCGCGCAAGACCCAAAGACCGAAGCGGCGTTCACTCCTGTGCCGGGGCGTCGTGGCTTCTGGTTTGCCGATATGTATGGTTTGGCGCGCAAACGCCTGCGCGATCATGGTGTGCACGACATCTATGGCGGCTTGCGTTGCACCTACCGGGAACGCAACCTCTTCTATTCCTACCGGCGCGATGGTGCTTGCGGGCGCATGGCTTCGCTGATCTGGCTGGCTAAAAGGCCGCGTTAGACTATGATTCGCATCTGTCCCCGCATATTCCTGAACTAGGAGTAAATGAACCCGCTTATTTTCTGGATCATCGGCTTTACCGCATTGGGTGGCGTACTCAGTGGACTCACGGCGGCAAGCTTTTTGCTGTTGCCCGAGGCGATCCGTACACGACTCTTGCCATCGTTGGTGAGTTTTGCCATCGGGGCATTGCTGGGTGCGGCGTTTCTGGAGATCCTGCCCCACGCATTTGAATCGCCCGGAGTGCAAGGGGCGCATTCCATTACGCTCGTGGTGTTGCTGGGTATCCTCGTTTTCTTCTTGCTGGAAAAAATGGTCATCTGGCGCCATTGCCATACGGATGACTGCGATGTGCACGGAAGCGCAGTTCATGCTCACGTCTATGACATGGATCAGGTGCGCCAGCTTGCCACCGGCAAGCTCATCCTGATCGGCGACGGCATTCATAATATGGTGGATGGCGTGCTGATTACCGCCGCGTTTCTCACCGACATTCATCTTGGCGTCGTCACGAGTATCGCCGTGATTGCGCACGAGATCCCGCAGGAACTGGGCGATTTTTCCATTCTTCTGCACAGTGGTTTCAGCACCTCCAAGGCGCTTCTCTATAATGTGTTGACCAGTCTGACGTCGGTGATCGGCGGTGTGGCCGCGTATTATTTCCTCTCCGGTGTGCAGCAGATCGTTCCGTATGTGTTGGCCATCGCGGCATCGAGTTTTATCTATATTGCCGTCGCCGACCTGATCCCGGGCCTGCACAAGCGCCCCGAACTCAGCGCGACCGTGCAGCAAGTAACGCTCATCGCGCTGGGTGTGGTGCTAATTTATGTCACCCATTCCACGCTGCATTAACGCACTTCCTGGATAGACGTCGCCCATGAAGCAATGGTACATGTTGACGGTGGTGGGACGTGATCAGACCGGGATCGTGTCAGGATTAACGCGCGCGTTGTATCAGGGTGGAGCCGTCCTGGGCGAGGCCTCCATGACCAGCCTCGGTGGCAATTTTACGGTCATGATGATGGTGCAGACCGAGGTCGAGGAAACCAAGCTTAAACACCAGCTTGAGGCCTTCACGCGCAAGATGAACCTGCACGTGTATGTCGATCGTATCGAAGAGCACCACCATGAACACATCAAACCGAACGTGCGTATTGCGGTACATGACGCCGATCGTCCTGGCGTTGTCTCGCAGGTAACGGCGGTATTGGCCGAGGCCGGGTTCAATATTCTCGATCTCCATTCCGATGTCGGCGGAACTGGCGCCAAGCCAATCCATATTATGGTGATCGACGGCCATGCCCAGGGCGGCGTAGAAGCCGTGATGCGAGATCTGGAATCGATCCGCCTGAGCGGAATCGAAGTGCGCTTGTCATCGATCGACACGCCGGCCGGATAAGTTGCACAAGATCGGTTATCTTGGTGGCTTTGTTTTCCTCGACAAATAGGTCTGCTGGAGCGATCTGTTTCGGTGCAGGGGTTACAAGTAATTGCTCGAACGGAGTTAGCGGCTGTAAACAGGTTTTGGCGGAACGCGCTGGTCGAGGAAAGAATATCCCCATCCGATCAGCTTCTGATTTTCAAAGATTAATGGTGTCAATTCGTCATCGGTGGTTTTGCATGCGCAGGAGATCGCTGGTATCCAGATAAAAATTGCTGCAACCAGCAAGGAACAGCGGCATAAAGGCGATTTTTTTCATATTCCTTCAGGTTGTCGCTGTGTTTACTTCGGGATGAATCCGGCTTGCTCGCGCGGCGAGACCATCTTATGATTATTACAAGTCCAAGTACGAGGCCATAAATTTGTACTTTTAGAACGTGGACTTATTCTTGACACTTTTGATAACCGGGCATATAAGGTATGTGGTACTCAGGTGATCACTTGTTTCATTCCCTTAACATCAGGAGATACATAATGCTGAAGAAAAAACTCATGGTTGTGGCCCTTGTAGGAATGCTCCCGATCGGCGCGATGGCGGCCGGTGAAAACAATATTGGAAATTGCGGTTGGGGAGCTAAGCTGATGGACGGCCAGCGTGGTATTGCCCCTCAGGTTCTTGGAGCGACAACCAATGGCACTTCAGGCAACCAAACCTTCGGTATTAGTTCAGGTACTTCCGGTTGCACCCAGGATGGCGTCGTAAAGTCCAGCTGGAAGACAGCGATGTTTATCGATGGCAACAAAGACAAGCTCGCACGTGATATGTCGGTGGGTCATGGTGAATCTTTGGATTCACTGGCTAAGCTGATGGGCGTGCAGGAGCAGCATAAGGCAGCGTTCTTCCAGGCGACGAAAGACAATTTTGCCCGGATCTTTGCCGCGGATACGACCAGCACCGATCAGGTGTTGGCTTCCCTGAAGGCGGTACTGGCGGCTGACAGCGTACTGGCTCAGTACTCCCAGTCGATCTAACTCTGTATCTAGCCTGCAGTCAGACACCCAGTGGCTTGCCACTGGGTGTCTTTTTTATATGGACTGAAAACGCGTGTTAGCGAAATGGATGAGCGGGGCTTTGTGGCTTGGCTTGCTGAGCCTGGCGACGGTGGTTGCTGCCGCGGATGAAAACCCTTATCTCCAGGAATTGGTTGCGCAATCGCGCGTGAAACAACTGGCGAAACGGCCGGAGTGGTTAAACCTTCTTCACTTCAAGCCCTATCCGTATCGACCCGGAATGCGAAGCCTTGCCGACGATCCGAGGTTTTTCAATGCATCCGATGGTTACACCAACGCCGAATCGGAGCTTGAAGCCACGTTGGCCAGCTTCTTTTCAGCGGTAGAGGAATCCGACAAGCAACAGAATCCCCAATGTACTTTCATCGCACGTTACCACTGGCTTAAACAGGAGCTTGGCTTTGATTCAAAACGGTTGCCAGAACAACCCTGTAAGCGCTTCTACGCTTGGCGCGCCACGCTCGACCCCTATGCCATCACGCTCGTATTCCCCGCTGCCTACCTGAACAACCCGGCGTCCATGTATGGGCATACTCTGTTGCGCATCGACTCCAAAGATCAGGACGAACACACGCGTTTGCTTGCCTACGCCATCAGTTATGCAGCGAATACGGATGAGACGAATGGATTTGTATTTGCCATTAAAGGTCTGTTCGGAGGTTATCCAGGTCTTTTCTCCATTACTCCTTATTACCTGAAGGTCAGGGAATACAGCGATATTGAAAATCGTGATGTCTGGGAATACCAGTTAACGCTGTCACCGCCAGAGATCGATAGGCTACTGATGCATGTCTGGGAGCTTGGCCCAGTGCGTTTCGATTATTACTTTTTCGATGAGAATTGCGCGTATCACCTTCTGTCCCTGCTCGAAGTGGCGCGCCCCGGCTTACAGCTGACCGACCAGTTTCGTTGGTGGGCAATTCCTTCCGATACGGTGCGTGCCGTGACCGCCGAGTCAGGACTATTGAAAAAGGTTGTCTATCGCCCTTCCAGCGTTACCACCATTCGCGAGCGCTTGGGCCAACTCACACCGGAACAGCGGCAGTTGGCGAAGGGACTTGCCGAGCGGCGTGTGGCACCGGCAGACCCGGCGCTTGCGCGTCTTGGGCCCAATGATCAGGCAAAGATTCTGGAATTGGGCCATGAATACGCCGCTTATCGTCAGAACTCTTCATCCGCGAAGGACCCCGAGGCTGAAAAATCCCTGCGTGAATTATTGATAGCACGAAGCCGGGTCGACGCGCCATCGCAAATGCCTTTGATGCCGACGCCATCCGTGCGGCCGGATGAGGGACATAAAACTTCAAGGATTTCCATCGGTGCAGGCAAGCGCGACAAGGAACAATTTCAGGAGATCGAGATGCGTCCCACCTATCACGATCTGATGGATGCCGATGCGGGCTACACTCCCGGCGCGCAGATTCAGTTCTTTGATCTCAAGCTGAGACATTACGCCGGCGGCGATGGCGTGCACGTGGAGAGTTTTCTACCGCTCGATATCGCTTCGATATCGCCGCGCGATGACTATTTCCGACCGGTCTCCTGGAAAATAAACGTAGGCTGGACGCGCAAGCGTTTTCCGGACGGGAGCGAGCCTCTGGTGTCCCGATTGAACGGCGGGGCAGGTGTTGCCACGCGGCTCTCGGATTCCTATACCCATGGCCCTGTTGCCTACAGTCTTTTGGAAGGTGCACTGGATTACAGTAGCCAATTCAGGACAGACTATGCCCTGGGAGTGGGCCCGAGCGTGGGCCTGTTGACTGACATTACTGGGACCTGGCGGATCAATGTATATGGCCGGTGGCTGCGATACGGGCTCGGCGACTCGCATAATACCGGCGTTCTGGGTGTCGAGCAGCGCCTGTCCCTGGGTCGCCAGAGTGCCTTGAGGATTACGCTCGACCGCAAGCAGGAATTCAACCGTTACTGGAACAATGGCCAGATTGCCTGGCAGGTGTATTTCTGATGAAACGCGCATGGCTCCTGTTGTTGTTGTTGGCCACTCTTTTGGCTGGCTGCACGGGTGTTTTCTTCCAACCGCATCACATCCAGGTGCGTACCCCCGACAAGCTGGGATTGAATTACGAAGACGTTTATTTTGAATCGGGGGATGGCATACGCCTGCACGGATGGTTTCTGCCGGCCGAGGCACCAGCGCAAGGCACGATTTTCTTCTTGCACGGCAATGCCGAGAACATCAGTACCCACATTGGTGCGGTCTATTGGTTGCCCAAGCAGCACTTCAACGTTTTTATATTCGACTACCGGGGTTATGGTCTTTCTGAGGGAGCGCCGTCTCTGCCGGGAGCGGTCGGTGACGTCGAGAGTGCGTTCAAGTGGCTGTTATCGCGCAAGGACATCGACCCGAAACGGGTTGTCGTCCTCGGGCAAAGCCTTGGCGGGTCGCTCGCTATCTACTTCACGGCGACAACGCTGCATCGGGCGGACATCAGGGCGCTTGTGGTGGAGAGCGCGTTTTCCAGTTACCGCGACATCACGCGTGAGAAGCTGTCGAGCTTCTGGCTGACATGGCCGCTGCAGTATCCTTTGTCATGGACCGTCGATGATGAATTTAGTCCGATTCGTGTGATTGGGAAGGTGAGCCCGATACCGTTACTGGTGATTCATGGCGACGCGGACAACATTGTCCCTATAGCACATGGACGTCGTTTATACGACGCGGCCGGCGAACCGAAAGAGTTCTGGGCCGTTGCAGGCGGGAACCATATCGATGCATTTCATCATCCGGCGAACCGCGAACGTTTCCTGAGTTTTTTGCGAACGATATTGAACAAGTAGCAGCTCATGGTGGAGAGATAACCCGATATCCACTTATGCGCGCGCATGTTGCACAGGATGTTTTGCTATAGTGTTAAATAGCGACCTGGAATATATCGCCGTAGAACAATAACGAAGTTGTGTGATAGATGACACTTCGTATTGGTTTTGGATAGTTACCGTTATCGCCGTATTGGCCGTGTGGTGGGGGCGGAGAAAATGCGCGCTGCCGTGGCGGGGCTCAAGTTTCCTCACATCAATTCCGTGACAGGCCATCACGTGACCATCAGCGTGGGTGTGGCCTCCACCGTCCCGGCCAGGGCGGGTCAGCTACTACTCTGATCACCTGGGCGGACGCGGCGCTTTATCAGACCATCCTTTCGCAGCAGGCCATCAGCACCTGATCAATACGGTGGCGCGGGGCTTGACCGTTCCAGAATACGCAGCGACAGATCGACTGCACGCACATCTTTGGTGAGACCGCCCACGGAGATAAAATTCACCCCGGTTTCGGCAATGGCGCGGATGTTTTCGAGCCTAATGCCGCCGGAGGCCTCGAGTTTGGCGCGGCCGCTGGTCTCCCGAACCGCCTCTCTCAGTTTGTCAGGCGTAAAGTTATCCAATAATAGGTGATTGGCGCCGGCGGCGAGGGCTTCGCGCAGTTGTTCCATATTTTCGACTTCAATTTCGATGGGTGTGTTTTCCGGTGCGGTGTTGCGTGCTTGCTGTAATGCCGCTGCCACCGACCCAGCCGCGGCAATGTGGTTTTCCTTGATCAAAATTGCGTCATACAGGCCCATGCGGTGATTCTGCCCACCGCCACAGGTGACAGCGTATTTTTGTGCACGCCGCAAGCCGGGGACGGTCTTGCGCGTATCGAGAATCGTTGCCCCGGTGCCACGTATGGCTTCGACGTAGCGTTGGGTCAAAGTCGCGGTGCCGCAGAGCAGTTGCAGGAAATTGAGCGCGGTGCGTTCACCGGTCAGCAGCCCCCGTGCCGGGCCTTCGAGTACGCAAAGCACCTGGCCGGCGCGAATCGCCTCACCGTCCGTAGCGTGCCAGGTGATCTGCAGGCGTTTGTCCACTTCATGAAAGACTTCATCGAACCAGGCGGTTCCACAGAGAATGGCGTCTTCCCGCGTTATAACCTGCGCTTTGGCATACGCCTCCGGTGCAATCAGATTGGCGGTCAGGTCGCCGTGGCCGATGTCTTCGGTCAGCGCCCGTTGTACGGTTTGTGAAATATCGTCAGGCAGCATGAGTGGCATCAGAACAGACGAGGGTTGACCAGAAAGTGCACCCAGATGCCGGCGGCATAACCCAGTGCGATCGCCCAGCTCCATTTGAGATGGGAGAAGAAGGTGTATGTTCCCCGCGCCTGGCCCATGAGGCCGACGCCGGCCGCCGAGCCGATGGAGAGCAGCGATCCACCGACGCCGGCGGTCATGGTCACCAGTAGCCACTGGCCGACGTGCATGTCCGGGTTCATGCTGAGTACGGCGTACATGATCGGAATATTATCGATTATAGATGAGGCGACCCCAATCAGAATGTTGGCCCAGGTGGGTCCTAGGCCCTGATAGAGTGAGTGTGAGATCAGAGTGAGGTAACCCAGCGTTCCGATACCGCCGACGCACAGGATCACGCCATAAAAAAACATGAGCGTGTCCCATTCGACCCGTTTCATACTGATGAAGATATCAAAGGGTCTGATTGCGGGTTTGAAGTGTTCCTTGAAACCAAAGGCCTCGCTGTCGGGTTCCGGGATGGCGGGTGGATTCCGCAGTTCGTCACTCCGGATGAAGTAGCCATAGACCTTGAGCAGACCGAGTCCCGTCATCATGCCGAGAAACGGCGGCAGGTGGAGAAAGTTGTGGAGTATGACGGTTAGCGCGATGGTCAGGATAAAAAGTGTAATGGCCTGATAACCCCCTTTCTTAACGTAAAAGGTTTCAAGAGCGGCCTCGGGTTTGTTGCGCGGCACCGTAAACGACATGAGCAACGCCGGTATGGCCCAGTTGACCAGGGCGGGGATGAAAAGCAGGAAAAATTCCTCGAACTTTACAACGCCTTTTTGCCAGACCATGAGCGTGGTGATGTCGCCGAAGGGGCTGAATGCGCCGCCGGCATTGGCAGCCACGACGATACTGATGCAGGAGACGGTCACAAAATTCTTGTTGTTTCCGCCCACGGCCAGTACCACCGCGGCCATCACCAGCGCGGTCGTCAGGTTGTCGGCTAAGGGGGAGATGAAAAAGGCAAAGACACCGGCGAGCCAGTAAATCGTACGCAGGGAAAAACCGGAGGAGATCATCCAGGAGCGCAGTGCCCGGAAGACATTGCGTTCTTCCAGGGTGTTGATGAAGGTCATGGCCGAGAGCAGGAACAGCAACAGCTCCGCGTATTCCTCGAGAATGGCACGCAGGGCGCGCGCGGCCGAGACGGTGTCACCCTGTTGGGAAAAGGCGATCGCCACCAGCACCCAGATGACGCCTGCCCCGAGGATGACCGGCTTGGATTTGCGCAGGTGCGAGAATTCCTCGCTGATCACCATGGCATAGGCCACTACGAAGGTGGCGACGGCAAGTATTCCGTAGAGACTGGTGGTCAGGTCAGGCAGTGTCAGGCTATGCATGGGGCCTTGGCCGATCCTTTGGGGCGGGTGAATTCATCATGGATGCGAGTCTATCCAAATTTCCATTTATCCGCCTATTTCGACGGTAAAACTGAATATTAGTAAAACATTAGGTTCGAATATATTGACATGTTACAGGATTGGGATATCCTGAGGCCCGCTTGATCTCTCAATCCGCTTTTTCAATGATCCCGTCAACGAGCGTTACCGCATGAATTCCACGTACGCGAGCCACCTTCCTGACGGTTGGGATCGGTTCTCCCGCTTTTTCTTTGCGCTCGGCGACACCACGCGCCAGCAGATCCTGCTGATTTTTGATCCGGGCGAGGAAATCTGCGTCAACGCGATTGCCCGGCTGTTCAAACTCAGCCGTCCGGCCATCTCACATCACCTGAAGGTTCTGCGCAACGCGGAACTGCTGGTGAGCGAGAAGCGCGGTAAAGAGGTCTATTACCGCGTGAATTATCCGTACTGCACCGATGTCATGCGCACCGTACATGAATTTGTTTCCACCCGATCGGTGGCTGCGCCACACGCATAGATTCCTGATATCCGGGCAGGGTCACTGGCCGGATGACTTGTCGCCCGCCTGCATGGTTCCCTGACGGACATCGACTCTGAGTAACAGCAACAGACCCAGGACAAAGAAAATAACGAGGGAAAGGATGGCGATGCGGTAGCTGCCGGTGAACTGCAAAGCGAGACCAAAGAGGAGCGGCCCGAGCCAACTGCTCCCCTTGTCGCTGATTTCATAAAGCCCGAAATATTCCGATTCTTGCCCCTTGGGGATCATCAGCGAGTACACCGAGCGGCTGAGCGCCTGGCTCCCACCCAGCACGATGGCGATCGCGGCCGCCATCAGATAAAAGTCGACGGTGTTCTTGAGAAAGGCGTAGGCATATACCAGCGTGCCGATCCAAAGCAGCAGGCTGACGACGATCGCCTGTTTGGCGCTGATCACTTGGGCGACGTATTTGAACAGCAGCACTCCGAAGAAGCCGATAAACTGGACCATCAGGATCACGGTGGTGAGTGTAGACATGCTCAAACCCAGCTCCTCTTGCCCAAATACAGACGCCATCGCGATGACGGTCTGGATGCCATCGTTATAAAGCAGAAAAGCTCCCAGAAAGAGCAATGTCTGGGGATGGCGGCGAACCTTGACCAATGTGTGCCAAAGTTGCTTGATGCCGACGGTGAGATAATGTTTTCCCGGTGGTATATGTTTTACAGGCTGTCGTCGTTTGAGGATCAACAGGGGAATCAGCGTAAAGACGGCCCACCACACACCGGCCGAGGCGAGATTGATGCGCACAGCCTCGCCGATGCTGAGTCCAAGATCGCCGGCTTTGGTAAAGAGCAGGAGGTTCAGTGCGAGCAACAGACCGCCGCCGAGATAACCCACCGCCCAGCCCATCGAGGAGACATGATCGCGCTCGTCCTGACGGGCAATGTCCGGTAGAAACGCGTTATAAAAGACGACCGATGCACCGAAGCCCAGGTTGGCGATGAGAAACAGGACACCGCCGAGTAAATAATCCGTTCCGTACAGGAAATACATGCCCATGGTGGCGATGGCGCCCAGATAGGCAAAGAAGGCAAACATCCGTTTCTTGAAGTGCGAGTAATCTGCGATGGCGCCGAGCAGGGGCAGCAGGATGACTTGCAGCAGGACGGACAGGGAAACGATATAAGGAAAGAAGGATGCTGCTGCTACCTTGAGCCCAAGCGGATAGACAAAGCCGTCCGGGCCCGCGGCCGCTTTGGTAATGATAGTCAGGTACGGGCCGATAAAGACGGTCAAAACCGTGGTGGGAAAGACGGAATTCGCCCAGTCGTACATGTACCAGGCGCGCTGCTCACAGCGGTGATCTGTAGCACTTTCCATTTTTATTCTGGGCTAACCGAAGTAGCCATTTTAAGCGGGGCTTATTGTTGCGCATGAACAGATTGTCCGCCACAAAATTATGTCTGTGACCATGAAAACCACGCTGCAGGTCCCTCGCATCAGCCAAGGGCATAACCGTCCATTGCGTTGCGTTGGTGGATGCGGCTGGATAAGAAGGTTTACACATACACATAAGTGGTGGTAATTTTATCCGCCATGGACTATCCCGAAACCTGGCGGAAGGCGGAAACAGTCTTTAAGAAACATGGGGGCATGCTGCGGACTTCCCGCGCTATTGCCCTTGGAGTGCATCCCCGAATTCTTTATGGCCTTCGGGATTCCGGACGGCTGCAACAGGTAAGCCGAGGGCTGTATCGACTTGCCGATTTGCCAGAGCTTGGTAACCCTGACTTGGCTGCCGTGGCAGCGCGTATCCCACAAGGGGTGATCTGTCTCATCACCGCTCTGGCATTTCACGGGATCACTACGCAGATACCGCATCAAGTAGACGTGGCGGTGCCACGTGGCACCAAGCAGCCACGCCTTCAGTTCCCGCCGATCCGTATATTTCGCTTCTCGGCGCCGATGCAAAGGATAGGAGTCGAGAAGCACCGCGTGGACAACATCGAGGTACGCGTCTACAGCGCGGCCAAGACGGTTGCGGATTGCTTTCGTTTCCGTAACCGCATCGGCATTGACGTAGCCGTCGAGGCGCTCCGGCTCTTCCATAAGCGCAAGAAGGCGCCCATGCGCGAGCTGCTTGAATACGCACGCTTGTGCCGGGTTGAACGCGTCATGATGCCGTATCTTGAGGCGCTCCAGTGACTCGCCGGATGCTGGTTAATGTCGCGCAGTCTGTGCACCAGCGGTTGCTTACTCGTGCGCAGAAGGAGGGAAGGTCGTTTAACGAACTGCTACAGCACTACGCGATCGAGCGGTTTCTGTACCGGCTCGGCCAGTCCAAGCATGCAGAGAAGTTACTGCTCAAGGGCGCGCTGCTGTTGCGTGTGTGGCAAATACCCATGGCTCGGCCGACTATGGACATTGACGTGCTCGGTCGTACTGCTGGAACATCGGAGGCATTCGTCACCATTCTCCGGGAGTGCATGACGATCGAGGTCGAGGACGATGGTATGCAGTACGACACGAAAAGCATCGCGACGGAGGCCATAACGCTTGATGCCGACTATCAGGGTTGGCGTATCCGATTCAAAGCGTTGCTCGGTAATGCGCGCGTGACGATGCAGGTGGATGTCGGCATCGGCGATGTTGTGTACCCTGCGCCAATCTGGATTGATTACCCGGTACTTCTTAATCAGCCGGCGCCGCACCTACTGGCTTACACGCCGGAGAACGCGATTGCGGAGAAGTACCAGGCTATGGTGGAGCTGGATAAGGCCAACAGCCGCATGAAAGATTTCCACGACATCTGGGCGCTTGCGCGCAATCTGGAATTTGACGGTGAGAGGCTCAGCGGGGCGATACGGAAAACCTTCGAGCGGCGCAAGACAAAGCTGCCCGAATCTGTACCCACGGCCTTTACGTCGGAGTTCTATGAGGACAAAGCGAAACGGACTCAGTGGCAGGCGTTTTTGAACAAGGGGCTCGCAACCAAAGAGGCCCTGTCGCTCGCCGACGTGACCGAGGTGTTGCACGGTTTCCTGGTACCGCCCACCGAGGCCCTGATCTCAGGAAAAGTATTCAAGATGTACTGGCCGCTTGGCGGTCCGTGGAAACTCGTAATGATTGGATAGATATTTTCCATGTCAGGAATCGTTTTTCCGATGCTGGTCGTCGGCGCCTTTTTGATCGTGTTTTCATGGCGCCGGTTGTTGCGTGCCTGCGAGGCCGCCAACGGCGCGGATTGGGGCAGTCCCTGGCTCAATCGTCTCGACGGGCTTAACCGGATTCTTTGCCGCCGCTTCCACCGTCTGCGACACGATCCGTTAAAACTGCCGGCACGCGGCGGGGCGTTGGTGGCGAGCAACCATATTTCCGGGCTCGACCCGCTGCTGCTCATCGCCGCCAGTTCACGCCCGCTGCGCTTTCTGATTGCGCGTGAACAATATGACCGCTGGTGGTTGCGCTGGCTGTTTCGTGCCGTCGGTTGCATCCCGGTGGAGCGTACGCGTGATCCGCGTGCTGCCCTGTATGAGGCACGACGCGCGCTCGAAGCGGGCGAAGTGGTGGCCTTGTTCCCGCATGGGCGCATCCATCTCGATCACCACGACCCGACGCCATTGAAACGCGGGATTGCGGTGCTTGCCCAGATGACGGGTGTGCCGGTATTCCCGGCGCGCGTGGAAGGCGTGCGCGGACAGGGACTCACATTGGTGGCCGCCTTTATTCCCGGCCATGCCAGGGTGCGATGCTTTGCCCCCTTGCATTGCGACGGACATTCGGTCGAGACCTGCCTGGAAGAACTTTGGGATATCCTGGCGGCGCCGGCCCACCGCGAAAGGCATGCCAACCCGCATCGGCGCGATAAGGCCGGTTAGCAAGGCCGTGCGTGGAGATGCCAAAATTCCCCTTGAAAACAGGCCGGTACTCCCCAATTAAATAGCCAACACGAACTTTCCAGAAAGAAGGCGGTATCCCATGCGCATGGACAAACTGACCACCAAATTCCAGACGGCCCTGGCCGAAGCCCAGAGCCTGGCTGTTGGGCGCGATCATCAATTCATCGAGCCGGTACATCTGATGACCGCGCTGCTCGACCAGGAAGGCGGTACCACCCGCCACCTGCTCGCCAAGTCTGACATCAACATCGATGCCCTGCGCGCCAAACTCTCGCAAACGCTTGACCGCCTGCCGACTGTCGAAGGGGCCGGCGGTGAAGTGCATATCTCCAACGACCTCGGCAAGCTGCTCAACCTCACGGACAAATTCGCGCAGCAGCGCGGCGATCAATATATTTCCAGCGAGCTATTTGTGCTCGCCGCCCTGGAAGACAAGGGCGAGCTCGGACGCCTGTTGAAAGGGATGGGCGTATCCAAAAATGGAATCGAGAAGGCGATCGAGACGATGCGCGGCGGACAGAAAGTACAGGACGCGAGCGCGGAGGAAAGCCGCCAGGCGCTAGAGAAGTACACCATCGATCTCACCGAGCGCGCGGAACAGGGCAAGCTCGACCCGGTGATCGGACGCGATGATGAAATCCGGCGTGTGGTGCAAATCCTGCAACGGCGCACCAAGAACAACCCGGTGCTGATCGGAGAACCCGGCGTGGGCAAAACGGCCATCGCCGAGGGCCTGGCCCTGCGCATCATCAACGGCGAGGTGCCGGAAGGAATGAAAGGTAAGCGCCTGCTGTCTCTGGACATGGGTTCGCTCATTGCCGGCGCCAAGTTTCGCGGTGAATTCGAAGAGCGCCTGAAAGCCGTGCTCAAGGATCTGTCCAAGCAGGAAGGGCGCATTATTCTGTTCATCGATGAACTGCATACCATGGTCGGCGCCGGCAAGGCCGAGGGTGCGATGGACGCGGGGAATATGCTCAAACCCGCGCTGGCGCGCGGCGACCTGCACTGCATCGGCGCCACCACCCTGGACGAGTACCGAAAATATATCGAAAAGGATGCGGCGCTCGAGCGCCGTTTCCAGAAGGTGCTGGTGGATGAGCCCACGGTCGAGGACACCATCGCCATTTTGCGTGGCCTGAAAGAAAAATACGAAGTGCATCACGGTGTCGACATCACCGACCCGGCGATCGTTGCCGCCGCGACGCTCTCGCATCGCTACATCACCGACCGGCAACTTCCGGACAAAGCGATTGATCTCGTGGATGAGGCGGCGTCGCGCATTCGCATGGAGATCGATTCGAAACCGGAGGTGATGGACAAACTTGATCGCCGGTTGATCCAGCTCAAGATGGAGCGCGAGGCGCTCAAGAAAGAAGCCGATGAAGCGTCAAAGAAACGGCTTACTATGCTGGAAGACGAGATTCAGAAACTGGAGCGCGAATACGCCGACTTGGAAGAAATCTGGAAGGCCGAGAAGGCCCAGGTGGCCGGCGCGGCACATATCAAGGAGGCGCTCGACCGCGCACGCCTTGAATTTGAAACCGCGCGTCGTGCCGGCGATCTGGCACGCATGTCCGAACTCCAATACGGACGCCTCCCTGAACTTGAAAAACAGCTCAGTGCGGCGCAAGCCGTCGAAGGCAAGGAGCATACGCTTCTGCGCAACGCCGTCACCGAAAACGAAGTGGCCGAGATCGTGTCCCACTGGACCGGCATACCGGTGTCAAAGATGATGGAGGGCGAGCGCGAAAAACTCCTGCACATGGAAGAAGCGCTGAATCGGCGTGTGGTCGGCCAGGAAGAGGCGATCCGCGTGGTTTCGAACGCCATCCGCCGCTCGCGCGCAGGTCTTTCCGATCCGCGCCGCCCCTATGGTTCGTTTCTGTTCCTCGGGCCCACGGGTGTGGGCAAGACGGAATTGACCAAGGCGCTGGCGACTTTTTTGTTCGACAGCGATGAAGCCATGGTGCGTATCGATATGTCCGAGTTCATGGAGAAGCATTCGGTCGCGCGCCTAATTGGCGCACCGCCAGGTTATGTCGGCTATGAAGAAGGCGGTTATCTCACCGAGTCCGTGCGGCGCAAACCCTATTCGGTCATTTTGCTGGATGAAGTCGAAAAGGCACATCCGGATGTGTTCAACGTACTGTTGCAGGTGCTGGACGATGGCCGACTTACCGACGGCCAGGGCCGTACGGTGGATTTCCGCAATACCGTTATTGTCATGACTTCGAACCTGGGCTCAACGACGATCCAGGAACTGGCCGGTGAGGAAAATTACGACAAGATGAAGTCGGCGGTGATGCATGTCGTCGGCCAGCACTTCCGTCCCGAATTCGTCAATCGTATCGACGATATCGTGGTGTTTCATCCGCTCGGACGCGAGCAGTTGCACCGTATCGCCGGGATTCAGGTACAGTACCTGCGCGAACGCCTGCAGACCCGCGAGATGGATCTCGACCTTACCTCGAAGGCGCTCGACAAGATCGCGGAGGCCGGGTTCGACCCCGTGTTCGGGGCACGGCCGCTCAAGCGCGCCATCCAGCAGCAGGTCGAGAACCCCCTGGCCCAGGAAATTCTGGCGGGCAAGTTCGGTCCCAGGGACATTATCGAGGTGGATTTGGCCGGGAGTGAACTCGTATTCTGGAAAAAGGTCATGGCGGAAAAGAAGGCGGGCGTGGCCTGATTTAACCGGGCGGCTGAACTTTTTCTCGTTTCTCCCGTCCATGTGAGATGTATAAAATACCCGCACGGGAGGATTTTCCTATGGCACACGACAGTCGTTCATTTAAGGTAGGTATCGTCGCTGGCGTATTTCTGGTCGTCGGCATCTTGGCAGGAATTATTTTCAGTTCACGTCTGGATTGGATGTCCAGTGCGGTAAGCGGGCCGACCGCCCCGGCTGCCGCTAATCCGGTGGTTACCGGTCCCACTCCGCCTAATTTTGTGTCGGTGGTTAAGGCGGTCATGCCGGCCGTGGTGAATGTTTCCACCACGCGCGTGGTGCGCCAGGGCAACGGTGCGGAGATCCCTTCGCAGCTCAGGGAAGACCCATTTTTTCGCCAGTTCTTCGGTGAAGAATTTTCCCACCGCTTCCAGGTTCCGCGTGAACGTCGCGAGGCCAGCCTTGGTTCCGGTGTGATTGTCGACTCCTCCGGCTACATCGTCACCAACAACCATGTCATCGCCAAGGCCGATGAGATCAAAGTCCTGCTGAACGACAAGCGTGAATTCATTGGCAAGGTGATCGGGACCGATCCCAAAACCGATGTCGCCGTGATCAAGATCGATGCCAAGAATTTGCCCACCATCCCCTGGGGCGACTCGGACAAACTCGACGTGGGCGAATATGTGCTCGCCATCGGTAATCCCTTCGGCCTGAATCAGACGGTCACGCAGGGCATCGTCAGCGCTGTCGGCCGTGCGAATGTCGGCATCGCCGACTACGAAGATTTCATTCAGACTGACGCCGCGATCAATCCGGGTAACTCCGGTGGTGCGCTCGTGAATGTGCGCGGTGAGCTCATAGGCATCAATACCGCCATTTTCTCACGCTCCGGCGGTTACATGGGTATCGGTTTTGCCGTCCCAAGCAACATGACGCGTGCCGTCATGGACAGTCTGATCAAGGGCGGCAAGGTCGTGCGCGGCTGGCTGGGTGTGTCGATTCAGGAAGTCACGCCGGAACTGGCTAAACAGTTTGGCATGAAAGAATCGAACGGCGCATTGGTGAGCGAGGTGGTCGCCGATAGTCCCGCCGCCGCTGCCGGTGTCCAGACGGGGGATATCATTACTGCCTTCAACGGCAAACAGGTAGACAATCCCAGTATCTTGCGGAATGTCGTGGCGCAGACGGCCATCGGCAAGACCGTGAAGGTGGAACTCCTGCGCGAGAAAAAGCCCGTGTCCGTCGATGTCAAAATCACCGAGCAGCCTAAGGATATCGCCCAGGCGGGAGAAGAGGACGAAGAGTCGGTGCAAGGCGATGGCAAGAATACCGCGTTCGCCGGTATCGAGGTGCATAATCTGACGCCGGACGTCGCGCGTCAGCTGGGCCTGCCCGGTGGCGCGAGCGGCGTCGTCATCTCCGGTGTGGCACCAGGCAGCGTCGCCGAGGAGGCAGGGCTGCAACCCGGCGACGTGATTCTGGAGATCAATCGCCACCCGGTGCACAACACGGCGGATTTCAAGCGCGCGAGCAGCAAACTAGCCAAGAAGGAGAATGCATTGTTGTTGATCAATCGCCAGGGCAGGAAGTTGTTCGTCGCCATTAAGTAGTCTTCGGCTAAACATGTCGCGGTGACTGACGGGGCAGATGGCCCCGTCAGTTTTTCAGGAGCCTTACGTCATGCGCCTCCCGTATACGCCGTTGCCGCTCCTGATTTTTATCCTTGCCTTGCTGTTTTTGTTGGCGATCGTCCAGGTCGGGGCGCTGACCATTGCGTTTGACAAGCTCGGTCTGACCGCCCCTTCCGCATTCCTGTTGTTATTTGCCTCGTTGTTTGGGAGCGCTATCAACCTGCCACTTTTTACGGTACGTGCCGAACAGCCGGTGACGGCACCACTCCCACCGTCACTGCGGCGTCTCCTGCGACATCAGGCCCGCGAGTTCAAAGGCAAGACGCTGGTGGCGGTGAATGTCGGAGGATGTCTGATTCCCGCCGCTTTTTCCATTTATTTGTTAGTCCGTCATTCCATACCGTGGGCTCAGGTACTGCTCGCTACCATGGCCATTGCCGTGCTGAGCCGTATGATCAGTCGTCCCATTCCCGGACTTGGGATCGGCATGCCGATATTTATTCCACCCGTGATGGCAGCGATGCTGGCGCTGTTGATTAACAGCGAGGAGAGTGCAGCACTGGCCTATATCTCGGGAACGCTGGGCGTTATTATTGGCGCCGACCTGCTGCGGCTCAACGACATCCGCAAGTTCGGTACGCCGTTTGCCGCCATCGGCGGCGCCGGAACGTTCGACGGAATTTTCATGACGGGTATCGTGGCGGTCCTGCTGGCGTAATCACTTTCTGTCCATTTGTCGGTCGATCTGTTCTGGTGGTCGATTTGTTCGTGCGTGACGGTTGTCTATCCCGTAGCCTTGTATTTATTAATCAATTCCGGAGGAAACCAATGTCATTCCGATTTCCCGCTGTGGTGGCTGGTCTGCTGATGGTCGTGGTACTGAGCGCATGCAGTGCAGTTCAGGTCGGCATGGATTTTGATTTAAACACCTTTGAATCGAGAGTCGAACGCGGCGTGACCACGCAAGCGCAGGTGCGTGGCTGGCTAGGCGCACCGGTGGGCACCGGTTTTACCGTTGACACGAGCGGTGAGCGTTATGAAGAGTGGACATACTATTACGGCGATGGTCACCTGCCCAATATGGCCGATGCGCGCCTGAAAGTTCTGCAAATCAAGTTTGACCGGCAGGGAATCATCCGTGGCTACAATTGGTCCGGCGCGGAAAAATAAATAATTTATGGTGTAAGCCGCGTACACCATTTCTCGATAGCCACCCTTACTTCCAGCGGTTTTTCGGTCAACGGCCAGTGATAGGCGTGGATGGTGACGATCTCGAGGTTCGCCAGCGCTGCCAGGGTTTTCCGTGCCGCCGCCGGGTCGGCGTAGGTCACGCCAGCGGATAACAGCACCAATACCGGCGCCTGTATTTGCGTGAGTGGTGGTAACGGCCGTATGACTTCCATAGTCTCTTGCAGGTAGTTCGCCACCGGAAAGAATTTGAGATCTTCCCACACGGAAGAATAACGCTTGATCATTTCCTCCTGTTTCCCGGCGTCCAGCAGTTTCTCCCGTGTTTCCTCGTCCAGTTTCCGCAGGTCGCGTTTGGGAATATGCCTACGGTGCAGGCCCAGTTTGCCGAGGAGCCGCAGAAAAAAGATGATAGTCCAGATCAATGGCTTCAGCCGGCTGGCGGTACGCATGTCGCCGTGCAGGGCCTCCGGGAAGATGGGGTCGATGAGTACCAGGCCGCGGGTGCGCCCGGGGTAACGTGCCGCAAACTGCATCGCCACCTGGGCGCCGAGGCTGTGCCCGATCAGCACCGCCTGCGCATAGCCCTCGGCATCGAGAATCCGCATCAGGTCCTGGCACCAGACCCCCATGCCGAGCGGGCCACGGGAGAGGGAATCGCCATGGCCGCGCATGTCGAGACGCAGAATGTCCCAGGAGTTTTTGAGTGTCGTGTATTCGACGAACTCCGACCAGCGCGTCAGGTTGCTCGCGACCCCGTGCAGCAGAATAATCAGTTTCTGTCTTGTCGTGTCCCCGCGGGTGAGGCGGTAGTGCAGTGCGGTTCCATTTTCCGTCTTCAGAGAGCGGCTGACTTCCATGATGAGTATGGTAGCATTCAGGCTACACGAATCCATTCCATTGTGCGGCGCATTCGGCCATGAACATTGTATTTCTTGATCGCGATACCTTTTCACCGAAGATTCGTTTCCCGGCCGAGCGGCTGGAGGGTTGCGGCTGGCGGGAGTATCCGGCGACTTCAGCCAAACAGATCGTGGACCGGATCCAGAATACAGAGATTGTTCTCACGAACAAGGTAAAACTCCCCGGCGAGATTTTGCGGAAAATGCCGCAGCTGAAGCTGATTGCCGCCACGGCCACTGGGGTGGACAACATAGATGTCGAATACGCCGGCAAGAACGGTATTGCGGTGTGCAACGTGCGCGGCTATGCGCAGAATAGCGTCGCCGAGCATGTATTCGCCATGCTGCTGACGCTGCGGCGCAATATCGTGTGGTACCGCAAGGCTGTGCGGCGCGGCGATTGGACACGTTCAGAGGTGTTCTGTCTGCAAAGCTACCCAATGGTCGATCTCGCGGGCAGTACGCTCGGCATCATCGGCGGCGGCACGCTCGGCAAGGCCGTGGCGCGGCTTGGCGGCGCGTTTAACATGCGCGTGCTGATGGCGGAGTACCGTGAGGCACCCGCGGTGCGCCCAGATCGCACGCCGTTTGATCGTGTCTTGCGTGAATCGGATGTTATCAGCTTGCATGTCCCGCTGACCGCGCAGACCCGTGGGGTCATCGGTGAACGCGAGCTGGCGCAAATGAAATCCACGGCCATCCTGATTAACACCGCCCGCGGCGGGTTGGTCGATGAACTGGCGCTGGTCGGTGCCCTGCGGGCGGGGCGTCTGGGTGGTGCCGCGTTCGACGTGCTGACGCAGGAGCCGCCGCCCGCGGATCATCCGCTGCTGGCCGCCGATATCCCCAACCTGTTGGTAACTCCCCATATCGCCTGGGCCAGCCTCCAGGCACAGCAGAAACTTGCCGACGAAGTCGTTACCAACATCGACGCATTCCTGCACGGCAAGTCACGCAATCGCGTGGTCTAGTAGAAGTGTCCCTGCCCATCGACGAAGTCCTGCCGGAATTGCGCACCGCCCTTGCGGCGCATCCCGCGGCGGTGTTGCAGGCGCCGCCGGGCGCGGGCAAGACCACCGGCGTGCCTCTGGCGCTACTCGATGAACCGTGGCTCGATGGCCGCACGATCCTCATGCTTGAACCGCGCCGGCTCGCCGCGCGTGCGGCGGCGGTGCGCATGTCTGCTTTGCTCGGCGAAAATCCCGGCGGGCGCGTGGGTTATCGTATCCGTTTCGAGTCCAAGGTCTCCGGAAAAACGCGCATCGAAGTATTGACGGAAGGCATCCTCACGCGGCGACTGCAATCCGACCCGGAGCTGAAGAATGTCGGCTTGGTGATTTTCGATGAATTTCATGAACGCCACCTGCACGCCGATCTCGCACTTGCGCTTTGTCTCGACAGCCAGCACGGCCTGCGTGAAGACCTCAAGCTGCTCGTGATGTCTGCCACGCTCGATGGTGGCGCTGTTTCGAAGTTGTTGAATGATGCACCGATTGTCACAAGCCGTGGACGAAGTTTCCCGGTGGATGTCCATTACCTCCCGCGCGACCCTGATGGCCCGTTGCCACAGACGGTATGCGATGCAGTATTGCGTGCATTGGAAGCGCATGAGGGGGATGTACTCGTTTTTCTCCCCGGCGCATGGGAGATTCGCCGCACCCAGGCGCTGTTAGAGATAAAACTTGGGTCGAGTGTGGATGTCTTGCCACTCTATGGCGATCTGCCGTGGGAGGCGCAGGATCGCGCGATCCAGCCTTCTACTGTGCGGCGCAAGATCGTGCTGGCGACTCCGATTGCCGAAACCAGCCTGACCATCGAAGGCGTGAGCGTCGTGGTTGATTCCGGTTACGCGCGCGTGCCGCAGTTCGATCCGAAATCGGGCCTTACCCGTTTGACCACCGTACGCATCTCGCGCGCCTCCAGTGAACAGCGCGCCGGCCGCGCCGGCCGGCTTACGCCGGGCGTATGTTACCGGCTCTGGGGTGAGAACACGCAGCGCGGACTCATTCCGCAGTCGATACCGGAAATGCGCGCGACCGATTTGGCGCCGCTCGCGTTGGAACTCGCGGCCTGGGGCGTGCGCGAGGCGCGTGCGCTTTCCTGGCTCGATCCACCGCCGGATGCCATGTTCAATCAGGCGCGTGCGCTTCTGGCCGAACTCGATGCGCTGGATGAATCCGGGCAGATTACCGAAGGGGGACGCGCCATGGTGCGCTTGCCGCTGCATCCGCGCCTGTCGCACATGCTGTATACCGCTGAAAAAATGGGACTGGGCGCGCTTGCCTGCGACATCGCCGCGTTGTTGTCGGAACGGGATATTCTCGCGGGCGAGTCGCGCCGCTCCGCCGATTTCACGCACCGGCTTGAAGCCTTGCAGGCCTTTCGTCAGCAGGGTCGGCAGGGCGCGCAGACACATCAGGCGGATGCCGCGGCCTGCACCAAAGTGAATCAGGCGGCACAGCAGTTTCTGCGGTTGCTGGCGTCGCCCACGCCGGCCAAGGCTGAAGACATCGAGCAGACAGGGCTGTTGCTGGCCTTGGCCTATCCGGACCGCGTTGCGCTTGCGCGCGCACCCGGCGATAACCGCTATCTGCTGGCCTCGGGGCGTGGCGCGAGGTTGCACGAGTCGGAGATGCGCCTGCGCCAACCGTGCATCGTGGCCGCCAGCGTGGAGGCGGGCGATGCACAGGGACGCACCACGGCCACCCTCGCTGGGAAGGCAAACACCGCACGCAGGATGCCGCGCGCGGCGGGAGAGAACGAAGGCCTGATTTATCTCGCCGCGCCGCTGGAGGTGGACACGCTGCGCCGCCACATGTCCGCGCATATCCAGAGCGGGGACGTGGTGCGCTGGGATGCGCAGCAGCAGGTGGTTGTGGCGCGGCACGAGGAACGATTTTTTACATTGGTGCTCGACAGCAGAGCTTCCACCACCGTCGATCCGGAAAAACTGCGGGACGCCATGCTCGAAGGCGTCCGCCGACTCGGCATCGATACCTTGCCGTGGACGAACGAGGCGCGCGCGTGGCAGGCGCGTGTGCTGTCGCTGCGCCACTGGCTGCCCGATGAGAATTGGCCGGATGTGTCGGATGCGGCATTGCTAGAGACGCTGGCAGACTGGCTCGGCCCTTACCTTGACGGCATCACGCGGCGTGAGCATCTCGCGCGCCTTGATCTGTTCGCGGCACTGCAAGCCCATCTCGACTGGGAGCAGGGACGGCGCCTGGACGAAGGAGCGCCGACACACGTCACGGTGCCGAGCGGTTCGCACCTGCGACTGGAATATCACCCCGGCGAATCGCCGGTGCTCGCGGTGAAATTGCAGGAGATGTTCGGTCTTGCCGATTCGCCGCGCGTGGCGTGGGGAAAAGTGCCAGTCACGTTGCATCTGCTGTCGCCGGGGAAGCGGCCGATTCAGGTCACGCAGGATCTACGCGGTTTCTGGGAGCGTACCTACGCCGAGGTCAAAAAGGAATTGAAAGGCCGCTACCCCAAACATCCGTGGCCGGATGATCCATGGAACGCCACCCCGACTGCGCGCGCCACGCGCCGACGCAAATGACCAAGCCCGTAGCGAAACGCACACTGCTTTCCATCATGGAGCTTGGCGGCTATCCCAATTTTACGCCGGTGTACGAGCGCGCAGGTTACCGCGTGGAAACGGCATCCTCGGTGCGCAAGGCGATGGCGCTGCTTAAAAAGATTCAGCCGGAGGTTGTCGTCGCCGAGTTTAATTTCCAGTCCGATTTTCGTGACCGCACCAGCAGCCTGGAGTCGTTATTGGCCGTAGTGCAACGCATGCCGGACGCCAAGGTCATCGTGTTCTACGAACAGGAACACGCACATCAGCTGGCGAAACTTCAAGCTCACTTTTCCTTCTACGAAACACTGGCTTATCCGATCGACCACCAGAAACTGGAAGAAAGCCTGCGGCGCATTACCGCTGGCTGATCACGGCCTGTTCAGCAATAGTCGCGTTAATCATATGGGATTCCGCTGTGGCTTTTACAGCGTGGACACGCTTTGCTAGCATGGATTCGTCCCACCAAGCTGTTCCGTGCACTTCAAGAATTCCGCTTGCTAGATTCTTGCAAGTGAAAGCCCAAGGATTTCCCGATCACTCGGGGAATCCTATTCAAGGAGGAAGTCACATGACCATTCAGGTTTCATATAATACTCAGGTTTCATCTAATACGGAGAATTACCGCCAGGCCATGGGCCAGTTGCTCGTGCTCTACACCCAGGTGGATCGTCTGATCATGGAAGTCTGTGCGCAGCGTCTGGCGGAAGCGCCGGACGAGGAGGCGGAACTGTCGCTTGCTAAGCAGGTGGGCGATGAGAGCCGGCACGTCGCCATTCAGCGGCAGTGGATGCGGCAGTTCGGTACCGACCCGACACCGGTCATCACACCCGAGCAGGAGCAGATGATCCGCGAACATTTTCAGGCATTGCCGTGGATCGACTTTCTGGCCGACCTTTATATATGTGTCGAAGCGCTTGGCGGTGAGGCCGTGGAACAGGTGGTGCCGCTGGCCGATCCCGGCACGCGTGAATCGTTGCGGATTCCGCTGACCGATGAACTGGATCACATTGCATTTGGTGTCACACGGCTGAAACAGGAGTTGGCCCGGCTCTCAATGGACGAGCGCGAAACATTTATGCAGCAACTGCCCATGCGCATAGACGCACTGGCGGATGCATTCCACGACTTCGGTTTTCCCGTGCGCCAGATGTTTGAAGCCGTCGGCGCCGACTATGGAAAACTTTGCGCAACGCTGGACCGGCGGCGGGCCGAACTGTTTGGGGAGCTCGCGGCGCAGGCGGCCTGAAGTTTTTTGTCGGGCGGGTTAGCAGCGATATTCAGCGCGTAACCCGCAGAAACCGGGCATTCTCAGTCGCCAATAGCTATTTGCGCTGCCTTACGAAACTCATCGAACGGTACGGCGCCGACGATGGTCCGCTCGCCGAATAAATAAGTCGGTGTGGCGTGGATGCTGGCTTGGTGCGCGGCCGTCGTATTCTGCTGCAATCGTTGGTTCAATGCCGGATCGTTCCACGCCGACTGGATCAGATCGTCCGGCAGGCCACATTCGAGGGCGAGCACGGCCAGCACCTGTTCATCGCCGATATTTTTTCCTGCGCTGAAGAAGGCGTGAAATAACCGTTCGTGCAGCGCGTAGAAAATTTTACGCCCCGCCTGTTTAGCCGCTTCTGAGAGCAGCAGCGCCTTGTGTGAATTGGTGGTGAAGTCGTGTGCGCCTAGTTCGATATTTTCCTCTTCGGCGAGTTTGCGCAGCGCCGCCATCATCTGTGCCCATTGTTCCGGCGGGTAGCCGAGTTGGGCGATAGGCATGCCTTCCGCTGGGGTCTCCGGGTGAATCTCCAGCCCACACCAGTTTACCTTGAGGTCGTAGTCGTCATTCAGTCGCAGCAGCCGCCGGCTGCCGATGTAGCAGAACGGGCAGATGTAATCGGAGAAAACGGTGACCTTGAGTTCTGGTTTGGCCATGTTCCATGGGTCCTTAGATGCGCAGTATCACAGTTGAGTTCTTCGCTTGCGTGGTCATGTTCCCTGCCGCCCGGCGTTGTGGCAGGCTCTAACGGTACATGGCCAAAAGACCAAAGAGAAGGGCGTCGCGCATCGAGCCGCGCCGCCCGGCAAAGGCGGAGCTGCTTGCCGCGCGCAACAAGACCGTCCCCGACGTCATCGCCCTGCGTTTGAAGGTGTTGTTCGTCGGCATCAACCCGGGCCTTTACTCGGGTGCGGTGCGTCACCACTTCGCCCGTCCTGGCAATCGCTTCTGGCCGGCGCTGCACCAGTCCGGCTTCACGTCGCGCTTGCTGTCGCCATACGAGGAACGCGAACTTCTGAAATACGGCTGCGGCATCACCAATCTCGTGAACCGCGCCACAACCAATGCTGCGGAACTCACGGACAAGCAACTGCGCGCCGGCGCCCGGCGTTTGACGGCGAAGATCCATCGCTACCGCCCGCGCGTCGTCGCCGTACTTGGCATTGGCGCGTATCAGGCCGCTTTCGGCCGCACCCATGTTTGCATCGGCGAGCGGCCGGAGCAAATCGGCAACACTAATGTCTGGGTTCTGCCCAATCCGAGCGGCCTCAATGCCAACTACCAGCTCCCCGACCTCGCGCGACTATTCCGGAGGCTGTACAAGGCGGCTGGGAGGAGTAAAATTTAGGTATTTCGTCTGGTACGAGTAATCAAGAATCAGAACCATGAATCACGTTTGCATATCCCATCACGATGGTTCTGAACATATTGTGCGCGATCAGACTGTGCTGTCATGCGTGAAGTGGATGAATTAAATCGGCCGGATGAGTCCAACGATTTTTCGTGCGAAGGGTTATCGGTTCTTTTTTTCTCACGCGAGGAGCCGAGGATGCATGTGCACGTGGTATGCGCGGAGGGCGAGGCTAAATATTGGTTGGAACCTGACATCGAGTTGGCGAAGAGCTATCATTTATCTCGTGTACAGATGAAGGAAATTGAACAGCTAATTGAGGCACACCACGATGAGTTCAAGAGCGCTTGGAAAAAACACTTCGGCGGTTGAAGTTACGAACATTTCAAGCCACGGCATCTGGCTTCTGGCAGGCGAACGCGAGTTTTTCATGTCCTACGAGGATTTCCCCTGGTTTAAGGATGTCGTCATAGGAAAAGTTCTCAATGTGGAAGAGTCCACGCCGGGCCATTTCTATTGGCCTGACATCGATGTCGACCTCACGGCCGAGATCATAGAGCACCCGGAAAGGTTCCCTTTGAAAGCGCGGTAGGTTGGGGCCAGCCGTGTGAACTCCAACGTGCTGCTGCACGGGAGCCGTGGGGGTTCGCTTGCGCTCACCGCCAACCTACGAAAAGTATTTGTAAGGTGGGCATATCGCCCACCACAAGCAGCTTCGGTCGCCATACCCTGGTGGGCAGTACTTACCCTACGTCCTCTAACAATCCTCCGTGATAATCGCACCTGTTTAATGCACGGCTGTACGCTGCCGAAACCACTTGAATACCTCGAACCACAGAATGCTGAATACCCCCGCGGCCAGGCAGAATACCAGGTCGGAGACGTACAGCACGCCGAAGCGGAACAGTTCGCGGATCGCCGGCACATACAGCACGAATACCAGAACCAAGGCCGCGCTGCCCGTGACCCACCAGAGCGCCGGGTTGGGCAGGCGCAGGGTGGCAAAGAGGCTGCGTGTCCACGAGCGGTTGGTGAAAACAAGCGCGAGGTTGGCGGCGACAAGCGTGGTGAAGGTGAGTGCGCGCGCCTCGTTTTCATCGAGGCCGCGATAGAACGCCAGGCCGAATACCGCCAGCGCGACGAGCAGCACGCCCGCGCCCTGTAACAGGCTCAAGGCGAGCAGGTGGCGGGCAAAAAGTGGCGCGCCAGGTGGTCGTGGGGGCTCGTGCATGACGTCGGCCTCCTCGCATTCAGCTTCGAACACAATCGAGCAGGTGGGGTTGATGATGAGTTCGAGGAAGACGATATGCGCCGGGGTCAGGATCAAGGGCCAGCCGGCAAGCACCGGCAGCAGCGACAGCCCTACAATTGGCACGTGCACGGCAAGCGTATAGGCCATCGCCTTGCGCAGATTCGAGGCCATGCGCCGCCCGAGTCGCACGGCGGCAACGATGGAAGAAAAGTCATCGTCGAGCAGCACGAGGTCCGCCGCCTCGCGCGCCACGTCGGTGCCGCGTGCGCCCATGGCGATACCGATGTGTGCGGACTTGAGGGCCGGGGCATCGTTGACGCCATCGCCGGTCATGGCGACGATTTCGCCATCGTCCTTCAGCGCTTCGACGATGCGCAGTTTCTGTTCGGGTACCACACGCGCGAAGATGTTCACCGACCGGATGCGTTGGCGCAGTTCCGCATCACTCAGGTGCCCAAGTTCCGTCCCGGTGATGATCTCGTTGCGTGGCGTCAGGCCGATCTGGCCCGCGATATGCTGAGCTGTTCCTGGATAATCGCCGGTGATCATGACCACGCGTATGCCCGCGGTATAGCAGGCGGCCAGGGCACCAGGCACGGTGGGACGAATCGGGTCGGTCAGGCCCACGAGCCCGAGAAACTGGAAATCGAAATCATGCTGTTTCCCCGGCAGCGGGTCTTCGCGGAACATCGCTTTGGCCACTCCCAGCACGCGCAATCCACGGTCGGCCAGGGCACTGATGGATTCGCGCAGTCCACGCCACTGCGTCTCGCTCAGGTGGCACAGGTCGGCGATCGCTTCCGGCGCGCCCTTGGCGGCGATGACGTAATGCGCGCGATCCGGCCCGCGCCACACATGCGACAGGGCGAGGAGTTCGGGAGAGAGCGGGTATTCGTGCACCAGCGTCCAGTGCGCGTGCAGGTGTTCGGTCTGGGCGAGGGTGGTCTGGCCCAATGCACGCAAGGCCTTTTCCATCGGATCGAATGGGTCGCGCTGACTCGCGAGAATGGCGAACTCGACGACCTCATGGAAATTCTCCGGAAGTGTATCGCCGGTAACGGACACATCCAGATACTCGCCGTTGGCAAAGAGTCGGCTTACGGACATGCGGTTCTGGGTCAGCGTGCCGGTCTTGTCCACGCACAGTACAGTAGCGGTGCCAAGCGCCTCCACCACCGGCATGTGCCGGGTCAGCACCTGAACCTTCGCGATGCGCCATGCACCGAGGGCAAGGAACACGGTGAGGATCACGACAAACTCTTCCGGCAGGATCGACATGGCCAGCGTGAGTCCGGCGAGCAGGCCGTTCAGCCAATCCCCGCGCAGGGCGCCGTACGCAATCGCGACAACAAGGCTAAGCGCCACACCGATGGCGGCGAAGAGCCGCACCATGTGCCGCGTCTCGCGCTGCAAGGGTGTCGGTTCTGCCTCTACCGTTTGCAGCGTTTTGCCGATGCGCCCGATTGTGGTGATGACGCCGGTCGCCTCGACGACAGCCACGCCCTTGCCTTTCACGACCAGGGTGCTCGCGTACACAAATGGCAGGTCATCGCCGCCCGGCGGGACATCCCTGTGCCTGGCGGCTCCGGTATCGTCGCTGGTGCGTTTGCGTACCGGTACCGATTCGCCAGTGAGCAGCGATTCATCGGCCGAGAGGCTGCTGCACCACAGCAGCCGTGCATCCGCCGGCACACGGTCGCCTTCGTTGAGCACGAGCACATCGCCACGCACGACTTCACGGCCGGGAATGCGCAACTCATTGCCGTCGCGGATTACGAGCGCGCGCGGGCTGGATAAGTCGCGCAGCGCTTCGAGCACGCGCTCGGTTTTGCGTTCCTGATACAACGTGATGCCCATGACGATAAATACGAAGAACAGCAGCAGCAATGCCTCACGCACATCGCCGAGCAGAAGATAGAGGCCGCCGCTGCCGAGCAACAGCAGGAACATGGGTTCGCGCAGGACACCTAGGGCAATTGCAAGCATGCTGCGCGGTTTGCTCGTGGGCAGTTCGTTGTAGCCGTCCTGCTGGAGCCGCAGGGCGGCTTCCGCGTGGGTGAGGCCCGTCAGTTTGGCGATGTCGGATTCGTCGAGCACGTTATCTTGCCGGTTCTTCCTCGTTGAGAGCACCTGAGCCGCTCGTCGTGAATTATGGAGTATTCATCGCAGACTGCTGGAATTTTATAGCGCTTTTTGGTAAATAGCGCTCGGGTTTCATATATTGATCATTTCACAAGGAGTTTCAAGCAATGTCTGCAACTGGAAGTTCGACGTCACCGCTCGTCAAGATCGCGGCCGTGGCCATCATTATTTCCGCCGTGGTTGGGGTCGGGGCCATGACCGGGATGATCCCGAGCGCTCATTCATCAAAGGATACCGCCAAGCCCTGTACGGATTGCGGCGTGATCGACTCGGTCAAGGTCGTGGAAGTAAAGGGTGAGGGTACGGGTGCGGGCGCCATCATCGGCGGCATCGCCGGCGCGGCCGTGGGCACCCAGATCGGCAACGGTGACGGCAGAAGACTGGCCACCATCGCCGGCGCGGCCGGCGGGGCGATTGCCGGAAATGAGATAGAAAAAAACTCGAAGAAATCCGCGCATTACAAGATTATTGTGCGCATGAATAACGGTGGTATCCGAACCCTTACCCAGCAGAGCGATCCCGGCTTCCGGCCCGGTGATAGCGTGCGGGTGGTTAACGGTGATCTGGTAAGAGGGTAATAGCCGTCGGCAGGAGCGCGGGAGAAGGTGGCCCTGCTTCGCTCACGCTCCTGTTTTTATTCTGGTTCGTAGCCGAGGTTTGGCGACAGCCAGCGCTCCATTGTCGCCATATCCATTTTTTTCCGGCGCGCGTAATCTTCCAGCTGATCTTTGCCGAGGCTGCCCACGGCGAAGTATTGCGAGTCGGGATGTGAAAAATAAAATCCGCTCACGGCCGAGGCTGGCCACATGGCAAAGCTCTCCGTGAGCGTGATGCCGGAGTTCTTCGTGGCCTCGATCATCTTGAAAAGCAGTTCCTTCTCCGTGTGGTCCGGGCAGGCAGGGTAGCCGGGCGCGGGGCGGATGCCCTTGTACTCCTCGTGGATGAGCGCGTCATTGTTCAGTTTTTCGTCCGTCGCATAGCCCCAGAGTTCGCGGCGCACACGGGCATGCAGACATTCGGCAAAGGCCTCCGCCAGCCGGTCAGCCAGCGCCTTGACCATGATCGAGTTGTAATCGTCGTGCGCTTTTTCATACTGTTTCGCAACTTCATCGGTACCGTGAATGCCGACGGCAAACGCACCGATATGATCGGCAAGACCGGTGGCTTTCGGCGCCACAAAATCGGCCAGCGCGCGGTTCGGTCGGCCCGGCGGTTTTTCATCCTGCTGCCGCAGGGTGTGCAGGGTGATCAAGACCTGTGCGCGCGACGCATCAGTAAATACCTCGATATCGTCATCGTTGCTGCTGTTGGCCGCAAACAGGCCGATGACGCCGCGTGCCTTAAGCCGTTTTTCCTGAATGAGGCGTTTGAGCAGCGCCTGCGCGTCGTTGAAGAGTTTTGTCGCCTCCGGGCCCACGTGCGCATCCTGGAGGATCGCCGGGTAGCGCCCTTTGAGTTCCCAGGTGGTGAAGAACGGTGTCCAGTCGATGTAACGCACTAGTTCATCGAGCGGGTAGTCGTCAAATACGGTGATGCCCGGCTTGTGGGGCGCGGCTGGCGTGTAATGCGGCCAGTCGATCCTGATTTTGTTCGCGCGGGCATCCGTGAGCGTAAGCATGCGCACGTTGGATTTCTTGCCAGCGTGGCGTGTGCGCACCTCGTCGTATTCGGCCTTGATCTTCGCGAGGTAATCGGCCCGCAGATCGGTGGAGAGTAGGTTTGAGGCGACACCGACCCCGCGCGAGGCGTCCTTCACCCAAATCACGGGGTGCGCGTAATTCGGCGCAATCTTGACCGCGGTATGCACGCGCGAGGTGGTGGCGCCGCCGATGAGCAGGGGAATGGTAAAGCCTTCGCGCTGCATTTCCTTGGCGACATGCGCCATCTCATCGAGCGAGGGCGTGATGAGGCCGGACAGGCCGATGATGTCGACCTTGTGTTGCCTTGCCGCTTCGAGAATCTTCGTGGCCGGCACCATGACCCCGAGGTCGATGACCTCGTAGTTGTTGCAGGCGAGCACCACACCGACGATGTTCTTGCCGATGTCGTGCACGTCGCCCTTGACGGTGGCCATGAGTATCTTGCCCTTGGCCTTGGCGTCGGTGGATTTCTCGGCCTCGATATAAGGAATGAGGAGCGCCACGGCCTTTTTCATGACGCGTGCGCTTTTCACCACCTGCGGCAGGAACATCTTGCCGGCGCCGAAGAGATCGCCGACCACGTTCATGCCGTCCATGAGCGGGCCTTCGATGACGTGAATCGGGCGGGGAAACTGTTGGCGCGCCTCTTCGGTATCCCGTTCGATGAACTCATCGATGCCGTGTACGAGTGCGTGCGTGATGCGTTCGGTGACGGGTTTCTCGCGCCAGGTGAGGTCCGGGCCCTTTGCCTGTTCGCCCTTGCCGGCGTATTTCGGGGCAATCTCAATCAGCCGTTCGGCGGCGTCGGGGCGGCGGTTCAGCACCACGTCTTCCACGCGCTCGCGCAGTTCGGCCGGGATATCTTCGTAGACGGCCAGGGCACCGGCGTTGACGATACCCATATCCATGCCGGCCTGGATGGCGTGATACAGGAACACCGAGTGAATCGCCTCGCGCACCGGGTTGTTGCCGCGGAACGAGAATGACACGTTCGATACGCCGCCGGAAATCAACGCATGCGGCAGCTCGCGCTTGATAGTGCGCGTGGCCTCGATGAAATCCACTGCGTAGTTGTTGTGTTCCTCGATGCCGGTGGCGATCGCGAAAATGTTCGGGTCGAAGATGATGTCCTGCGGCGGAATGCCGACGTGCCCGGTAAGGATCCGATAGGTGCGGGTACAGATTTCAATTTTGCGCGCGAGCGTGTCGGCCTGGCCTTTTTCGTCGAAGGCCATGACCACGACGGCCGCGCCATAGCGCCGGCAGGCGCGCGCCTGCTCGATGAATTTTGCCTCGCCTTCCTTGAGCGAGATCGAGTTCACCACCGGCTTGCCCTGCATGCGTTTCAGGCCGGCCTCGATCACGTTCCATTTGGATGAGTCAATCATCACCGGCACGCGTGAAATGGCCGGCTCCGAGGCGATCAGGTTGAGGAACAGGCCCATGGCGGCCTCGCCGTCGAGCATGGCCTCGTCCATGTTGATATCGATGATCTGCGCACCGTTTTCGACCTGCTGGCGTGCGACATCGAGCGCCTTGTCGTATTCGTTGTTGAGGATGAGCTTCTTGAACACTGCCGAACCGGTGACGTTGGTACGTTCGCCGACGTTCACGAACATGGAGTTGTCGGTGATGTTGAGGGGTTCCAGGCCCGCGAGCCGGCAAGCCGGTTCGATTTTCGGCAGCGTGCGTGGCCGCACACCGGCCACGGCCTTGGCGATGGCGGCGATGTGCGGCGGCGTGGTGCCGCAGCAGCCGCCGACGATGTTGAGAAAGCTCGACTCCGCCCACTCGCGAATATGCTGGGCCATGAATTCGGGTGATTCGTCGTAGCCGCCGAATTCGTTCGGCAGCCCCGCATTCGGATGGCTAGACACGTGTACGCTCGCGACGCGCGCCATCTCCTCGACATACTGGCGCAGTTGTGTGACACCGAGCGCGCAATTGAGGCCGATGCTGAGCGGGTTGGCGTGGGCCAGCGAGTTCCAGAAGGCCTCGCCGGTCTGGCCGGAGAGGGTGCGGCCGGAGGCGTCGGTGATGGTGCCCGAGATCATGATTGGCAGGCGCACGCCGTGTTTCTCGAAGTATTGATCAATCGCGAAAAGCGCGGCCTTGGCGTTGAGCGTGTCGAAGATGGTCTCGACCATGACGATGTCAGCGCCGCCATCGACCAGCCCGCGCAGCGAATCGGTGTAGGCCTCAACCAATTGGTCGAAGGTGACGTTGCGAAAACCCGGATTATTGACATCCGGTGAGATCGAGGCTGTGCGGTTGGTGGGGCCGATCACGCCGGCCACAAAGCGTGGACGCCCTGCCTCTTTACGCTCGTATTCATCGGCGACGGCGCGCGCGAGGCGCGCACTCTCGCGGTTCATCTCATACGCCAATTCTTCCATGTGGTAATCGGCGAGTGAGGTGGACTGTGAATTGAAGGTGTTGGTCTCAATGATGTCCGCGCCCGCGTCGAAATAGGCGGCATGGATGTCGCGGATGATCTTCGGCTGCGTCAGCGTCAGGAGATCGTTGTTGCCCTTGAGTTCATGCGCCCAACTGGCGAAGCGCTCGCCGCGATAGTCCTTTTCCTCGAGTTTGTAGCGCTGGATCATGGTGCCCATGGCGCCATCCAGGATCAGTATGCGTTCTTGGAGAAGCGTTTCGAGCCGAGCCAGGCGCGTGCGGCGTGCGCTGTCGGGGGCGGCATACTGGCGATCAGACATTAGGGCGACGAGTCATCTTGGGATAAATAAATGACGCCGAAGTGTACCGGAAAGCCGTTGAAACGCCTAAAAAAGCGACACCACTGCGGACAGGGGTGTCGGGAGGACGCTGAAACAAAATAGTTAAGATCAGGCCACTTTGGTTTCGATAGATTTCTCTTTTGACCGGCGTGCCGCCTTGGCCTCCTCGGGTGAGTAGGCGCTACCGGACCAGAGCATCGAGTAGGCGATTTCCTCATTGCCGTTCTCGCACAGTTCCAGAACCTTTTTAAAGAGCGGCTGGAATGTGTCGCTGCGGTGCGATTGCTCATGCTCCTCGAAGGAACGCCAGAATGTGACGATCAGCGCCTCCTTGTTCTTGAGCGGGCTTGCGACTGCTTGACCGATGGTTGATCCTTCATTGGAGATGGCGCCGCTGTTCAGGGCCACGAAGCCGCCGATGAAACCGGTGTCGGAGTGGTAGGTCTTGACGTTCTCGCACAAAAAGGCGATCCGTTCCTGCAGATCATCCACGGTGTAGCCGGGCTTGAGTAAAACCCGGTTGATGGTCACTATCCCACCCATCGGAAAACCACTAATAAGTTCAGCCATTGATGCAACCTCCGGATATTCGTATTTGGCCCTCACCTTGTTCCTGGGGCGGACCAACATTGCTGAAAATAAAAACTGCCGGTACTGGCTTTACCCTGTGAATACCTAACTATATTAGTCAACTAATTGGGGGCAAAGTTCAGGGACTCAAGAGAAGCAAGATGTACACCAGAAATATGGGGTATTTTGTGTGGGTAAGGCGCTTGATTGAATGCAACGGCGCTGGGCCGGACAGTCCCGACTGGGTTTATTCCGCAGATCTTGAGGTCAGGCCGAGCTGCAGAATCCGCTGTATAAAGTCCTCGTAGCTCAACCCGGATTTGATGGCCGAGAGGGTGCAATCCTCGTCCCGGGCGATGCCGGGATTGGGGTTGGCCTCGAGGACATATATCTTGTTTTCGCTCGTTAGGCGCAGGTCTATGCGTCCGTAGCCGTTCATGTCCAGCAGGTGATAGACCCGCTTGCAGAAATGGCCGATGCGATCGGCCATGCCATTGGGGAGGTTGCGCGCAAACTGGTATTCGATCTTCCAGCGTTCACGATACTTTTCATCCCATTTGACCTTATACGTGGCCATGCGCGGCAGGCCGGGTTCGGTGCTGTCAAAAACCAGTTCGCGGATGGGCAGCACTTCCAGTTTTGTGTTTCCAAGCAACGTAACGTACAACTCGCGGCCATCGATATATTGTTCGGCGATGGCATCGCCATGGAGTTTCTCGTGGATGAGCGTGACGCGCTCGCGCAACTGCTGTTCATTCTCCACGTAGGAGGCCTGGGCAATGCCAACGGAACCTTCCTCCATCAGAGATTTGACGATCACCGGATAGGCGAGACGGCGTTGCAGGTGGCTAATTTTCCGACTGCGCGGGAAGACCATGAAGTGGGGAACGCTGACGCGGTGGTAGGAAAGGATTTTCTTGGACAGGGCCTTGTCGCGCGCCAGCAGCAGGCCGCGCGGGTTGCAGCCGGTGTAGGGCAGGCGCATCATCTCGAAGAAACTGACAACGTAATAATCGAAGGCGCTGTTGCCGGCGAAATCCTCCAGCAGGTTGAACGCAATGTGCGGTTGCCATTCCTCGATGGTTTTGCGGACCGCTCCCATGTCGTCGTAGATGCCGACCACCTGAACTTCGTGGCCGAGATTCAGCAGCGCGGTCTTGACGTCGTACTCGGTGCGGAATTTCTCCATCCGCGGGTCGTTTTTGTCGCTCAGATCATCCGGCGGCACCAGCGTATAGTGCACCACCATCATGACGCGCAACTTTTTCATATGGCGAGACGCGATGTCCCGCTGCGCAGCGAACCCATGTAGAGCATGACCAGCGAGGCGATGAGCGCGGTTTTTGTTTCTTCTTGATCGCTCGAGGTGTGGAGGTTCATCTCCTCACAGCGCTTGATCATGTCCTCGATCGTCAGGTTGATGCGGTAACGGGACTCCGAGGTCCAGCGCGCGACGTTGGCGATGGCTTCGCGGCGCAGGCGGCGGATGAAATGCGAGGCGCGCTCGTTCTTGCGGCTGCTCGTGGAAGGAAAAATGCGCAGCAGCTGTTGTTCGTGAAAGCGTGGCAGCTCCTGTTGCAGGCGCGTCTGCTTCTCCGCAAAATATTCGCGCAGCGTGATGCGCAGGGTGGTGACGGAGTCAATCTGTTTCTTGCTACGCACGGGTGGCGTGTGGCCGATGATCTCGTGCATCAGCGTATCGACGTAATTGAGTTTTTTGATGGCCGGCCAGTCGCGGTATTTTTCACGCCAGCGCGAGCCCGGGTCGAGCCAGACGGCAAAGGTTTCCGCCCAGTCTTCGGCCGGATGGCTTTGCGCATACCAGTTGTCGAGATGCAGTACGTAATTGCGGCTGTAGGGACGCGGCAGGTAACTTTCTGGGTAGGCCTTGCTCGCGCGTCCGAAGCGCCGGCGCCAGGTTTGTTTGAGGTGCAGGCGATAGGCGTTGGCCAGCGCGTGCGCGGTTTCGTGGCGCATGAGTTTCATGCGTGCGTCTTCGGTATTACCATCCACTTCCAGCATGTGCGACTTTTCAAGGCGCATCAGGCGCGGGTGGGCCAGGTAGAAGGGTACGGCGAATCCGGGAACGCCGTCGGGGCAGAACCAACAATCCGACAGCCAGCAATGCGGGCTGAACGCGAAGCCGCGCTGTTCCAGTTCACGGTAGAGAAGATTGAGTTCTTTTTCGAACTTGCTCCCGGCGAGCGTGAGCCCGAGGTCGCATAGCCGTGTATCCAGCAGCCGGTCGTCCGACCAGCGCGACCACAGATAACCGCGGCGACGGGTGGATGTCTTTTTGCGGGGCCGACGACGCTTGGTGCGGGGGGAGGAAATGGCCGTCTCCTTGTTTTTGGTTATCAATATACAGATGTTACACGATACCCGGCTTTTTCAAGCAGGTTCAATAGCCCCTGTGGCCCCGGCAGATGCGCCGCGCCCACGGCGATGAAGGCGTTGCCCTCCTTGAGCCGGGGTGTCAGGCGTTCCAGCATGCGAACGTTCCGTTGGGCCAGAAGCCGGTCCATGAAGCGCTCGGATACCCCGTCCTGTTTCGGATTATGTTCCGCCGTGATCTCCATCAGGCCAGCGAGATCACGCTGGAGATAGGCCCGCGTCAGTTCCTCGAACTGGACCTCGAATTTATCCTGCGCCTCGAGGGTCTCCTTAAGAAGCGCTATCTGCTCCTCCATGGGTAGGTCGTCGAACACCGCAATCTGTTCCTTCACGCTTTCAAGACCATAAACCGGCTTGTCCTGGAGAGTCGCGCGCGTTTCCAGCATCAGGTCGAGGAACTGCCCGGTTTTCGGTTTGGGCATGGACAGGGACATGATGACCACCCAGGGTTTTTGTTTCTCGATACCCTCCACGGGCAAGCTGTGTTGGTTCATGGCCTGGATGGTTTGCGCGTACAGTTCTTTCCCGAGCACGCCCGCCAGCGTGCGTTCATCGCTGAAGAACATGGCCTCGGCCATTTCCAGGACGCTGGAGGAACTGTCGATCAATGCCTCCATGGTGAAGCTGTGGCTATTGTCGAAGGTAGTCGCAACCGTATCCGGCAACGCAGTTACGCGCGGATCATCGGAATGAATGGTGCCGAAAAGATAACTGGGCACGACGCCCGCCTTTTCTATTTTCCACAGTAGCCCCTTGGCATGGGCGAGTGTGGAACTATTTCTTGCACTGTGTGCAGCGGTTTGGGCGTGGCCGGTTGATGTCGGCGGCGGGGCAGCGGTGACGCCTGCCACGGCGGGTGTGAGCAGCAGTACGGCAACCAGCGCCAGCACAGACGCGAAGGCAGAGCATAGCGTCCTGCCGTGTCCCGCCACGGTGTTATCCTCCACGGCGGGGCGCCTGTGTCTGGTATTGGGGGTGGAGCGTGATTAACATGTATCAAAGGATAGATTAGGAATCGGTATGCGCTACTTTTCGTTGATTGCCCTGGCCGCGATCGTTGGATTGTCGATCGAGCGCGCCGCGGCGGAAGAGGCGCCGCTGTGGGAAGTCGGCGCGGGCTTCGCCGGGCTCAGCATCCCGGACTACCGTGGCTCGGATCAGCAGCGTGGCTATGTCCTGCCGTTGCCTTATATCCAGTATCGTGGGGATGTTTTCCGGATTGACCGTGAAGGGGCGCACGGCAATGTCTTCCGATCGGAACAGGTGAAACTCGACGTGAGTCTCAACGCCGGTCCTCCGGCGAAGAGCGGCAAGAATGGCGCCCGCACCGGCATGCCGGATATTGACCCTACCGTCGAGGCCGGCCCTTCACTCCAGATAGTTCTTGCCCGCAACGAGGCAGGTGATCGTGTGTGGTCATTGCAACTGCCGTGGCGCGCCGCCGCCGCGACGGATTTGTCGCATGTGCAGCGCATCGGCTGGGTATTTGCACCCAATCTGAATCTGGATGTACGTCATTTGGGAGGCGGGTGGGACATGAGCGTGGGACTGGGTCCGATGTATGCTTCCGAGGATTACCACGATTATTATTATGAAGTGCCACCGGCATTCGCCACGAATGCCCGACCTGCTTACGATGCCAAGGGTGGTTATAGCGGCAGCCGGTTGACGCTGACGGCGAGCCGCCGCTACAAGACATTCTGGGTCGGCGCATTTGCGCGTTATGATACGCTCTCCGGCGCCGTCTTCGCGGACAGCCCGTTGGTGAAAAGGCAGGAGTCTTTCATGGCGGGCGCGGGCATCGCCTGGATATTCGCCGAATCAAAAACCCAGGTTCGGGCGCCGTAAGGCGCCAGCGCAACCCGTTAAGCAGGGGAAGTTAACTTTTATGAAGGCACCCGAAACATTGGACGAGTATCTCGATCTGGTCGATCAGGCCATCTTCGAGATCGAGGATTTGCTGGCATGCGCCGCCGACGAAGGTGAGGACGACGGTCTGGAGCTGTCTGGGATGTTGGCAGTCTATGAGCAGATCGGAAAGGAACTGAAAACGCTGCACGCGCAGATTCTGAAAGACGGCCACATCGTTGGCAGCGCCACCGACCAGTCCTTCATGCCGCTGGTACGCAAATGGAAAGGGCGCATCCCGTTCCATCAATTGCTGACGGTATTGAACGATGCGCACAAAACCGGTTTTGGGACGTAAGACTGAATCGGTTCCTGTAGTTCCCCGAGCTTGATTTACATCGTTGCTAACGGACAAGGCTTATCGCGGGAGATGAGATGCCTATTGATAATCTGTTAAAACGAGATAGATGGTTTGCCCTGTCCGGTCTCGCGGGCGTGAGTCTGCTTTCGTGGTTTTATCTCACGCGGATGACGCAGGAAATGAGCGCAAGCGCCTCGACATGTCTGATGCCGATGTCCGCCTCCTGGACCGCCGGCGATTTTTTCACGACCTTTCTCATGTGGGCGATCATGATGGTTGCCATGATGATTCCTTCAGCCGCGCCCATGGTGTTGACATTCACTGCCGTTAACCGCAAGCGATCCACCATAGATACTGTCTTTGTGCCGACATGGATTTTCGTAACGGGCTATCTTCTCATCTGGACCGGATTTTCGCTGCTGGCAACCTTGCTGCAGTGGGGCCTGCATGCCGCGTCACTGCTCGCGCCCATGACATTGACTGTTGGTCCGCTGCTGGGTGGAGGTTTGCTGATGGCCGCGGGTATTTATCAGTGGACGCCGCTCAAGAAGAGCTGCCTCACTAAATGTGTTGCGCCGCTTAATTTTCTGTTGACAGAATGGCGAGAGGGTGCAAGCGGCGCCATGGTTATGGGAATCCGTCATGGAATGTTCTGTACGGGTTGTTGTGCGATGATCATGGTGCTGTTATTCGTCGCCGGGGTCATGAACCTACTTTGGGTGGCTGTTCTGGCGATGGTGGTGTTGATTGAAAAACTCGTTCCAGCCAATCGTTTTGCCAGCAGTGGGCTTGGTTTCTTGCTTGTTTCATCCGGGGTTGTATTATGGTGCGTGCATCTGTTCTCTGACTCACAATAAACCACGAATACTACGACAGGAGATGAGCCATGACATCCGGCATTACATGGAAGATGAAAGGGATGTACACCAAGAGTTGCAACTGCGCCTACGGGTGCCCGTGCGATTTCTGGGACCGGCCGTCGAAGGGATTCTGTACCGGCATGCTCGGCATGCACATACAGGAGGGCCATTTCGGCAAGACGCCGCTCAGCGGGCTGTCCTTCGCGGCGGTATATAATTTTCCCGGTGCACTGCACGAAGGCAACGGCAGTCTGCAACCCTACGTGGACGAGCGCGCCAACGCCGACCAACGCAACGCACTGCTTACCATCATGAGCGGCAAGGCCGGCAACCCGTGGTTCGAGGTGGTGTCTTCATTGCTCACGACAATCCATCCGCCGCTATTCGTGCCGATCCATTTTGCAATGGACATCAAGAAGCTCACGGCCAAGGTTCACATCCCCGGGCATCTCGAGACCGTCGTCGAACCCATCAAGAACATCGCCACGGGCGGCACGCACCGGATTCAGGTTGTCCTGCCCGAAGGCATGGAATACAAGATGGCGGAAACCGCGGCGGCGGTTGTAAACCGTGCGATGGGGAAGATTCCCTACGACTTCCCCAACGGGCACTCTTCGCTTGCGGAAGTGGAGCATACCCAGACGGGCATTGTCTGAGCTGAACGGATTCGTGGCTGTTGTTCCGGTGGGCGGTTTGCCGGTAACATGCCACCATGTCAGGCAATACCATCGGCAAGCTCTTTACCGTCACCACCGCGGGTGAATCCCACGGGGCGGCGTATATCGCCATCGTGGACGGTTGCCCCCCGGGGATGACGCTTTCCGAGGCCGATATCCAACCCGATCTCGACCGACGCAAGCCGGGCCAGTCGCGCCACACCACCCAGCGACGTGAATCCGACGAGGTCAAAATTCTGTCCGGTGTGTTCGAGGGCAAGACCACGGGCACGCCTATTGGCCTACTGATCCAGAACACCGATCAGCGCTCGCAGGATTACTCCAAGATCATGGATCGGTTCCGTCCGGGACACGCTGACTACACCTACCAGCAGAAATACGGTTTGCGTGACTATCGCGGCGGCGGACGTTCCTCGGCGCGTGAGACCGCCATGCGCGTCGCCGCTGGCGCCGTCGCCAAAAAATACCTGCACGAGCGGTATGGCGTGGTTATCCGCGGCTACCTCGCACAATTGGGGCCGATCGTGCTGGCACTGAAGGATTGGGATCAGGTCGAGCATAATCCGTTCTTTTGTCCAGACCCGGGCAAGGTGGCCGAACTCGAAGCGTACATGGATGCGCTGCGCAAAGAGGGCAACTCCGTCGGTGCGCGCATCAACGTGATCGCCAGTCACGTGCCGGTCGGGTTGGGCGAGCCGGTGTTCGATCGCCTCGATGCTGACATCGCGCACGCCATGATGGGTATCAATGCGGTGAAGGGTGTCGAGATCGGTGCGGGTTTCGATTCGATCGAACAGAAGGGCACGGTACATCGCGATGAAATGACACCGCAGGGTTTTCTTTCCAATCACGCGGGCGGCATTCTGGGCGGCATCTCCACCGGACAGGATGTGGTGGTCAGCATCGCCTTGAAACCCACCTCCAGCATTCGTCTTCCCGGACGCACGGTGAACGTGAACGGCGAGTCGGCGGAGGTGAGCACGACCGGCCGTCACGACCCCTGCGTCGGCATTCGTGCTACTCCCATTGCCGAAGCCATGCTTGCCATCGTGCTCATGGATCATGCACTGCGCCACCGTGCCCAGAACATGGATGTGAAAAGCCGCACCCCCGTTATTCCCGGAAGCACCTGATTTTCACCAGACCCGAGTGATCCCGACGGCCCTCAACCCTGAACGGATCGGTAAATCGGTCCTTGGCCTCTTCGATTACGTGCAGGGCGTCTATGAGTTGCTGGTTTACGCCGGCATGGGTATCGGCAGACTTGCCAAACCTCCCATCAGACTGGTTTTCAAGAAGCAGATTTATTTCACCGGTATTGAAGCATTGGTGCCGATCACCGCCATCGCCACGCTTTCCGGCATTGTCATCACTACTCAGATTGCAAGCCTCGCCGGCCAGAACATCGGCCTGACGGCGAAGATCATGCTCTGGGTGGTGGTGCGGGAGTTGGGTCCGTTGTTAACCGCGATTGTCATCATCGCACGCAGCAGTTCGGCGACCGCGTCGGAACTCGCCACCATGAAGATCCGCGGCGAGATCGACAGCCTCAGGAGGATGGGTATCCATCCGGGTGACTATCTTGTGATCCCGCGTATCGCCGGCATCACGCTGTCTGTCATCACGGTGACTTTCTATTTTCAGATGACCGCCATTGTCATGGGCTATGCCTTTGCTTCGCTCGTCGGTTACTTGCCATTCATAAAAAGTCTGGGTGGCATCGTTTCCATTCTGAGCATGAAGGAAGTGCTTGTGTCGCTTACCAAGGCGGTAGTGTTCGGCCTCGTCATCTCCTCGACTTCCTGTTATTTCGGTTTGCGGGCGCGTGCTTCACCCACGGCCGTGCCGCAGGCGGCGACCGGCGCCGTCATGCGTAACCTGCTGATGGTTTTTGTGCTGGACGGGATCCTGACCTATGCGTTTTTCGTCTAACGGGTATTCGCACCCATGATTCGCTTCGATCGCGTCAGCGCGGGAACCCTTCGGGCGTTGTCCTTCGAAATGGCCAGTGGCACGAGCGCTAAAATCTTGTCTTCCTCCGAAGACCAGATAAACGCGTTGTTTGCCGTCTGTTCCGGGGTGCGGCGACCGGATACCGGTCATGTCTATATGCTGGATGAAGATGTCTATGCCATGCCGCCGGACGAGCGCATTCTTCTCTTTCGCCGCCTCGGCATGGTCCCAGAAAATGGGGGATTAATCAGCAACCTGAAAACATGGGAAAACCTGATACTCCCGTCCTGGTACCATGGGACAAGATCACCCGATGAAGTGGAAAGTGAAGTTCTGGGGTATTTCCGCGAGACGGGTTTCAACAATGAGCAGGTGAAAAACCTGATGCGCAAGCGGCCCGATGAGCTGACGAAATACGAAAAGAGACTCATTGCCATCATTCGGGCCATACTGATGAACCCTGATATCCTGATATATGATTCCATTCTGACAGGACTGGATCGGGAGGCATCGGGACGGCTGCTGACGTTGGTACAGGAATTCCATAATAAAAAAACCGGCCGGGTGTCGGTCTACCTCTGCCCGGAGGACGCCGCCGCGGCGCGTATCCAGACGGACCAGACGGTGACGTTGAAAAATTAGAGACAAGAACAGGCTATGGCCATACTTCAGGACGACGACGCCCGCTTCAAAGGGCTGGAGAAAAAGATCGGCATATTCGTGTTGGTTGCCGTGGTCGGCATTCTATTTGCGGTGGTGTCTATCGGAATCCAGCAGGGGGTGTTTGCCTCCACCACTAGAATTTATTTTGTCACCGACAGCGGGCAGGACATCAACGAGCGCATGGCGGTGCAATTGAGCGGATTCAAGATCGGACATGTCGTCCAGCTCGCGCTGACGGAGACCGCCAAGGTTCGAGTGACGCTCTCTATCAATGACAAATACATGCAATGGATCCGCAGTGATTCGAAGGCGAAATTGCTCAAGGAAGGCTTCATCGGCGATGCGGTTATCGAAATCACGCCTGGCACGGACAAGAACGGACCGCTGCCGGAAGAAAGCACTATCGTTTTTGCGCGCGATCCGGGACTAAATGATGTAGTCGGTAATCTCTACGACGAAGTCGTGCCGCTCATCAAGGATCTCAAGCGTGTCACCGAGTATATCGCAAGCCCCGAGGGCGATTTCCGCCAGTCGGTACGCAAGACCAACGATCTGTTGTCCAGCCTGCCCGAGACCCGCAAGAAACTAGACGCGGTGCTGACCGATACGGCCAACCAGTTGCCGAGCATCATGCGCAGCGGGCGCGAGACGCTGGAGAAATCGAAGAAGGTCGTGGACTCCGTCAGTCGCACCTGGCCGATCAATAAAAATATCGAACCGCCCAAGGCCGAGATGTTGCCGGCGGACAGCTACGATAACCGCGGCATACCGGCCAGGCAGCCATAACGCCCATGCCACGCCTGCGTGTATTTCTTTTCAGCGCTGCCGTCAGCCTCTGGCTGTCATCCTGTTTTGGCGGCGGCCCGGACCTTCCGGTGCCCACGGAGCAGCAGGCCGCCGCGGTTCAATGGAACAATCAGGGTCACGCTGCTTTCAAGGACGGCGATTACGCACAGGCGCTCGCGGCGTACCGCAAGGCGCTGGAGATCAATCGTTCCACGGAGGATGCCGATGGCATTGCCATGGAGCTGGTCAATATTTCCACGGTGTACGATCGTCTCGGTGACCGGGCCAATTCCCTGAACGCGCTCGATCAGATATTGGTCCCCTCTGGCATTCCTATCCCACCGACACGCAAAGCCGAGGCGGCCTATCGCAAGGCGGTTTATTTTTTTGAAGATGGGGATGCGGCGCAGGCATCGTCCTGGTCGGCCAAGGCCTTGGCGCTTTGTCAGGGCGCAAGCTGTTCCGTCGAAGGCCGGATCTTCAATCTCGAGGCGAGAATGGAGTTATCGAAGAAAAACACGGCGGCCTCCCTGACCCATGCACGTCGCGCGCTCGCCGTGAACCGCAGCACCGGCGACAAAATCGAAGAGGCGAATTCGCTGCGCCTGATCGCGGACGCCTCATTCCAGAGCAAAGATTTCGCAACGGCGCAGCAGTTCTATGACGATGCGTTTCGCCTCGACAAGGAAGCCGGCTCCGCCGCCAAGATCGCGCTCGACCTCATGGGTCTTGGCCGCAGTCTCGCACAACAGGGAAGGCGGGCCGAGGCCGCCGATTTTTTCCGGCGCACCTATTCCGTCAGCGAAGGAGCGGGTGATACCAAGGCTATGGAAGAGGCTACAGCGGAAATCAAGAAAGTGGCTCCCTAACATATGAAAGATCAAGGGCCGGAAGAATATATTGCAACTGATGTACACTATTAGCCGCTTTATAAAGCATAAAGCAACAATAAGGAGTGTACGTCGTGGCAATTGCTTCCTATGTGTATCTCGTTCCGTACGTGGAAGAGCCTGATTATGTTTTTCTTAAGATCATTATCCCAAGCCGCAAGGCGACGCGGGATTATGGGATGAGGATGAAAAATGAAAACTCTTGATCAGTACGAAAAGCAGATTCTGTCGGCGTTTGAGGCTGGCAAACTTAAGTCAACGGTTACTTCCGAGGCGTCACTGCGCCGCTATCGTGAGTATGCACTGGCAACCCTTGCGAAAAATAAGCGCGTGAATATCAGGTTGTCCACGCAGGATCTTTCGGAGATTCAGACCAAGGCAGCCGAGGAAGGCGTGCCTTACCAAACGCTCATTGCCAGTGTGCTGCATAAGTTCGTGACAGGCCGGTTCACGGAAAAATCATCGCGTTTAATAACGCGTTCTGCCGTGCGCACTAAACGGCGGCGCGCCGCTTAACGCGAGCAGTTGGACGGGGTAACGCCGCGTCTCTCGCGTGAGAGGTGATAAAGCTCTTCGCACGCCACGCCATCTCTAAAAACATGCCCTACTGGCGCCTCTCCGGATTTTATTTTTTCTACTTCGCCACGCTGGGCGTGTTGGTGCCGTATTGGGGTTTGTATCTGCAATCCATCGGCTTCACGCCGGTGGACATCGGCAGCCTTGTGGCGATCCTCATGTTCTCGCGCATCATCGCACCGCTCGTGTGGGGCTGGATTGCTGATCATCGTGAAAGCCGCATGCACGTGGTGCGGCTGGCGTCCTTTCTGACCGTTGTCGTTTTTGCCGGTGCTTTCCTCGGAACCGCTTTCTGGTGGCTCGCCGCCGTCATGCTGCTTTTCAGTTTCTTCTGGCACGCTTCATTGCCATTACTGGAAGTCTTCGTCATGCGCCACACGGCTTCACGCCCGGGTGCTTATGGCCGCGTGCGGCTATGGGGCTCGATTGGATTTATCGTGAGTGTGCTGGCGCTGGGCCCGGTGGTCGATCGGCATGGGCCCTGGTGGGTGTTGCCGGCGCTGATCAGCTTGATGGCGGGTATTTGGCTTTTCAGTCTGGTATTGCCGGAATCGGAAATGCAGGGACCCGCGGGGCATCCCGGACCATTTCGCAAAGTGCTGTTGCGCCCCGACGTAATGGCTTTCTTGTTTGCCTGTTTGCTCATGCAAATCGGGCATGGCCCGTATTACACGTTTTATTCCATTTATCTTGAGGGCTATGGTTACAGCAAGACCCTGATCGGCATGCTGTGGGCATTCGGGGTGTTATGCGAGATCGGGATTTTCCTTTTGATGCCGCGCGTGCTCGCGCATGTTTCGTTGCGTAACGTGTTGCAGGCCAGTTTTTTACTGGCCGCGCTACGCTGGTGGTTGATCGGCCGCTTTCCGCAGAGCCTGGGAATTCTTGTCGTCGCCCAAGGCCTGCATGCGGCGACATTCGGGAGCTTTCATGCCACGGCGATGCAGCTGGTGCATCGTTTCTTCACCGGGCCGCACCAGCATCGGGGACAGGCGATTTACGGCAGCCTGAGTTTCGGGATTGGCGGGGCGGTAGGGAGTCTCTACAGTGGCCATGCTTGGGCAACGTTGGGCCCGGCCATGACTTTTAATATCGCCGCCATGTGTGCAGGCATGGCGTTTCTGGTGGCGTATTTTCTGATCAGGCCAAAGACTTGAGGCGACGGCGCCGGCGCGCCGGGTCAATCGGTATGATCTCGGCGGATGTCCGGCCCGTTGTGCTGGGAGAGGGCTTCGGTGTTTTTGCCGGAGTGGGGAGGGCGAAAATGTGGTTGAGCGCCATACACAAATCTTCCAGCATCCGATAAAGATCCACGTCCGTGGTGGCTGAGCGCAGCACTTCCTGGCGGATGGGGGCGAGTGCGTGGAAGGTTTTTGCCGCATCGACCGGATCTTTCAGGGTGTGACAGGCATTTTCCTTGTAGATGGCCTGCGCCAGGCGCTTCATCAGGTCATGGTGCAGCGGACTGCCTTCAAATAGATCTTTGATGCCGGTCGCAGCCGGATTGATCGGGAAGTGATGATTCCCGAGCCGCTGTTCCAGGTGTTGTAACAGTTCCTTGAAGTTCATTTACCTTCCGAATCCAGGACGACTTTTATCATGGCCTGACCGGCGTTGGACAGAGTTCGCCCTGCATGGGTGACGATGCCCAACTCGCGCCGTATCCCTATCTTTTTAAGATGGACCACTTTCAGGCTGTCGTCAATCATGGTGCGTGGCAGGGCGCTCCAGCCGAGGCCAATCGCCGCCAGCATTTTGAGGACTTCGAGGTAATTTGTGGCCATGCCAATCTGGATTTTATCGCGCCAGACGCCAAAGGCCTTGAGGATGATTTCGCGTGTATACGTGCCGGGCCCGGGAAGAATCGCCGGATACTCCAGCAGCATTCGCGGTTGTATCTCGTGCGCGCTGGCCAACGGGTGATCGCGGCTGATGACGATGTCGAGCGGATCGTCCCAGACGACCGTTGTCAGCAATGGTGCGGCAGTGACGGGAGGCAAGGTGACAATGGCAAGCTCGATATCTCCCTGCGCCACGGCGACGCACGCGGCCTCCGAATCCATGAAGCGCAGATTGAGGCGAACGTCCGGATAGGTTTTGTGGAATCGCTTGAGTGCCGGCGGCAGTCGATGCAGGCCGATGTGATGACTGGTGGCGATGGACAGTTCTCCCCCAATGGTTCCGGAAATGTTGGCAATACCACGCTTGATGTCATCCAGTTCCTTGAGGATGGTGCGGCTGCGTGCCAGCAGCATGCGCCCGGCCTCGGTCAGGTGCGTTTTACGTCCGATGCGGTCAAAGAGGTGTGTTCCCAGCTCCGATTCGAGTGCCGCGATGCGCTTGCTGACGGCGGGTTGGGTCAAAAAAATCTTCTCCCCGGCACGGGAGAACGAGCCGGTTTCGGCCACGGCCAAGAAGGCCTGCAGGGCGGATATATTCATAACTATAAGGAATAGAATACATAATAAATATGAATTTGTGTTATTTATATATCTTGCCTAGGATTTACGCAATTCAGAAGGACGAATCCTGACATGGCCGGAAAAACTCTCTACGACAAGCTCTGGGACGCCCACGTGGTGCGTCACAACGACGATGGCACCTGCCTCATCTATATCGACCGCCATCTGGTGCACGAGGTCACGAGCCCGCAGGCCTTCGAGGGGCTGCGGCTGGCCGGGCGCAAGCCCTGGCGGGTGGATGCCAATCTGGCGACCGCCGACCATAACGTACCCACGACCGACCGCGCCAAAGGCATTGTCGATGCGGTGTCGCGCCTGCAGATCGAGACGCTCGACCAGAACTGCCATGATTTCGGGATTACCGAGTTCGGCATGAATGACGCGCGCCAGGGGATCGTGCATGTGATCGGTCCGGAGCAGGGAGCGACCCTGCCCGGCATGACCGTGGTGTGTGGCGATTCGCACACCTCGACCCACGGCGCCTTCGGGGCATTGGCCTTCGGTATCGGCACCTCCGAAGTCGAACATGCCCTGGCTACCCAATGCCTGATCCTGAAGAAATCGAAGAATATGCGCGTGCGCATCGAGGGCGCGATTCCATTAGGCGTAACGGCGAAGGATCTCGTGCTGGCGATCATCGGCCGCATCGGTACCGCCGGTGGTACGGGGTGTGCCATCGAGTTTGCGGGCAGTGCCATGACGCAGCTTTCGGTGGAAGGCCGCATGACGGTGTGCAACATGGCGATCGAGGCCGGCGCGCGCGCGGGCATGATTGCGGTCGACGACAAGACTGTCGACTATTTCCATGGTCGTCCCTATGCGCCAAAAGGCGAGCAGTGGGAGTTGGCGGTCAAGGCGTGGCGCGGGTGCGTGAGCGACGCCGGCGCCAAATTCGATAAAGAGGTGGTGCTCAGCGCGGCGGACATTCGCCCGCAGGTGACCTGGGGCACCTCGCCCGAGATGGTGGTGCCGGTGGATGCGAACGTGCCCGATCCCGAGAAGGAAACGGACGCGGTCAAGCGTGGTTCGATGCAGCAGGCGCTCAAGTATATGGATCTCACGCCGGGCACGCCGATGCGTGCGATTATGCTCGACAAGATTTTCATCGGCTCTTGTACCAACTCGCGCATTGAAGATCTGCGCGCGGCGGCAATGGTGGTGAAAGGAAAAAAGGTGGCGAAGAACATCAGGCTCGCCATGGTGGTACCGGGCTCGGGGCTCGTGAAGTCCCAGGCGGAGAAGGAAGGGCTCGATAAAATTTTTAGGGACGCCGGCTTCGAATGGCGTGAACCGGGTTGCTCGATGTGTCTGGCGATGAATGCCGATCGCCTGGAGCCGGGCGAGCGTTGCGCGTCGACCTCGAACCGCAATTTCGAGGGCCGACAGGGAGCGGGCGGGCGCACACATCTCGTGTCCCCGGCCATGGCCGCGGCCGCGGCGATTGCCGGCCATTTTGTGGATGTGCGGGAGGTGAGCTGATGCAAAAATTCGAAAAACTGGCGGGCATCGCGGTTCCGCTTGATCGCGCCAATGTCGATACTGACGCCATCATCCCGAAGCAGTATCTGAAATCGATCAAGCGCACCGGTTTCGGTCCCAATCTGTTTGACGACTGGCGCTATCTCGATCCGGGTGAGCCAGGCATGGACCACAGCATGCGCCGCCCGAATGCGGATTTCGTGCTGAACCAACCGCGCTATCGAGACGCACAGGTCTTGCTCGCGCGCGACAACTTCGGTTGTGGTTCATCGCGCGAGCATGCGCCGTGGGCCCTCGTGGATTACGGCATTCGTGCCATCATCGCACCCAGCTACGCCGATATTTTTTACAACAACAGTTTCAAGAACGGGCTGCTACCGATCGTGCTCGACCGTGCGGCGGTGGACCAGTTGTTCCGGGAAACCGAAGCGACCCCGGGTTACCGGCTGACCGTGGACCTCGCCGCGCAGACCGTGACGATGCCGTCAGGAAAGATGTTCAAATTCGAGATCGATGCCTTTCGAAAACACTGTCTGCTGAATGGTCTGGATGACATCGGGTTGACCTTGCAGCATGTCGATGACATCAAGGTCTATGAAGCGCGGCGCAGGAAAGAAGCACCGTGGTTATTTGCGAACTAAGTTTCGAGAGAGAGTAGCGATGACAAAAACGATAGCAATATTACCCGGCGATGGGATCGGTCCGGAGGTTGTGGCCGAGGCTGTGAAGGTGCTGGAGCGCCTGCGCCAGGACTTCGGCCTCAAGGTCGAAACAGAAACTGCCCCGGTGGGCGGCACGGCGTATGAGTTGTACCAGCATCCCTTGCCGGATTCGACATTGAAGCTCGCCAAAGCGGCGGATGCGGTGTTGCTCGGTGCCGTCGGCGGCACCCAGTGGGATTCGCTGCCGCGTGAACTGCGTCCGGAAAAAGCGCTGCTTGGGCTGCGCGCGGAGCTCAAGCTTTTCGCCAACCTGCGCCCGGCCATTCTCTATCCGCAACTCGCCTCGGCCTCGACGCTTAAGCCGGAAGTGGTGGTGGGTCTCGATCTTCTGATTGTGCGCGAACTGACCGGTGATATCTATTTCGGCGAGCCGCGCGGCGTGCGCACGCTCGCGAATGGGGAACGCCAGGGCTTCAATACCATGGTGTATGCCGAACACGAGGTCGAGCGGGTGGCGCGGGTGGCGTTTGATGCCGCGCGCAAACGCCATAAAAAGGTTTGTTCCGTGGAAAAAGCCAATGTGCTCGAGACCAGCGGCCTCTGGCGCGAGGTCGTGATTCAGGTGGCCAAGGATTATCCTGACGTCGAACTAAGCCATATGTACGTGGACAATGCCGCGATGCAGCTGGTGCGTGCTCCCAAGCAGTTCGATGTGATCGTTACGGGCAACATCTTCGGTGATATCCTGTCGGACGAGGCGTCGATGCTGACGGGGTCGATCGGCATGTTGCCATCGGCTTCGCTCGATGCCGCGAACAAAGGCATGTATGAACCGATTCACGGTTCGGCGCCGGATATCGCGGGCAAGGGTATCGCCAACCCGATGGCGACAATCCTCTCGGTTGCCATGATGTTGCGTTACACCCTCCATGAGCCGGCCTTGGCCGACAGAATCGAGCTGGCCGTGTCCAGGGTGCTCGATCAGGGCCTGCGCACCGGTGATATTTATACCGCAGGCATGAAGAAAGTGGGCACGGCACAGATGGGTGATGCGGTGGCTGCGGCGTTGGCAAAGTAAGTGAACGAATTTTTGAACTTGTGAGGCAGAAACAATGAAGCGGGTAGGTTTGGTTGGTTGGCGCGGCATGGTGGGCTCGGTGCTGATGGGACGGATGCAGCAGGAGCGGGATTTCGATCACATCGATCCGGTGTTTTTCACCACGTCCAATGTCGGTGGCAAGGGTCCGGCAATCGGCAAGGACGTGCCACCGCTCAAGGATGCCAAGAACGTCGATGAGCTCAAGCACATGGATGTTATTATCTCCTGTCAGGGTGGCGAGTACACCACGGAAATCTTCCCGAAACTGCGCGCCACCGGCTGGAAGGGCTACTGGATCGACGCCGCCTCCGCGCTGCGCATGGACAAGGATGCGATCATCATCCTCGATCCCGTGAACATGAGCGTGATCAAGGATGGTCTGAGGAAGGGCGTCAAGAACTACATCGGTGGCAATTGCACCGTGAGCCTCATGCTCATCGGGCTTGGTGGATTATTCCAGAAGGGACTCATCGAGTGGATGACCTCGATGACCTACCAGGCGGCCTCCGGCGCCGGTGCGCAGAACATGCGTGAGCTCATCAAGCAGATGGGTGCCATTCACGCGTCTGTGAAAACCAAACTCGACGACCCAGCCTCCGCCATTCTTGATATCGACAAGACCGTGGCCGATACGATTCGCTCAAACGACTTCCCGAAGCAGAACTTCGGCGTGCCGCTCGCAGGCTCGCTGATTCCGTGGATCGACAAGCAGCTCGACAGTGGTCAGAGCAAGGAAGAGTGGAAGGGACAGGCCGAGACCAACAAGATACTCGGTCGCGAAGCCAAACCAATTCCGATTGACGGCCTGTGCGTGCGCATCGGTGCAATGCGTTGCCATAGCCAGGCGTTGACCATCAAGCTCACAAAGAATGTGCCGCTCGATGAGATTCACGCCATGCTGGCCTCGGCCAATCCGTGGGCCAAGGTCGTGCCGAATGATCGCGATATCAGCATGCGCGAGCTGACGCCGGCCGCCGTAACGGGCACGCTCACGGTGCCGGTCGGACGGCTGCGCAAACTCAACATGGGCAGCGAGTACCTCACGGCCTTCACCTGTGGTGATCAACTGCTGTGGGGCGCGGCCGAACCGCTGCGTCGCATGCTGCGCATATTGCTCGAAGCCTGAGCCGGGGACGGAACATCGCCAAGGGAACAAACAAGTTGTTTGATGTCGCGGTGGTTGGGGCCACCGGGGCCGTGGGCGAAGCCTTGGTCTCGATTCTCGAAAAACGCGATTTCCCGGTGCGGGATCTGCATCCGTTGGCGAGCAGCCGCTCCGCTGGCAAGCGCATCGAATTCAAGGGCAAGCACAGCTTGGTGCGGGACGTCGCCGGATTTGATTTTTCCAAAGTCCAGATCGTCTTCTTCTCCGCTGGCGAGGCGGTATCTGCCGAATATGCCCCCAAGGCAGCCGTGGCCGGCTGCGTCATCATCGACAACACTGCCCACTTCCGCTACGAGCCGGATATCCCGCTGGTGGTGCCGGAAGTAAACCCCCAGGATATCGCGCAATATAAAAGTCGCGGCATCATTGCCAATCCCAATTGTTCCACTATCCAGATGCTGGTGGCACTGAAGCCCATCCACGATGCCGTAGGTATCGAGCGCATCAACGTTTGCACCTACCACTCCGTTTCCGGCACCGGTGAGGAGGCAATCAAGGAACTGGCTTCGCAGACGGCCCTGCTTTTAAACGGCCAGTCGGTCAAGCCCCGGGTCTACCCTAAGCAGATCGCCTTCAATTGTTTGCCGCAGATTGATGTATTTCTGGACAACGGCTATACCAAAGAAGAGATGACGATGGTCTGGGAGGTCCGGAAAATCCTGGGGGATGAGTCCATCCAGGTGAACCCGACGGCTGTCCGGGTTCCGGTTTTTTATGGCCACGCCGAGGCCGTGCATATCGAGACTCGCGGGAAAATCAGTGCCGAGGAGGCGCGCCGGCTCCTGAAAAAGGCCCCGGGCGTGAAGGTGGTCGATGAACACAAGCCAGGCGGGTACCCGACCGCGGTGACAGAATCCGTGGGCAAAGACGCTGTTTACGTAGGGCGCATCCGGGAAGACATATCCCATCCCCGGGGACTGGACCTATGGGTCGTTTCAGACAACCTTCGCAAGGGATCGGCCCTGAATAGTGTTCAGATCGCGGAATATCTGGTAAAGAACCATCTGTAAGCTATAGTTAATTGATATTTGTAAAGGGTATTACTACCATACTGATATAACTCCTAGTCTCATAAGGATTAAGGAACTCGCTGAGAATATTGGGGTAAGCTGCATGCAATGGAAATTTAGGGAGATGTTGCCAGTCTTGGGGCTTATGCTGGCTGCCGTACTGACGTTATTCCCTGTAGTGAGTCATGCCTTGGGCCTCGGCAAGCTCAAGATGCTTTCTGCGCTGAATGAGCCGCTCAACGCCGAAGTTGAATTCACCTCCATCACGGAAAATGAACTCAAAGGCCTGAATGCGGGACTCGCTCCGCGCGTGGATTTCGACACGGCGGGTGTTGAGCGTGCACCCTTTCTCTCCCAGATAAAATTCATGGTCTCGAAGCGGCTGGATGGAAGCTATTTTCTCCAGCTTCGAACCGAGCAACCGATAGAAGAACCTTTCCTGCATTTGTTGCTCCAGGTCGAATGGCCCGGCGGACGCCTTGTTCATGAGTACACGGCGCTCATCGATCCTCCCTATCATGTGGCGGGAAAGCCATCTGGCATTGAAGCCCCGCGTATATCGGTTCCTGCGCCGAAGCCGGCACTGCCAGCGCCAGTGCCACAAGTTGCAGTAGCGCCGCTGGCGGAAGCAAAGTCGCCTGAGCCGGCACCAGAAGAATCCAAAGCTAAAGTTGCCGAAACCGTTCCTGCCGAATCGGTACCCGAATCTGTACCCAAGGAAGCACCCGCACCCGAGGCGGTAGCGCCCACGGAAAAGCCAACCGAGGAAAAACTTCTCGGACCGCCAGAGGCATCTGCTCCGGCGGCGGCAAGCGTGCCACAACCGGAAGTGGCGCCCGCACCCACGATTGAGCCGCTGGCGGCCACGCCACGCGAAGATGCCATGGCAGCGCCGGAACAAACGGCGCCAGCTCCCGCAGTTGAGACACCAGTCGCTGCCGAAGAGCCGTCAGCACCCCTAGCGGCACCAGCGCCGTCCAGCGTGCCGGAGGAGTACGCCGTGAAAAAAGGCGATACGCTTTGGCAGATCGCCAGCAAGGTACGTGGTGATAAACAGATTAGTGTCGAGCAGGTAATCCTGGCGCTGTATCGGACGAACAAGGATGCGTTCTTTGGCAGTAACGTAAACAATCTCAAGGCCGGAAAAATCCTGAAGCTTCCCGAGAGCGAGGCGAGCGCATCTGTTCCAGCCCTCGAGGCGCGCAAGGAATTTCGCGCGCAATATGACGCCTGGCAGGAATATAAACTGAAACTCGCTGGTTCCAGTCGCGCCATCAAGCTAACGGAAACGGATGCATCAACGCTGGTGGCGGCAGAAGTGGAAGCCGCCAAACTGGCGGTGGACAAAGCGAAGGAAATGGCCAAGCCGGAAAAGCAAACAAGTCCTGCGGATAAGGGCAAGCAGGAAGAACTACTGAAAATCGTCCGCAGCACACTCCAGAGCGAGAAGGGTGCGCCGGACAAGAAGGTTGCTGAAACCGAGTCGGCCAAGGATGCGGGCACCCAGGAACGTCAGGCACTGGCAGATCGGGCGGCAACGCTGGAAGAATCGCTAGAGTCCAAGCGACTCGAGAACAAGGAGCTGAGCGAAAAGGTCGGAATAGTGCGGTCACAGCTCAAAAAAGAATCACGCCTCATCGAACTCGAAAGCCAGAGCTTGGCCCAGGCACAAAAGAAACCGGCGGAAACAATAGCGGCCGAGCCCGCCGCCAAGCCGGTTCTTGCTCCGGTTGCCAAGGTGGAGCAACCCAAGGCGGCCGAACCGGTACCGGTGAAGGCTGCCCCGCCAGCTCCGGCTCCCGCAAAGGCTCCGGAGGTTGTGAAGAAACGCGTGCCGCCACCGCCGGCCCCGCCCAAGGAAGAGAAAGGCTTCCTGGCTGGTCTGTTGGAAGCCGTGCAGAGCGACTTACTGATGCCTCTCCTGATTGGTGTGGTGGTCCTCATGAGCGGAGGCATTGCCCTGGTCTATTTCCGCCGCCGGCAGAAATCTATTGCTGAGTTTGAGGAGAGTATTCTCTCCGCAGACGCCATCAGTGGCGACCAGCCGGTAACCACCTCGGATACGACGGGTCACCCACCCGCGGCCGCCGTGTCGGGCGATACCTCGTTCCTGAGTGATTTCAGCCAAGGCGGCATGGGTAACATTCATACCGACGAAGTCGATCCCATTGCCGAGGCCGATGTGTATCTCGCTTACGGGCGCGACGAAACGGCTGAGGAGATCCTTAAGGAGGCCGTGGTCAAGCACCCGGAACGTCACGAGCTCAAGCTCAAGCTCTTGGAGATTTATCACCAACGTAACGACGTGGCTGCGTTTGAGACCATGGCGGAAGAGTTATATGCCGCGCAGGGTGGACGTGGTAGCAAAGTATGGGACAAAGTTGAGGAGATGGGCCGCAAGCTCAATCCGGAGAATCCGATGTTCAAGGGAGGCGCCCCCAGGACGGGAGGTTCCGCACCCAGCAAGGCCGTGCCAGCCGCTGCACAAGGAGGGTTAACGCCGCCGCCAGCGCCCGCACCGGTCGTGAATGAAGCGGCCGACAGTATTGATTTTGATCTTGGCACACCCGCGGCGGCACCGGTGTCTTCCGAGTCCGCGTTCGATTTTGATCTCGGAGAATCCAAGCCGGCTGCATCGGATGGTATCGATTTCGCGGGCACCATGAAGCTCGAGACAGTTGCTGTTGAGGAAAAATCTCATCTTGCGGCGATGGACTTGGGTGCCCCCGCAGATAATTCACTTGATTTTGACATCGGTGGCAAGATCGAGATGCCCGATGAAATCAATATGGGCGAGCCAGCCGCGGAGACTGCCGGTGTTCCGGCGGCGAGAGGGGCCCAGTCAGCGCAATGGGATGAGACGGCCACGAAGCTGGATCTGGCCAAGGCCTACATCGACATGGGGGATGCCGAGGGTGCACGCAGCATCCTGCAGGAAGTGATCTCCGATGGCAATGACGCCCAGAAGAAACAGGCCCAGGAACTCTCTGCCCAAATCGCCTGATGTGGCGCGTTTAGTATCTGTGCTTGAAGTATATTTCTACGCTCCGCGCTAAACCGGACTCGACCTCCAAACCGACATAGCCGTCGACGTCGGTTTGGAGGTCGAGACCAAGAAATCCGCCCCCACGGGCATTGTGCTTGAAACTGACGGTGTGATTCGTCGTCCCGCTCGCACGCTCCTCACCATCGATATAACCGATGGTGCCCCCACCGAAAAAACGCAATCGTCGTGCCAGCGTGGCGATAACGCCAAGTTGCGCATGTGGCTCTGACCAGTCGATCACCACTGTTTGTATATCGCTTTTGTGGTCCACCTTCTGGTAGGTGTAATCCAGTGCACCATAAAGCATGGCACGCGGTGTCGTGAGCATCACCACGTGCAGGGAAAATCCGGCATGGTAACCGTCGAGTTCAACGCCCGCCGTGAGCGGATTGTGGACCTGGGTCACGAAGGCATTGCCGCCGAACATGCCCAGTTCAAGACGCGGACTGAACTTCTCGCGTATCGAGAGGCCCAGCCATTTGCTGGTGGTGTCCGTGGTGATAGTGTCGTAGCGAAATTCGGACTTGGCGCGTGCTACGCGCAACGAGAAGTCCAGGGTTTTATCGTCATAGGCCGGCGGCAGCGGGCCGGCGGCCTGTACCCAGGCAGGGAACAACCATGGCAGCCACCATGCGCGGAATTTCATCGCTGCCTGTCGAACGTGATGAAACTGTACGCGCAGGAATTTTTTTCATCCGCTTCATGCCATTCCTTCTCGCGCTCGATCCATTGCGCCCGGTTGAATTCGGGAAAATAGGTGTCTCCGGAGATGGTGGCATGAACTAGTGTGAGATAAAGCCGGTTGGCACGATCCAGTGTCTGTTCATAGATTTTGGCGCCACCGATGATGAAGATTTCCGGGTCGTTGGCGGTGCGCCGGAGCGCTTCATCGATTGAGTGAACCACGACGCAGCCCGGCGCCTGGTAATGCGGATTCTGTGTGACGACGATGTTGGTGCGGTCGGGGAGTGGTTTGCCGATGGATTCGTAGTTACGCCGCCCCATGATGACGGCATGCCCGGTGGTCAATTGACGGAAGTGCTTGAGATCGGCCGGCAACCGCCACGGGAGCGTATTGTTAACGCCGATGACCCGGTTTTCCGCCATGGCGGCGATGAGGGAAATTATGTTGTCAGGAGCCAATAGGGCGCTTCAGGCGAAAGCCGGCTTCAATAGGGGGCACGCGAGCTAAATACGCTATACAGCAACGGGCGCCTTGATCGCCGGATACGGATCGTAATTCAGTAACTCAAAATCCTCGAAGGTAAAGTCGAACAGCGAGGTTTTTTCGGGATTCAGGTGCATGGTCGGCAGCGCGTGGGGTTCGCGGGCGATCTGGGTGTGCGCCTGTTCCAGATGGTTGAGATAGAGGTGCGCATCGCCCAATGTATGGATGAACTCACCGGGTTTAAGGCCGGTGACTTGGGCAACCATGAGGGTAAGCAGGGCGTAGGAGGCGATGTTGAAGGGCACGCCAAGAAAGATATCGGCACTGCGCTGGTAAAGCTGGCAGGAGAGCCTGCCCTGCGCCACGTAGAACTGAAACATCGTGTGGCACGGCGGCAGCGCCATGCGTTCGATCTCGGCCACGTTCCACGCGCTCACAATCAGGCGGCGCGAATCCGGGTTCTCGCGGATTTGTTGTACCACCTCACTGATCTGGTCAATATGTTTTCCATCTGGTGCTGGCCAGGAGCGCCACTGGTAGCCATAGATTGGTCCGAGATCGCCGCTTTCGTTGGCCCATTCGTTCCAGATGTTGACGCCGTGGTCCTGGAGATACCGGATATTGGTGTCGCCTCGGAGAAACCACAACAATTCATGGATGATGGATTTCGTGTGCAGTTTTTTTGTGGTGACGAGTGGAAACCCCTGGGCGAGGTCGAAGCGCATCTGGTAGCCAAACACGCTCAGGGTGCCGGTTCCGGTGCGGTCGCTTTTGCGTGTGCCGTGGTGCATCACATGGCGCAACAGGTCAAGATACGGCTGCATGGTGAGTGTTCCTGTTATTCAGTGACGATCGGTGGCGGCATTATATCCATTAATAAAATCCGGCGCAGCCGTTAATGCAGCAACGGTGTAAACAGACGTATGTGTTTGTATTTGAGGAATAGGATCAGCACCATGCTGGCAATGAATCCGTCGAAGGGGCTGTGCCCAAAGATTATCCGGAACCGGCTGGGGTGACGGCCGTAAACGACGAATACGTGATTTCAGTCTGATTACGGTGTGCTCGTGGTACGAGCGTGGTACGAGCTCGGTGGTTAGTGAATCGAGACACCGCCGCTCAGCAACTGAATCGCCAGTTTTTTGCCTTTCTCCACGGCGGGTTGGTCCAGTGGATTAATGCCGTACAACAAGCCCGCGTAGACTGTGGTGCGCTGATAGAGGTCGATCATCTGACCCACCGTATGGGCATCGAGCGCCGGGAGGCGCAGTGTCATATTCGGGTGGCCGGTGTCCGTGATGATTTGGCGCGTTGCCTGGAACTCGGCCTCAATGACATCGTTCATGTGTTTTCCGGTGAGGTATGGGAAGAATTTTTTGTCCGCCTCAGACAGCGGGATGGGGAGGTCGTATTCCCATTCGTCCAGCGCCATAAACGTGAAAATCTTGTCGAGGCGGGATTCGAGATACATCTGGAGCTGGCTATGTTGATCCACTGCACCCATGGCGCGCACCGGCAGTGTTCCCGCCGGTGGACGCCCCGGTCTTGTCTCCATGTGTTTGCCGAGCGATTCCGCCCAGAGCTGGCAGTACCAGTCCACAAAGATCTGCAACGGATCGATGTAGGGCATCATGATCGAGGTACGTTTGTTTTTGTGGACATCGAGAAGATAAAACAGTGCCGCCATTTCGAGCGCTGGATTGTTGCGTGGGTCGTCTGAAGTGCAACGCGCGGCGTTGTCCGCGGCGCCGGCAAGCAATCCATGGATGTCGATTCCGGCAACGGCCAGTGGCAGCAAACCCACGGCCGTCAGCACGGAATAGCGGCCACCTACCCTGGGAGGAACCGGCAATGCGGGAATGCCGTCGCGCCTGGCCAACTCGCGTAGCCAACCCTGTTCCGGGTCGGTCACGAGCCACTGCTGTTGCCGCGCCTTGTCCTGGCCCAGATTTTTCTCCAGCCAGTCGCGCAGTATCAGATACTGAACCGCGGTTTCAACGGTGCCGCCCGATTTGCTGATACCGATGGCCGCCACGGTTTCCGGGCGTTGACGCAACAGCACCGCTTCCAGATGATAGGGATCGATGTTTTCCAAAAAATGCAACGTGGGTTTGCTGTTATTGGTAGTGACCGCCGTCAAGGCCTGGTGCACCGCCTTGGCACCAAGGCTTGAGCCACCAATGCCGATGACCGCCACTTCGTGGAAGCAGCGGATTCTTGCCGCCATGTCCTCGATCTGCGGGAGCAGCTCCAGCATGCCGGTATGGAGATTGAGGCAGGCGAATTCCGCATCGAGGCCACCTTTGGTTTTTTCCGTCAGCACCTGATGCACGCGCTTGAGTTCCGGAGCAAGGTCCGCCATCTCGGATTGGGTAATGCCTTCCGGACCGATCGCTTCCGCATACAGGTTGGTCGTCTTGATGCGCAGCAGCGCGTGGGATTTGGTACGGGGCGATGTCACGCGGGTTTTCCCATCGTTTCGCGGTATTCCGCCGCCTCCAGTGTATTCAGCAGCAGGGTGGCCACGGTCATGGGCCCGACGCCACCGGGCACGGGCGTGATCCAGCTGGCGCGTTCGCACGCCGCTTCAAATTCGACATCGCCCACGAGTTTGCCGTCAGGCAGACGGTTGATGCCCACATCGATGACGATGGCGCCGGGTTTGATCCAGGCGCCTTTGACCATCGCCGGTTTGCCTACGGCCACGACCACGATATCCGCCCGTGCGACATGGGCGGTGAGATCTCTCGTGAAGCGATGACAGGTCGTGACCGTGCAGCCGGCAATCAGAAGCTCAAGAGACATGGGGCGACCGACGATGTTGGAGGCGCCCACCACGACAGCCTCTTTACCGGCCAGCGGTTCACCAATGGATTCGAGCAGCCGCATGACGCCACGCGGGGTGCAGGGGCGCAGGCGCGGCATGCGTTGCGCCAGCCGGCCGATGTTGTAGGGATGAAATCCATCCACGTCCTTGTTTGGGTCGATGCGTTCGATGACCGTGGTCTGGTCGATATGATCCGGAATTGGCAGCTGTACCAGAATGCCATCGATATCCGGGTTGGCATTCAGCGCATCGATGTTCCGCAAAAGTTCCTCTTGCGAGACGTCCAAGGCAAGATCCACATCGATGGAGCGGAAACCCACTTCACTGCAGGCCTGGCGCTTGTTGCGGACGTACACTTCCGAGGCAGCCACGTGGCCGATCTTGAGGACGGCAAGCCCAGGCGGGCGCTTGCCCGCTTCTCGTCGGCGTTCCACCCGCTGTTTGATTTCGGCGCGCAAGCCGTAGGCGATTTTTTTTCCGTCGAGGATATGAGCGGTCATAATATAAAAAAACGCGGCTGTTTAATGCACCCTCGCATCATCGCATGCGCCCCGCTGCCACGCCAAGCGTGCATGACATAGAAATAGCCTATAATTTCAGCGCGTGTCATTGACGGTCCTTAAAGTGGTGCGTATAGTTCCCGCCTCGCGCCACCCGGGCAACCTTATCCGGTGGCCTTTGTCAGACAGGCCAGGGCCTGGCGGTGGCATACCGATTCGGGGTATAGCGCAGCCTGGTAGCGCACCTGCTTTGGGAGCAGGGTGTCGTGGGTTCAAATCCCTCTACCCCGACCATTTTCGTTGCACGTGACGGATGCTTGGGATGTAATGAGCGGGCGTGGTTTCAGGGCGCCCGTAGCTCAGTCGGATAGAGCACCAGCCTTCTAAGCTGGGGGTCGCAGGTTCGATTCCTGCCGGGCGCGCCACTTTAGCTGTAGAGCACAGAGCTCCCAGAAGGGTATAATGCCGGCGACGTAGACGCTTATGGTGGGCGTAGCTCAGCTGGTTAGAGTCCCGGATTGTGATTCCGGTTGTCGTGGGTTCGAATCCCATCGCTCACCCCATTTTTTGACCCGGGCCGTTAGCTCAGTTGGTAGAGCAGCTGACTCTTAATCAGCGGGTCGGAGGTTCAACCCCTCCACGGCCCACCATTTTTGATAGATGTAGCCGGGCGCGGAACCCCGCGCCAGATCCGTTTCCACTCCATTAAGTTGCCCTCTCAGCAGTTTTTCCGGCACGACCTGGTAGCTTATTCCCGGCTGGCTTCGGGCTATACTGCGCCGCATGGGTTAATGCGAATGTGGCGAAATTGGTAGACGCGCTGGATTTAGGTTCCAGTGGGGAAACCCTTGGGAGTTCGAGTCTCCCCATTCGCACCATCCTGCCCCAGACCTGAAAATCCTGATTTTTTGTTCTTTGGCGACTTCTTCTGGGTGAATTCTTGGCCTTCCGTCGGCAAACCGGTATGATCCTGCCTCAATAACGCGGCAGTTCAAAGTCTTACACTAAAATAGAAGTGAGGGTGAAAAATGCAGGTCTCGGTTGAAACCATTGGCACGCTTGGGCGCCGGCTCACCGTTGCGGTGCCGGCGGATCAGGTGGAAAAAGAATTCAGTGCGCGCCTCCAACGTCTGTCGAAACAGGTGCGTATGCCCGGTTTCAGGCCTGGCAAGGTGCCGCTCAAGATGGTCGAAGCCCAATACGGCGGTAAGTTGATGAATGAGATCGCGGGCGATCTGATCCAGACCACGCTTCAGGAGGCGATCGGAAGCCAGGGGCTGCGTCCTGCCGGCGAGCCGCGGATACAACCCAAGCCTTTGGGCCGTGGCCAGCAGCTTGAGTATACGGTCGAATTTGAAATCTATCCCGAGGTTAAGCGGTCCGACCTCGTGGGTGTGCGCATCGAACGCCCGGCCGTGACCGTCTCCGAGGAAGACGTGGAGCGCACGCTGGACACCATCCGCCGGCAGCGGGCCACGTGGAGTCCGGTGACACGCGAGGCACGTATGGCCGATCGTGTGACGATTGATTTTGCCGGTCGCATGAATGGCAAAGATTTCGAAGGCGGTAAAGCCACCCAGTTTCCGCTGGTGCTGGGTTCAGGTGCGCTGATCGAGGGTTTTGAGCAGGGCTTGGTGGGCGCGAAGATTGGCGAGACGCGGGACGTGAACGTGACATTCCCCTCCGACTATCACAACACCACCCTGGCGGGCCAGCGGGCTGAATTTGAAGTGAAGGTGCATGAAATTGCCGAGCCGGTCCTTCCCGAGTTGAACGAAGAGTTTGCCAAGCAGCTTGGCGTCCAAGAGGGCGGTATGGAGAAGCTGCGCGTCGAACTCAAGGCCAATCTTGAACGCGAGGCGGCGGCTCGAATCCGCGCGGTGGTGCGTAGCCGCGCCCTGAAGGCGTTGCTCGAGGCCAATCCGGTTGAGGCTCCGCAGGGTCTGGTAGAGGAGGAGGTTCAACGATTGAAGCAGGGTGCGGCGGGCTCCACCGGGCCGGTTGATGAGGCCTCCTTACAGAAGCGTGCCCGCAACCGCGTGGCACTGGGGCTGGTTCTGGCCGAAATCATCCGTGCGCGCGGCATCTCACCCGATCCGGCTCGGGTGCGGGCCCGGGTTGAGGAAATGGCCGCCGAATACGAATCGCCGCAGGAATACATTCAGTGGCACTACGCCAGCCCGGAGCGACTGGTTGATATCCAGACCTTGGTAATAGAAGAAAAGGTTGTGGAAGAGCTGCTTGTGACGGCGGACGTCGCAGACAAGCCAGCGAGCTTCCAGGAACTACTGAAGATCGAGACGGTCATTCAGTAGGTCACATTGGCGATAATCATTCAGGAAGGATGCAGATGCAGATAATGAAAGACAGCGGGCAATTCAGCGGAGCCGTTAACCCCGAGGCCCTGGGCCTGATTCCGATGGTGATTGAATCCACCGGCCGGGGCGAACGCGCCTACGATATCTATTCCCGTATGCTCAAGGAACGGGTGGTGTTCCTGGTGGGTCCGGTCGAGGACCACATGGCCAATCTGGTGGTGGCGCAGCTGCTGTTTCTGGAGTCCGAGAACCCCGACAAGGATATTCACCTCTACATCAATTCCCCTGGCGGCGCCGTCAACGCGGGCCTGGCGATTTACGACACCATGCAGTTCATCAAACCGGACGTAAGCACTGTCTGTGTCGGTCAGGCCGCCAGCATGGGCGCGCTGATTCTTTCGGGCGGCGCCGCCGACAAGCGGTTTGCGCTTCCCCACGCACGCATGATGGTGCATCAGCCCATGGGCGGTTTTCAGGGTCAGGCGTCGGATTTCGACATCCATGCCCGCGAAATTTTGCGTGTGCGCGAACGCCTGAACCAGATACTGGTCAACCATACCGGGCGTACCATGGACCAGATCAAGGAAGACACCGATCGGGATTATTTCATGGACGGCGAGGAGGCCAAGGCCTTCGGCCTTATTGACGCAGTTATTGAAAAGCGTGCGTAAACCCTGTGATTCTTAAGTGAACTTTCCACTGGATATGCTATATAGTTATATATAGGGCTTGCAAAGCAAGACGGAAAATCGCATTCTGAAGGCAGTGTTCATGAGGCTTGAGGATGGCAAACGACAACCATAATGGCAGAGGTGATGGTAAGGGGGAGAAACTCCTTTATTGCTCTTTCTGCGGCAAGAGTCAGCATGAAGTACGTAAGCTGATTGCTGGTCCTTCGGTGTTCGTCTGCGACGAATGTGTGGAGCTGTGCAACGACATCATCCGCGAAGAGGTCCAGGAAGAGAAGAACGCGGCCAGCGCCAAGAAGAAATTTCCCACACCGCGCGAGATCAACCAGATTCTCGATGAGTACGTAATCGGCCAATCCGACGCGAAGAAGGTCTTGTCCGTTGCGGTATACAATCACTACAAGCGCATCGAGAATGAAGGCAAGATCGGCGAGGTCGAGCTTTCCAAGAGCAATATCCTTCTGGTCGGCCCCACGGGGTCGGGCAAAACGCTGCTGGCAGAAACGTTGGCGCGCCTACTTAACGTGCCGTTCACCATTGCCGATGCCACGACGCTTACCGAAGCGGGGTACGTTGGTGAGGACGTCGAGAACATCATTCAGAAATTGCTTCAGAAGTGCGATTACGACGTCGACAAGGCCCAGAAGGGCATTGTCTACATCGACGAGATCGACAAGATATCGCGTAAGTCCGAGAACCCTTCGATTACCCGTGATGTGTCGGGGGAAGGTGTGCAACAGGCGTTGCTGAAGCTGATTGAAGGCACCATTGCTTCGGTGCCACCGCAGGGTGGACGCAAACATCCGCAGCAGGAGTTCCTGCAGGTGGACACACGTAATATTTTGTTCATCTGCGGCGGCGCGTTCTCGGGTCTGGAAAAGATTGTTCAGTCACGTTCCGAGCGGAGCGGCATCGGTTTTAACGCCGAGATCAAGAGCAAGGCTAACCAGAAGAAGGTCGGCGATGTCCTGCGTTCGGTTGAGCCGGAAGATCTTATTAAATACGGTCTGATCCCGGAGTTCGTTGGACGCTTGCCCGTCATGGCTATCCTGGATGAACTGGACGAGGCAGCCCTGATCCAAATTCTCGTGGAACCCAAGAACGCCTTGGTCAAGCAGTATCAGAAACTGCTGAAGCTGGAAGGGGTGGATCTGGAGATCCGCGAGGACGCCCTGTTGGCCGTGGCGCGCCGTGCCATGGATCGCAAGACCGGGGCACGCGGGTTGCGTTCCATTCTGGAGCGTGCGCTGCTGGAAGTGATGTTCGATCTGCCATCGGTGGAGAACGTCAAGAAAGTGGTGGTCGAGGCCAATGTCATCACGGACGGCGCTAAGCCGATTGTGATCTACTCTGACGGTGACGAGCAAGACGACAAGCGACGGGTGTCCGCCAGCCAGTAGACGGAATAGTAACGAACGTCAAAGAACCCCGCCCAGTGCGGGGTTTCTTTTTACCTGGTGCGGTTAGTAGGGCCATCAGCACCGTTTATCGATGCTTTAGCTGCCACACATGAAATTTTACAGAATATTTCTGCCCAAAAGATTGAAATCGGGGTGTTTTGACCCCAAACTTGAATCATCAAACCAATTCTATGGATAGGTAACAGCGGAAATGTCAGAAACCAAAGCCCCAATCATTATTCCAGGATCGGAAACCACGCTGCCGGTGCTCCCGCTGCGCGACGTCGTCGTGTTTCCGCACATGGTTATTCCCTTGTTCGTCGGGCGTCGTAAATCGATCCACGCCCTGGAACAGGCCATGGAGAGCGGCAAGCAGATCATGCTGGTGGCGCAGAAGAGCGCCTCCGAAGATGACCCGACGCCCGACAATATCCACACGATTGGCACCATCGCCAGTATTTTGCAGCTCCTGAAACTGCCCGATGGCACCGTCAAGGTGTTGGTCGAGGGCGAGCGCCGTGCCGTGGTTCAGAAATATCTGGATACCGAAGAGTACTTCTCGGCCGAGATCGCGTTGCTCGATCCGGTGCCGCTGACCGACAAGGAAGGCGAGGCGTTGACGCGCTCGGTACTCAATGAGTTCGACCAGTACGTCAAACTCAACATGAAGATTCCTCCGGAGATACTGACCTCGCTCGCGGGTATCGACGACGCGGGGCGGCTGGCCGACACCGTGGCGGCACACCTCTCACTCAAGATCGATGACAAGCAGGTCATCCTGGAGATTCAGGATGTGCGTGAGCGCCTGGAGCGCATCCTCGGTGTGCTCGAAACCGAAATCGATCTGTTGCAGGTCGAGAAGCGTATCCGTGGTCGCGTCAAGCGCCAGATGGAGAAGAGCCAACGCGAGTACTATCTGAATGAGCAGATGAAAGCGATTCAGAAGGAATTGGGCGAGCTCGATGAAGCGCCGAACGAATCTGAAGAGCTGACGAAAAAGATCGCTCAGGCCGGTATGCCGAAGGATGTGCGCAAGAAGGCCGAGGCCGAGCTCAACAAGCTCAAGATGATGTCCCCCATGTCAGCGGAAGCTACGGTCGTGCGCAATTACATCGACTGGCTGGTTAATGTGCCGTGGAAGAAGCGCACCAAGATCGAGAAGGATCTTTCCAAGGCCGAAGAGATTCTTGAGAACGACCATTATGGCCTGGAGAAGGTCAAGGAACGCATCCTGGAATATCTGGCCGTGCAGCAGCGCGTGAACAAGCTGAAAGGCCCGATTCTTTGTCTCGTTGGCCCGCCGGGTGTGGGTAAGACCTCGCTCGGGCAGTCCATCGCACGTGCCACGAACCGCAAGTTCGTGCGCATGTCGCTGGGTGGTGTGCGTGACGAAGCCGAGATTCGCGGCCACCGGCGTACCTATATCGGTTCGCTGCCGGGCAAGCTCATCCAGAACATGTCGAAAGTGAAGGTGCGCAACCCGCTCTTCATGCTCGATGAAGTGGACAAGATGGCCATGGATTTCCGTGGCGATCCCAGTTCGGCATTGCTGGAGGTACTGGATCCAGAGCAGAACCATGCGTTCAACGATCACTATCTGGAGGTCGATTACGACCTGTCGGACGTGATGTTCATTGCTACTGCCAATACGCTCAACATCCCGGCGCCGCTGCTGGACCGTATGGAGGTTATTCGCCTTTCCGGTTACACCGAAGACGAAAAAGTGAATATCGCCATGCGCTATCTCGTACCCAAGCAGCTTAAGAACAACGGCCTGAAGGAAACGGAAGCGCATCTTTCCGAAAAAACGGTCCGTGACATCGTCCGCTACTACACGCGTGAGGCGGGCGTGCGCAATCTCGAGCGTGAGATTTCCAAGGTCTTCCGCAAGGTGGCAAAGGAACTCTTGCTCAATAAGGACAAAGCGGAAAAGATGATTTCCGTGACGCCCAAGAGCCTGGAGAAATACCTGGGCGTGCGCCGCTACCGTTACGGTTCCGCCGAGGAAAACAACCAGGTGGGTCAGGTTACAGGACTTGCCTGGACCGAGGTCGGTGGCGAATTGCTGACGGTGGAGGCCGTGATTCTGCCGGGCAAAGGCAAGCTCACCATCACCGGTAAGCTCGGCGACGTCATGCAGGAGTCGATCCAGGCCGCCATGAGTGTGGTACGTGCCCGCGCCAATCAGCTCGGCCTGTCGTCGGATTTTTACCAGAAGCATGATTTTCACGTGCATGTCCCGGAGGGCGCGACGCCCAAAGACGGACCCAGTGCCGGTGTCGCCATGTGCACGGCCATGGTTTCCGCGCTGACCAAAATTCCGGTGCGTGCGGATGTCGCCATGACCGGCGAGATTACGCTCCGTGGGGAGGTGTTGCCCATCGGCGGTCTCAAGGAGAAGTTGCTTGCGGCTCACCGTGGTAACGTCAAAATAGTGCTGATCCCGGAAGAGAATCGCAAGGATCTGACGGAGATCCCAAAGAACATCCGCGAGAGTCTCGATATCCGGCCGGTGCGCTGGGTAGATCAGGTGCTGGAAGCCGCGCTTGAGCGGATGCCGGAACCAATCGACGAAGCCAAGGCCGCGGCGGAAGCCGCGGCGGCGGCATCGGATAAGCCCGTCGCCGTCAATCCGATCACGACCCACTAAAACTGACACTCAGGCGGTACGTTGCGCCGCCTGAGTGTCATGTTGTTTTGCCGCCGTACCCCCTGTTGGCAGTGCCCTCCATGGAGCCAAAAGCTCCGAGGTGTGTCTGTCTGTTCTTGACAAGGAGCCCACCCCACTTGTATATAACTTTCAATGCACCTTGGTTTTCCGGGTGTATGGTTTGAGTCTCAGCAATGGTTTCATCGGGAATCCTGTCCACCAACATTGACCTGTAAGGGGATATCAACGTGAATAAAACCGATCTCATCGATAAAGTTGCTGAATCCACCGAACTCAACAAGGCGTCTGCCACGCGCGCCGTGGAGTCCGTACTGGATATCATCACCGGCTCGTTGCGCAGCGGTGATTCCGTCACACTCTCCGGTTTTGGCACATTCACAGTAAGCAGCCGGGCCGCCCGCACCGGCCGCAACCCGCGTACCGGCGAATCCATTGCCATTCCCGCGTCCAAGACACCAAAATTCAAGTCTGGCAAAGGTCTGAAGGATGCCTTAAACTAGCCGGCCCTCGGAGGTGCCGTTGCACCTTCCGGGTGCTTAGCTCAGCTGGTAGAGCGTCGCCCTTACAAGGCGAATGTCGGGGGTTCGAGCCCCTCAGCACCCACCAAGGAGACCTGGAGCGGTAGTTCAGTTGGTTAGAATACCGGCCTGTCACGCCGGGGGTCGCGGGTTCGAGTCCCGTCCGCTCCGCCACAAATTATCCCGGGCGAGGAGTTATCCTCGCCCTTTTTATTTTTCCAGCCTAGACAGAATTATTATTTGTGATTTAATCCTGTTAATTCTGTTCATTGTTTAAATAGAAACGTCTGATGCTTTCTACCATCCGCGAAAAGACCCAAGGCATCTTTGCCACCGTCATCCTGATGCTAATCGGTATTCCTTTCATATTGTGGGGAATAAATTCCTACTTCGATAAAGGGGAAAAGATCAACGTTGCCAAGGTCAACGGCCAGGATATCAGCCAGCTGACGTACCGGCGCATGCTGGACCAGTTGCGCGGCCGGGTGGACCCCAAAACCTTCGATAGTCACCAGTTCAAAACCACCATTCTGGACAGTTTGATCGACAAGTCGCTGCTCTTGAGGGATGCGGAGGACAATAATTATCGCGTCAGCGACGCCCGGCTGGCCCAGTTGATCCGCGAACTGCCGTACTTCCAGCGCGATGGGCGCTTCGATCCGTCGCTCTACGAAGCGATGCTGCGGCGTGAGGGCATGAGTCCGCAGGAGTTCGAGGCGCGCCTGCGTGAGGAGAATCTCACCGGGCAGATACAAAACGGATTGAGCAATAGCGTGATAGTGACCCAGGCCGACGTCGTCGGCGTCACGCGTTTGATGCGCCAGGAGCGGGACGTGGCATACGCGGCGATCAATCCCGACACCTTGGCGGCGAAAGACAGTGTCAGCCAGAAGGATATTGAAGAGTATTATTCATCCCACGCCGACATGTTCCAGACCCCCGAACAAGTCCGCGTCAATTACGTGCGCCTGTCCGCCGCAGACCTGAATAAAAACTTCCAGCCGACTGAGGATGACCTGCGCAAGGCCTATACCGACGAGGCAAGTCGCTATGTGATCCCGGAGAAACGCCGTGCCAGCCATGTGCTGATCCCCTTGCCGGCACAGGCCGCGGAGGAAGCGGCCAAGCAGGCGCTGACGAAAGCTGAAGGGGTTGAAAAACTGGCGCACCAAGGCGCAGATTTTGCCGGTCTTGCAAAAAAGTATTCAGGCGATGACACCACGGCAGCGAAGGGTGGCGATCTCGGTGAGGTCCGGCGCGGGATGTTGCCGAAGGAACTGGAGGCCGCCATTTATGCCCTGAAGCCTGGCGAAATCAGCAAACCCGTGCGCAGTACCTTTGGCTATCACCTGGTGAAGCTGACCGCGTTGACGCCGGAGAAACGCAAGCCTTTTGCGGCAGTGCGCAAGGAACTAACGGAGATCGTGCGCCGACACAAGGCCGAGGACAGATTTTTCGAGGTGTCAGAGAAATTTCGCAACCTGGTTTATGAACAGCCGGACAGCCTGGCTCCCGCGGCCAACGCCCTGGGGTTGACGGTTGAGAAGAGTGACTGGTTTACGCGTACGGGCGGCTCGGGAATCGCCGCCAACGTGAAGGTGGCAGAGGCAGCCTTTGATCCCGATGTGGTAAGCCAGGCGCGCAACAGCGACACGATTGAGGCCAGCGGCGATACGTTGGTAGCCGTACACGTGACGGATCACCGACCCGCCGGTCGCAAGCCCTTGACCGAAGTAAGTCTGCAGATCGAGCGCCTGCTCAAGCAACAGCAGTCGATCGAAAAGGCGCGTGAAATGGGCGGTGCCTGGCTGCAACAATTGCGCGCCGGCGCATCACTGGAACTGTTGGCCAGAAAACACGGCGTGAAATATCAGCCGGTCAAAGTGGTCTCACGCGAACAAATAGCCGGCGTGGATCGGCGTATCGTGGACGCTGCCTTCCGCGCCCCACGCCCCGCGGCGGACAAACCGGTTTACGATGTGGTCGATATGGGCAGCCAGGGGTTCGCTGTTATTGAACTGAAGCAGGTGCGCGATCCTTCGGACAAGGCGGACGCAGCTACCGAGGAAAAGGCCAAGCGGTTGCTCAGCGCGCGCCGCGGTGCTGACTACTATGCCAATTACCGCGCCGGCCTGAGACAGAAAGCGAACATCAAAATTTATTCCGACCAGTACTGAAGCCGGATTTACTCGAGCAGTTTGCCGTAGTCAAGTCCGATAGCCACGGTGTTGAAACCGCCGTCCACGTAGGTGATCTCGCCGGTAATGCCACTGGCGAGGTCTGAGCACAGAAAAGCCGCCACGTTACCCACCTCGTCGATGGTGACCCCGCGCCCCAGCGGTGCCATCTTGTCGTTGTAGTCGAGGAGTTTCTTGAAGTCGGTAATGCCGGCCGCGGCCAGCGTACGGATTGGCCCGGCGGAGATCGCATTGACACGGATGTTTTCCGGACCCAAGGCCTGCGCCAGGTAGCGCACATTGGCTTCCAGGCTCGCCTTGGCGAGACCCATCACGTTGTAGTTGGGCACCGAACGTTCCGCGCCGATATAGGACAGCGTGAGCAATGCGCCCTGGCGACCCTGCATCATGGGCTTTCCGGCCTTGGCCAGCGCGGTTAGGCTGTAGGAGCTGATCTCATGCGCGATGCGGAATCCCTCGCGTGTCGTAACTTCCGCGAAGTTACCGGACAGTTGTTCGCGCAGCGCAAACGCGACTGAGTGCACGATAATGTCGAGCCCGTCCCAAAAATCATCCAAGTGGCCGAACACGGCATCGATCTGCTCGTCGCTGGATACGTCACAGGGGATGAGAATGTCCGATTCGGTCTGCGCCGCGAGTTTTGCCACCCGTTCCTTCAGTTTATCGTTCTGATAGGTGTAGGCGATTTCAGCGCCCTCCCGGTGCATGGCCTTGGCAATGCCCCAAGCAATGGACCGATCACCGGCCACGCCCACTATCAGCGCACGTTTACCCGCCAGGAATCCCATAAAGCAATCTCCAACAGATGTAATATTTTTGGTATGCGTTACCGGCCGCGAGGTGTCGCCAAGGCGACCGGATAAAACAGGCGCTACAGTATCGAAAATTCGCGTCTGCGGGAAGGGGAATTTGCTATATTACCGTGCAAGCAGGCACAGGGCGGGTAACGTCGATGCAGCAGCTGGGTTGGAGATCGGATCAGGAAACATGAAACGCAGGCAGGCGATCCGAACCGTCCTATTTTTCCTATTCGCCCTTTGCTCCGCCGTTGTTTCGGCCGCATGGAACAATCCCTATCCTGCGGCCGACGACGCGGAGAATATTTTGTATTCGGCCTTTCGTGAACGCCCCAAAACGTTTGACCCAGCGCGCGCCTACGCTTCCAATGAATACGAGATCATCGCCCAGATCTACGAGCCGCCATTTCAGTATCACTACTTAAAACGTCCCTATACGCTGGTGCCATTGACGGCGGTGACTGTACCCAGGCCCGAGTATCTCGACAGGCAGGGCCGGCACCTGCCGCCCACGGCGCCGGCGGCCGCCATTGCTTACAGCCTCTACGAGGTTCATATCCGCCCGGGTATTTTCTACCAACCGCACCCGGCGTTCGCGCGGGACGAATCCAATCATTATCTCTACCACCACCTGAGTGCGCAGGAGCTGTCCGGAATTTACACGATCGGTGATTTTGCCAAGACTGGAACACGCGAGCTGACAGCCGCCGACTACGTTTACCAGATCAAGCGCCTGGCTCATCCCAAGCTGCATGCACCCATTCAGGGCGTCATGAACGACTACATCGTGGGCCTCAAGGATTATGCCGTGACGCTGAAGAAGGCCTACGATGAGATATCCGGTGGGCGCGAGCAGGGGGTTTATCTCGACCTCACGAAATACCCGCTCGCCGGCGCGGAAGAAGTTGATCGGTATACCTATCGCGTAAAGATCTACGGAAAATATCCGCAGCTTCTGTATTGGATGGCGATGCCGTTTTTTGCGCCGATGCCGCCGGAAGCCGACCGGTTTTTTTCACAGCCGGGCATGGCTGCCAAGAATATCACGCTCGACTGGTATCCGGTCGGCAGCGGGGCCTACATGCTCACGGTCAATAACCCGAACCGGCAGATGGTGCTGGAGCGCAATCCCAATTATCACGAAGAGCTTTATCCTGGCGAAGGCGAGGACGGAGATAGTGCAGCCGGTCTTCTGGCCGATGCCGGCAAGCGTATGCCTTTTATCGACAAGGTCGTGTTCAGCCTGGAGAAGGAAAACATTCCGTATTGGAACAAGTTTATTCAAGGTTTCTATGACCAATCGGGTGTCTTGGCGGAGTCGTTCGATCAGGCGGTCCGTTTCACCGGGACGGGCGACACAGAAGTGAGCGACTCCATGAAGGAGAAGGGCATACAACTGCTGACCAGTGTGGCGGCCTCAACCTATTACCTCGGTTTTAACATGCTCGACCCCGTGGTCGGTGGCTACACGGAACGTGCACGCAAACTGCGCCTGGCAGTTTCCATCGCCGTCGATTACGAGGAACAGATATCCATATTCCGTAACGGCCGCGGCATTGCCGCGCAGGGGCCTTTGGCACCGGGCATATTCGGATATCGTGAGGGGCGCGCCGGCATCAATCCCTATGTGTACGACTGGACGGATGGCAAGCCGCAACGCAAATCCGTGGAGTATGCCCGCCAGTTGCTGGCGGAGGCCGGTTACCCGGATGGCGTCGATGCCGCGACCGGGAAGCCGCTCACGCTTTACTTTGAAACAGCGGCCACCGGTCCTGAGGAAAAGGCCCAGTTGGACTGGATGCACAAGCAACTGCAGAAGCTCAACATCCAGCTGGTGGTGCGTGCGACAGACTATAACCGCTTTCAGGAAAAGATGCGCAAGGGCGATGCGCAGATGTATAACTGGGGCTGGAACGCGGATTATCCCGACCCGGAAAATTTCCTGTTTCTGCTGTACGGCCCAAACAGGAAGGTGGGCCGTGATGGAGAGAATGCCTCCAACTACGACAATCCGGAATTCAACCGTCTGTTCGAGCGCATGAAGAACATGGACAACACGCCTGAGCGTGCAGCAATTATTGACCAGATGGTCGATATGGTGCGCCGCGACGCCCCCTGGGCCTGGGGGGTGAATCCCAAGGAGTTTCTGTTACAGCATTCCTGGATGTCCAACACCAAACCGAATCACATGGCGAACAACACATTGAAGTATCGCCGTCTAGATGCGCAGCAACGCGCCCGGTTGCGTGTGGCCTGGAACCGCCCGGTACTGTGGCCAATGGTGCTGGTGCTAGGCGTGCTTGTTGCCAGCACGGTACCGGCCGTGGCGGCCTATCGCAAGCGTGAAAGAGAGGTGCGGCGATGATCGCCTATATTGTGCGCCGGCTGTTGTATGCCATTCCGATCCTGGTCGGCGTGAACCTGATCACCTTTACGCTGTTTTTCTTCGTCAACAGCCCGGATGACATGGCACGCATCCATCTCGGCATCAAGCGCGTCACACCCGATGCCATTGTCAAATGGAAGCAGGATCACGGCTACGACAAACCGCTGGTGTATAACAAATCGGCCCTGGGCGGTGCGAAGCTGACAGACACCTTATTCTTCAGGCATTCCATTAGATTATTCGCCTTTGATTTTGGCAGCTCGGATGACGGACGCGACATCCGCTATGACATCAGCCAACGCATGTGGCCAAGTCTTGCCATTGCGCTGCCGATATTCCTGGTTGGCCTCCTTGTCTATCTCACTTTCGCCCTGCTGCTCGTGTTCTTTCGTCGCTCGTATCTCGACACCGCGGGAGTGGTGACGTGTGTGGTCATGATGTCGATTTCGACACTGTTCTATGTGATCGCCGGACAATTCCTAGTCAGCATGTTGTTGCGTCTGACGCCGATATCCGGTTACGACACGGGCCTGGCCGCCATCAAATTTCTGATTCTTCCGGTGTTGGTTGGTGTGATCAGCGGCATCGGCTCAAGCACGCGACTGTATCGGGCATTTTTTATCGAGGAGATCAATAAAGATTATGTACGTACCGCGCGGGCCAAGGGACTATCGGAGTTGCGTGTCCTGTTCCGCCACGTACTCAAGAACGCCATGATTCCCATCCTGACCGGTGTGGTCGTGGTGATTCCGTTGTTGTTTACCGGCAGTCTCATCCTGGAGTCGTTCTTCGGAATTCCGGGTCTTGGCAGTTACACGATCGATGCCATCAATTCGCAGGATTTTGCCATCGTACGCGCCATGGTTTTTCTGGGCTCCGTGTTGTACATCATGGGTCTTATATTCACGGATATCGCCTACACGCTGGTCGATCCGCGCGTACGATTGAGCTAGCGACCCATGAACTTCCAGCCGGTTTTTCTGACCACGGATATCCTGATTTACGTGCTGCTGGCAACGGTGATCGGTTTTGGCGTCTATGCATCACACCATGCCCACCTGAGCGCGCCCTGGCGCCAGGTGGCACGGCGGCCGATGGCGATGGCCGCGCTCGTCGTGCTGCTTGCTTATGTGACCCTTGGCCTCATGGATTCGGTCCATTTTCGCCGCACGCAGAATGGGCCGGGCACCGCGCCAAACGCGTACTCCGGAGAGGTCATGAGCCTGCTCGACTATGTCGCCACGCCGCTTCGCGTGCGTGTCGAAAGAACCTATTCCGCGCCGTTCGCCGCGCAGGCCTATACCATGGAGACGGTCGAATATCCGGATGGGCGACGCACACGTGAATACCCGCGTCTGCAGTTCGGTGGCGCACATCTTAAGGAACTTGATGGGCGTAGCGCGGATATTGTGCGACACACCCTGTGGGCTACCCTTTCAGGGTTGGCGCTGTGGCTACTGTTGGTTTTTACTTTTTCATTTGCATGGCGCAAGCGCGAAGAATCGCTGGCGCTGTCAGCACGCCGATTTTGGCGCGGTGAGAGCCCTGTTCCCTGGCGCACGATATTGGCAGCGGTCGGGGTGTTGATCGTCCTGGCCGTGAACGCCATCGTCCTTTCCTCGTACTATCACATCCTTGGTACCGATCAGGTCGGGCAGGACGTCTTTTTCAAGTCGCTGAAAAGCATCCGCACGGGTTTGGTGATCGGTACGCTCACCACCCTCATCGCGCTGCCGTTCGCCGTCCTGTTCGGCATCATGGCCGGCTATTTCCGTGGCTGGGTAGATGACGTCATCCAGTATTTCTATACGACTTTGAGTTCCATCCCGGGCGTGCTCCTGATCGCGGCGGCGATTCTGAGCCTGCAAGTCTATGTAGCCAATCATCCGGAAACATTCGACAGCTCCATGGCACGCGCCGACATACGGCTGTTGTTCCTCTGTCTCATTCTTGGTGTAACCAGCTGGACCAGCCTGTGCCGCTTGTTGCGCGGAGAGACGCTCAAACTGCGTGAAGTAGACTACATTCAGGCAGCACACGCCTTGGGTGCCAGCCATATTTCCATCATGGCGCGCCACATCCTGCCCAATGTCATGCACATCATCCTGATCACTGTGGTGCTCGATTTCAGCGGACTCGTGCTTGCCGAGGCCGTACTTTCTTATGTAGGCGTCGGCGTGGACCCGACCATGGAAAGCTGGGGCAACATGATCAACGGGGCGCGTCTGGAAATGGCACGCGAGCCCATCGTGTGGTGGAGCCTGGTCTCCGCTTTTGTGTTCATGTTTGGCCTCGTACTGTCGGCGAACCTTTTCTCCGATGCCGTGCGCGATGCATTCGATCCGAGGTTGAGAAAATAATGAGCAGGGCACCCGACAAGACGTTGCTACGCGTCAGGGATCTGAAAACCTGGTTCGATACCCCGGAGGGTACAGCGCGCGCCGTCGACGGCATCGATTTCGAGATCGGTCGCGGCGAGACGCTGGCCCTGCTGGGGGAGTCGGGCTGTGGCAAGTCCATTTCCGCCCTGTCTTTGCTCAAGCTTGTCCCCATGCCGTCGGGCCGGATTGTGGCCGGACAGGTGTGGTTAAACGATCAGGATATTCTGGCGTTGCCGGAACGCGAGATGCGCCGCATCCGTGGGCGTCGCATCGCCATGATTTTCCAGGAGCCGCAGACCTCGCTCAACCCGGTGCTGACGATTGGCGATCAGATCAGTGAGACATTGCCAGATCGGAACAATCTTTCCCGGCCGCAACGTGTGGCGCAGGTATCTGAGTTACTCACGGCGGTCGGCATTGCCGACGCCGACCGCCGCTATGATGAATACCCGCATCAGCTTTCGGGTGGCATGAAGCAGCGCATCATGATCGCCATCGCGCTGGCGGGTCAGCCGGATCTGCTGATTGCCGACGAGCCGACCACGGCGCTCGATGTGACCATCCAGGCCCAGATTCTGGCGCTCCTTAAAGAGATTCAGAAGAATACCGGCATGGCCATCCTGCTGATTACCCACGATCTGGGTGTGGTGGCGGAAACCGCGGACCGGGTTGCTGTTATGTACGCTGGCCAGATCGTCGAGTCGGCGTCACGGGCGAAGTTTTTTTCCGATCCCCAGCACCCGTATGCGCGTAAACTCTTCCGTTCCATCCCGGGCCGTCCGCGGCGCGGCGCGGCGCTGGAGGTGATTGCCGGCAGTGTGCCGTCGCTGCTGCAGGAGTTTCAGGGCTGCCGGTTTGCGGCGCGCTGTGACCAGGCATGGGACCGCTGCCTGCAGCAAGCGCCATCCTGGACCGAGCAGAAGGGCCGTGGCGTGCGCTGCCACCTGTATGACCCGGCTGTTTCTCCAAGCCCGTTTGCGCGCAAGGTATCCCCCGCGAGGAAGGCCGCCAAGCCCGGCAAGGCGGTCATGGCGGATAAATCGGGTGATATGCTGCTTCGGGTAAAAGACCTCAAGGTGTATTTCCCGATTCACCGCGGCGTCTTTCGGCGTGTGGTGGGCCAGGTCAAGGCGGTGGATGGTGTTTCCCTAGAGATCGCCCGTGGCCGCACGCTGGCGCTCGTAGGAGAGTCTGGGTGTGGCAAAACCACCGTGGGCAAGGGAATTCTGCAATTGGTGCCGCCTACCGCCGGGAGCGTGGCGTACGCAGGCCGTGAGCTGACGCAGGTGCCGGCCGGCGAGCTGCGGTCGCTGCGGCGTCACTTCCAGATCATTTTCCAGGATCCCTACGCCTCGCTCGACCCACGCATGCTGGTCGGCGAGATTCTGGAGGAAGGCATACGTGCCCAAGGGATCAACGCCAGCCAATCCGTGCGGCAGGATAAAGTTTCCGAGTTGCTGCAGCACGTGGGGCTGGCGCCGGATGCCCGCCACCGCTATCCGCATGAATTCTCCGGCGGCCAACGCCAGCGCATCAGCATTGCCCGTGCCTTAGCGGTTGAGCCCAGGCTGATTGTCTGCGATGAGCCGACAAGCGCGCTCGATGTGTCGGTGCAGGCGCAGGTGCTTAATCTGCTCAAGGGCCTGCAGGATGAACTGTCGTTAAGTTATCTTTTTATCACCCACAATCTTTCGGTCGTGGAATATCTGGCGCACGAGGTAGCGGTCATGTATCTCGGCCGCATTGTCGAAACCGGAAAGGTGGATGAAATTCTGGCGGGCCCGAAACATCCCTACACGCAAGCGTTACTGTCGGCCGTGCCCAGCATCGAGCCTAAAAAGCAACGCACCGTGATTCGCCTTCAGGGCGATATCCCGTCCCCGAGCAATCCGCCCTCCGGTTGTCATTTTCATCCCCGCTGTCCACAGGCCATGGCGGTCTGCCGTGTGCGTTATCCGGACGCGACACGTCTCAATGCGACGCATGTGGTGTGTTGCCACTTGCTCGACAAGAAAGAACTCTAAAGGGATTTTATACTAGCTACTGGGGACAGCTGACTCGATCAAGGCCGTCGGCCCGCCGCTGGTCCAGATTTTCAGCTTCTGTCCCCGGCGCAGCACGTCATCCAACTGTATCAGATTCCACTGCGCCAGTTGACGCACCAGCACATTGTAGCGACGGGCAATGCTCGACAGCGTATCGCCCGAACGCACACGATGGATGATGGGCTCATCCTTCGATCCTGCGGCCGGTGCGTGATACGCCGCGTGTACCACTGTCGGTACCATCGTGCGCGAGGAGATGGGGATCATCAAGTCCTGGTTGATGCGCAGGAGATTGCTGTGCAGGTTGTTGGAGGTACGGATGACCTCGATACCGACGCCAAACTCGCGCGCGATTTTATTCATGGTATCGCCGTGCCGGACAGAGTGGTGCGCCCACTGGATTCTTTCATTTTCCGGCAGCTTGTTCAGGCCCTCGATCAGGGCCGCCTTCTTGTCCACGGGCACCAGCAGGTGGTGCGGGCCATTCGGGTCCGTCGCCCAGCGGGTATATTCGGGGTTGATGTCATGCAGATCATCGACCGGCAGGTCCACGAGTTTTGCCACGACACCCAGGTCGATCTGGGAACCGGTCTCGACGCGCGTGAAGTACGGTTCGTTGGGTATCTTGGCGAGTTGGACGCCGTATTTCGCCGGGTCCGCGACGATACTTGCCATGGCCATGAGCTTAGGCACGTAGTGCATGGTTTCGCGTTTGAGCTTGAGATACTGGTAATCGGTGGATTTACCTTTGCGCTCATTGTATTGCATCATGCGCGCCACCTTGCCCTCGCCGGCGTTGTAGGCCGCCAGTGCGAGATGCCAGTCGCCATCGAATTCGGTGTACAGTTTTTCCAGGTAATCCAGCGCCGCCCGCGTGGATTCCTGGACGTCGCGCCGGCCGTCGTACCACCAGTTTGCCTTTAATCCGTACAGACGCCCGGTGGCGGGCATGAACTGCCATAGCCCCACCGCGCGGGCGCGGGAGTAGGCATGGGGCTTGTAGGCACTTTCAATGGCCGGCAGCAACGCGATTTCCATCGGCATGCCGCGTTTTTCGACCTCTTCGACGATGTAATAGAGATAGAGCCGGGCGCGCTCCATCATTCTTTGCATGTATTCCGGGTTATTGACGAACCACTGGATTTCTTTATCAACCTGCGGGGAATCGAGGCTCTTTATGGCGTAACCCGCACGAATTCTGGCCCAAAGATCAGGAAAATCCTTTTTTGCCTGATCCAAGTTGTCGGTTTTAGGCTGGGTTGCATCTGCCAGCACGGGGCTGTCGTTGCCAATGCTAATCACGGCGGCAGATGCTGGCGGCGTTACCGTAGCCGGCGCTGTTTCTGGCTGATTTTGAGAAGATTTAGAGGTAGTGGAAGCACACCCGGCGATCGCCAGGAGCAGAAAAACAGATAAAGCTACCACATTGGTTTTTCGCCAATTCATGTTAATTAATACTAGGAAGAAGAAGCACTAGCGTCAACCTTTTAAAGGGGAAAATCCAAATAAATTCAGCACTATCCCGGTACTTTAAGAGCTGCATCTTGTACCAGATTTTTAGCCACGGAGGGATGGGTTTTGTTACCGATTATCCCCTGAAACTGTCCTTCCATCGGCGCAGTTCGGCAAACACCTCGGTCTCACCCGTCAGAGGCCGCCCAACATGAGAAATAACTGCCTCGCGCACGGCCGTCTGCCCGGTACGCAGGAAAGGATTGATGTGCCGTTCAAGGCCGATGGTCGAGGGGAGGGAGGGGGTATGTAGCGCTCTCAAGGCCTGCGTTTTCTCAATGTGTGCACGGATATCGTTGTTTCCCGGTTCAACCGTCAGGGCAAAGCGCAGGTTGGAGGCGGTGTATTCGTGGGCGCAATAAACCTCAGTTTTTTCAGGCAGGGCAGCGAGCCGGGAAAGCGAGGTGTACATCTGTTCTGCCGTACCTTCGAAGAGCCGGCCACAACCGGCGGAAAACAGCGTATCGCCGCAGAACAGCATGCCTGCCCCATGATAGGCAATGTGGCCGGCGGTATGGCCAGGCACGTCGAGCACATCAAACTCGACCCCGAGTTCCGCCAGCGAAACACGGTCGCCTTCCTTGAGTTGGCGTGTGATCGCTGGGATGCGTTCGCGCGCTGGCCCATAAACCGACAGGGGGTAATGCCGGAGAATCTCCTCCGTGCCGCCGACATGGTCATGATGGTGATGGGTGCAAAGGATGGCCACCGGCGTGAGGCGTTGTTTTTCCAGCGCGGCCAGCACCGGTTCGGCATCGCCCGGGTCCACAATGGCGACGCGATCGGCGGATTGGCCGCGGATCAGCCAGATGTAGTTGTCCTCAAAGGCGCGGACGTGTAAAACAGGTGTCATGGTGCCCAGTGTGAGATGACGGAAGGAACACGTCAATGAGAGAGGAAGATTCCTGTGCCACGTTGCGGCGGCAACTGTGCGCATGGTTCGATTCGCCGCTGGGGCGATCATTGCAGGCGCACGAAGCCAACCGCCTGCGTAGCGTATTTCCGCATTTGTATGGCACCGTCGCGGCGCAACTGGGCCGTATCGGTCAGCTCGACCTGATGGATTCCTGTATTGCCCCCACACGCATCCTGGCCGATGGCCTGGGCGAGCCCGGTGCGTGCGTGGTGCGTGCGCACCCCGAAGAACTGCCGTTCGACAGCAAGAGCATGGATGTCATGTTGCTGCCGCACACGCTCGATTTTTGCGAGGATCCCCATCAAGTCCTGCGCGAAGTCAGCCGCGTGTTGCGCCCGGAAGGCCATGTGGTCATCCTCGGATTTAACCCGCTCAGTCTGTGGGGATTCCGCCGGCTCATCGCGCGCCGCCCCCGTGCCGCGCCGTGGTGCGGGAAATTCTTCCGTCTCGCACGCATCAAGGATTGGCTCGCGCTGCTCGATTTTGAAACCACGCACGGCAGCCTGTTTTATTATCGCCCGCCGCTGCAAAAAGAGAGTTTTATGGAACGACTGCATTTCCTCGACAAGATGGGCGACCGCTGGTGGCCGATGACAGCGGCGGTGTATCTTGTGGTGGCCAAGAAGCGCGTGTTCGGTGTCACGCCTCTGCCACTTTCGTGGAAAACCAAAAAAAACTTCCTCAGGGCGGCGGCAGAGCCGGCCGCGCGCGGCATAGTCGTTCCGTTTCATCGGCGCGCGAAACAGTTGTAACGCGTTGTGACACGCGACCATTCCGGCACGGCGTTGGATAAAGTCACGATCTTTACCGATGGCGCCTGTCGCGGCAATCCTGGCCCCGGTGGTTGGGGCGCGATCCTGCGCAAGGACGATCACGAAAAAGAACTCTACGGCGCGGTGCGCGAGACCACCAACAACCGCATGGAATTGATGGCCGCCATCTGTGCGCTCGAAGCGCTTAAGCGTCCGTGCGACATCACACTCACAACGGATTCACAATACGTGCGCAAAGGCATTACCGAGTGGATTGAAAACTGGAAGCGCCGCGGTTGGAAAACTGCAGATAAAAAGCCGGTCAAGAATCAGGATTTGTGGCAGCGCCTGGATGAAGCCGCGCACAAGCACCACATTCACTGGAAATGGATCAAGGGGCACAGTGGACATCCGGAGAACGAGCGGGCGGATGAACTGGCGAACTTGGCGATTGAGGAAATGTTGGCGTGAATTTTATTTCATTAAATGTAGGGTGGGCACCTCCCACCGTTCAAAATCGACTAACGCGTAGGCTTGGTTGAGCGCAACGAAACTCAACGGTTTCTCCCGCCATAGTGCGCCTTGGGCGCATGCAGGGAACCTGAATATCTAGGCTGCCGAAGTAGACATTACAAAATCGCCAACGAAGAGCTAGAATTTGATCCATGGGTAAGGCGCATATCGATATCCCACGCGACAAGATCGCAGGCGTCTGCCGGAGATATCACGTCCGGCGGATGTCCTTGTTCGGGTCGGTTTTGCGTGATGATTTTGGGCCGGAAAGCGATGTGGATGTTCTGGTGGAGTTTGAATCTGGCGGTGAACCGTCATTTTCAGGATTGCTCAAGCTGCAAAGTGAGTTATCGGTTCTTTTTGGTCAGCGCCCTGTCGATATAGCTACTTCCAGCATTCTGCGTAACCCGTACCGCAGAAAACCCATCCTGAAAGATTTACAGTCCATCTATGACGCCTGAAGACCAGGACGCCGCATATCTGTGGGATATGCTGGAAGCTGCCAAGGAAGCTGTTGAGATTCTGGGAAAGGCGGATGTAAAGGATTTTAAGCAAGACAAAATCCGATGTCGTGCAGTCGAGCGTACACTGGAAATAATTGGTGAAGCGGCACGCAGGGTATCTCCGCGGTATCAATCTCAGCATCCCGAAATCGCGTGGCGTGACATGATCGGCCAGCGAAACATTCATGGCCCATGAGTATGGCCAGATAGATTACGAATTATTATATAAAACCATTCGCGACGATATTCCTGAACTGATTACGGTGTTATTGCGACTTCTTCCACCAACTGACTGACATCGGTTTTTTCCCCTCATGCGCCAGATAATCCTCGACACTGAAACCACCGGCCTCGAACCTTCCGAAGGCCACCGCATCATCGAAATCGGCTGTGTGGAGATGGTGAACCGGCGGCCGAGCAATAACCGCTACCAGCAATACATCAATCCCGGACGTGACATTGACGCCGGGGCCATGGAGGTGCACGGCATCACGAACGAGATGGTCGCGGGCAAGCCGAAGTTCGTCGATATCGCCATGGATTTTCTCGAATTTATCAAGGGCACGGAGCTGGTCATCCACAACGCCCCGTTTGACGTTGGCTTCCTTAACCACGAACTTTCCCTGATGGTGAAAGGCAAGGCGCCGCTGCGCATCGAGGATTTCTGCACGGTCGTGGATACGCTCAAGCTCGCGCGCCGCATGCGCCCAGGTCAGAAGAACGATCTCGATTCGCTATGCCGGCATTACAGCGTGGATAACAGCCATCGCACGTTGCACGGGGCGCTGCTCGACGCCGAGATTCTCGCGGATGTCTACCTGGCCATGACCGGTGGCCAGACAGGCCTGTTCGAAGACAGCCACGGTTCGCTGCCGTCCGCCACTTCGTCTGCCGCGCCGTCGGATATCCGACGCCTCGACCCGACCCGGCCAAAGCTGCCGGTGATTATGGCAAACGCGGAAGAACTCGCCGCGCATCAGGCATGGCTGGACGAGATTGAAAAGAAAAGCGGTGGTCGCTGCGTCTGGAAGAAGATCGATCTTGCTTCCTGACGCCGTGACGCCTCGTTTACTCCGAGACTAATTTTTTCCCCTTGAAGGTCAGCGTGGTTCCAGGCTGCATGACTTTGCAGCGCATGCCGGCTTTTTGTACGGCATCGGCAAAACCCTTGGCATCCTGCGTCAGTACCGGAAACGTGCCGTAGTGTTGCGGGATCACGAGTTTGGCGTGCACGGTCTTGGCCGCGCGTACCGCCATCGCCGGCTCCATGCCGAAGTGCCCGCCGATATTAATGAGCGCGACGTCCGGCGCGAAATCACTGATTAGCGCCATGTCGCTGAAATAGGCCGTGTCGCCGGTGTCGTAAATGGTTGGGCCATTTTTAATCCGGATGACGAATCCCGCGGGGTTGCCGCCGCCGGCCACTTCCGGGTCCTTATCGCCCGCCAGGGGATTGCCCATGCCGCTGGAGTGCACGGCCGGCACCATGTCCACCACCACCTCGCCATTGGCGATGGTGATTTCGCCGCCGATATTCATCAGCGTGTCATACCCCATTTGTTGCTTGGGATAACCGAGGAGCTTGGCCATGTTGGCGCCAAGTTCGTAATTGGTGACAAGCCGCGCGCCGGTTTTCTTGGCCAGCTCCACGGCGTCGCCAATGTGGTCGAAGTGCCCGTGCGTGATCAGGATGTAATCGACCTTCGTGATCGCGGTCAGCGGGTCCTTGGCCGTTGCTGGTGCTTTGTCGCCCTCGGCCTTGCTAACCTTGGCATTGGGGTTCATCGGATTCTTCAGCCACGGGTCGATCATCAGTACCTTGTTGTTCGGGGTGACGATCTCAAAGGCGGCGTGGCCATACCAGGTGAGGGTGGTGGCGTCCGCAGACCACGCGGCTTGGTGCAAGCTGAACAGCAGAAGCAGTGCGGCCGTCCGATGAAATATCTTCATGATGTACTCCTTGTTGATTGTTGAATCCTGTCTATGAAGCCTGCACGCCGGCCCCGCCATCCGCTAGGGCGCGACGTAATCTTCGCGCCGACAGCATAAACCATTTGCCCCGGTATCGAGCAAGTGCCGGTAAAAAACAGGGTCGTTCCAATCCATGGGCGCTACACGCTGACAAGTTTGCCGGTCTGCGCTACTCTGCGCCTCCCATGCTGCCACCGGTCGTCTCTGTTTCCCGCCTCCGAAAGCATTTCGACAGCGTTATCGCCGTCGATGATGTAAGTTTTGACGTGGCACCACGTTCCACCACTGCGCTCCTTGGTGGCAATGGTGCGGGCAAGACCACGACCCTGTCCATGCTCCTGGGGCTGCTGCTGCCGACCTCCGGCAGCATTTCCATCTTCGGGGTGGATATGCTGCGCGACCGCTATCGGGTGTTGCCGCGGGTGAATTTTTCCTCGCCCTATGTCGATCTGCCGCGGCGCCTGACCGTGCGCGAGAATCTTACCGTCTATTCGCGTCTGTACGGGATTATCGACGTCCGGGCACGCATCGACGCGCTGAGCGAGGAGCTCCACATCGGCCGTTTTCTGGACCGTCCCTATGGTCAGTTGTCTGCCGGCGAGAAAACCCGTGTGGTACTGGCCAAGGCGCTGCTCAACGAACCGGAACTCCTGCTGCTCGATGAGCCGACGGCTTCGCTCGATCCCGATACCGCGGATTACGTGCGTGGCATGCTCGAGGCCTACCGTATTCGCACCGGCACGACGATTCTGCTGGCCTCGCACAACATGTCGGAGGTCGAACGGCTGTGCGACGACGTCATCATGTTGCGTGCGGGCAAGCTTGTCGATCGCGGCAAGCCGGGGGCGCTGCTCACGCGCTATGGGCGAAAGAACATGGAAGAGGTATTCATCGACATCGCCCGTGAACGCCGCCTGGAAATTCCATTCGATCACGATCCGGCGCTCAAGAGATGATCGTCATCGCGCACGATCATACCGGTGTTGTTCCTTCGCTTCGGCGCATCCGTGCCCTGGTGTTGCGGCATATCTACCTGTTGCGCAGTTCCGGCCCCCGCATCCTCGAGCTGGTGTACTGGCCGACGGTGCAAATGGTGTTGTGGGGGTTCATCACGGTGTTTCTGGTCAACCACAGCACCTGGCTGGCACAGGCCTCGGGCGTACTGCTTTCCGGCGTGTTGCTGTGGGATGTGCTATTTCGCAGTCAGCTCGGGGTGTCGCTCGTGTTCATGGAAGAGATGTGGTCGCGCAATCTCGGACACCTGTTTGTGAGCCCATTGCGGCCGTTTGAACTCGCGTGTTCGCTGATTACGATGAGTCTGATACGCACGTTGATCGGAGTGGGCGGCGCGGCGTTGATCGCGATTCCCTTGTTTCATTTTTCCATCTTCAGCATGGGGTTGCCGTTGCTCGCCTTCTTTCTCAATCTCATCGTAATGGGCTGGTCCATCGGCTTGCTGGTGTCGGGCATCGTGCTGCGTTATGGCCTGGGCGCGGAGAGCATGGCGTGGATTGCGATCTTTGCGGTACAGCCCATCAGCGGGGTGTACTATCCCATCGCGACACTGCCAACATGGTTGCAATACGTGGCGGCCATGCTGCCATCGAGCCATGTGTTCGAGGGCATGCGTGCGGTGTTGTTTGACCATACCTTCCGCGGGGATTTGCTGTTGTACGCCGTGGTGCTCAATGTTATCTATCTTTCCGCCGGTTTTCTTTCATTCCTCGCGTTTTTCAAGGTGGCACGGGTGCGTGGTCAGTTGCTGCACGTCGGAGAATAATGACAACGACGTGATGTCGGAGTAGCATTCCGGCGCTTTTGATCATCACGGGAACACACACGCCATGCCTTATTTTGTTTTCAAAATCTCCGCCAATAACACACCTGCCTTGGTAAGCCGGTTCGACAAATACAAGGAAGCCAAAGACCTTTGCCGCGCGTTGCGGCAGAAGGAATCGCCGGACAACCCCAATGCCATCCGCATGACATTCGCCGAAGACGAAATCAAGGCCAAGCGCCTGTTGACGGACAAGCGCCAGCCCAGCTCGCCGCTGGAGGAATGGGAGGCTTGATTCGGCCGCCCAACGGTTATCACCCGTATCGGTTTTTGTGCTTGAATATACCGGGCAACCTAGCTCTTCGAGGAGAAGAACCATGAAACAAACGACCGCAAAAACTGTATTTGTATTGAGTGGATTGATTTTGGTGCTGGCGCTGGGAACCCCCCTCTGGGCCCAGGCCGACGACAAGAAGGATGAGACCAATCTTGAATCCGTACGCAAGGATATCGATAAAGACGCCGCCGCGGCGAAAGTGGAGACGCGGGTTCAGGAGTTGGCCGTGCAGTTCAAGGTTGATCCCAGCGTGGTGCAGGATCTGCGTACCAAGAAGCAGGGCTGGGGCGAAACCACCATCGAGCTGTCGATGGCACAGCATCTGATGCAGTCCGATCCCAAGGATTACCCGACCATGGCCGACGCGCTCAACAAAATCAGCGCCATGCGCGCTGACAAGATGGGCTGGGGGAAAATTGCCAAGGATCTTGGCTTGAAACTCGGACCCGTGGTGAGCGAGACCATGCACGTGCGTAACGAGATGCGCAAAGAATCGCGCATGGAGAGATCGGAGAAAGTGGAAAAGCACGAAAAGTCAGAGATGGGCGGCGAGCGGCCTGATCGTGCCGGACGCCCGGATCGGCCAGAACATCCCGAAAGACCGCGCTGAAAATCAGATACAGGAAAAAAGGCGCAGATTCCAAACATCTTTGGGCCTGCGCCTTCTTTCTGAAGGCGCTTTGTTGATGCTTAGCTTGGTTTGCGCAGAATCAAGACAAGGATTTCACCCTCCGCCTCGGGTTTCGCGGTCGAGAAAAGACGCAGGAATTTTGCAAACAGCTTCAGCTTGATCCAGCCATCTTCCGTAACCCGGTATGGATCGCCGTAGGTTCCCTTCCAGAGTGTTTCAAACCCGGTTTCCCTGACACAGTGGCTCAGGTACCACGGGCCGACGGGCGTAATATGCCCCGAGTTCTTATAATCCGCATCCGTAAACGCCTGAAACGTTCCAAACCTGGCATACATGGCCTTGGAAACAGGGCTATCGAGATTGGGTGTACTTAACGCCAGCACCCCGCCGGGTTTCAGGAGCGCATAGCACTCACGCAGGAAGTGTCTTGGGTTCTCGATGTGTTCAATAATCTCGACCGCCATGACCGCGTCATAGCGTGGCGAGATCTCGCGCGAGAAATCCTTGTTCAGGTTGGCAGAAACAAATGGCATCCGATCATGAAGCCGGAAATTGTCCGGGACGATATCCGTGGCGGTCACCTGAAATCCCAAATCGTGTAAGCGCAGGGACATCGCGCCGCTGCCGGCGGCGAGATCGAGTAGGGTACTGGACGGCTTGAGGGTTTGAACGACTTTCTGCGCCACGAACTCATGCAGGCCGGCAATGGCGTACATGCGCAGGCCCTTATAGTTATTCACGGTATGGCCGTTGTCCGTGGCGTCATCCTTATAGGTTCCGATAATAACAATATCGTTATCGGCGTGTTTATTGTTGTCGACGTCGGTGGCCATGTTGGCGCTAGTTTATATAGGATATCAGTGCGTGTGTAGACGGAGATACATGATCATTAGCGGTAATCGTGCTCGGAGGTAATGTAGGCCCCAATCATGATAAACAGGATACCCAATCCCTGTCGCAGAGTGAAAGGTTCCTGCAGGATAAGCGTCGAGGCGAGCGCCACCGTGCCGTAGACCAATGAGCTGATGGGGTGCGCCTTGCTGAGGTCGATTTGCGCGATAATGACGAGCCACGTGAAGAAAGCGAGCAGCAGCGAGCCTGCGCCAAGCAGAACATTACCATTGGTGGCAAGCTGGCCCGTGTAATGCACGATGGCCGCAAACGAATCCATGGGGAACTCGCCTAACGCGCTTGTCCCGAGCTTGAAGAACAGTTGCGCCGCCGTATCCCACAGCAACAGCAGGGCGAACAGCACCAGGATTCCCCACTTGATGGGCTTGCGTGAGGGATTAGCGTTCATGCGTCAGCGACTTGTCAAAATTCTCATAGGCAAAGAACCGGGCTGCCAGCCGCAGTAGCAGATTGACCAAACGGTTGCGGTGGCGAAAATAGAGATACGTTTGTTCTAACGTGGCACCAAGTTTCAACTTTGCCTGATAAGCCGCTTGGCCGCTTTGGTAAGTGTGGAAGCCATCGCGTAGGCACATCTTGAGGTTATGCAACCAACTCAGGTAATACAGGTTGTACTGGCGGCTCAGGTGATAATCCATGCCGAGATACTTGTCCAGCAGCACGCCATTCTTATGCAGCAGCAGATTGAATCCAATCAGCTTTCCCTCGGCGCGGTAAAGCACAAAACGGCACTCGCCCGGCATAAGCATGGCAACGCTGCGAAAGAATTCCGGGGTCAGTTTCTCGAATTGCAGATCGCTTTTCTGGTAGCAGTTCAAATATAACCGATATATTTCATCTAAGTTCGTCGGTATACCGTCGCACTCCTCGATGCTGACCTGATTGTACTGACGGTATTTTCGACGCAGATCCTTGCGCGTTGATCTACTCAGGCTCGCCAGATATTCGTCCAGATTCGAGAATCCAATGGTATTGGTGGCGACCGGCATGTTGGCAAGCTTGGCAAATCCGGCCTGGTGGAGCGGATCATCCAGTTGCCGGGTGTCTCTTTCAAGAATGTCTTTGAAGGCCAGCAGCACTGCGCCTTCGCGTGTGGCGATGCGCTCCAGCTCGGTGCAAAGTTTCTGTATTGCTTCGGGGTGGAAGCGATGGTTTGGCAGGAAACCGAGCTTACCGCTGTCGGTGACAGGGGAGCCAACACACAGGAGGCGTAGCGTGAGCAAGTTGGGCAGATGACGCTGTATCCAGCGCGTTATGCGCTTGAGCGGCCCCTGTACTGTGCTGTCCAGCCTGTAATCGGTGATGAAGTAAGGCGCCAGGCAGATGGCGGTAAGCCCCTGGCGCACGACGATGTAACCGGTGCGAAAGCCCTCGATGCCGCCCTGTGCGAACGCGAGATGATAACGGTAACCTTCAGCATCACCGGGCAGTATCCTGGCCCACAAGGCTTCGCCGTCCATCGACGTGCTGAAGGATTCCTCGGTGGCGGTAAAATCCCTGATTTCCAGCGAGCCCATTAAGTGCTACCCCCCACCAGAACGATGCCAATCACGATCAACACGGCACCCAGCCAGCGGGCACGGCCTACCCGCTCACCCAGAAAAAAGTATGACGCCAGGAGTATCAGGATGTTGTTGGCACTGAACAACGGGAAGGCCACAGACAGCGCGGCATAGGAAAGGACGCCAAGCCAGGCGATGGATTCGAATACGTAGACTGCCACGCCCAGGACGATTTCCTTGCGTCGCAGGGCTTGCGTGACTAACTGCAGATGGCCGCGCAAACCGGCATGATTGTTCGGTGGTAATTTGTTCATGCCGAGCTTGAACAGCGTGGCACCCACCGTGTCGAGGAGCAACGCGACTATCAGAAGAATCCAGGGCTTAATGGCATTCATCGAGCACGTTCAGCAATTTCAGGTTAGCCACTTCATTGCGTTGCAGGCAGGACAAAGGAGGGGAAAAGCGGAAGGCATTACGCGGGCGGTCGAACAGCGAGCCGACCCATTTAAGTGGAGAGCGGAACAGGGGCGGCGAATAGTCGCCAACGGTGTCTGCGCCGACGATGACATGTTGTTTGCCGACGGCAGCCATGGCGCGAAGCACAAAATCAAGATTCAGTGTCCCCTGTTCCCAGTTGGTGCAAGCATCTTCCGAACGCAAGCAATCCTTGTCGATACTGACATAGACGCGCTCAGTGGTGATGGCCGCCAGCATGGCGGCGATGCCTTGTTCGGGATTCTTTTGCAGATTGGATTCCAGACAAACTGTGCCATGGCCGGGGATAGTGGCCGTAATGGGCAAGGCTGGAAGAAAAACAATTTTGCCGCTGGCATAGCTTTCCAGGTCTCCGCGCGCGAAACGGTTCCCGTCGAGGTCGCCGCTTTCAAGACCAATGATTACGATACGCGCTACCTGAGGCAAGCGGGCGAGGGAGTACACCCATGTGCCGCAGTGGTAACGGTGCGGAGGGCGCATCCAGTCAGGATGATTGTCAAATAACACCACCGTTAACGGACCTTCCTGATTGGCAATAAGGGCAAGCGAGAAGTGGTGGTAGTCGCCCGAGCCCAGCAGCGAGAAGTATGGCCGCCGCCTCGAAAAATTCTCATGCACCAGTCGTTCGTAGACCGCGGGCCGCGTCCACAATCGCGCCACGCCGCGCTGACTGTGCAGATCGACAATCTCTGTCCGCTGACTGTATCGCTGCAACAGATCCTGTTGCGCCGTCACGCTGCCATCAAAATCAAAAATGCATATGTCCCGCATTCAGAAAACTAAACCTACACCAAAATAACTCATCAAGCCGGTTTTTCGCTGGACGATGGGGCTCGCGGCGGCGGTCGCTCCGAGCGCGGTCACCTCGCCACCAAACAACAGCGCATAATCCTTGTTCAGTTTGTACGCCCCTGTGAGGCCGAGCGATGAATTCACTGCGGCGCCCGGCTGGTAGGCTGGACGCGTGGCGGTTGCTTCGTTCGCCCGGACACCGAAGTAATATTGAACGATATTTGCGTTGGCATAATCGAGATCAAGGTAAGCACTGAGGTCCCAAGGGCCCTCGTCGATAAGTTGGTGATCCATGGAGAACTGCAGCGATTGACCGCCACTCGTATCCGACCAGTCTGTGAAATAGGCCACGCTGAGCGAGAACTGTGGCAGTTCCCACTCGAAGGCGGCTCCGCCCTCGACGGCGTCGTGTCGGGCTGACATTCCCGCCAAACGGTCACCGTCCTTGGCGTAAAAACCGAAACGGGGTTGTGCCGCAATCCCGATCGCTATTTTCTTGTCTTCGGTGTGCCATAGCCGCACCCCGGCGCGGTCGAGATGGAGATAGGCTGTCTCCTCGTATTCGCCCATCACGAGCGGTACAAACCGTGTATTGTTGGTCGCACCGCCGGCGTATTTGGGCATGGACAGGGCGCCGGCGCCTAAATAGCCATCCAATGTCTTGGTTGCAGGCGTATCCGCCGCCTGCGCGAGGCATGGATCCACACAGATCAGAATAACAGCAAGCAGGTAACGCGCACGATGGAAAAACACAGTCATGTGTGAATCATGCTGTTTCCACGAACCGCCGTCAATTCGATTATTGTGTTCCCGGATACCCGGAAAGTTGCTGCACAGAGGGGCAGTCTATGCGCTGACTGAGCTCGGGATCATCGATTCGTCTGCCACTGCCTCGTCACGCAAGAAAAACTCCGATACTCGGTTGGCCACATCCTCCTTGCGTTTGTCTAGGGTAAGGACATGGTAGGTATCGTCAACGTAGAATGTCTCCACATGCTTGGAAGACACGCGCGAGGCCAGGTACTTCGCATTCTCCAGACTCGCCATATCGTCTTCTACTGAATGCACAATGAGCAGCGGCGTGACCACTCTGGACAAGTCATGCTTTACTGCCTTGATGAGACGAAAGGTTTCCAGAATCGTTACGCCCGGGAATTCAGAGTAACCGTACTTCTCCGGCATATTGGCACTATTACCCTCATAGAGCTTGGCAATAAGATTGCGGATACGCTCATCCTTGATGCCATACGGCGCTGGTTCGTGGTAGGAAAAAAGGTAACGCAGCGGAGAATAGACCAGCAGTGGCAACAGAAAACGCTGCCGCTTGTGCGGTATATTCCACCCGTCGTAGAAGAAGGTGGTCGACAGTGCCGCCACACCCTGGACACGATCGGGATGATCCGCGGCCAGCTTCAGTGCCAACAATGCCCCCATGGACAACCCCGCGACATACACCCTGTCACACTCGCCACTCAGAAAATCCAAACCGGCCTCCAGGGAGGCGTACCAGTCGGTCCAGCAGGTCATTTTCAGTTCTTTCAGCGTCGAACAATGCCCGGCCAGCTGCGGGCAGGCAACGGTGAACCCCTCCGCCGCCAGTTTCCGGGCCAGGGATTTCATCTCGGTAGGCGAACCGGTAATACCGTGTACCAGCAGCACCCCGACCTTCCCGCGTTTCGTGAAGGTACCGTAGCGACCCAGGGCCGCGACGGGCATCATGGTGACATTCGATTTCATGCCGCAGATTGCCTCAATGACTCAGGTGGCGCCACAGCGCCGGAACAGGGCTTCAAGCAGTTCGACGCCGAGGTCGATTTCGTCTTCTGTGATTTCGAGGGAGGGGGCCAGCGTGAAGACGTTCTTGTAATAACCGCCGACGTCCAGCACGAGGCCGTAGTTCCTTCCACGTGCCGGGATGTCGCCTTTCAGGCCTTCCTCGAAAATAACGTTTGTCAGTTTTTGATTGGGAGCAAACCCGTCGTCCTGACACATTTCGATACGCATCGCGAGTCCAATCCCACCCACGTCGCCGACCATTTTCCAGCGTTTCTTCAGATCCTTCAGAGCGGACAGGAAATAGGCGCCCTTTGCGTTCACCTTGGCTTCATAATCCGTTTCAGAAACCATGCGCATGACTTCAAGTGCTGTCGTGGTACCCAAGGTGTTGGAGGAGAACGTGGAATGCGTCGATCCGGGCGGAAATTTTTCCGGAGAAATCAGGTCTTCCCTTGCCCAAATTCCGGACAATGGATTCAGACCATTGGTAATGGCCTTGCCGAAAACGACGATGTCCGGACGGAGTCCGAAGTGTTCGAATGACCAGAACTTTCCGGTCCGATGGATGCCCATCTGAATTTCATCAACGACGAGCAGGATGCCGCGCTCCTTGAGGATACGAGACAATTCTTCGAAATAGCCCTGCGGGGGAACCACGTAGCCGCCCGTACCCTGGATTGGCTCGACGTAAAAGGCGGCAAACTCCGACTGGGACGCCTTGCTATCCCACACAGAGTGATACTCTGTCTCGAACAGCTTCTCGAACTGCTTAACACAGTAGAGCCCGCAATCGTCGCGCTTCATGTCGTACGGACAACGGAAACAGTAGGGGAACGGGATAAACTGCGCGCGGTCGGAGAAATGACCGAAACGGCGTCGATAGCGGTAGCTCGAGGTGATGGCCGACGCGCCTAAGGTGCGGCCGTGATAGCCGCCCATAAAGGCAAAATTCAGATTCTTCCCGGTCGCATTACGGACAATCTTCAACGAGTCCTCAACCGCCTGGGCGCCACCCACATTGAAATGTACCCTGCCTTTGACGCCCAGGCGCGCTTCCATGACCTTACACAGGGTTTCCGCGAGTTCCACTTTTTCCGCATGCAGGTACTGGCAGGCAAGCTGCGGCAGCGTGTCGATCTGGCGCTTCAGCACATCGTTCAGTCGGCGGTTTTTGTAGCCAAAATTGACTGCGGAATACCACATCTGAAGATCAAGATAGGGGGTACCGCGTTCATCAAAAAGATAACTTCCATCGCATTGGGTAAATATCTTTGGCGGGTCGGCGTAATGAACCGTGTCCCCATAGGAACAATAGCGTTTGTCTTTCGCAAGAATTTCTTCCATCTTGGACGACGACGCGGTTATTGTGCGGCTAAGTGGCATGGTTTCTCTCGTGGTGCTTTGTTGAATAGGGCTGGGTCCCATTTCTCGACCACAGCCAGAATGTCATTGAATGAATCAAATGGCGTATAGGTAATACCCTTGTCTTCGCAATATCCCCGTAGTGCGCCTTTGGCAAAAACATAGTCAGCCGACTGCGCTAGGCATCGGTCGGATCGACCATCGCCAATCAAAACGGTGGACAGGCCTCTATCGGCATTGAGCGATCGGGCAACGGCGCACTTGCATACCCCGCTCCGAGGCATGCATGTTGCATTCGTGTGAGGAAAGGTGATATCTAAACCGTGTGCTCGAAATTTGAGTCTGTTTGCATATACGGGTATTGGCGGAATATCGAGTTTCTGTAAGGCATGATGTATCGGATAGTCGAGGCCGTCGCTGACCACAGCCACTTCCGCAAAGGTAGACGCATACCGGACAAATCCGGCGAAAAACGGATCAATGGCAACGGATTGAAGAAAATCTTTCACTGTCTCCCGTTCCGCCGTCACCAGTGAAAGTTGGTCTTTCATGCATTCCCGGGAATTGAGCTGGCCCGCGACCCACTGTTCCTCGACGCGACGCCATGCGGGATCGGCAAACCTTTCAAGGAGTGCGTCCACGGTATCTGTTGGAGCAACCGTTCCATCGAAATCAACAATGAATAACATGGAGATGAATCCTTTCCGGAACTAAGTAAGATGCGATGTGGATCGACGTGGGCTTGTGCAGAAAAGCAGGAGTCGATGTCTAAATATGTGCCTGTCAGGCTTACGTTGATAGGACTTAATATAACTACTATTCCTTTCTCAATCCTTACAAACACAGCCATATAGCCGATAGACACTGACCTTTCGTCATCCAGATAAGTAGGTTAATCAGACAAAATCCAGGAGGTTGCTGGGATGGCACGGAAATGCCAAATGGCCATGACGCGGTACGTGTTTGTGTGATAGTGAACGAATGGGTGTTTCAGGCCCCACAGCGTTTACCCATCGGCTACCTGAGGAGCAGTACGACCGAACCGCGGCCAGGGTCGGAACAAGGCGGTTTTCTAGGGGGCAGGAGGATTTCTGAACTCGATATTAACACGTGTGCCACCCTGCGGACTGGCACTTTCCAGCCACGTGTGTGCACCGTGCATCTGGGCAATCTCGCGCACAATCGCTAAACCCAGACCGATGCCTGGCTCATCATTGTCCGCCGCGCGATAAAACCGTTCGAAGATCCGTTCGCGTTCCTCCGGAGGGACGCCTGGTCCACTGTCCTCAACAGTCAGCAACGGGTGCTTCCCCACGACAAGACGTACTGCAATCTTGCCGCCCCGTGGGGTGTAGCGTATGGCGTTATCCAGGACATTGGCCAGCATTTCGCGAAGCAGTATGGCCTGCCCATGTATGGTTATCGCTTTTCCCGGCCCCTCGTAGTCGAGGTCGATTTGCTTCAGCATGGCTTGTGGCACCCATTCTGCCGTTTGCATGCTGGCCACCTCATCGAGGTTCACCGATTCGAACTTCTGCGACAGGTATGAGCCGGCTTCAGCGCGGGCCAGCGCCAGCAGTTGGTGCACAAGATGGTTGGTGCGCTCGACCCCGGCGCGGATCTGCCCAAGCGAATGTTGTAACGCCTTGGGATCGCTCTGACGCAATGCGAGTTCGGTCTGTATGGACAGGCCGGCGAGCGGTGTACGCAACTGATGAGAGGCGTCAGCGATGAAATGCCGCTGCACATCCAGCACCTGGCTCATGCGCTGCATCAGGTCGTTGATGGCGCGCAGGAGTGGCTGCACCTCGCGTGGCGCCGATCTTTCCTGAATCGGGCTCAGGTCGCGATGCGTGCGTTTGCCGATAGCGTCACGCAGTTGCTCCAGCGGTGCGAGCGATCGTGTCACACCGATCCACACCGAGACACCGGCAAGCAGGACTAAAATCAATTGCGGGATCACGACCGTCCACAACACATCCCTGACCACCTTCTCGCGCTTATGGAGCGTTTCCGCCACCTGCACTAGCACCCGGCCAGTCTCTCCTTTTTCCTGCCCATCCAGATTCGTATAGAGCGATGCAATGCGCACGGTCTTACCATGCAGTGTACCGTCATGAAAAATGGCTTGGCCGGTGGCCTGCGTCTCGGGTGACGGATACGGGATATCGGCATCGCCTTCCAGGAGGTGGCCATCGGCTTGACGGACGGAAAAATAAATTTTGTCCAGTTCATCGAAGCGGAGGATTTTCCAGGCAACTTCTGGCAGATCGAGGGTCGCCTTACCATCTATGAAGCTAATTTCTTTTTCGATGGTCTCGACAGAATCGAACAACGCACGGTCATAAGCACTATTGGCATAGTTTCGGGCAATCAGGTAGATGACTGTCGAGCTTAATATCAGTAACACACTGAGTGGAATCAACAGGTAACGCAACAATGAGCGCCGTAGTGACGGGACATTATCTATCATGTGGTTTCTCCAGAAGATAACCCAGACCATGTACCGTACGGATCACGACGTGGCTGTTTTCCAGTTTCTTACGCAGGCGATGCACATAGACCTCAATGGCATTCGGGAGAACCTCTTCGCCATAACTGCACAGATGGTTGAGCAGTTGTTCCTTATTTACAACCCGGCCGGCGCGCAGCGCCAGTATTTGAAACACGCCGATCTCGCGTGCCGATAACTCCACGGGTTTGTTATTGATGAAGACACGTTGGCCATTCATGTCATAGCGCAGATTGCCAAACTCCATTACCCCCTCGGCGCTGTCTTGGCTGCGGCGTATCAGTGCCCGCAGGCGGGCTTCCAATTCGACCAGATTGAAGGGTTTGGTGAGGTAATCATCGGCGCCGAGGTCAAGACCCGCCACTCGATCTTCCACATCGTCACGCGCCGTGAGGATCAGCACCGGGGTACGTGTGTTTCGCAGGCGCAGCCGACGAAGCACTTCCAGCCCATCGAGTTTTGGCAACCCGAGATCGAGGATAATTGCGTCATAACTGGTCTGGGACAGCAGGTGGTCGGCCTTTAACCCGTCCTTCGCCCAGTCCACGGCATATGAGGAATCGCCCAGGGAACGGGAAAGTCCATCGCCTAGGATTGGGTCATCTTCAACAATGAGTATCCGCATGACTGTCTGCTGCCTGTCGAGGATGGGTTATGCATTCAGAAGACATGCACTCTGTAACATCATGCAAGGTGGACACTATATATATGTTAAAACAGACAATGGTGGCGATGCATGGTTTCCCTGCCATATGAATCAATTCCTGCCGATCTACCGTGTTCTTCGCCAGCACACCCTTGCTTATTCCGGCCTACAGCGGTAAGGATTTGTCGATATTGTCTCATGTTATCTGGAGTAGGCAAGGATGAGGCGGATTGTAATGGTGTTGAGCACAAAACGACCATATACATTCCCGTAGGCACAGAATCAGGATGCTGCCCGAAGCGTTCTCTATCCATTCTGGTTTAAGCAACAATGGAACACAGACTTTCTCTTTTAATCTAATTGATAACGCGTTGTCCGACTCTCGATTCTGCGAAAGTTAGATTAAGAAACCCTTAATATTCAATGAGCCTCTGTTTGCACGGGATTACGGGGTGGCCGTCATGGTCTATTGTTAGACAGACATAAACACCTGAGGGTCAAACCGCATCCCTGCGGAAGGCCCCAATAATGGGAGAGTTACCATGCGTATTAGTGCTTATATCACGGCTGCCGGCTTGGCATTGACTCTCGCTGGCTGCGCCACGTCGTCTCAGCTGAATTCATCGGCGTTCTCCAAGCTGCGCACGCTTGCGCTGGTATCGGTAACAGCAACGGTGTCCGGTCTTGCAACGTCCACGACACAGGATCAGGCGGTTGCCACAGACCTGGCGCGCGTGTCGATCAATGAAATTGGCCATTCCCGTTACATCAGACTCGCATCAGCAAGTGCCGTGCTGAACAGCAAGGCCTACAAGACGATGAAAGATCAGGGGCCAACGTTCATGGGCGTTGTGGCGCCAGGTTACAAACGGTTCGCTTTCGAAGACGAGAAGGCCCACCTGCAGGCGATGGCGAAGGAACTCAGGGTCGATGGATTCTTGTTCATTCGCGGCGCATACAGCAAGAAGGAAAGCGGTATCGGGGTCGGCGGCTTACTGAACGTGCCCATTCCGCTCACGGCGGGCCGGGTGAGACCGTTTACGCTTTATGTGGTCGAGGCGTACGACGTCAATGGAGAGGTGCTGTGGCGTGACCAGATCGAAAAAACATCCGACGAGGCCATTACCACCGTCATGGGGGTCGGGGCATACAAGTCGCTGATTCCCCAATTTACAGACTTAACGAAAGCCGCGAGCCACGAGCTGGTATCAAAGCTCGAGACGCAGGTCGCTGCGAGGTAACTCTCTGATAAATTATGGCGGGCGATGCGGGTTCGCACTCATCGATAATTAGGGGCTTTATGGGGTAATCAAAAAACCGGAATCCGTGTTGAGGCCAAGTCCACGCGCCGCTTTGCGCGGACGGTTCCACGGTACAGGGGTGGGGAGGTGGATTCAATCCCGATCGCAATAACTGGGCGCTATTGCCCCAGCGCCGAATTAAAAACCCACGCCATTCTTGCCCCTGCCTTCAGCAGTTGTTCCCGGACGATCTGGCGAGCGCCGCTCGCATAGTCACCGGTAATCGCCGTCGTCCGCTACGAGCCACGGAAGGTGCGCAGCACCGAGGCAATGGGATGGACTCCTCCTCACCTAACCGGCATCAAAGTGCCAAACTGGAGTTTCCACCAACCAGTCAATAGGAAGAAGGAGTCCACCAT
>Ga0315268_10000063_pt1 | contig 114623 bp, 126 predicted proteins | sample C1_top_MG_FD_204535 | JGI IMG/M metagenome (GOLD analysis project Ga0315268, IMG submission 204535) | Sediment microbial communities from Yellowstone Lake, YNP, Wyoming, USA - C1_top | ecosystem: Environmental > Aquatic > Freshwater > Lake > Sediment | place: USA: Wyoming | collected 2017-08-01
CACGATGTACATCATCAGGAAAAGTTGATAATCAACCAGTATGCAAACCTCTGGAAGCATGTAACGCTCAGTAGAAGACTGCGTCAAATCACGCTCATGCCACGTCACAACATCCTCTAAACCAGGGACAACAAGACTCCTAACAATCCTAGCAAGCCCGCAAACCCTTTCGCACAGTTCAGGATTACGTTTCTGAGACATCGTCGAACTTCCAACCTGCTTCTCAGCCTCAAAAGGCTCAAACATTTCGCCAATCTCAGGTCTCTGCAGTTCCCGAATCTCTGTGGCAAAATTGTCAAGTGTGGAAGAAATAAGAGCAAATAGGCATACGAGTTCCGCATGGCGGTCTCTCTGCACGATTTGCGTGGAAATATCAGCAGCTTTGATTCCCAAGCGTTGCATAACAAGCTCCTGAATTCTCATGGCATGTTCGCCCAAACCAGCCTGCGTGCCCACCGCACCGCTCATTTTTCCAACGATAACGCGCTCTCTGCACTGTCTGAGCCTCTGGGCATGCCTAGAAATCTCTCGCAGCCAAACCGCAAACTTGAACCCCAAAGTTATCGGCAATGCGTGTTGACCGTGAGTCCGTCCCATCATCAGCGTGTTCTTATACTGCAATGCCTTGTCCTTCAGAACTCTCTCGAAATCATCAAGCTTCCTCCCAATCAACTCCAAGGCATCCTTCAATTGAAGTGCATTAGCCGTGTCCACAATGTCATAACTCGTCGCTCCAAGATGTGCACACCATCCGCTTGGTCCGCAAACCTCTGCCAAAGCTCTAACTAAAGAGGTGATGTCATGCTTTATTTCACTTTCAATCTCCTTAATGCGACTTAGCTTGACATGTTTTGTCGAAGCCATAGCCATTATCTTTTCTGCGTCTTTCCTTGGTATGTTGCCAACCTCGGCGTGCGCCCAAGCCAGCGCCGCCTCCACATCAAGCAGCCTCTGAACGCGCGCCTCCTCTTCAAAGATTTTTCGCATCTCTGGCGTCCCGTGACGACCTGTGTCGATAGGACTTGTTTCCGTTGGCAGAATGGGCAAGTTTTCTCCATCCCTCGTTAAGAGAATTAAGCGATTAAGGATTAATGTTTTACGAAAGCGACGCGTAATGCACTGTAATTGAAAGGCTGCACGGACATGGGTGCACTGATAGCGGTCATAAACAAAAAGGGCGAAAACGCAATGGAAGCAGCAGTCGCCATGCTCAAAACGCTAAAGCATGAACACGTCGAAGCTCTTGGAATTGCCTCACCAACCACCGTGAAAGTCGGAAAGGTTTTCTTAGAGTTACAAGATAAAAGTGTAAACTCAAGCATGCTGATTGGACATGTCTTCTCAAGAATTCTACCAACCGACAAGCCGCAACTAATGAAACTTGAAGGTGCAACACTTGTCTTTGAAGGAAGACTCTACCAAACTGCAGCAAGGATTTCCGACGCCAAAGCCTTTGCAATGACCGTACAACATGATCCAGAAGAAGCCATTAAAAAAACAGAGGCAGATTTTGCTTTCGCCTTAGCCGAACCAGAAAGACTTGTTGCGGGCAGAGACGTCATGGGTATTCGCCCATTGTATTACGGCGAAAACGCGGATTTTGCGGCTTTAGCCTCCGAACGCAAAGCTCTGTGGAACATAGGAATTAAGACGGCTAATTCCTTCCCACCAGGAAACATAGCGTTTGTTAACAAGAATGGTTTCGAGTTCAAACCCGTCAAAACATTCGCTTATTCAGAGCCAAAACCGCTAACAATGCAGACTGCAGCCAAAAAGCTTCAAAAACTTTTACAGCACTCAATCATGGAAAGAGCCGCAGGGTTGAAGAAAGTCGCAGTGGCTTTTTCTGGAGGATTAGACAGTAGCACAATTGCGTTTCTGGCAAAGAAAACTGAGACAAATACACACTTGGTACATGTAAGCCTTAAAAACCAGCCAGAAACAGAACACGCAAAAAGGACGGCGAAGGAGCTTGAACTACCGATTCATATCTACCTTTACGATGAAGGAGATGTAGAAAAAGCGCTTCCAAAAGTCCTCTGGTTGATTGAAGAGCCCGACCCCCTAAAAGCAAGCATAGGCATACCAGTTTACTGGTCAGCCCAAAAGACAGCTGAGACGGGGCTTAAGGTGTTGTTGGCTGGTCAGGGCGCGGATGAGCTTTTTGGAGGCTATAAGCGATACGTTGACGATTACTCAAGATTTGGGAGCAAAAAAGCGCATATAACAATGTTCAACGACATTGTTCGAATGCACGAAGCAAACTTCGAAAGAGACTTCAAGATCTGCAACTTTCACAACGTGGAACTACGCCTGCCGTTTGCAGCGTACCAGATAGCGAAATTCGCAACAAATCTGCCTGTAGAATTGAAAATCGAATTGCCAGATAACGGATTGCGAAAACTTGTCTTGAGGCAGATTGCCGAATCTATCGGTCTTCCACAATTCATCGTGAAGAAGTCAAAAAAGGCAATCCAGTACACATCGGGCGTTAGTAAAACTCTGGAAAAGCTGGCGAAAAGGGAAGGGCTATCCGTTAAAGAACATGTAGAGAAAATATTCCACAAAATCTTCAGGAAGATGAAACGCAATGAATAGAACAGCAGTTGTTTTTTCGCCAATCTACTATCGACACAACCCTGGTGGAGATCACCCTGAATCTGCAAGACGCCTCGGTGTAATAGTCAATGAATTAAAGAGAGGGAGACTTTCGAAGAGCAGAAATTGGCGGTTTGCGGATCCAGAAAAGGCTCGCATCAGAGATGTTGAATTAGTTCACGATAGAGACTACATTAAACTTGTCGAGGCGATTTGTAAGTCTGGAGGAGGCCTTCTCGACTCTGGCGACACTGTGGCCTCTCGGGAGAGTTTTGAAGTTGCTCTTTACGCTGTTGGCGGAGCATTAAAGGCTGTTAACCTTGTGATGGGAAAGAAGTTCAGAAACGCTTTTGCGCTGGTGCGTCCCCCCGGACATCACGCTGAGCGCTTTCGTGCAATGGGTTTTTGCATCTTCAACAATGTTGCCATAGCCGCTAAGCATCTGCTCAAAAAATTCGATCTAAGAAGAATTTTAGTGTTGGATGTCGACGCCCACCATGGCAACGGCACACAAGAAACCTTCTACGAAACCAGCAAGGTCTTATACATAAGCTTACACCAAGACCCGCGAGGTTTTCCGGGAACAGGATTCATAGACGAGATTGGAGAAGGCGAGGGCATGGGTTATAAAGTGAACGTCCCGCTCCCCTTTGGAACGGGCGACCAAATCTACCTGAAGGCTTTCAAGGAAATTGTAGCGCCCATAGTTTGCCAGTATAAACCACAGTTCATGCTAGTTTCAGCGGGATTAGATGGGCATTACGCAGATCCAGTGGCTAGCCTTTCACTTTCACTTTTATCTTACCAAAAAATCTATGAAACTGTAGTTAGCTTATCATCAAAAATGTGCGAAGGAAAGCTTGTCTCAGTTCTTGAAGGTGGTTATGGAAGGTTTGTTGGAAAAATTGCGGCTGCAGCAATCGCAGAAATGAGTGGAACTAAATACAACGTGAGCGACAAATCTTCTACAACAAACGAACGCGTGAGAAAACAGGGTGAAAAGGTCATAAAAGAAGTGGGAGAAGCTCAAAGAAGCTTTTGGAGACTCGGTTAGGTTTAAAATGTTCGAGTTACTCTATCACTTGGATCGCGTTTTCGGGGCACTGAACCTCACAGGCTCTGCACACCAAGCATTCTTCAGGTTTAACAGCAACGGATTTTCCGTCTTTAACCTCATAGACGGCTACAGGGCATGTTTCCACGCATGTGCTACATCCGGTGCATTTGTGATTATCAATTACTATTTTCACCATTTGTATCCCTCTTTAAACAGATTTTCATTGAGATTTAGGCTGTAGAATAAAAGCATTTGGGTTCATTAGCGAAGTTCTTCACGAAGTCTCAAGAGAATTCCGCTGACTGTAGTGTTTGCCGTCTCTTTCCTGTGTTGATAGTCTCCTAGAAGTTTTCGGTATGTCTCAAGCGAAATCTCTCCTCGGCTGTGGCGAGCCTCGATGCTTTTAATGTTGGCTTCACCCTCGTTGATTTCAGTTTCAGCCACCTCAAGTTGCCGCATCAAGTCTGCATATTTACCGCCAGCCGAACGCAGTTTGTCCTTAGACTCTTCCAAGCCTTTGGACAAAGTGCTCAGACGCATTTCCAACGTTTTTCTTCGCACTTTATACCGGCGCCTCGGAACTCTCCCCTTCTGAACCATGTTTTCAAGCGAATCCAGTTCTGACATTGTCTTCCTCTTTTCTTCGTACGAGCTTACAAACGATCTGATGTATTCTGGTTGAAGTTTCACGGTTACTGTTGGCACAGCGATTGAAGCCGGAGCTCTGGGTCGTTTCCAAATAAAAGCAACAGCACATCCAACCGTGGCTAAAGCCAATACCCATAACGTAGGGCGGAAAGACAACCATAGAGGATTGTACTCATAAACGATTTGCAAAATATTTTCTGAGGGAAAAACATCAGCAAGGATGCTTATGCCTTGCATATTTATGGTCACTGCGTCTTGGAAAACACCTTTTGTTATTATGTAAGCGTCGCCAAATATGGTGTCCTCAGAATTTAGCATTCTCGCACCTTCCGGCAGAACAACGGTTACGGACGCGTTATCAATGAAATAGTTCACGTGTTGGAATAGTGGAAGTGTGACGTTAAACCTGTTAGCGCCTTCTTGCGTATCAATAAGCTGGGTTGGTAAGGAATATTTAATGGTGAACTTAGTCGATTTGTAGGCTTCAACAGGTAAAGTGAAAGCAACTCTGTAGAGACTTGAAACGTTTGTGCCCGTTACAAGTGTTGGGTCTGTTGCAAACTTTCTTCCAAACTGGTCGTACGCTTTCACGTCTGAAGAGTTTTGAGGTAGAACCACTTCAACGACTGTTATCTCATCAGGTTCCTTGCTTGTCATATAGTAGTCGTCTGAACCTACAATTTCGCCCAGCCCGTTTATGGATATCTCACGATTCAGCCCTTTTACGTCAAGTAATTGCAGTTTCTCTCCTGTTATTGAGAAGGTTACGTTTGCAGGAGAGTAAGTAAAGGCGGGTAGGTTCTCTCTGGCATAAACGGTGTTGCTGCTGGTTTCTTCATCCCTCGAAACCGTTACGTTCCCTACATCGCCCGGAAAAACAATGGTGGCGCTGCAATTGGCAACGGTCTTCGCCAAGCTAGGATACGCTGGAAAGTCCACCATGTAACTGTTCGAACCATATGCATTGACAAGATTGTTTGAGAGTATGAATCCGACGTTGAAAACGTTTGACGAACCCTTGCTTATGTTCAATAGTCGTGGAGAGAAATCTATCTCAACTGCGTAAAAGCCTAGGCGATTTTCTAGTGGAACGTCAAGTGTTGCATTGAAGGATCCTGAGGCGTCATAGGCTATGCACTGAAGTGCTTGTTGGCCATACTTATACGGAAAACCTATACGAAAACTGTCAAGAACAGCAGTTCCTGCAGACGCGTTGCCAACTATTTGCACAGTGTCATTTATGAAAACATAACCGTTATACAGAACCTCTATCCTGTGGTCGATGCGCTCTACAGTGTAGTCATCATCGTTTGAGGCTCTCACGGTTTTGACATTGAATGAAATCGTGATAAGTACTATTAGAGCGACGGTTAGAGTTATTAACGCTAAGGCTCTTTTTCTCACCTGTTCTTCCTCCGTGCAGTTAGTGAATTTTAGGCTTTGTATATTGGTAAGCCCATTTATTTACTTTTGGAATCACCATCTCGGTGACGTATATACTTAACCTTTTTTTCGTTGAGTAGGAACCACGTCGATACGTGCTTTAACCATCGCAGGAAGAGGCTTACATCATTATGTAGCAAGCTTAGAGGCAGGAATGCTATACAGCTTGCATACCAAACAGAACCCCAACAGAACATGTCAGCTATGTAAAAGAGGCTTTCAAAATCCGCCGCGTTTCATATAGTAATTTTCTTCTTTCTTTGGTCCGAAGCTTCTTACACCTTTCTCTTTAAGCTGGCTCCTCAGCCTGTAGGCGTACTCTTTTTCTATTTCGCCTCGTTTCTCCATGTAGGCTATTATTTCCTCTGCTTGCCTCTCCGTGTCGCACCGGCGAATGAAGTCAATCACGTCGGGCATGTAGTGAACAAATCTCTCCGCTGACGCTTCTTCTCCTGTCTGCGTGTCCGTTCGCACGGAATTTATTGATGCTTTGTGCTCTTCGGAGCCCAGCTCTTTGGCTAGGTTTGGAAACATTTTCTTGAACCTTTCTTTGTCAAATTCCACGTTTGCACCTTCAGATGTGGCGACTCGTCTTCATATATTTCATGATAGAAGCCGATATTTAAGCCTCTTCAAAAATTCGTTGTTACACGGGAACAAACCTTTGTGTAGGATTCTCTCCAAGCAGTTTCTCTAATTCTTTTAACCGAAGACCAGTGATTTCATCGCCGTATATCTCGCACTTGTCCTTGAAACTAGCTTCATCAGGGCTTCGAACAATAATTTCGACTTTTTCTTTTGTGGAAGACTCCAAGTATATATGAAAAGATATTCTTTTTTGCCCTTTCTTTGTCACAGCACTCCACTCGGTCCGCGAGATTTTGAGGTTGTTTTGCTTCAATGCTTCTAGAATCGTTTCCGACTCATCGCAGTAAACGGTCACGTCTATGTCGCTTTCGCGGTGAATTACTCCACGCCAGACGCTTCCAACTAGCTTAGGATTATATGCTTTCAGAAATCTCAACAGCTCCAGAGCTTCGACGCGCATTTTGACCAGCCGTTCATGCCTTGCCGGTCCTTCATTTTCTTCTGCTATTCTGTCAAGCTCCGACACAACTTCAAGATTGGTTGGAAGAAAATGAACCCCAAAGGTTTTTGCAGCTTTCAGCTTAGCTTGTTTATACTCCTTTTCAACACCTGAATAGAGAAGTGTGGCGGCTTCTCTTGCAATTTTCCTTCTCAGGCTTAGAGAAACGTTCAAGGGTTCACCAGTAAACTTAGCGTCTTAATATTTGTTCGTAAACCTCTACCGTTCTTTCGGCTATTCTATCCCACGTGAACTCTTCTAAGATTCTTTTTCTACCGTTTTTCCCAAGCCATTTCCTTCTCTCAGGATTTTCCAGAGTGCTGTTTATGCCCCAAGCGATGTCTGACGGGTTGCTCGGGTCTATATGGAAACCGCACTGTTCCTCGCCGCAGCAAACAACTATCTCACGCATTCCGCTGACGCCGGTGGCTCCAACGACTACTGGACGCTCCATACTCATCGCCTCAAGAGCAACGATTCCGAAGGGTTCGTAGAGACTTGGGAAAACTGCAACGTCGCATGCAGCATAATGAAGAATGCGCTCTTCTTCGGAGACAAACTTGAAGTTTAGCTTTACAAAGTCCTGTAGTCTCATGGTTTTAATCAGATTGTTGAGGTAGTCTTGTAGGTCGCCAACTCCCAGTATGACCAGTTTTGCTTTTGGGTACTTCTGCAAAACGTGCGGCAGAGCCATTATTAGTTTATCAACGCCTTTGACGCCAACAAGCCTCCCGACGAAAAGAATCATTTGCTCGTCGTCTCTTATGCCATAAGACTCCCGTATCTTCTTGGCTTGTTCGGCGCTGACCGCTTCTGGGTTGTACTTCTGTGGGTCAACACCGTTATAGCACACCTGGATTTTGTCAGCTGGAAAGCCGAGTTTTATAAGTTCGTCTTTCATGGCGTAGGAAACTGTCACTATCAGGTCTGCGGCTTTGGCACCGTGAAGCTCAATGTTGCTCACGACCTCTGAGCCGTTTCCAAGCGTTCGCCCTTTCTCCGTCGAATGAACGTGAAACGCGAAGGGCAGATTAGCCTCTTTCTTGACTATTATACCACTGATAGCGGATAGCCAATCATGAGCCACGACGATGTCGTACTTGAACCCCTCTTTTCTTATGAGTTCGTTCACGAGTTTCGAAGAGCTGAGATAGTTGTAAACGAGGACTTTTGAGAAAAACTGCAGCCCTCGCTCCCACTTCTTCACGTCGTCCGCAAGTACATCTGGTAGCGAGTCGGTGATGTCTATGTGTAATGGGCGGTGGATTTCTATGCCCCTCCAGATTTCTCGAGTTGGTAGGTTGCCTGCATCGTCATTCATTGTAAACACAGTGACGTCGTGGTCCATCAAGACAAACTTTCGCGTAATCTCAGCCGCGTACGTTCCTAAACCGCCTACGATTTTTGGCGGATACTCGTAGACAAGCACAGCCATCTTCATCTGTCTTCACCGTTCGCGTTTACTTCACAATGCCTTAGTGGTTAATGAAAACAACGCTTATTTACATTTCTTAAACTGTCATGTTTGGCTTCATGGGGGCGCGTCCATTTTGTATCGGCGACCTAAACCAGAGGTGCCTATATCGTTGCTGTGAGTATCCAGCGACTCCGAAGCTTGCCTTCAACTTCCTTTTCGCTTAATTTTAAATTGACGATTTTGAAATTCTCAAAAAGATGGTCTATCTCGTCTTCATCAGTGAAGTGATGGGGCACGCCCTTTTCTACGCCCTCTTTTTCAATGAACGTGTCTTTTTCGATTTCTACTCCTTTTCCGTAACTGTAGGTTCTTTTCGACAGAAAGTTGATTAGCAGCAAACCCCTTTTCCGTAGTATTCGGCTGATTCCAGAAATCGTTTCCTGCATGTCTTTGACTTTTTGATGGTAGACTGTGTGTAGGCACACAACCGCGTCGAAACAAGAGTCTACATAGGGTAGTTTTTTCATGTCGCACTTTACGAGAAGAGCTTCCAACTTTTGGCTTTTGAGTCTCTGTTTGGTTAGGTTTAAGCCTGTTTTCGAAGAGTCCACTCCATGGGCCTCAAATCCTTGTTTTGCTATGTGCACTTGGTGTCTGCCTGCGCCGCATCCCAAATCAAGAACTCGTGCTTTTCGGTTGTTCTTCTTTATCAAGTCCGCAAAGCTAACGACGATTTCGTCCGGTTCTTCTTTGCTGTACCATTCTTCACGTAGTATCTTGTCCCATTCGGTCAATAGCCTGTCTCCTCAAACTCTACTATTTTCAGCAAGAGTTTAAAGAATTACTCTGCAACCCGCAAAGGCGTACAAGCTCACGCGCTATTTCTCTGTCTAGTTCCAGAAGGTTTGAAAAACCTATTAAGCACATATGCTATTATTAATTGGAGTGCAACAAAATGAGCATATCACCCATTAAACGATTAATCATTGAAACTATGTGGATGCTTGACAAGCCAATCAAAGCTAATGAGATTACAAAAGAAACGGGATTAGCTTTTCGCCAAGTTATGATGCATTTGATTGGGCTTACGCGCATGGGATATTTAGAGTCGCCTGAAAAGGGAATCTATGTCGTAACGGAAAAGGGCAAGAAAACCCTTGGTTTTCCAGAAATAGACGGCGAAAAAGCCGCTGGAATTCTGGCGTATTTGCCGATGGAAAAATCATTCCACTTTTACGCTGACATCGGAAAACCTCTAAATGTTTACGCAGCGAGTCTCCAAGACTTCTACGACAAAATATTGAAAATCGACACAACCTCTATAGAGTTTCACACTAACCGTGGGGATTTCGAGGCGTGGTTCATGGATTTAGGTGACATCGAACTGGCTAGAAAAACTCTGCTTATAAGAGAGCACAAGATTCTTGGAGAGGAGTTGCGACAAAAGCTCTACGAAATTGTGAAAACTCGATGCGAAGAGTTGGCTAAAATAAGGAAGAAAGCAGCTACACCAATCTAGTCAGACGGAAATTCAGGCTGGCTTAAAGCGTCCCTTCAGTTTCTCTAGAATCTGCTGTAGAGTGGTGTACTCCATCTCTTCGGGACCGAGGCGGGCTGGCTCAAACTCTCCCATACGCCTGAGCATAGACGCGTATTTTAGGGCTTCACGTCTTGCCAGGGCAAACGCGACATCGTCAAACAGGTCAGCTATCATTGGCTTTCCGTTGTCGTCGCTCGCGATTTTGCCGTTTGCGATTTGAAAGCCTAGGGCGACTATTCTTGGAGGACCGTCAAACGCGGTGCATTTAGCGTCTTTTAGTCCGACAGGCATGATTGGTCCCCAGTGGCTTCCACGCATCCATCCTTCAACGAGATAGCTGTGAATGAAGGGTACGAGTATCTCGCCCACGGCTGGCAACCCGTGTTGCGCTCGCACAATAATGACTGGGTCGTCTTTTCCCACGTATCTTCCAGCTATCTGAGACAGTCTAGTCACGCTGCCTACGGCGCATATTAAATCGTCTCTTGCCCGCCGGATGGCAGAAATCATGTATCGCTGGACCGTTCCAACCAAGGCGATTAGCTCGTACACCTCTTCTGGGCATTTGAGCACGACCTTCTTATTTTCTATTGTGTCTAACACTTCGAATTTGAAGCCGCCGGCCATGTTCGGGTCGATGACGAGTCCGGCTGTGTTCATAGGGTCAGCGAAGATGCGGAAGAGCGGATAGTTGAAGGCGCCGCCAGAAGTTTTGTCAGCCGCGAGAGCAACGACTGGGTCGGAGCCTCTCTCTTCAATTTCCATCTCAGCAAATCCGGGACCCATTCCTCGAATGGTTCCACTGAAGGCTGTCTTCAAAAGGTCTTGACCCGCGCCATAAAGTTTTAGTTCTAAGGCTTTGTTTGCGGCTTCTTGGAACGTGTCCCATGCGAGTTTGTGGATGTCTGAGTTTGCTTCTCCGTTTTCGTGCACCATGAGGAGTTGAAGGTCGTCTCCAACGTTGAAAACGTAGTAGCTGTTTATCAAGCCTTCTTCTTTTGCTTTCTTGAGATTTTTGTCGGCAATGTTGAGGAGTGATTTAGGAACAATATGGTGACCAGCTAAAGAACCTACATCACACTTGATGTGGGAAATCGTGGTCTTTCGGGGCATGCACACCACCTTGCAAGGTGCCAATCTAGAGTTAGAATCGTATCTTTTAAAAGACTTCCGAAAGAAGCGAGCAAAAGAATCATAAAACAAGAGGCACCCATATACGTGAGCGGAGAAGTGCACTTCAATGGAGAAGTTGAGGGTTGTCTCCCTAAAAATGCCTGAAGAGGTTTACAAAGAAATGCTTCTGCGAGTGCCGGAAGGCGAAAGAAGCGACTTCATCCGAGACGCCATAATGGAGAAGCTACAAAAAACGCCTAAACCAGACAAAATCTTGGAGCTGGAGCAGAGAGTCGGCAAGATGGAGATGGAGTTTTCAGAGATAAGGAAATATCTCGCAGATTTGGAACTGCTCACGTATGAGCGAGGCAAAACGAATCCTCATGCGTTCGGCGTGGACGAAACAGATCACAAGATAATAGACTACGTCATCCACTACAAGGGTGCAACAACACCGGAACTGGCGGAATACCTGAAAACGAACAGATGGCTCGTCTTAAACAGGCTGAGAAGAATACAGAAAACGTCCAGAAAACAGCTTGGAAAATCCATAATAGAATACTACCCGGGCGAAAAGTCGGGCAAAAAAAAGGCTTGGTGGGTAAACGAAGAACTAATCGAAATGTGACGGCGAGGCTCTGCTCTCGGAAGTCTAGACCCTCCCTTATAAATAGATTGAACCAAGTCTTCAAGAACGAGTAGTAATAGTTAATTCCGATTTCGTTCAACAATATTTTCGCCTGGAGAAGAAGAGGGCCCGTAGCCCAGTATGGATTAAGGCGCCGGCCTCCGGAGCCGGAGAACCGGGGTTCAAATCCCCGCGGGCCCGCCACGCCATTTTTGCCCTTTGGCAATCACTTATCCTTATTTTTCCATAAAAGAAATTAGAACTCAGAGTTTTCGCTTTCACTAACGTAATGCTGGAAGGTAGTTCTAAATTTCGGTTTAAATCCTCAGGATTTTGCTTGACGCGCGCATCTAAATATTTAAACTCAACATAAAAGCTTACTGTGTTAATGCAGAAGGTTGCACAATGAGTATTGAACTTCCAGAAACAAAAATTCTTGCAGAACAAATGAAAAAAGAGCTGCTGGGAAAGCGTATAAAGATCTATCACTTGAAAGACTACGAGAGACTGCAAAGAATAGGCTTCATGAATAAGGAGGCCACGTGTTCTTCTGCCCTAAGTGTCAGGTATAAATCGCAAGACATACGAGGATAGGATTTGAACCACTGTCTGCGAACCAAAGAATTTTCTTTCACGACGCATGTTTTTCAAGATGTTTGACGCGAGGAATTTAAACAGAGATTTGAATCCACTCGGCCCGCCATCACGCTCAATCTTGAATCTCTCGGATAAATTCGGATAACTCAGCGCTGCGTCACTTCTAAAGACCTAGTTTCGAGCCGAATCCACTTAGCGGCCTCAAGCCAAAATGTTGACGCGAGAGACACGCCTATCACCAGTGCCCAGTCAAACGCCGTTAGGGCGGACGTTTTGAGCACCGTCTGAAAGGAGGGAAGGGTTGTACCCAAGAAAAGCGTTGCAAAGGCTGCCAGCGCCCAGCCAACCATGACCTTGTTGGAGAAAACGCCCAGCCTTAACAGGGGCTGTCTCTCAGACCTCAGGTTGAAGGCTAGGAAGATGTGAGTGAGAATCCATGTTGCGAAGGCGACGGTCTGCGCGCGAACAAGGTCGCCAGTCCAGTAGTAAGTCAAGAGGTAGCACGCAGACACGGCGATGAACAGGCCTAAGGCGCTGACGAATATGCTTATCAGCATGGACTTTGTCATGAACCTCTCCTTTGGGTTGCGGGGACTCCGCTTCATTACATCAGCTTCTTCGCGCTCAGCCACGAAGCCGCTGGATGCGGCAAGGTCCATGAAGAGTTCCAAGAGAACTATCTGAATCGGGAGGAAGGGAAGAGGAACGCCCAGAACTATTGGGAGTAGGAAGATGGCTACCAACGCCACTTTGACGGCGAGGTAATAACGAACTCCTTTCTTGAGATTGTCAAAAATCTTCCGCCCTTCCTTGACAGCCTGCCCGATTGTGACGAAGTTATCGTCAGTCAGAATCATGTCTGCAGCCTCTCTGGCTACATCGGTGCCACGCAAGCCCATGGCTATGCCGATCTCCGCTTCCTGAAGCGCTGGCGCGTCATTGACGCCGTCTCCAGTTACTGCAACAACCTCGCCCATGTCCTTCAGAAGCCGCACAACCCGCAGTTTGTGTTCGGGAGATATCCTAGCGAAGACGGACGTTGTTTTCAACGCTTCTCTCAACTGGTCGTCGGTCATTGAGGAAACCTCAGCGCCCGTGAGCAGACTTGAATTGCTGTCGATTCCCACATGAGCCGCGATGGCTTTTGCCGTGTCTGGGTGGTCTCCGGTCAGCATTATGACTCTTATGCCTGCTTCTTGGCACGACTGAATGACGTCGTGAACTCCGGGTCTAGGGGGGTCAATGAAGCTAGCGACACCGGCAAACACCAATTCTTTCTCCAACTCTTCACGTGATTTCTCCTCTTTCGTTATGTGCCGATAAGCAAAGGCTAGAGCGCGCTCACCCGCGCGGGCAACTTCAGCCACGGCTTTCATCACCTTCGCCTTCCCTTGACCGGTGAAGGGCTCAGCTTTCCCGTTTTTCAGTATTGTTGTTGACTTTTCTACGAGAGCTTCCGGCGCTCCGCTGGTGAAGAGGTAAAGGTCTCTATCGTGCTGGTAAACGTAAGAAGCCATCTTCAGCTTGTTGTCAAAGCTGAATTCGCTTCTAAGCAGATAACTGCTCTGCAATGTTTGGACGTCTATCCCAACTTTCTGCGCCGCCTCGTAGACAGCCACTCCCATGGGGTTCATGTGTAGCATGGTATCGTGCTCTATGCCAGCCACGGTGCCTGTTGCTAGAACGCCCACTTCTAAAAGCCGTTTTTCTTCGCCACTTACAGCCTGAGCCAACTTATCATCAAAGTACACGTGCCCTAAGCTCACACTGTTCTCCGTGATTGTGCCGGTCTTGTCGGTCGCTATCACTGTGACGCTTCCTAGTGTTTCAGCCGCTCTGAGACGCTTTACCAACGCGTGCTTGCGAGAGAGGGCGTAAGCTCCAACAGCCAAAACCATAGTTATTATGATGGGCAACTCTTCGGGAATCGTGGCAAAGGCCAGAGAAAGACCGGTCAGAATCATCGTTACAAGCGGCTGCCCACGAAAATAGCCGAGTATGGGGATGAGAATGCTGAATGAGAGAGCAACCCAGACAAGAACGCCTGAGAGCTCGCGCATCGCCAACTGCAACGGTGTCCTGGGCACTTTGGCCGTCTTGGCAAGCTCAGCCACTCTTCCGAGCTCCGTGTTCCGTCCGGTTGCAACCACAATCGCCAAACCCTCACCCTGCGTGATTAGTGTTCCAGTAAAGACCATGTTAGTGAGCTCATCGACCTCAGCCTTTTCAGACAGAACAACTTCAGCGTCTTTAAACACGGGAAAAGACTCACCGGTAAGCGATGATTCATCCACCTGAAGCCCGTAAGACTTGACAAGCCTTCCGTCCGCGGGAACCCTCTGCCCAACCTTTAGCGGCAGAATATCGCCCGGCACAAGCCGAACTGTTGGAACTTCTCTCAAGCCGCCGCTCCTTAGAGCGAGAACCGAAGGCGAAGCTAATTCCTTCAGAGCAGCAATAGAACGCTTTGCCTTGAACTCGTTGTAGACTTCGACTAGGACGAGGATGATGATTATCGTGAAAACCGTCACGGCGTCTAGAAGGCTGCCCCAGATGCTGTAAAGCACTCCAACAGACAACAAGAGGAGAATCATCGGTTCAGTTATCTCCTCTCTGAGCACGTCTATGAAGCCTTCGTGTTCTTCTTCAACAAGCTTGTTCTCACCAAACTTTCTGAGCCTGTCCTCCGCCTCTTTAACGGTGATTCCATTGTTTGGGTCAGTAGCTAGTTCCCTAGAGACCTCATCCACGCTCTCAGATGCCCATGCAGCCGCTCTTGAGCTCAACGCTTCGCCCCTTCAACAGGTTCTTTATTTGCGCTTCGCCTCTTAAAGTGTGCTTCCTTCTAGTTATTTAGAGTGCGGAATAACGGATTCTGCAAACAGCCTCAAGTCTTTCTAACAAAATCGTCCAGTAGCTGCAAACTTCTAAGACAGTGTCACACAACTTTTGCGTTCAAGATAGTTACGTTTATTTCTGGAAGACTTAAAAGTTAGCTTCAACAGGCAATCTGAAGACTTGGAGTCATCTTGAATGGAAGTCGCAGTCCAGGTTAAGAGTCTCGTCAAGGTTTACGACAAGAAAGTAAGAGCCCTAGACGGCATCGACTTAAACGTTGAAGTCGGCAAAGCCTTCGCACTGCTTGGTCCGAACGGAGCGGGCAAGACAACTCTCGTTAGGATTCTGACGACACAGCTCAAACCCACAGCAGGAGAGGCTTACGTTTTCGGTCTAAACGTGGCTCGCGATGGCGGCAAAGTTCGAAGGCTGATAAGCTACGCACCTCAAGAAATGAGTGTCTGGACAGACATCAGCGGCTACGAGAACCTTCTGATATACGCGAAGATTTTTGATGTACCCGGCAAAGAGAGAGACAAGATAATCAACGAGGCGCTAGAGAACATGGGTCTGAACCACGTGAAGCATAACCTCGTCGGCACCTACTCAGGTGGCATGGTAAGAAGACTCGAAATAGCAAGCACCATGCTGATCAAGCCCAAAATCATGTTCTTGGACGAGCCAACCATCGGCCTTGACCCAGCCGCCAGAAAAGTCGTGTGGGAGAGACTATCATACTTCAAAAAAGAATACGGCATAACCATATTCTTCAACACGCACTACATGGACGAGGCGGACCTTTACTCGGACGACATAGCCATAATCAACCAAGGAAAAATAGTTACGACGGGCACGGCTGAAGAACTCAAGCGCTCCTTAGGCGGCGAGATGATAACATTCACGCTCGAAGCCTCCAATTTCAACCTAGAAATCCGTCAGAAAATTAAGAAACTAAGCTTCGTCAAAGACGTTATGGTTGACAACTCAAACCTGAGTGTGCTCGTTGACAACGCCGAGGTGACCCTGCCTCAAGTCATGGACGTCTTGAGGAATGAAGGCCTGTCCGCAGCAAAGGTTTCTATAACCAAGCCCACTCTAGACGACGTGTTCCTGAAGTACGCCGGAACGCGGCTCGAGGAAACAGGCAGAATCAGCGACGTCACGCACACGCGGTACATGATTAAGAAGGGATAGACATGAGAGAAGCCCTGAAGAACATGCTAGTCATGGTTGAGCTGGAGTTGAGAAGGCTCCGCCATGACAGAACAGAGATATACTTCAGAGCCGTGCAGCCCGTTCTCTGGATAGTCATATACGGTCCAGTGATGAGTAGCGTCCGAGCCATTCCAACACCAAACGGTGTGCCATACACCGACTTCATAACTCCCGGCGTCATGATTCAAACAACAACGTTCGTCAGCATATTCTACGGGTTGACGATGGTGTGGGAGAGGGACTCAGGCATCTTAAAAAAACTGCTCGTCACACCAGCCTCCAGATACTCCACAGTCATCGGGCGGTCGATGGCTTCAGGCGTCCGCGCCACGTTCCAAGCCCTGATAATAATACCAATAGCCCTGATAATCGGCGTAAAATTCGCGCCCAACGCCGCCTACTTCATTTTAGCGTTTGCAGTTGTCTTCTTCGCCTCGGGCGGCTTCGCGGCGATATCCATACTGGTGGCTTCTTTCATGAAAACCCGAGAAAGGTTCATGGGCATCGGCCAAGCCATCATCATGCCGCTCTTCTTCGCCAGCAACGCCCTCTACCCGATGCAGATAATGCCACGCGTCCTGCAAGACTTCTCAGCCTTCAACCCCTTGAGCTACGTTGTCGACGCGGTGAGAGGGCTGTTGATCACTGGAGACCTTTCCGGTCTTCCACTCGACCTAGCTGCAATCGCGATCTTCGACGCGGTGTTGTTTGTCCTGGCTTCGATAAGTTTTAGGCGCATAATTGAATAAGAGAAGACGAGAGAGGAACAGACCGTGCCATGTTGACTGTAGAATTGCAATGCTCAAAGGCTTTCACATTCAAGGCGATTCCGCCCTACGACTTTGTGCTCACGGTTCACAAGCCAGCCGGCTGGTCTCTGCTGACACCCTTCGAAATATTCGAAGGCGGCACGCTCTGGACCGCGATGAGGCTGCACTCTGGAGAGGAGCTTGGACTAAAGCTGAGGTCTGTAGGAGCCTTAGAAAAGCCAAGAATACACTGTGAACTGTTCTCCCGAGAAGAGCTAAGCGAAAGAAAAGTGAGAGAGACACAAGCACAGCTAACTTGGATGCTAAGCCTTCAAGAGGACATAAGAGAGTTTTACGCTCTCGCTGAGCACGACCCAATAGTCAAAGCGCTGAAGGAAGACCTCTACGGGATGAGGAGAACCAAGAGACCAGACATCTTTCCTAGCCTGATTCTGGCCGTGACGCTGCAGATGGCTCCTATAAAGAGAAGCCTCCAGATGATGAATTCGCTGGTCGAGAACTACGGTGTGAGGGTGCGGTTTGACCGCAGAGAAGTCTTGTACTGGCCTTCTCCCAGCAGAATAGCGAAAACCGGTGTACGAGAACTCCAGGAGAAGTGCAAACTCGGCTACAGAGCCAAGACCCTGAGAGAAATCGCCAAAGTCTTGTGCAAGGGTTTCCCGACGCTCCAAGAGCTTGAAAAGATGCCAGCTGAAGAATCAAAAGCCAAGCTGAAGGAGCTGAAGGGCATAGGGGAATACTCCGCAGACATAGTCTCTCCACATCCGGGGTTCGCGCTCGACGTCTGGAGCGCGAAGATATTCAACACGCTTCTGTTCGGAGAAAAGGCTGACTCTCCTCGAGAAATCATTTCAAAGCTCAAGAAAATCGCGGAGGACAGATGGGGAGAGTGGAGGGGTTACGTGTTCACCTACGTGCTCAACGACTTGGAGAATCTTTCAAGAAGGTTTTGCGTTAATCTCACTGAACTGTAACATCTGACGCTCTGGTGGCGCATCAGTATTCTATAAATTGCCCGTTAATTTGTTCAAGATGCCTTTTCCGATGTTGTCTTCGCCTATCTTCAGCGTGTCTGGTTCCTCTCTTTTAAGTATCGTCTGTAACGCTTCTGCGTCGAGGTTGTCCACGAGTCTTAGTATCTCTTTTTTGGCTGACTCAACGTGCTTTTTGAGCACTGATTGGTTCTTGTGCATTCTCCCAGCTAACTGACATATTTTCTCCATTTTCATGTGCCACTCGATTTTTTGGGTTTTCTTGTTTATGTCGAAGGTTACGGGTCCGGCGACGCATGTTTCTGGTTTCACGGGGTGAACTTGGCATCTTTTTGTTTTCTTATCGTAAAATATGCAGTATCCTTCCGTATCTTCTCGGGGAAAGGTGTAACCTGCATGAGCAAATGGATGTTCAGTGGGAATCTTCTGTTCTTTCAGATAAACCTCTATAGTTCTTCTACGCTCACTTGAGATGGGGGGTCGAGCGCCGTAGCAACAACTGGATTCACAGTAAACGCACACGTCAAAGAAGTCGCCTTGTCTTTCTCCCTTAGCGCTCATGCAGGCTCCACCGTTTCAGAAGTAGGGTTCATTATCCACAAGACACTTTATAAGCGTTGAGTAGACATGACAGACCGCTTCTCGAAAATCGGTTTTTTGCGCTTTCTTCAGAACTTTTTCCCTTATGATTTCTGACAAACTACCGTGTTCCACTCTCTTCTGTATTATCGGAAGATACCTCTTCTCTTCTTCTGTCGCGTTTTTCCATGCAACTTTGAAATAGTATTCGCAGACATGGCGTGCGGTGTCTCCATGCGAGTGCGAAACATTTGCTCTTAACCCCAAAGTCTTAACAGAGTTAAAATCCTTCACCAACACTTCGTGAGGCAAAAGCTCAGGGTCACCTTCTTTCAACAACCCCCTCAGCAGAGCCCTCACAAAGCAACTCAACGCGACATCCGACTTGACACACTCCTGCTCGTCCATCACCCGGATTTCAAGAGCCCTCCTGTCAAACCGAAAGATAGCTCCTCTCGAGTTAACCCAATCTTGGAAAGGAAGACAATCACGTATGCCCGCCTTAATCAAGTCCGTTGAATAATTTCCGATGATCTGCTCTTTGTACTGTTTAAGCGAGGACACGTACTCTGGGACTACGTCTCCTGTTATCGATGGCACTTCCCTCTGGTTCAGCGTGTAAAAGTGCAATCTATTGTCGCCGTACTCACCGATCTTTCCTTCATAGATGGGTGAAGAGGCGCAGACCGCAGGCAGATAGGCGCAGACCTCTGCAAGCAGGTTATGCACCAGAACAGCCTCTCTCTCGCCAGCGTATGGAAGGTTCAGTTGAAAACTTTGAATATTAAGCCACCCGTGCTGTTTGAGGTTGAAAACTTTGCTGTAAACTTGGTAAATTTGTCTGTGGCGGTGAGGCCAGATACCGGTTTCTTCAAGTCTAAGCAGAGGGTGCATGCCTGTTCCGAGAAAATGCGCCTTGTACTTTCTTTCCAAAAATTCTGAGAGAGTCAAAACGGCTTCTTGCATAGTTTCCTCAAATTCCACTGGCGAACGGAAAGGAGCGTTCGGTTTAATCTCCATAACGTGCAGTTGAAGCTCTTTCCCAAAGGTGAAATTCGGTTCTTCTACAAAATTTACGACGCGCCCGCGATAGTCCTTTATGATTTTGTCCACGATTGGTAAAGCCTTGAGTTCGTCGTTTACTACGGAAAACTCGTGTTCTGGTCCAAGCACTTCCAAGGTCTTGTACGTGGCTGTTCCCTTTCATTCTATTTGTTTCTGCAATGTGGATATAAACGTACAGTTAATTTTAAATACGACCAAAGCAATACCGTGCATTCAATCATCTGGTGCTAAATTAGTGTTGGTCGTCTCAAACATCGACCTAACGACAGATTTGCCAACGATGGCGCCATCAGCGTTCCTCGAATCATCGATTAAAGCTTTTACTCTCAACATAAACAACGATTACCGCTACCTCAAAACAGGATACTACGTGTCCTTGCACGCAGAAATTTTGGGCAACGCCGTGATTCCCTCAAGCGAGAACACCATCGACGCTTACAGAACACCCATTCTGCTGCTTCGGGCTTCAAAAGTCGAAATCCCAACCATGCCCTATCTCGTAACCGGTTCCGTAAAACAGATAATGACTGAAATCGGCTTTCCAGTGGTTCTCTTTGCCGTCAACCCGTTCTCGTACGACGGCTTCAAAATCGCAAAAAACAGAAGCGCACTCTACAGAGCCGTCAAAAGTTTGGAGATGAACTACAAGTTCGCGGTCTGCGCAGAGCCCCTTAAAGGTGAGATGGTCTCGTTTAAATCCATTTTTGGAAAATGTGAACTGGGGGAGAACTTGAGGAAGATTTCGGAAAAGGTGTACGAAGTTTTTAAGATTCCAATCTGCAAACTGTATGCACAGCAAATTGGAAAAGACGCTTACCTTTGCGGACTTCAACCAGTAAAAAAAGAGGAACTCCAACCAAAGGACTTGAAAACAATAAACGAAGAGGTTTGGCAAATTTCTGAGAATGGTGAAAAAATAGTTGGCTAGTATAGCCTGCTTCGTCGAGAGGTATAATTTTACAGACCCAAAGGAAGCTAAAGCTCTCGAAAACTTCAAGCTCGCAGCAGAAAGGCTGGGAAACAGATTTAGTTTCATGTTTAGAGAGAACCTCTTAGAAATCCCCAAAAACGACGCCGTTTTTATCCGGGCGACGACCGACCCGCTCTTCACCGCGTACATAGTTTCTAAGACGGCTTGGGAACTCGGCTTAAGAGTTGTCGACGACCCAAAGTCGATACAGATATGCGGAAACAAGATTCACCTGTACTCGCTCTTCGAAAAATACGATGTCCCACGCATCCCAACAATAATCATAAACAAGGACGACTTCCACCACAAACGAATACTGGAAATCTTCAGAGCCTTCGGAAGACCGGTCGTTGTGAAAGCGCCGTACACAAGCTTCTCAAAGTACGTGGAAAAGGTCGCGTGCGAGACGAGTTTCCGCGAAGTTGCCAAGAGATTCTTCAGGAAATCCGACGTTCTGGCCGTGCAGAAGTTCATGCCCACGGCCTTCGACTGGAGAGTCGGCGTCTTAAACGGCGAGGTCTTGTACGTCTGTAAGTACATGGTGCCGAAGGGCAGATGGAAGCACGGCGCAAAACGCAGAGGCAAGCCCAGCTTTGTCTGGGGCAGAACGGTGTCGCTGAAGAGAGAAAACGCGCCAGTGAACCTTAAAGAGACGGCGTTGAAAGCTTGCAAGGTTGTTGGAGAAGGGCTCTACGGAGTCGACATCAAGGAAGTTGACGGCAACTATTTTGTTGTGGAGGTCAACGACAATCCAAGCATCTACGCAGGACAAGAAGACCTGCGAAACAAAGACGTGTACGAGAAAATCATATGGTATCTGACAGATTAGAAAGTAGGTGAGTTCAGCGACAAAACTGAAGTGCACAAACTGCGGGAACGTGTTCGATAAGAAAACTTTGACTCCCTCAGGTGCAGTTGGCGCTAGCGGTTTCAGTTTTGGTGCGATGGCGTTGCCGCTGGTTTGGCCCTTTGTTCTTCGAGTTTATGCCGAATGCCCCGTGTGTAGGCAGAAAGGCTGGCTGAAAGTCCTGAGGCTTGGGAGCAAAAGTTAGGAAGCCGTGAGCTTTTAGATTCGACACTTATTTATCCCAACATTGACATTTAGTCATGATAAGAGGGGACATCTTTGATGAAGAACGCTGTTGAAGATTACACGTTTTCGAAAGACATGACGGTCAACGCTCTTGTTTCACAGATGGAGAAGGCTTGGGGTTTTACGGCTGGCAAACTAGCCATAGGCGTGAACATTCTGGAGCGTATGATTAGGACGCGTAACTGCGTGAAGTTTCTCTCCTTCACCGGGAACCTTGTGGCCACCGGAACAAGAGGCGTCTTCAGAGAATTAGCAAAGCGCAAGCTTGTTGACGTTATAATCACAACCTGCGGAACCCTCGACCACGACATCGCCAGATGCTGGAAGAGCTATTACAAGGGCTCGTTTCTCATGAACGACGCGGAACTCCGCAGAAAAGGCGTAAACCGTCTGGGAAACGTGCTGGTTCCAAACGAAAGCTACGGTGCAGTAATTGAGGAAAAAATGCAAAAACTCCTTCAGAGTTTATGGAGAGAAGGCGTCAAAGAACTTTCGACTCACCAGTTGTGCCATGAAATAGGAAAGAGAATCTGCAACGAGAGCTCAATCCTCTACTGGGCAGCAAAAAACAACATACCCGTTTACGTGCCTGGCATAACAGACGGCGCCGTCGGATATCAACTGTGGCTTTTCTCGCAAGACCACAACTTCAGAATCAACCTGCTAAAAGACTCTGGCGAACTCAACGACCTTGTTTTCACAGCGAAGAAAACGGGTGCGTTAATAGTTGGCGGTGGCATTTCGAAGCATCACACGCTCTGGTGGAACCAGTTCAGAGAAGGCTTGGACTACGCCGTGTACATCAGCACTGCCGATGAGTGGGACGGAAGTCTCTCTGGTGCAAGACCTCGAGAAGCAGTCTCGTGGGGGAAGATAAGCGCGAAAGCAAAGCGCGTGATGATTGAAGGCGACGCTTCAATGATACTGCCAATAATGACGAGCTCACTACTAACAAAGTTAGGAAAAAACCCTTAAGATACTTGCTTGAAAAGCCATGAAAGGTCTGGAGCCATTCTTTTGGTCTTCACTCTTTCGTTCAACGCGTGCGTTATCAGCGGCAGAGCGATTGTCGCGTCGCAGTAGCACACTGCCCTCTTGCCCTCACTGCGGATTTTACCCCAGCTAACCGCCTCTTCCAAAGTGCAGCCGGACAAGCCACCCCATTGAGGCGAGTCGGTTGTTATTTGAATAGCGTACTTGTGCGGATAATAGTATTCTTCGACGCTCTTGCGTTTGAAGCCCTCTCTCCCGGGCACGCCCTTGTCCATTGTTTTCGGCGAGACGGATATGGCTATGAGCTGCGTGAAGTCCTTCGGCACTCCGCCACCGATGTAGATTACGCCCACATCCTTCGTCTTTTCGCCTATACCAACGAACTGGTCAAACTCTTTAACCTGATCTAGTAGGATGGGGTGCCCCATGTTCTTAGCCATCAGGAACGCTTCGCCGTAGGCGCTGTCCGATATTGCAGGACAAAATATTGGAACGCCATTTTTTGCAGCTGCTGCCGCTATGCTTTCTACTCCTTTTCTGCTCATCCACTTGCCGAACAGGTAGAGAAGCTCCATAGAAGAGTACGCAAAATCTGTTCGCAACGTCAACAGAAAATCGGTCATCAGCTCCTCCATCTTCCTGTAGTCAGACTCCTTCCCGAAAACGTCGTAGTACCTGTTTACGTCAGCCTTCAAAAGTGCCTCATCATTAACCATGTGACTGCCCTGCCAATAGCCCAATCCCATAGCGTCAACGATATCCTCTGAAACATTTGCACCCGTCGAAACAAGAACGTCAATGAACCTGTTCTCCATGAGCCAGTTGATTATCTTCCACTGTCCAGCCGTGCTCATCGAGCCGGAAAAACCCATGATAATCGTCAAATCCTTCTCTTTCACCATGGCTTCCCAAACATCTACAGCTTCGCCCAGTTTTCTTCCCTGATAAGCGGTTCTACTCATCTCAGCCAAAAGCTGAGAGACGCTCTTTTCCTTAACATCTATCGCTTCGACTTTCCTCTTAAAGTACGCATCAGCCATGAGCGTGCACCGCCGTTTATGATATAGCGACTTCTATATGAGTTTTTATTCTTGAAAGGTCAAATCTTCTTAATGCTGGTAGTGTCTTATGGAAGTTGAGATAACTGACGCCACAAGAGATGACGTAGAAAGGCTTATAGAAATCTACAGTGCGCCCCATCTTTATCACACCAGACAGGAAGCGAGTCGATACGTGGAGTCGTTTCTTAACTATCAACACATCAACGTCTTGAGAACGAACAGCACTCTTGCGGGCGTACTTTTTTGGAGAGTCGAAAGCGAAAAGCATCACGGGATAATTGTGATTGACGAACTGTGGATTGAAGAAAAATTCAGAAGACAAGGTTTGGGAGAGAGACTATTGAGAGCCTCGATTGAAGCTGCAATGGATTTTTTCGAAACGGATGGCTTTGTTTTGAGAAAGGTTTTGGTAACCACGGCGGAAGATAATGCGCCTGCTAGGAGACTCTACGAGAAATTGGGGTTCCATAACTGTGCGGTTCTTAAGGACTTGTATGGGAAAGGCGAGAACGAACTGGTCTACATTCTGACTGTAAACCCGTGAATGCTGTAGTTAAGCGTAGAAAAGGTCTGGGTTTCTCTCTGAGTATTCTACATCCTAAAACTTTTACCTTCAGACAAGAGACTCTAGAGCAAACCGACAGGGGATAAGCGCACATGATAGCCTTCGAGAAGACGGCAAAACAGACTAGGATTTTGAACCCGCTAAAAGGCTTTCAAGAAGACACCATAACCTTCGAGTACAGGACTGATCCGTTGACCGGACGCAACACGACCGTCATAAAAGGAATGTTGGATTACATCGGTAGATTCTTAACTTCAGACGAAGAGTTGCTAAAGTCTCTGACAGAAAAAACAAGAGCAAACTGTCCATTTTGCCCAGAAAGCGTGAAAACCAAAACACCGATGTTCACGCCGGATTTTCTTCCTGAAGGCAGAATCTTCGTTGGCGACGCAGTCGTCACGCCAAACTTGCTCGGTCACGCCGAAAGAAGCATACTCGTGGTTCTCTCAAAAGAACACCGTCTGAAACTTAACGAGTTCACTACTGAACTGATTTTTGACGCCTTCAAAGGAGGCGTGACTTATCTTAAAAGACTTAACGAGGTTGAGCCTTCCATAAGCTACCCAGTTTTCGTCTTTAACTACCTGACGCCAGCCGGCTCCTCCATATTTCATCCTCACATGCAAGTGCTGGTCCGAGACAGACCCTTCTACCTCGTGAAGTTGCTGTTAGAAAAGAGTAGAGCCTACTATCGGAGCAGAGGGAGCAGCTACTGGTCAGACCTTCTAGCAACAGAGAAAGGGGGAGAAAGACACCTCTTCGAAAAGAACGACATGGAGTGGCTTGTTCCCTTCGCACCTCTGCGAGGACTAAACGAAGTCTAGGCAGTAGCCAAGGGCAAGTCTCATCTTCTAGAGCTAAGCAACAATGAATGGCGTGGACTCACAGAAGGCATATCGAAGATTCTGCGATTCTACCATGAACAGGGATACGTGAGCTTCAACGTTATCCTCGTGTCCGGACCAACGGATGAACACTTGGATTATTTCGACGTGAACCTTCGGATGATAAGCAGACCAGGGATACAAGCTTCGTGTTTCACGGACGCGTGGGCGCTTCCGTACATGCTTTGGGACGGAGAAGCCGTTGAGGCGCCTGAACAACTTGCGGAAAGAATTAGAGCGTTTCTTGCTAAAGATTAAGTGCGATTGTGCACATTTTAACGTAGATGGGTGAAACAAAATGCGGTTCACCAGAGAAGACCTCGCCAAAATGATAGATTCCACGAACGTGAAAGCAACCGCCACGAAAAGTTACATTGAAAAGCTGTGTGGAGAGGCTTTCCGATACAGCTTCCGCTGCGCGGTTGTCAATCCCGTTTACGTTAAGTACGCCGCAAAACTCTTGAACGGTTCGAATGTCAAGGTGTGCTCGACTGTGGGCTTCCCTTTCGGCACTTCGCTGCCAGAAATAAAGGCGTTAGAGGCTGTCAAAGCTGTGGAAGACGGCGCGGAAGAGTTGGACATGGTCATCAACCTGAGTGCGATGAAATCCGGCGATTACGAAGACGTCAAAGAAGATATTACCACGGTCATGGACGTTAAGCGCCTATCCAAGGACATCGTGGTCAAAGTCATCATTGAAACTGCATACTTGACCATGGACGAGAAGGTAACCGCGTGCAAGCTTGTCAAAGAGGCGGGAGCAGATTTTGTGAAGACATCAACCGGCTTCCTCGGCGGAGGCGCAACCGTTGAGGACGTTAAGCTAATGCGGCAGACGGTTGGCAAGAACATGGGCGTCAAGGCAGCAGGCGGCATAAGAACCTACGCTGACGCAGTAGCCATGATTGAAGCCGGCGCAAACAGAATAGGAACAAGCACGGCAGCCCAGATAATCCAAGGCGCGCCTTAAGCTAGTTACATTCTTTCTGGCGCCGTTATTCCTATCAGGTTGAGTGCGTTCCTTAACACAATTCTCACAGCGTCTGTTAATGCGAGCCTCGCGTCGCTGAGTCCTTGTGACTCGGCTTTTATGACCGGAAACGCGTTGTAGAACGTGTTGAACTTGTCCGCTAGGCCATTGGCGAAGTCCGCAATCATGTTGGGTTTTAGGTATTCCGAGGCTTCGGTGAAGGTGTCTGGGAAACTTGCCAGCGCCAAGATTATTTCGTGCTCCAACTTCTCGTTTAGTAGTTCGTAGTCGGGTTTTTCGGGTTTTCTTGCCGCCTTGCGCAGAATGCTGCACGCTCTCGCGTGGGTGTATTGAATGTAGGGCGCGCTGTTCTTTTCGAAATTCAGCACTCTGTCCCACGTGAACACGACTGGCTTAGAGGAGTCAACTTCAACAAGCGCGTAGCGTACGGCGCCGATGCCAACAAAGTTCGCAATATCCTTTTTCTCGCCCTCTGACAATTGTGGCGAGCGCTTCGAAACCTCTTCGTAGGCGCGTTCTACGGCTTCGTTCATCACTTCGTCGAGTATTATGTAGTGCCCTCTTCGACCGCTCATCTTGTAGCCAGGCAGAGACACGAGATTGTAGGCGAAGTGCATCAGGTTGCCGGTGGGCTTGCCATACCCCAAGGCGTGCAAGGCAATCTTCAACTGCAGTTGCGCGAGGTTCTGCTCCATGCCAATAACGTTGATGAACCTGTCGGCTTTTTCAAACTTCCACAAAGTGTAGGCGACATCGCGTGTCGTGTAGAGTGTTGTTCCGTCGGCACGCACAAGCGTCAGAGGCGGAACCTCATAATCCTCTCTCAAGCCAAGTTCAGCCTTCAGGTTATGGTCTCGAGCGACTTTGTCGGCGTTAAATTCCAGAACCCCGCCCAGAGTGAAAACGTAAGGCGTAGTCTTTAGTCTCTGAAGAGTCTCAGAAACTCTACCGCTCCACACATAATCGCTTTCCCAATCCCACGAGTCGAATAAGACTTCTGCACGGCTTAGGGTTTCTGTGAAGCCTTGTATGCAGAGTCCGACAACCTCTCTCACTAATTTTTTTGCCTTTTCTTCTCCCGCCTCGTAGGCTCGGTTCAGTTTGCCAACTTCGCTTTCAGGGTCTTTGTCGGTGCTTATTTTTTCCAAGAGTTTCTCGAAGAGTTCCGGGTGTTTTTCTTTCAGTTCGACAGCCACAGCCATCCAGTCGTCTAGTTCCTTGTTGATTTTGATGATTTCTTCGGTTGCTGAGACGGCTTTGGCGCGGTCAAGATTCTTTTTCAGGCGGTTGATCTCGACTATGCAGCTGGTTATCGTGTAGATTTTGCCGATGTAATGGTCTGGCTTTTCGGTTGGCTTGGGCTTGCCCAGTTTTGCATAGCCGTAGGCCATGACTGCTGTTTGACGACCGACATCATCAACATAAAAGTGGCGCGAAACAGTATGCCCCCTAGATTTTAGTATGCGCGCGATTGAGTCGCCTAGCATGGGATTTCTGGCTGTCCCGATATGTATGGGATGGGCTGGGTTTGCACTCGTGTGCTCAACGATAATCTTCAAGGGTTTGTCAGTTTTGACGAAGCCGTATTCGGTGTCTAGTCGGGTGGCTGATTCTATGGCTAGAGCTGAAAACCTCGTGAAGTTTGCGTGGAAGTTGATGTAGCCTGCTCCCGCGGGTTCGACTCGTTCGATTAAGTTGAGTTTTGTTCTGCCGATGGCTTTTGTTACTAGCTTGGCTAGATCGTGAGGCTTCTTGCCGAGTTTTTTGGCTAGCTCGAAGCACAGTGAAGAGGCGAGTTGCCCATACTCGGGGTTCGGCGGTTTGTCAAGAGCTAGGTCCGTGATTTGGATTTCTGGGAACGCTTTCTTCAGAGCCTTCGCTAAGAGGGTTTCGCACTCATGGCGGAATTCGGCGAAGGGATTGTCTGAGGTCATTACGTGTTTGCCTCGGTCTTCTCATTCATTTAAAGGGAGTGAGGTTATATTTTAATCTGAAAACTGCTAGTTTAGCTGTTGCGGACGATTGGAGTGTATGAAGACTAATATTATCTTCTCGGAAAAGTGCCTAGATTATGGACATTATCACATCGAAGGCCCTGAACGGGTTAGGAAGGCCGCCGAAATTTTGAAAGGTTTCGGTTATAAGTTTTTGGAGCCTGAGCCCGCCGGTGAGGATGATTTGCTCAGGGTGCATGACTCGGATTATGTCTGGGCGGTCAGGAAGGGTCTGGTTGCGGATGGAGACACGCCTGCATATGATAATATTTTTGATTTTGCGAGGTTGTCGGCTGGTGGTGCGATTTTGGCTGCTAGGGTTGGGGGGTTTTCGATTATGCGTCCGCCGGGGCATCACGCTGGTGTAAACGGGGCTGCGTTGGGCGCGTACACGCGGGGGTTCTGCTACTTCAATAACATCGCAATTGCGGTGAGATATCTTAACAAGCCTACTTTGATTTTGGACATTGATGGGCATCACGGCAACGGCACGCAAGAAATCTTCTTAGGCGACGAGAAGGTGACGTACGTTTCTTTGCACAGGCATCCGAATTATCCGGGCACAGGCATATTTAGTGAGGGAAATTGCCTGAACTTTCCTTTGCCGCCCGACTGCGGGGATGAATTGCACATTGCGACGTTCGATAAGGCACTGAGTTCGGTTGATGTGGAGCGGTTTGAGGTGGTCGCGGTCTCGGCGGGTTTTGACGCGCATGCGGGGAATTTGGCTAGTCTCGGGTTGACAGAAAAGGGCTATAGAGAGATTGGAAAGAGGATTGCTGGGCTGAGGAAGCACACGTTTTTTGTGCTGGAAGGCGGATACAACGGCGAAAACGTGGGAAAAGACATAAACACACTGCTAAAAGCCTACGAAAATTCAGTTTGAGACATGCTTTGTTTAACCTTCAACTTTTTCCGCGCTCCATAGGTAGTTATGACAACGACCGATGTTAGGATAATTGCAGCCGCGAGTACGTTTCTTGTTGTTATTGGTTCACTGGCTAGCCACCATCCGAGAAACATCGCCACAATCGGATTAACATAAGCATAGGTTGAAGCCTTCGCTGAGGTCGTCATTTTCAGCAGCCAAATGTAAGAAGTGAACCCCACAAGCGAACCAAACAAGACGAGATAGACCCAAGAGACCATCGAACGCATAGAAACCAAATCCAGCCTTATCCCGCTCCACTCGCCAGCCGCCAAACTCGCCAAAAGCAACAACACCCCGCCAGCAATCATCTCTAACGCTATTGCTAACAACTGCGAACTTGGCTGCTTAGCAGATCGCGAATACAGTGAACCGTTAGCCCAGAGAAACGTTCCAAACACAATCACACTCGCTCCAACTAAATCGACGTTGCTCGCGCCCAGACTCTCCACACCCCCAACCAACAAGACAACGCCGCCAAAGCCCAACAGCAAACCAGCAACAACTTGGATGCTCGGCTTGTGTCGGTTCCACAGCCAATCCGAAAACGCCATCCACAAAGGCACCGTTCCAACAAGCAAACACGTCAAGCCCGAAGGTATCCACTGCTCTGCCCACACAACAGCGCCATGCCCGCCCAACAGCATCAACCCGCCCAAGATGAACGCGCTCCTCCAATCCGCTTTACTCTCTCTAGAAGCGCCACGCAGTCGCGTCAGACCATACAGGATTGCGCCAGCAGCCAGAAAACGCGTACCCGCCATGAAAAACGGCGGCAGAGACTCGATGACGAACCGTATCGCCAAATATGTTGAACCCCAGATGAGGTAAACCGCCATGAACGCCGCCGCCACATTCAGCCGCAAACAGACTCGCCTCTCACCAGAAAGCAAATCAGTAGCACAAGCAACGATTTAGTCCTTTTGCCGTCACTTGCCCAAGATTCAAGCAACAATTCAAGGTATATATAAGGGGGGGGCTAGACAATCAGAGCACAGGAGACGCTATGAAGACTCTTCTTGAGGAAGAAAAAATCGAAGACACCATCAGACGAATGCCTCAGAGCGTGTTTACAGTTCTTGACTTCATCGAAACCTTCAGAACGCTGTACCCAGAAGACTGGAAACGCTTGATAACGCGGTTCGGACAGTTCGGCGAGAGACGAAGGTACACGGTAGCAACGTACCTGTCCAACAGGCTTGATGTCTACTCCCAGAAACCCCAGTCGCTGCTAACGCCTTTCACTCGCTACAGCCAAGCCAAATTCAAAGACTACCGAAAACCGACGGAACAAGAACGGGAAAAATTCGGCGGCACAATGATAGCTGTGTTTAAGAAGAGGCGCCGTAAAAGATAACAAGTGTTTTAAGCTATGTGAACCAACGATGCTGCGGCGAAGAATATGTTGTTTGTGACGTTAATGTCGCCAAAAGGAAAAGGAGCAGACGCCGTAAAATATCTTAAGGAGCTCAAAGCGCCCAAAGGAATAAAGATTCGAGACGTATACTTCACCTTCGGCAGATACGACGGCGCAATAATATTTGAAGCCACGAATGAAAGAGCCGCCATGAGTTTCATAATGAAAACGGGGTTCGCAACCCAGTACACGATGGAAACCCTAATAGCGGTTCCGGCAAAAGAAATCTAACAACCCTAGCAATCTCTAAAATCTCCTTTTTCTGCTAGAAGCTCTTGGCGAACCAAGTAGATTCAAATCCCATTCAAATTCCTCACGTTTAGATCCCAGAAACGCCAAACAAACAGGCGGTAGGAACCCGTAGATCAAACATTAAAAATCTCTACACACATATTCGTAAACTTGGAAAGTTGAAAATGTCGGTGATAATATGAATATTGAAACAAGCTGGAACAATACAGGGCAAAATACCTGTTTCAAGGGACCCGAGATAATGAAGTCCCACTGCACTATTTACGGAAACTTCAAAATCAGGACGGTGGTTTTCCCTACAATCTAGAATCGGGTAAGCCAAGTAGTGTTAACGAAACCAGCGGAACACTTAGTCTTGTTGCAGAGCTTAATTTGGGTGAATCCGATGTATGCCAAAAGATCGTGAATTACCTTTTTCTGGTTCAGGATCCAGGTGGTAGTTGGAACGAGAATCCCGAAATCAGCCAATTCAATCCTCCACGATGGGACAGCCCCGACAACATAAACACTAGAATGTGGCTGACAGGCGACATCACTGTCCATTTAGTTCTGGTAGGTTACGCGGAATCACAACATGTTAGGCAGGCGTGCGAATTTCTCCAAAAACATATGAACGAGAAAGGGAAAGTTGAGGGACCCCAAATAGCGACTTGGATTGCAATAGCCATCTTTGGAATGTTAGAAGGCTCGGAGAGCCTCTACGTAAGAAAGGCTTTAGATTTGGTTGAAGGTTGGTTGGATGAAGAACAAGAAGACGCATCCTTTCTGTGCTGGTACCTAGAATGCCTGAGTTATGCTGGGGTGCCAAAGGAACATGCCTTGGTGCAGAGATGTTTGAGGAAACTAAAAACATTGCAGGACAACGATGGAGGTTGGAAAAGCGCTGACGGCACCAGATACAACGTGTCTACCACAATCAACGCGTTAAAACTCTTGAGATACTACGAAGAATGGTAATAAGCAACCATGAATAAGGGAAGGTGGCGGGCCCGCTGGGATTTGAACCCAGGATCCCCGGCTCCGCAGGCCAGTGTCCTAATCCGTACTAGACTACGGGCCCCCCTCAAAACAAGTTCTCAGTGCTTGTCATAAAAGGGTTTTTAATATTTTAAAACTTCTTTGACGGCTGATTCGATTTCTTTCAGAGACGCCATTCGCTTAATAACAGGCTTACCGTTCACACAAACACCCCTAGATAAACCATACTCTTCCACTACTTTTCTGTCATCAGTATTAACAGCGTTAACAACAGCGCCGTACTTCTTCACGCCACGCTTAACCTTGTCAACCATCCACCCCGACCACGGACACTGACTGCTGTAAAGCACATCCACAATCGGCTTGTCGCCACTCCCAACATCCCTTGTTTTTGCTCTAATCAGCCTAGGTCTGTCTCCGCCACCCAAATCCAAGTGCATCAGCACCCGGCTGCCGTCACGGTCAACCTCTTTAAACCTAGACTTCTCGAAGAAGCTCGCGGGCATGTAGGGAAAGAACCCGAACCACTTGTCGCCTTCATACGCCAGAACACTCACTCCGCCGTAGTCTCGTGCGTTTTCAATGCATCGTTCCAGCAGAGCCTTCGCAACTCCGCGACGCCAGAAGGGCGGCACAACCCATATGCAGTTAACGAAGAGACCACTCTCGCCCTTTACAGGCTCACACGCATACTCGATGGAAACATACTCAACCAACCCCATAGCAACGCTACCGCGCACAGTCTTTGCCTTAACCCTCTCAATCTCCAACCCGAGAGATTCGGCAACCGCTTTAGGCGTGTCGAGAGCAACAGAAACATGCAACCCCTTCGCCATCATTGACTTGAGCCACTTTTTCCGCTGCTCCATGCAAGGTTCCATAATCTCCTGCCAGCGAGGCGGAACACTCGGGTCCAGACAGATCGCCGCAACATAATCAAGCTCTTCAGGCGAAACTTCGTGGATTCGCATAAAACTCTCTCTATGAACTTTGTAACGCTCTCTCCAGCGCGTCAATCACGTTCCGCTTTCCCATCGCCAGAATGTACGGACCCAACCTAGGTCCCTGCGGCGCACTCAAAAGAATGGTGTAAAGGGTCCTGAAAAAGTTTCCCGGCTGAACGCCGTGTTTCTTGGCGGTGTTGAATATGGCGTTCTGTATCTTCTCCGCCTCGTCTTCTGTCTTTAAAACTTCGATTAACTCTGCCACTGCAGTCTTCTCCTCAACGGTGAGACTAACAGCTGTCTCCTTTATCTCCTCGAAATCTTTTATCCAGTTAGACGCATACTCAACCCGCTTCTTCAGCCCCCCATCAAGCCCTTGGGTCTTCGGCAAATAACCATAACTCTGAAGTTTTTCGACAATGAACTCTTCTTCACAGCCTTTAGGCGCTATCTTAGTCAAGAAAGTCAACACGTTGTAAGGCGCGTGAACACATGCCTTTGAAGGAGGTTTCATCGCCCAGCAGTACTCGTACAAACCTCGAAGCTTAGCACTTTCACGCTCGTCCCTCAACGTTTTCCTTCCGAAGTACACGTCCTCCAGATAATCCAGCTCGTTCATGTAACAGGGAATGTCCGTCACGTCCAGCGCACGGGCACCAACGAACCTTTTCAGCAAGAGCAGCATGAGTGACTGAGGCGAACCATACTTGAACCATGTCTGTGGAGTGAACACAACACCAGCAGACTTCGAAAAACGTTTACCACTCTTGTCCAAGAACAACTCGTACTTCGCGTGAGACGGCGGCTCCCAACAGAGTATCTCCCGGCATATGCGGTCGTTCACACGCACGGAATCCGCAACCTCCTTCCCAAAAGCCTCAAACCTTATGTCTAACGCCTTCCACCTGACCGCGAACTCGCCCTTCCAACTGAGCTTACCATCTCCTTTGCGATAGTCCACCTCGCCCTTATGCCCACAACCCTCAAGCCACCGCCCCTTGACCTCCATTCCCTCGCACGAGTAGAGAACCTTACCCTCCTTCGGTAAGAAATCGACAGCCTTGGTCGTGTATATTCGCCCACAGTTCTTGCAGACGGCAAAATAGGGCAGGACCTCCAAAAACTTCTCCTGCCCCACCTCCTCCTTAGCAATCTCCCCTATCCTCTTCGCGTTCATGAGCACAGTTTTTATCTCTTCGTTGAACAAGCCCCTTCGGTAGGCTTCCGCGCCCGACATGAACGTGTACTCTATTCCACACTCGTCCAGAGCCTCGCGCAGCAACAGCGTCATGTGTTCGCCGTAGCTCTTGTGACAGCCGTAGATGTCTGGAATGTCAGTAACGGGGCGTCCCAGATGCTCTTCCAAGGATTTGGGCAGTCCTGCTGGAACCTTTCGTAATCCATCCTTATCGTCTGCGAAGGCGATAAGCTCCGACTTGAAGCCCTGCTCTCGTAGAGCCAAGGTCACAGCAAAAGACCTCGCGGCGTCGCTCAAGTTTCCGATGTGAGGAAAACCGGAAGCCGCTATGCCCATCTCTGTTCGGACCAAGTCCAGACTTCTGCTCAGCTTCCGCTCCCTTTCGACTATCTTCGCAGCCATCTTGTCGTACCATGTCCCGCGGCCGATTATCTTGTGACTCATGCCGTGTCTAGCCTTCTACTAACATTAACTAAACGTAGATAAAAAATGTTTATAAGAGCAAGTCATTGTCGCGTTCAAAGGCTTTGTTACAGTATTCCAAACTTCGCTGCTGGAATGTCACCTTTAATAACCGTGCCCGAAGCGCCGTCCACCAATATCTGGTAAGTTTCACCAGAATAATCGTATCTCACGAACCATATGGGCGCGTGCAAGTAGACCGTCTGGTCTACTTTGACCTCGGTCTTCATCTCAATTATCTTGTCAATGTCCTGCTGTGCCAGATAACGGTGATTCTCCTCAATCTCCTGTTTAGCCCGCTCAACAGCCTCGTCCTTGTCGATCTCACTGTTGAGAGTCTTGGCGAACTCCTCGATTCGCCTAAAGTCGTAGGGAACCTTACCATCTAACGGCACGTCGTATTCCCTTGTGGGAAATTCTGTCGCCTTCCTCGCCAAAACCAGCCAGTTGTAATCTTTCTCAATCCGTCCTTCTTTAACAACTGGTGGAGTAATGCGCTCAAATATTCCCTTGTAGGTGGTCTCCGCCTCCACGGTCACAACCCAAAAAGGCACATATGTTAGGTTCTTTTCCACGATCTTCGACTTTTTGGCGAGGTCATGAGGCTTAAGAAAGCCACCGCGCATCCAGTTCCTTACGACCTCTTCAATTTTTGCCTGGTCATACTCGTTCAGCAACATGGAATGATCAAAACTGAACGCCCTTCCAGTTTGTATCACGACGGTGTAGCCGCAGTATCTGCACGTGGCAATTATCTCGCCCGGAATAAAGGAGATGGGCGCGCCGCAGTGTGAACAGTTAATCTCATCAACTATAGACATTTGTCTTTCACGCTTTCTGTTTTTCTCTCTTTATTATCTCCCTTGCAACGATAACGCCGGATGCAGAAGCCTGAACTAATCCTCTCGTGACACCAGCACCATCTCCGATGGTGAACATGTTGTGGACCTTCGTTTCTAGACAATTGCTCAACTGCAGCTTTGAAGAGTAGAACTTCACCTCAACCCCGTACAACAGAGTGTCTCTTGAATACATGCCCGGAGATATCTTGTCCAAAGCCTGAAGCATCTCTCTGATGTCCGCAAGATAACGGTATGGCAAGACAAAGCTCAGGTCGCCTGGCGTGGCGTTTTTCAGCGTGGGAGTGATCACGCTTCGAGCGATTCTCTCGGTCGTTGACCTTCGTCCGGCTTCCAGGTCGCCCAGTCGCTGTACGATTACGCCGCCGCTGAGCAGGTTCGAGAGTCTAGCGAGGTATTTTCCGTAAGCTATGGGTTCTTTGAAGGGTTCGGTGAATGATGTGCTTACTAGGATTGCGAAGTTCGTGTTTTCGGTCTTTCTCTCCGCGTAACTCTGACCGTTTACTGTTAGGACTCCGTTGTAGGATTCGGTTATGACCTCACCATAGGGTGCCACGCAGAAGGTGCGGACTTGGTCGTCGAAGTTCTTTGAGTAGTAGACGAGTTTCGGCTCGTAGAGAGCGCTTGTCAATTCCTCCATGACAGAGGCTAAGACCTCGACTCGTATTCCAACGTCAACAGGGTTGTTGAGCGTCTTTAAGCCTAAGGCTTGTGATTCTGACTGGAGCCACTCGGCGCCGCTTCTTCCCGGAGCCACAATAACGTATTTTGCTAGGAATTTTTCGCCGTTTACTGTTTCGACGCCTTCTATGCTGCCGTTCTTTACTATGAGTCCTTTGACGTCTTTTCGTGGTTTGAACTCGACTTTGCTGTTTAGTTCTTGGCGCATTTTTTTGAGGGTTTCGGCGCACCATTCTGTGCCCATGTGCCTGATTTTTTGGCGGATAAGCTTTAGACCGGCTAGTGAAGCTTGCCGTTCAATTTCTTCCACTTTTTCGACGTCTGCTCCGTAGACTTGTTCGGTTGCGCCGAACTTTAGGTATATGCTGTCTACGTGGTTGATGAGTTCTTCGAGTTCTTTGGTTGACACGTATTCGTTTAGCCAGCCGCCCACTTCGGTGGATATGGTGAGTTTGCCGTCACTGAAGGCTCCGGCACCGCCCCATCCGGACAGAACTGCACATGGTTCGCAGTGGACGCACTCGAAGCCGCGGCTTGCGGGGCATTTGCGCTGGTTTATGTCTGGTCCTCTGTCCAGCATCAGAATGTTGAGTTTGTCTTTTTCCGTGAGTTCTAGGGCAGCGAATATTCCTGCGGGTCCTGCTCCGACGATTATCACGTCATACTTCAAGGGGGTTAATCTCCTAAAGCCCAGAACAAGATGTAACAACTAGCATATATTTTTAGCGAGAGATTATTGTTGCTTATGGGGCACTAGACAGAGAAACTTCAAGACTTTTTTGCCGGTGTTTCTGAATTGATGTTTCTCGTTTGGAGGAACAAAAATGGCGTCGCCGGCTTTTAACTTTCTTTCTTCCTTTCCTCCAACAGCAACACCCTCGCCCTCGAGGATAAAGACCTCGTGTTCCCATGGGTGCGCGTGTAAGGGGCTGTGACCTCCGGACTCCATTTCGAAAAATCTCATGGCAAAGCTGGGCGCGCCCATTTCTTTGGTAATTAGCCATCTTACCTTTAGTTTGGAAGCTCCTTCGTTTGCTTCTTTGGCTTCAACATCCTGATAATGCGACAATTTCATTCAATACAATCTCCTAAATCAGAAATAGAAGATATTTTATTGTCCGCATATCAATCTTTTTATTGCTTCTAATAAACCTAAGTGGCGATATCTCCAGTAAACACTAACTCTGTTCAGGATTTCGCAATTAATGACGTACGCAACGCCATGCTTAGATGCTCCTGCAGACAATTGATCAGTTTTCTATTTGCGGTTATTCCTTACAAAAGCTCACAGATTTGCAAGACGGATGGTTATGCTCTTAGCGGTGGTTGGGGGAGCACTGTGGGGTATTGTTCTTTCTCAAACTTCTCATCTAGTTGTCCGCGTACACGGTAGGTTATGGCAATGAATTTTGAAAGCGTTCAATCTGGGCTAACTTGGTAAAGTTCACAGCGCACCGCAATTCACGTTTACCATGAATTTAGCATTTGTTCAGCTCTGTTCATCAACTTATGGACAAATGATTTTAAGACGAGCGCGCTCTCTCTCTGTGGAGGTGCGCCCATGAATAGACAAATGTCCAATTTTCTAGGAGCAACGCTTTTCTATGGGTCTGATAAGGCATCCCGCAAAGAAATGCATGGAGGTGAAAAGATTGAGTAAATGGTGGATACTTCCTCTTCTCACAATAATAGGTTTAATAAGTGGATTCTTCGCTTGGACAATCTCGCAAAGAGCGACTGTCGAATACAGTCTAACAGACTTTGCAGATACATGCACTTTGGACCAAGGTTTAGCTTTGAATTGTGAAATTCGGAACACAGGGAATAGCTACGCAAAAGTCACTCTAACTCTAGCCGTTGAAAATGCTAACATATCGTCATATTCGTCGGAAATTGGCAACACATGCAATGGCACAATCCTCAGTATGACATACGACCTTCCGAGTCGTATGGAGAGGTATAATACAGAGTACGTCAATGTCAAGCCAATAGGCGAACCACAAAACTTTACGATTCACCTTTCCTTAGTTAATCAAGCTGATTGGAGCTTTCCAGATGGCTGGATTGGCCAATGGCTTGACCCACATCCTTATGCAATCGACCTGACGTACAATAGAACACAAGCAGATACTTACCAACGCTTGCCTTGATCCATACGATTATACTCAATACCAGCACACTCGGTATGACCTTCCTGAACGTTCCCAAGCGCAACTACGAAAGAAAAGAGCTTATGAGATTGTGGAGTTTTTCTGCTCTCGTATTTTCTGTTTCGGTTTCTCAGCTTTGACCCTGCCTGCTTTGCTCAGCCACACCATTCGCGCTCTGCAGTCTAGCATGCACATCATATTGGGTTACGCACGATATCGCTTGCATTACAAAATCAACACTCCTAAAAATCACCCAAAAACATACACCCGTTCCAACAAAGCCATCCTTGCAACATATTTGGTTCCTAATAGAGGGGCTAGTGAGTGTTGCACGCACGCACTACGCTAGTCCTTAATCGCCTCTAACAGGCTCATCACGTTCCACAATTTTACCCGCGTGTAAGGCGGCATGTTCGGGTCCTGCAGAATCTCATCCAACAACGAAACAGCATTAGAAGCCCTAACCGCAGGCGTAAACTCACCCGTCTGCAACGCACTCATAGAATCCTTCGCCGCCCTCCGAATATTCCTCGGCGTAGTGTTATCCTCAGAAACCTCACCCAACACAACCAACGCCTGCCTAATCCTCTCCTCATACTCCTCCATCTTCTTCTTCCTAACCACAACCGCCACCCCGCATAACACGTGACAAACCAAATTATATAGGCTTCTATACTATTCTACCCAGAGGCTTTAAAACTTGCCCACAGAAGACACCGAACAACAGCACGTCAAACGCATGGCAGACCTACTCCGCCAAGGCTCAACCCTAACAGACCTAGCCTGCCCCGCATGCGCCTCACCACTCTTCAAGCTAAAAAGCGGAGACCTATGGTGCGCCAAATGCGAAAAGAAAGTCATAGTCGTAAAAGAAGGAGAAGAGCCCCCGAAAGCAACAAGCACTATGGCTCTTGACGCCCTTGAGGCAATGCTCATGGTGAAAGTGCAGGAGATCCAGAAAAGAATGCAACACGAGGAAAACGTGGAAGAACTCCAGAAACTAGGCAAAGCGCTGTCTGAACTGCTAGAAAACCTCGAAAAAACAAGAAAAGCCAAGCGAGCCTAGGTGGAACCGCCCATAACGCTCGGGTTTTACGAGAACTTTCCAGAAAACGTCCACAGAATAACGCGCTTCTCTGCTTCAGTCTCAAGCAAACGACTCCAACAAGCGTTGCTAAGAATCATCTGCGAAACAAACAGCAAAACCCTAAAGTTAGAAGACATCACCCACCCATCCATCCCCAAGTGCACAGTCATTCTTGAGTGGGGAATAGCCGAGGCAAACGACTTCAGCTATCTGGACGCCGAAGAAACAAACAAAGTGCTCAAAGTCATACAGAAAAAACCCTTTCAAACAACGGACCTCTTCTGCGTCATACGCTACTACAAGACGCAAAACGAAAAAAGGACACCACTAAAATTCGACTACTACATGGTACGCTTAACATTCAACAAAAACTCAGTTGAAACGCAAATCTTCCACGAAAAGGGACCACGATACATAACGCCGGAAGACCTAACCGATTTTATCGCCAACAAAATTAACAATGCGCTCTCAAAAAGAGCACTAAAACTCTAAGCTCTCTTAATTTGCCTCTTCTAAAGACCCCAAGACAACTTTTAGAACAGCCTTTGCAACTTCCTTTTTAGACTTATTCCCATCAATCCTGACAAGGTCCCCTCTCTCAACAAGTTCCAAGTAAACCCCTCGAACTTTCTGTAGCGTTTCCAAATTTTCCATCACAGACCTTTTAGACTTCAGCCTTTGAACAGCAGTTTCCGGTTTAACATCAATGAAAACGGCAATGTTCGGGCGTGTCGTGTATGCGTTTATCTTCTCAATCCATTTCAAGTCAAGCCCTGCCGCTCCTTGGTAAGCCAGGGATGAGTAGACGTAACGGTCAGAGACCACGAGTTTTCGTTCCTTCAAAGCCGGAGCGATTTCGTGTTCTACGTGTTCGAAACGGTCAGCGGCAAAAAGCAGAGCCTCAACAATGGCAGCCAACCTTTTTCCGCCGTGCAAGTAGTTCTTTCTTATGAAGTCTCCAATCTTTCCGCGGCTCGGCTCAGCGGTGTAGACAGCATCATAACCCCTCTTCTTCAGCCCCTCTACAAGAAGCTTAGTCTGTGTTGTTTTCCCACAGCCGTCTAATCCTTCAACGCAAACGAAGATCCCTTTTCTTTTCATCGCACCATTCCTAAGAGTCCCAAGCTTAGGCATTATAAGAGTGAAGATGCATTAACAATTATTTAAAACGTCGGAGAAACGGCGGATGCCCAGAAACTATTGGGGAGAAATAAAAGACCCCGTGCACGGATACGTGTACATCACCGAAGAAGAGAAAGAAATCGTAGACTCTTTCCCAGTTCAGAGACTGCGAAGACTACGCCAGTTGGCAGGCGCAGAATACGTCTATCCGGGCGCTAACCACACGCGCTTCGAACACTCTGTGGGCGTCATGTATCTGGCTGCCAGAGTCGTTGAAAACCCCAATATTTCGCGGAGAATAAGCGACGAAGAGGCAGAAACTGTCAAGATTGCGGCGTTACTTCATGACGTTGGACACGGACCGTTCTCGCACGTTTTTGAATACCTACTCGATAAGGAGCTAGGAAAGACGCATGAAGACATGACGAGGTGGATTATTACAAACAGCGAATTGAAGGACAAACTTGCTGAAACAGGGCAAAACCCGGAAGAAATAGGAAAACTGGCTGTTGGAACACTTCACAAAAAAGGAAAAACCTTCTTAGACCAGATAATAAGCAGCGCCGTCGACGTGGACAAACTGGACTTTGTCGTGCGAGACACGCATCACACAGGCGCGGAATACGGCTACGTGGACGTCTTCCGACTAATCCACGCTCTGGACGTGTTAGGCGAAAACCTGGCAGTAGACCTAGGCGCGCTCTCAGCCCTAGAATCCCTCATGATAGCCAGAATAGAGTCCTTCAAGAGCATATACTTCCACCGCGTAGGAAGAGCAGCACAAATAATGCTCGCCATGGCTATGGAGAAGGCAAACGAGGAACTTGGGTTGACACGCTTCAAAACTCCAGAAGAATACCTAGCCATGGACGACTACACCGTGTGGACTGCGCTTAAAAACTGCAAAAAATCAAGCGAAATCATAAATAACCTAGAAAAAAGGCGAATGCTAAAATGCGCCTACGAAAGGACATTCTATGAAAAAGACGCGATGATTTCGAACATTTTTAGCAGAGAGACACACAGGAAACAGATACAAGCGGACATCGCGAAAAGCGCTGGAGTCGAAGTTGACGCTGTGATAATTGATGTGCCAACCATTCCTTCGGTGCCTTATCACCACTCAGTTTTCATGGAACCGATGGAAATTCCAACATTCTACAGGATAAAAGACGGCAAGATGATTCCACAAAGTTTAAGCGAAATCTCAAGAATCTTTGAAGTTCTCAAGGGGTTCATGAACGTACTGCGCGTCTACACAACAGAAGAAAACCGTGAAAAAGTAAACAACGCAGCATCAAAAACTTTGGGCAAGATTCCAACAACCGCGAAAATATCCTACTAGAGATGGGTGAATGCAGCCAACAATGCTAAAGGGACGCCGAATTGTTGAGGGACACTGCAGAGCGGAAGCCCTCGTGTCCGCAAAACCCATAAGTTTTTTGGGCGGGGTCGACCCCGCTGATGGAAAGATAATCGAGAAGGGTCACGACTTGTGCGGAGAATGCGTTAAAGACAAGGTTCTGTGCTTCCCGCATGGACACGGTTCAACGGTTGGCAGCTACGTGCTGTATTCCTTGGCTAAGAAAAATCTGGCACCAAGAGCAATAATCAATCAGAAGGCTGACCCCGTGGTTGTGGTTGGAGCCATAATAGCCAACATTCCCATGGTTGACCAGATCGACATCAAACAGATAAACACTGGCGATTTCGTCGAAGTCGACGCCTGCGCGGGCCTTGTCAGAGTTTTGAAAAGAAAGGAGGGCTAGCAACCTGCACTTAACGAAGGAAGAAGAACGCATCTACAAAGGCGAGTTCGGATGGGCAGATCAAGTATGCATGAAAATACTCGTCCGCCTAGGCGAGCTTTTCGACGCGACAAGGCTTATTCCAGTAAGCTCAGCACACGTTTCAGGCGTTTCGTACAAAACGTTAGGCGATGCTCCAGTGGATTTTCTCGAAGCACTCGCGAATGCTGGTGCAAAGGCTAAGGTCAAGGCGACGCTGAACCCTCATGGCGTTGACAGAGACTACTTATGCCAAAAATTACCCTCAGAACTATGCTTCAAACAGCGCGGCGTTCGCGAACATTTCGAAAAAATGGGCTTCAAACCATCGTTAACATGCACGCCATACTACTTGGAAAAACCGAAACGCGGCTCACATCTTGCTTGGGCTGAATCCTCCGCAGTTGTCTACTCTAATTCTGTCATTGGAGCATGGACAAACCGTGAGGGTGGACCGAGTGCGCTCGCTGCGGCAATGATTGGAAAAACCCCCAATTATGGAGTCCATAAAGCTGAAAATCGTCAACCAGAAGTTTTGGTAAGGGTGGACGCTCCGTTACAAGCCGAAGTTGAGTATGGTGCTCTGGGAATTCTTCTCGGCAAAATCTTAGAGGATAAAATTCCAGTGATTCAAGGCTTACGGGATGCTCCAAGAGATAGCTTGAAGCAGTTGGGAGCGGCTCTTGCATCAACTGGGATGGTTAACATGTTTTACTATGAGAAGACGGACAAACTGATTGATAGACAGGAGAAGATAAGTGTAGACGCCAAGGACATAAAACGGACAATAGAAGACCTGACTTTAACCTCGACGCAGAAACCTGACCTCGTGTTTTTAGGCTGCCCACACTGCTCCTTGAATGAAATTAGACAGATTGCGAATCTGATGGGCACAAGAAAAGTCAAGAACGGAACAGAACTGTGGGCCTGCACATCGCAATACATTAAGGAAAAGGCTGGAAGACGCATCGAAAAAATAGAGAAAAGCGGAGCCCACGTAATAACAGACACGTGCGCCGTGGTCACTTGGACGGACAAGCTTGGAATAAAAACGATGATGACGAACTCCGCAAAAACAGCCCACTACGCACCCACTCTAAACAAAGCAAAGACCATTTTGGCACCATTAAAAAGTTGCCTAAAAACAGCTCTCGAAGGATAAGATTTATTCGCATGAAAAAATATTCTGCATGGTGCTCCGAAATTGGAGGCTCCGGTAGTATAGCCCGGTCAAGTATTCCGGCCTTTCGAGCCGGAGACGCGGGTCCGAATCCCGCCCGGAGCACCTGACCCTAAAAAAAGAAAAGAGAGCGTAAGCTTAATTTACTATTTCACGTAAGTTGGTGTGGCGATAGGAGATGGCAGATAAAGACTTAGTCATGGTAATCGACAAGCCGCATTTCATTGTCAAGCTTCACCAGAGCTTGCTGGAAGTGGACCTGAAAGAGGGAGCGAGGAAAGAGATAGAAGATTTCGTTGAAAAAAACAGATATCTCAGAGGCAGCTTAGGCGCTCTGCTCCAGAACGCGATTCCATTTGACGTAGCCCTCAAGGACATAAAATCGGTGAAGATGGATGAAAAAGGACAAGTGAAGATAGTGATCCCTCACAGGAGAGACTTAGCCATACCGCTTGAGGAAGACGAAGCCAAGAGACTCATCGACAAACTGAACGAACTTATCCCCATAGAGAAACAGAAGGAAGCAGAACGTTTGCTTGAAGCAGCTGAGGCAATGCGAGACGAAGACATACAGAGAGGCAGAGGCGAATATACGACAGAGAAAACCGAAAAACTGCAATGAAACGCGAAGCTATTCCCGCGATGAAGCGCGTGCAAAATTGATGTAGCAAAACAATGTTTTGCAAAGAGATAATTGCAGTTCCGTAGGGTTTTACGGGCACATTTGCGTGTTTTTTCATCTAGAAGACGAAAAGTCTAATACAAGCTTACCGAGTTAATGAAGAAAGAAACCGATGAGGGGATAGGACGGGGGAGTATCACTATGGTTGAAGAGTTTGAGGAAAAGTTCATCAAGCCTATCATTAACGCGTCTTATCCGGGAACATTAGCGGCCTTGAGTTTGGCGGTTCTTCAGTTTGGCGGAAACAACCTCAATATAGCCTTAAAAATGGTCCTTTTGGTGGGTGCCATGATGTTCCTTTTATCAGCCTTTTTCATATTCTTCTACAGCATATACCCAACGCGCAAAAAACTCTGGAGATTGTGCGCGATAAGCTTTCTTTTTGGACTGTTTTGTTCCATTACATCTGTGTTCCTGCTGTTCATATTATAGGAGAATCTGCAAAACAAATATGCGCTTAAACCAGTACAAGACATCTGAATGATTTGAATTCAGTGAGCTAACAGCATTAGAGCAGGGGCTTATGCTTAAGCCTGACGAAGTCTCTTTCTTTCATCTTGAAATCGTAATTTGTCGCCGCTTCGAGCTCTTTTAACTGGTTTTTGCCCTTCTTCGACAGCTTGAATCGTACGCCTATAGCCTTGGGTCCCCAAACTTCCATTAGTAATCCATTCTTGACAAGTCCTCTCACTGTCTGCTTGGAAACCCCGAAGCGAACGTGAAGGTCAAGAAAGGGTAAAGGTTCTTCAAACAAGGCTTGGAATAGCTGGAGCCGTTTGGCATGTGGGAGACGCGTGATTTTTTCTTGGTTCAGCCAGGTTTTTCGTCCTAATAACTGAGTGGTTACCCTGTGTCTGATCAACCTTCCCTTGCCCGTTAGAATAGACATGAAGCGAGGAGCGGCATGCTTTTTTTGAAGAAGGTCCGGTGTAACAACGCTAGGATCACTCACCTTTTTGTTGAGAAGAAACGCGTTACGTGCTGGAAGCTTGTCTATCCCAACATCTCGTGATTTTTGAAGATTGCCCCAAAAAGAACCAAAAGGATTCTTTGGAGGCATGCCTCCGACGATTCTTACTTTTCGCAGCTTGTCAACCAAGATGTTACGAAAAAAGTTGGAGGGTTCTTTAGGCCTATTCGGGGCACCAAAACGATGGGTAAAAGATTGTATATTGTCGACACCTTTAGCCTTTACTGGAATTGCGCCTTCAGAACGTTTGAACTGAATTTTAGAGACTCTTTTGCGGTCAGATTGTGGCATCTGAATCAATTAAATATGGGCTTCTGCATTTATAAACCTAGTTGTGTATGGTGTTTGCATCATGATTTTTCAGATTTGGCAAGATTTAAACAGCAGCCTCTTTATTATATTAGAAAGAGGATAACATGACCACCGCAGTCCCTTCCAAAACAGACTTAATGTACGAAGTTCTGTACAATCCAAAATTTGTGCCGCTACCTTCTCCAAAGGTGAACGTAAAGACCACAACTGTCGACGGCAAACCTTCATACCTCATGAAAAACCACGCTACAGGAATATACTACGACCTCGACGAACTGACGAACCTAATCTGGAACCTCACCGACGGAAAAAGAACAGTCACACAGATTATAAAAGAAGTGCAGCGCCAGAAACCGCGCGTTCAAGAAAGAACCGTCATTGAAATACTCCTGTTTTTCGCGGAAGCCAACCTGCTGGTTTCCAGCCTAGAATTGGCGCCAAAGAAAAGGTTCAGAGTAGTTTCACCCTTCGAAATAGATTTAACATTGATAAAAGATAGCAACACCTTCCTCCAATCACTCCACTCCAAAATAAAGCCAATTTTTAAGAGGTTTTTGCTGTGGGTAACCGTCGTCTTCATAATTGTGGGTGCCGTGTGGTTTGCAGGAGAATTCGTTTCAATCTACGGCAAAAAAGCAAACTTTGAAATCATGGGCTCCTCTGTGGTAGGTTTCTTCTTCTACTATTTTGTGGCAATGGCCCCGGTTATTGCGATTCACGAGATTGCGCACGCGATGACTCTGGTTCATTATGGTGGCAAAGCTGGGGAAATGGGTACGGGTCTTCTCTATTTTGGTCCCATGTTTTATACTGAGACAACTGATGCGTGGGGCTTAAGCAAGCGCAATAGAATGATGGTTTACTTGGCTGGCAACATCACTACGCTCTTCACCGGGGCTATCCTTGTTGCTGTTCACTACACGGTTAATATTCCTGAACCAGCCTCGCACATTCTACTAATGGTAGCCTTCTATTGTTTCATAATGGCCTTGATGAACTTTGCTCCACCATTTGAAACCGACGGTTACTACGTACTAACAGACGTCGTAGGCAATCCAAATCTGCGCCGAGACTCCTATGGCTATTTGGGCTCACTTTTCAAGAGAGCTTTTGGAAGAAAGCCAAAAACGGAAGCCCAAGGCCTGACGAAGCGAAAGAAATGGATTTTTCTAGGGTATGCGCTTCTATCGGTGGGGTGGATAATCTACATAGTTTTCCAGTCCTCGCTTTTCCTCGTATACATGGGTCAAGATGTGACAATCGCACTTGGAAGCATTTTCCAGTCTGTCTTGACAGCTCAAGCAGTAGAGGCATCAGCAATCATAATTGCCATAGCTTCAGTGCTCTATTTCGGAATGCAACTTGTCGGATACGGCTTCGTCTTCTCTGCCGCAGTCAAGAAGACAACGGCAAAACCTCTGCAAATCGAAGCTATTCACGACAGAGACCTAGCGGTTTTCGCATACCTTCCACCACAAGTGCCCGAATCCCTCTCCAATAGTTTAAAGGCAAAAATGAAACACTCCGCAAAGAAGTTTACTCAGACATTTGAAATAAAACAGGTTGGGCGCTCTTGTATAGCCATTCTAAGAATTGGCGGAGCTAACTTGGCTCTCGTCCAGATTAAGGAGCATCTTAAAAAGGTAGAAAGTGAATTCAACTCAGCTTACCAAGATCTAGTAACGAACAATAAGGAACTTCTTCAAACCACAGTTGGAATCTATGCGCCACAAAAAGTCAAATTAACAAACATGCTTGACCAAATCGCAGCCGAATCGGTGAACGCAGGCAATTCTGGCGCTCTTTCTATCGTCAAACTCTGTGAGAAAGGACAGAATGAGAACCTCTTGTGTCTCCTCTTCTCGGCCTTTGGCACAGTTTGGACCATTGAAGTGCAGCCTGCGCAAGAGTATGACATCGAGAAAGAACTGCTTGAAGGCATGCTTCTTGAAGATCTTACGCTCACAGACCTCTACAATGACACTGAAAACTTCAAAAAGCGCGTCGTTTATGGCTTTGACTCTCTCGCAAAACTAGCAACAGAAATTGATGCAGGCGTAAAAGAAGGCCTCGCAAGACCAGAAACATACCAACTGGTGAGCACCTTCGAGCCCATCAAAAACCGTATCGTTCTTGTGGGGAGAACCGAGGAGACAGAGAAGAGGATTGATGCTTTCACTCCAATTTTCATCGCTCAAACATGGTCTGGCTACGTGGATAGCGTGCTAAGCGAAGCATGCTTCAAACTTTCCACGCTTGGCAAAGCTCGACTACCGAGTGCTAAAGAGATAAAGGAAATGAGCACAGCGGAATTGGCAACTCTCTCCAGAGATTTTTCAGCATTAGCGGAAAACCACGCACTAATCGAGAAATGCCTGCAAGAATCGGAAGATAAACTCCAAAAGATTAACCAAGACTTTCGAGAATTAAAGGCTACTTTGAAGCCATCAGAAAGTCCCAAGATGGGAATGATAGAAGCCGTTCTCCGTGTAAACACCGAAAACATGAAAAGTCTACCTAAACGTATCGCAGAATTCAGAAAAGAATGGAAAGCAATCCGTAAACGAATCGAAGATGTTCGAGAGCATGTAGAAAAAGACTATAACGAAAGAAAAACTGGAATCACAAAGAAAAAACATAGAATGCTCAAAATGTATCCTTTAACCGCTGCGTTATCCATCATATTCTTAATACTGAGCTTTCAACCTCCACTAACAAGCTGGTGGATTCCACTACTATCCATCGCAATAGCTGTCCAAGCGCTATACATAATCCTTACTTACAACACCTGGAGGTCATTTGACAAGGTCACAAAGTATCCAAGCCATGCCTTCAACATGGTTCAACTTTTTATGCTGTCATTGACAGAAGCGATATACGGATACGTAATCACAGAAGATGTTCTAACCCCCATATAAAAATGAAAACAAAAAAACTGAGAGATGAAAAATACAGCATTTCTCAACCAATTATGGCGTCTTTGATGGTGCTCTGGCTGGAGAGCGGGCAGGAGATCGAGCTGGAGAACGCGCTGGAGACCTAGCAGGAGAGCGAGCGGGCGAGCGAGCCGGAGACCTTGCCGGGGAGCGAGCTGGGGATCGTGCTGGCGATCTGGCGGGTGACCTAGCAGGAGATCTGGCTGGAGAGCGAGCGGGCGATCGTGCTGGTGATCTTGCGGGAGAACGCGCTGGAGAGCGGGCAGGAGATCGAGCTGGAGAACGCGCTGGTGCGTATGCCTTGGCAGGTGTCATGAGCTTCGGATAAATCTTGACTTTTTCCTCGGGCTTAGTAGGCTTGGGTGCCTCCTTGTTTTCTTTTTCCATTTTCACTCACCTCCAACCAATTTTTGTTAGTTACATATACATTGTTGATTTTTATTTAAAAAATTGTACGAAATGTATGATTTAGCAGAATAGTAAATTTTTTATTACCAGAGCCACTAAGTAAGATTATATTCATCAAAATGGTCGGATTAACCGATGAGTCCAGAAACAAAAACTAAGATAGAACCCAGTGTAGAAGCGGTTTTCAGAGGTCAGTCCAGAATCACGACGCGCGGTCAGATTACCGTACCCACGGAGGTCAGAAGGAAATTTGGATTGAAACCAGGTGACATCTTGTGCTTTCTTGAAGTAGATGGTTCAATCGTTCTCAAGCTTGGACCGCTCGTGTTGACCGAGTGAGTTTAACATATCTAAGAAACCCCAATAACTTTGGAAATCCTTGTACATTGTCAGAGGCACTTCCAAAGGTAGCACCCAAAACATGTTCTCGTGAAAGCGGATAACCAAACGTTTATAACTTGATGTTTGCATTCCTAAAAGACGCGAATAGGGAAAAACGATGGGACATAGAAAAACGCACGCACCAAGACACGGTTCACTCGCTTATTTGCCTAGGAAACGTGCCAAACGTTTATCAGCCAGAATAAGGTACTGGCCAAAAACAGAGGAAAACACGCCTAGGCTCCTTGGTTTTGTTGGCTACAAAGCTGGGATGACCCACGTGTTTGCGATAGAAGACAGAAAACGTTCGCCAAATTTTGGAAAAGAAGTGATACGTCCAGCAACAGTTGTGGAAACGCCGTCAATGCTCACATGCGCCATAAGAGCCTATGTGAGGGACCCTTATGGTTTACAAGTCTTATCAGAAGCTTGGATGAAAGACCCTCCAGATGACCTTGAAAAGGTGTTTACGCTCCCAGAGGACTTCAACACAGAAGAGAAACTCAAAAAAATTGAAGGAAAATTAGACAAAGTGGAAAAGATTCGTGTTATAGCTATAGCACAGCCTAAACAAGCAAGTGTTCCCAAGAAAAAGCCAGACTTGACAGAAATAGAGATAGGTGGAGGAACAGTACAGCAGCAGTTTGAGTACGCAAAAAGCCTTCTAGGAAAAACAATAACCCCGGTAGAGATATTCAAGGAAGGTCAATACGTAGATGCTATAGCTATCTCGACAGGAAAAGGCTTCCAAGGACCAGTAAAGCGCTGGGGAGTCACAATACTACAACACAAAGGAAGGAAAACGAAAAGAGGTATCGCCACACTGGGCCCGTGGAATCCCCATCACGTCATGTATAGTGTCCCGAGAGCTGGACAAATGGGCTTCCACCAAAGAACGGAATACAACAAACGCATCTTGAAAATGGGCACTGATGGGAAGGAAGTAACTCCGAAAGGGGGGTTCCTGAGGTATGGTATAATCAACGGGCCATACATGTTGATAGACGGAAGCATGCCGGGTCCAGAAAAACGTCCGATAGAGCTGCGTTGCCCCGCGCGTCCACCAAAAATTACGCCTGAAGAGCCGATGAAAATCACGGCAATATCGCTAGAGTCTCCTCAAGGAAAATAGATGGTGAAAACAATGGCAAAGAAAACTGCAAGGATCTTCAACCTTGAGGGGAAATCTGTTGGAAAAATGACACTTCCGTTGGTTTTCCAGACACCCCTAAGACCAGACATCATAAAGAGAGCCGTTTTAGCGATCCAGTCAAGCAGATTCCAGCCTCAAGGCAGAGATCCAATGGCTGGGAAAAGAACGTCAGCAGAATCAAGAGGGGTAGGCTTTGCAATGTCTAGAGTACCGAGAATAAAGGGGGCATCACCGAGAGCAGCCTTTGCTCCAGGAACGGTTGGCGGAAGATTAGGACATCCGCCAACTTCTGAAAGGAAGACTGTTAAGCGCATTCCCAAGAAGGAAAAACGCCTAGCTCTATTTTCTGCAATAGCTGCCACCGCTTCCAAAGAACTTGTAGCCTCTCGCGGACACGCGATTGAAGATATTCAGGAAATTCCGTTAATAGTCGTAGATGGTCTGGAAGGACTAAAGAAGACCAAAGAAGTCGAGGAAGTCCTCGTACGCTTAGGAATCTTGTCCGACATCTACCGAGTAGAAGAGAGCAGGAAAATTCGAGCCGGAAAAGGTAAACGCAGAGGAAGGAGAATGAAGCAAGCCGTAGGCCCTCTAATAATTGTGGCTGAAAACAAGGGAATAGTGAAAGCCGCAGAAAACATACAAGGCGTGGACGTTGCCATCGTTAACAATCTAGACGCAGAAAAACTTGCTCCAGGCACTCACCCCGGACGATTAACGATATGGACGAGCAGCGCAATCGAAAAACTGAACAAGCTCTATGGTGAGGAAGGAGAGAAAACATAATGGACCCCTACGAAGTCATACTTTACCCGTTAATGACCGAAGCCGCGAGCATCATGGTTGAAAAGGAGAACAAACTAGTCTTTATAGTTAACCTGAAGTCAGGCAAGAGTGCCGTGAAGAGGGCAGTGGAAGAGCTCTACGAGGTAAAGGTTGACGAGGTCAACCTGCTGATAACGCCCCAAGGAGAAAAGAAGGCCTTCGTCAAACTACATCCAGACTACAAAGCGGCGGATGTTGCAATCAAACTGGGAATATTGTAAACCCTGCAGAGGAATTAACAATGGGAAAAAGAATACGTGTTCAAAGACGCGGACGCGGTGGATCCACATTTAGGGCTGCAACCCACAAGAGAGTAGCGCCCGCGCAATATCCATTAATCACGACGGCAAAAGAAACCTTTGAAACAGCAGTCAAAGGAATAGTTGAAGAGCTCGCTCATGATCCAGGAAGAGGATCTCCACTTGCCTTGATAAGATTCGATAATGGAGGGAAATGCTACACCGTAGTTCCAGAAGGAACATACATAGGTCAACAAATCCAGATGGGAGGAAAGGCCCAAATTGAAGTAGGCAACATCCTTCCAGTGGGGAAAGTTCCTGAAGGGACCATCGTCTGCAACATAGAACTCCGCCCTGGAGACGGCGGCAAAATTGCCAAATCCTCAGGAGCGTCCGCAATGGTCGTAGCGCACACGGCTCAAGGGACGATGATCAAACTTCCTTCGGGAAAGACAAGATACATAGACGATTCTTGTAGGGCGACGGTAGGTGTGATTTCAGGAGCTGGTAGAACAGAGAAGCCGTTCTTGAAATCTGGAGCAAAGTTCCACCTGATGAGAGCGAGAGGACGCAAATATCCGAGAACACGTGGAAGAGCTATGGTTGCCGCTGTACATCCTTACGGAAGCAGTAAGAGAAGCGCACGAAAAGGCACCACGACTTCACATGGCGCTCCACCCGGACAGAAAGTTGGATTAATTGCAGCACGGGGTGCTGGGCGAAAAAATAAAAGCGCGCGCGCGGCTGGCATAGCAGAAGGTTTATAGTAATTAACGTTACCATTAGGTTGAAGAGAAATGCCAAAAGAGTTTACATACCGCGGATATACACTCAATCAACTGCAAACCATGTCAATGGATGAATTCATCACTATATTACCCTCAAGACAAAGAAGAAGTCTCCATCGCGGCCTAAGAATAGAACAACGGACGCTGCTCGAAAACATAAGAAAAGCAAAAGAGACCCAGAGAAAAGGAAACAACATTGCAGTGAAGACGCATGTGCGAGATATGATTATCCTTCCAGAGATGATTGGTATCACACTTCTTGTGCACAGCGGTAAAGAATTTGTGTCAGTCGAAATAAAGCCTGAAATGATTGGCCATTATTTAGGCGAATTCGCAATCACAAACAAGCCAGTAAAACATGGCACTCCAGGCATAGGCGCCTCTCGCTCGTCAATGTATGTTCCGTTAAAGTAGCTTATCCTAGGCTTAGGCGCTATAGTCCATCTCTGAAGGCTTTTTACCTGGCAGCTTAGCCTGTGGCATCTGCGGCAGAGGAATCGGCGGCGGTATGTTCAAGGTTCTGGATATCATGATAGATTCTACGAAAACAACGTTTGATATTGACTGAATTATGACGGGCGGCGGAGGTTTCTTTTCCTCATACTCCTTGTAAACTTGTTCAATTTCGCTTTTGTCGCCTACCACGTAGGCTCTTCCCTTAAGGCTTAGCTGCGCTACAGAAGGATTATAGCTAATAGTTAAAACAAAGGGGACTTCCAGCGAGTCCTCCGACTTCTTTTCCATTCCCACAAGGTTAAGGTTCGTATTTATTTGAATCGGCGGGAGTGGCTTTCTTATATCCCAAAAACGGTCAGCAGAAACGTTAGAAACAGAAACGTTAACCCTAATCATTCAAATCATCAAAAATATCAAATCATCGCGTGATTTAAAGGTGTTCATTTCTCAGTGTGCTTGTATCGTGTAAGCCCACAACGTCCACAGGTGTATCTGTCACCGTGATCTGCCATGAAATATCCGGTGCCACACCGTTCGCAAGTAGGCAGCAGCCTAACAAGTTTATCGTTTTCAATCTTGTATAAAGAGAAAATCTTCTTTTCGTTCTTCTTCTTTTTCTCAGGTTTTGCTACCTTTTCCGGTTTCTCGACCTTCTTCTCTTCCACTACAGGCGCAGGAGGCTCTTTCACTTTTTCGGACATGCACTATCCCTTTCCTTCTTCTTTGGGTTTTTCAGCCGGAACATTTCTGTTAAAAATATATTCTGGTTCAATAAGTTTTGCTTGCTCGATGGAATCGTAAACGTTCGCTACTCCCATTGCTAAGTGTGTTCCTGTCCTAGTTTCCAATCGTTTAACAAAAACCGCACCTTCATCCGTTTTCAACGCAGCTGCAACCGCTTTTCTTATCTCTAGCCTCGGCGGCGTGTAACCTGTTTGGGTGTGCTCCACTTGAAAGGAGATTTCTCTCCTCTTTAGCAACTTGTTTTGTTTCTCTGATATTATTTTGATTTCCACGTGACTCCCTCGTGTGAGGTGGTGACTTGATATGGTATCTTCTTATTTAGCTTTTCGAACAGTTTCCATGGCTTTCAAAATCTCAGCAATCTCTGCTCTTTTTTCCTGCGTGACCTTAACTGCGACGACACCTTCATACGGTTGACCATAAATTACGTAGGAGTTTTCCGGCGCAAACAAGACAGCGATGAGTGCCAATAGATCCTCCTCTCCATCAACAACTATTTTGACACGGCAGTTACTTTTCAGAGCTTCCCGAATCGCCATCATAGATTCTTCTGTTATTGTTCCTGGAGGATTTTTTACACAAACAACGTTTTCCGTAGCAAGCCGTAACGGCTTTGTGATCTTTCTCATGACTCGGTTGTCTACTATTGAAAGTTGTGGGAGAACATGATTTCTTACGATGTTTCTTGTAACAGTGTCTCCAACAGAAATTATGACAGATGGCTTTTCTTTCTCAATAATGCCTTTAAATAGCCTAATCGTCTCAGTGAATGAGCCTCGAATTAATTTGCCGATTGGTTTCTTAAGTCTTATTCGCAGTTCTGGCGTGATACTGTACGCTACAGCCATTCTATCTTACCTTTAACGCGTAACTCCCCTTCTCCTTGATTCCCATAGCTTTGGCGATAGCCGAACTTTCAGGGTCAAACACTATCACTAATCCACCGAAATCATCGCTTAAAGAAGACGTCTTACACCTTGGGCAGGTGTTTTTTCTGGTTATTAGACCGCACGTCGGACAAGCCTTTTCGCTCACGTAATCACCTTTATTTCTTGATCTCCACTTTTTCCACTGGTTTCTTTTTCTCTTCTCCTTTCATTTTCCGCAAGTCATCCTCAAGCCATTCTAGTTTGCCGAGGAATGGCTGTCGTGCCGTTACCCCTATTTTTCCAGAACTCCCAGCTCTTCCAAGCGAAACTGCCGTCGTTCGAACGCGCACCTGATCTCCACTCGTCAGTTTTCTTTTCGTTTCCTTTCCCAATAAGACGCCTTGTTTTTCATCGTAGGAAATGAAGTCGTCCATAAGTTGTGAGACGTGAAGCAGCGCGTCGATTGGTCCTATTCGCACGAATGCTCCGAAATCAGCGATTTCTACGACCTCTCCTTCCACTATTTCTTGAAGTTTAGGAAAGAAGGTTAACAAAGAGAACGTTACCTTGTGGTATGTCGCGCCATCTCCGGGTATTATTTTTCCCGTGGGGCTGACCTTCACATCGATGACGGCCACGACGTAGCCTAATTCTTGGTTGACAACGCCTTCGTATTTTGCCTCAACCTGTTGGTAGCCTACGGTGTCCAGAGGATTGCCAAAGGTTTCGGGTGGAATGCGAATCGTGTCTTGCATGGTTATAAGCTTAAACAAGGGGTTATATCCTCCCGTCAATTTCTAAGCGTGTTTTTTGCCTCACATAAATGACGGGCACATTTATATTCCTTAGCCTCTTTTTAAGTTGTCTGTCGTTTGTAAACACAGGATATTTGCGTTCTTGTGCCACATTAACAATGGCATCGTCTGGACGGTCTGTAAGGTTTTCATCAATGTTGATTAATGTGCATTTTTCAGCTATTTTAAGGGCATAAGAGACCTCTTTACGCATCTTCGGCGAACTGTCACGTGCAAGCTTTTCAAGTTCTTTAAGAATTGGAGAGAGCAAAATTGGCTCAAAATTCGCTTTTAACAACGCCTTTAATCCTTCGAAAACGCCGATTTTGAATTGAAGCGGAACAAAGAAGGCGTTTGAGTCTAGAATTATTTTCAATTTGCGCTTTTTTTGCGCAGATTCTGCGGTCATGTCACTGTGTCATTCCGTATCCTATAAGTCTCCATCTGCCAACCATTTTCCTGCTCAACGCGATCCTTGAACCTTTCTGCACGCAAACAGGTCTTGTCAGCTGAAGCACGGTAGCGTTCTTCTTTATCGAAGTAACTTTTCCGACAGTTATCGCGGAGCCAACATGTAAGAGTAAAGTCTCACCTATGGTGATGTTTTCAACTTTCGCAAGTTCCTTTGTTCCCACAGCCCGTTCGAGGATATGAGTTTCGAGAGTCAACTCTGACAATGTCGGCGGCATGGCACCTTTTTTTCCAGCAATGTTTCCCGTTAAGCCATCTGCTTTCGAATATGAGGGGTCTAAAAGGGTCCCCACACCGACCAGACCTCCGCAATGGGCTTCTTTGACGTTTCGTCCGCCTACATGTAGACTGACAATTTCGCTTAGGAGAGGATTATGGGCACTTTTCCCCTCTTCTGTGCTTACTCCTGGGCGAATCTCTATTTCATCTCCAACCGCAAATTCACCCTGAAGTATCGTGCCTCCTACAACCCCTCCTTCCAATTTTTCGATAGAGGTGCCTGGCTTGTTGACATCGAATGAACGAATTACATACATCAATGGAGGTTTTGTCTCATCTCTCTTTGGCGTCGGTATGAATTCTTCAATCGCTTGAATAAGAACGTCGATGTTCACCCCTCGTTGAGCGGAAACTGGAATTATTGGTGCATTTTCAGCAACTGTTCCCGTCACGAAGTTCTTAATCTCCTCATAACCTTCGTGCGCCCTCTTTCCATCAACGATGTCTATCTTGTTTTGCACGATAACAATGTTTTTAATGCCGATAATTTCTGCTGCCGCCAAGTGTTCTCTTGTTTGTGGCTGGGGACACGGTTCATCAGCGGCTATCACGAGTATTGCTCCATCCATTATTGCCGCCCCGGAGAGCATTGTCGCCATCAGAGCTTCGTGACCTGGCGCATCCACAAAACTTACTGCCCGAACAAACACAGCTTTGGAACCGCAGTTCGGGCAAAGAGGTTGTGTAGAATAGTTTGTGGGCTCTGCACACTTGGGACATTTATAAATTGCCATATCCGCGTAACCTAACTTTATCGTTATACCTCTCTTCAACTCTTCGCTATGCCTTGACGCCCAAACACCTGTTAACGCCTGTACCAGCGTGGTTTTGCCATGGTCTACATGACCGATGGTGCCGATGTTAATCTCTGGTTGACGCGGAATTGGAGCACTCTTTTGTGATTTTTCTTCACTCATTTTTCTTACCTATTCTGGAGACTTTTTATTATTCTATAACCCACTTGTTTTTAGATATTTGCTTTTTACAGATGCTATCACAGCATAAAACATGGTTTATATGGAAAAGATAGTTGTCTAAATCTTGTTAGGGACCTGCTGTTGCTTGAGTTTCTGGCTCAGTCTCTTTTTCTTTCTTTTCTTTCGCCTTCTTGCCCTCTTTAGGCTGTTTCGGCTTTTCCACAATTTTTGCGTTCACTTGCACTATTTCATCTGTTATTATATTTCCACGAACTGTTTTGCGCTTTCTCTCTCCCTCGTTTTTGGGGTTGAAGCCTATTCCTCCGCTTAGCACTACCTCTCGACGGACACCACCATGCACATCTGGTCTCATAGGGAAACCGTCTTTGTCAGAACCTCCAGTAATTTGCAGTTTATGCCCCGCCAGACCTAAGACAGAACCATCTACTACTTCGCCTATTCTCCTCCCCACTAACGGAACTGCACGGGTTTCTTCAAGCTCAACAACCTTTGAAGTACCAGTTTCTGGGTCTGATACGATTACTTTAAACTTAGCCATTAATGATGGACTCTCCGGCTGGTGTTATGAGAGTTAAATATCTCTCTATTAAGAATTGCTGATTTGACCATCAACTCTGCGATTAGAGATTTCACGGTTTAATAGTTTCCCTCAACGCTTTGGAAGGAAAATCTGAAACCATTTGAACTATTCGTTTGTCCTAGGCTGTATCTTTCATACATAATTGATATTTCTTTGTTTTCTTTCTATCTACATGGTCTTAGAGATGCCTGATGACGTTTTGAGGAAAGCGATATTTGAAACGGAGCTTTTAGCGTTGGTTGTGACATCCTCTCTTACATTGTCTATGTTTCTGATAGCAGATGCTACTATCGGGTTAACAGTAGAAAACTATGGCTTGACTTTAACCGTGCTCAGAGCTTTTGAACTTGTCTCTGCAGTCACGTGGTTGGTTTTTTCTGTGAGTATGTTTCGAGAGATTAACTGGCTCAGAAAAACGCATTATAGAATATTTTTTCTGCGCAAGTCAGAAGAACTCGACGAAAAGCAGAAAAAAAGTGAAACCACGGAATTGGTTATGAACATGATAGGTTTTTACAGGGACAATTACTTGAAATTTACCGTTGTTATGACGCTTGCTATAGGCGTAAGCTTCTTAATCGTCATGACCGTTACATTTCTGCTGTTTACTGGTTCCATGTCGCTCTGGGTAGCCGTTTTTCGATGGGCAGTAAATGCATTCATGTTAATGATTGCATCAGTGCTCTACGTCTATATACATAGAAGTTGGCGCAGAAAGCTGTTAAAAGTTAAGGAAGCAGAGAAAAAGCTTTCAGAAATGCTGGGTGGACCAGTTGAAGCCTAAGAGAACAGCCTACGAGATTGTTTGGAAGATATTGGACTACTGCAAGGCACCTCGAAGGCTGACCAACGTGATGCAATCATGCAACTTGAACACACCTACAGCCAAAAAATACCTAGACCTATTGATTTTTAAACAAATGCTTTCCATGAATGACGAAAACTACAAAACCACAAAGGAAGGACTGAAATACTTAGAACTAATAGAAGAAGTGTATCTGAGATTGTTTCATTAGACAACCATTGTTCACGCAAACTTAAGAAGCCCTTTAGAAAGTTTAGAGATGCGACAGCAAAGGTTTTAATTTCCTTTGAAATCGTTGTCTGGCTATGTGGCGCTTTGGATTCTTCCTTCACGAAATGGCATTTGGTTTACTGTCCATCCTGTTTCCCTTATACATAATTGCCGTTGGCGGGTCACTGGTCGACATTGGAATAATGGCGTCTATCGCGCTGTTTTTGTCGATTCCCGCATCCTTCTTCTGGGGTTACATGTGCGACAAAACAAGGCACTACAAGCGGTACATTCTAATTTCGTTTCTATCATCAGCAATCATCCTTTACCTCTTCACCTTTACGACCAGCGTAGGCTTACTGATGATTCTCTATATTACCATGTCAATACTTCACGCGGCTCATGAAGCCCCCAAAAATGTGCTGATTGCAGAACTCTACACTCGTGAAGACTGGGAAAAAACATTCGCCCTCTACGAAGGCTTCACCGAAACTGGATGGCTCATTGGGTTGCTTCTTGGATTCTTAATGGCGACTTATGGTATTAGTGCCACTCCCACCTTGTTTTTATGCAGCAGCTTAAACTTAGCAGCCTTCATCGCATCGCTGATCTTGATAACAGACCCATTTTTGATCTTTGAAAGGAGACTAGTGAGCATCGAGAAAACGGTAAGCTTTGCATACAATGGTATGATTATAGCATCTAAAATCTTGGACGGTTTTTCCCTGAACGAGAGATTAAAGAAAGAAAACTTAAGTATCTTCTGCGCTGGTCTTGTTCTCTTTTCGTTGGCTACAAGCATACTCTTCACGCCGTTGCCGGTATTTTTCTATCGGGAGTTGGCGATATCGGCGAGTGCAGTTTTTGCGATCTATGCATTAAACTCTTGTGGGGGCGTTGTAGGCTACTTTCTCGCAAGCAGAAGATTGGGTATGGCCAGAGGAAATTCTGCTGTAAGTAGGGTTGTGTTGTTCCGAGGCATGCTTGCATTTCTGTTTATTACAGTTACACAGATGCACTCATATAATCTAGTAGTGGCAACCGCGATTTTGACTCTAATGGGCTTTGCCTACGCACTGTTTTTGGTTTTCACACTTTCCTTATCTATGGAACTCATACCTCAAGGGAAATCTGGTTTATTCAACGTTTTGATAGGTCTAGGGGGAGCGTTCGGCTCCTTCATTGGTCCCTTTCTTGCTGATGCGTTCGGATTCGTGTGGGTATTTCTTACAGCTGGCTTAATGTTCTTGCTAGCCTATGTGGCATTCAAAATCTTTACATAATAAAGCAGAAAAAAAGATTGCTGTTATTCTACATGAACCCTGAAAAGGTCCACGTCTTCGCGCATTGCGGGAGTCAACTCGAGGAAGTCTCTGGTAGCACGTTCAATGTCCTTCGATTGCGTCACATACCTTCCAACAATAATTATGTCAGCGCCCTTTTCTAGAGCTTCTTTCGCGGTTTCTGGTACTATTCCGCCAGCTACGGCTATTAAGAATCGTTTGTCGCCAAAGGATTGCCGTATCTCCTGAATAAGTTGTAGCCCAAGGGTTTTCCCGGTTTCTTGGTCAATTCCTCGATGCAAAATCACTACATCGGGAAATTCTTTGAGCGTTTTCAGTTTTTTAACGGGGTCGTCCACGTTGAGCATGTCTACTACGCCGTATATTCCAAGTCTTTTTGCCTCATGAACGAAAGCGTCAAGCGTCTCAGCTGGTGCCAGCCCTGCAGCAACAACCGCGTCAGCCGTTTCTTCATAAGCCAAATCAACTTCAACCTTGCCAACATCCAAAGTTTTCAAATCTGCAATGAAGAATATGTCTTTGGTAACGTCTCTTAAGTCGCTTATCACTTTTGTTCCATACCTTTTAATGAGTGGCGTTCCAGCCTCAAGTATTATTCTATCACTTCGTGGAAGCTCTGCTATTATTTTCTTTGTTTTATCCAAGTCCGGTATGTCAAGCGATATTTGCACGTATGGCGGCCTCCAGAGTCGAGGCACTCTGAATCCCATGATTGGATGTTTAGCCCTATCCTTGTCGTAGAAAACTTTCTCTAGAGTCGGATACTTCGCTAAAGCTCTTTTCAAAGCCAGTTTGGTTGCTCCATAGTTGTAGTGATATATTTTGCGATAATCACTTGCCTGCGGATGCACGAACACGCTGCAAATGATAACCCAGTCATCCACCTTATCTTTAGGAATCACTCCTTCCTCCACAGCATCTGCAACACCCTTCGCCACTGCGGCCTGCGCAGGTCCAAAAATCTTACCTGCATCGTTAAAGTTCTTCACAGTGACTTTGGGCACAAGTAGGGTGTGCGGTTTGGGTGGAAGGTTGGGTCTTATGACCGCCAAGAGCGGTGTGTGTCCCGCAGTTAGATTAGAGAGCCCAGAGGCAAACGCTTCTCCGACAGGTCCGTCTTTGTCGCCTATTAAGAGATCAATATGGGCTACTTCGTTACCTTCTCCGATGAGCGCCTCGCCAATCAAGTAAGTGTGTTTTTGAGGTTTTCCGACAGGTTCCGACAGTAGAGCAGCGGATAAATCTTCAGAAATTTTATTGAAATCGACATGGAACTCTCTAAGCCACGCATACAAAGTATCTCGATGTATGTTTAGAAATTTTGCTGTCCCTGAAATTGTAGGCTTTGCCGGTTTACCCGAGAGAAGACTACGTGTTTTTGCCTCTTTTTTGGCAGCCTCCGTCAATATCTCGACTAACTCCTCTTTTGTCTCTGGTTTTTTAACACCGTACTCCGACATTTTAATTCGCCAGAGAGACTAAAACACGAAACTTGTATATAAAACTGTCGGATATTAAGAAATGGCAAGCGGTAACAAAGTGTGAATGGCAGATTTATGTCGGTATTTTAGCCACCTGAGTTTAAGTTTTCGACATTTCTTTTGGGCTATTTGCGCATTGTTATCCTACTGTTGTTTCGGTAAATCTATATACTTAGGGAGCAAAAGGCTAATTTTCGGTTCGAGGAATGTTTGCATGTCGTGGGAAGACGTAGTATGTCTGATTTTAATCGTTACAGGTGTAATTCTCTTTCTTTATGGCAGTAACTATTATGACGCAATCGTTGGATGGAGCGGAGTGGGTCTCACGGTCGGCGCATTTCTTGCGCTGGCAACCTCAAAATTATATAAGCGTTTGAAAAAATAGTGCAACCTAGAAACCGTAAATCTCGGAGTACTTCTCCTCTAAGTAATCCAGATATGGTTTTACGCTGAGCTCCTTTCCTGTAATCTCTTTTATTAGGTCTGCGGGATCGTAAAGGTTTCCAGATCTATGCACGTTTTTGACTAGCCAGCTTTTTACGTTGCTGAAATTCCCTTTTGCGATTTGTCTTCTCCAGTTGGGAAGAGCCTTTTCCAAGGTGGCAAGCAGTTGCCCGCTGTAAACATTGCCTAACGCGTAGCTTGGGAAGTAACCGAATGAGCCACTAGCCCAGTGAGTGTCCTGCATGACACCTTCTGAATCGTTTTCAATCTTTACTCCGAGATAGTCCGCGTAGCTTTGGTTCCATATCTCGGGAAGCTCCTTCACTGAAATTTTGTCGGCGAACAAGTCTCGTTCAATGTTGAATCTTGCAATTATGTGCAGTCCATAAGTGACTTCGTCCGCCTCAACTCGAATCTTCGAAGTCTTTGCTTGGTTGACCGCGCGAACGAACGTGTCTAAACTTACACCAGAAAGAACGGCGCCTGCAATTTCCTTCAGTTTTGGTAAGAAGTATGTCCAAAATTCACGGGACCGTCCAATTATGTTTTCTACGAAGCGAGATTGGGATTCGTGGAAGCCGTAGGAGCAGATGGTTCCAACGGGTTGGTACATCCATTCTGGGTTTAGGTTCTGTTCGTAAATTGCGTGCCCAGCCTCGTGCAACACTGAAAACACTGAGGAGACAAAATAGTCTTCGTAGTAGTGAGTTGTTATTCTCACATCATCATAATAGCCTGTTGTGAAAGGATGCTCGGTTTCGTCAATCCTTCCTCCAGCCTCTTTCGACGCCACATCATACCCGACAAATTCGGTTAGAGCCTTCGCAATTTCGCGCTGTACATCTATCGGAACCTTAAGCTTGAGAATATCAGTGTCTGGTTGCCTTGGAGAGTTTTCGCACTTCTTCAATATCGAAACTAGTCCATCCCTCAATTCGTTGAAGACTTTGGTTATCGTTTTGGCTGTCATTTTTGGTTCGTAGGTGTCTATTAACGCATCGTAAGGCGTGGCTGTGTCTTTCACTTTCATTAAGATTTCTGCTGCCTTCTTTTTTAATTCAACCATTTTTTCAAGCTCAGGTTTGAACATGGAGAAGTCTTTGGCCTCTTTGGCTTTCTTCCAGACATCTATGGTTAGGGTCTGTTGTTTGGCGATTTCTGCGACGAGTTCTTCCGGAAGTTTAGTTTGCTCATCGTAATTCTTCTTCATCAAATACAGGTTTCTTTTCTGAATCACATCCAGCTTATCATATTCCGGATGTTGCACAATTTCTTTCAATAAGTTTCCTATTTGCGGGTCAGTGCTCATTTTGTGCTCGATTCGACTTAGCAAGGCTAACTGCTGACTTCGCAGTTTCACTGCTTTCGGAGGCATCATAGTCTCCATATCCCAATAAACAATGGCTGACGCTGACTGAAGAACGAAAAGGTCGAATGCCTTTTCCATCAATTTCTTATAACCTGAAAGCACAAGCCTCTTCATATAACTGCACCTGGACAGTGAAGTCTACTGGATATAACAGCTTGTATTTGAGTTTTTGCAGCGTAAACAATCCAGCAAAAATGGATTCTAGACTCATCGCGGGGTTATGGTTGAAAAAATAGGCATTCTAACTCTTCCAGCAAGTATTAAATCCTATAAGATAGAGTCACTTTTAGGGATTAAAGTGCCGGATATTGCGTATCTGCTTGCAGGTGCTCTTTATCGTTCTGGTTGTTTGAAGTTTGGCAGTTTCAAGATTAAATCTGGAGCTTTAAGCCCTTATTATATAGACCTAGCGTGCTTGCTTTCCGCACCTAGAGAGCTGTGTAATGTTGCTGAGATTGTGGCTTGCGAAATAAGGAATCTGATAGCTGTTGATAAAATAGACAAGTTGGCCTCAATCGAGTTGAAAGGTGCTCTAGTCTTACCTAGCATAGCTTGCCAGGTTGACCTGCCTTGCGTTGTTGTGAGAAAAGAAGAGAAGGCTTACGGGGCGACTGGAAGAATTGCTGGAGCAGAAATTGTTAAAGACGATAGCATATTGTTTTTTGACGACGTTGTTTCCGAAGGTTTGTCTAAGCTTGAAGGTATAAAACCTCTTGAAGAGCTTGGAGCAAAAATCAGACATGTCATGGTTGTGGTGGACAGAGAACAGGGTGGAAGAGAAAACCTTGAGAAGTTAGGCTACAAAGTGCACGCATTAACAAAAATATCCGACCTTGTCAAGAGTCTTCAACAATCTGAGCGTATCTCAGAAGACCATGCGAACGCTGTCCTAAACTATGTCAAAAAAGCATAATCGGTAACTCACTTCGCTTTGGGTTTAAAGTGTTTAAAAACACTTATCTAATAAAAAATTTAGTAATTAAGTGGTGTCCGCGTGGTAAGGAAGCCTGCAGAAGAAAGACTTAAGGCTCTATTTGTAAAGCACACGGAACCACCCTTAGAAGTGATCATACCAATTCTTGAAAAGGCAGGACGAGGAGAACAAGAGTTAACTGCTCAAATATACGCTTTAGAAGTCAGCCTTATCAAGGGAATGCGAGAAATTTTAGGGTTAAAAGAAAACGATGTCAAAACATTGGCGAAAGCTTTCGGAATCATGATGAGCCATTATGGACAAAAGTTTGAACCAATCGAGTTATCGGAATCAAGATTCTCTATCGGTATATCAGATTGCCCCATGATTCATGTCGGAAAAGATGTCAGCATAAATGTAAAAAGCAAATTTTGCGATTTAATCTGTTCAAGCGGGCTTAGAGCATTGAAAGATACGTTTGGTCAAGACAGTTTAACAGCTTCTTGGGATAAATCACTGATAAAAGGAGCTGGTAAGTGTAAAGTAACGTTTGAGTTAGTGAAGAATAAGTGAGCAATGTGAAAAATTCGTCTCTTTTCATTACGGTCTTGTTAGTCGCTGTCTTAATAGTATTCACTCTTGCATGGCTGAATATGCCTGAATTTGTAAGTCACACAGACTTGCAAATAGTCTTGACAACGAGCACAGCAACATTTGGAACGATACTTGGAATCATCACTGCTGGACTCATGTTTACTCAAGGAAGATTTAGCGAACTTTCAAGCGAACTGAGTGAAAAATCACCAGAATACATTACTAAGGAACTATCAATTGAGAGAATACAATCAACTGGAACTCTTCTACTCTTTCCGCAGAAGGCATATACTCAGCTCACAAAGGCTACAATAGTTAGTGAAGAGAGGAGCCTTTACGAAAGAATTATCACAAAAACTTCATCAATGCTTGTGGATTTTGCAGTTCTTTTGAATCTGAAACTTAGACAGCAAGGCTTGTCGGATTCTAGTCTTTTAGTGTCGGAAATGGGGTCAGACCTTTACAAAGTTTACAAGAGAAGAAGAAAAAACATTAAAAAAGAATGGCATTTATTCAAAATGGTCAAACAAATAGTAGATGTTTGGGAAGCCCCTACCTCATTCTCCATCGAAAAAGAGAATGAAGAGTCAGCACTTCATTCAGACCTTAACAATTCCATTTCTATTTTGAAACTGAAAGAAAATATCGACAAAAGTTCAGCGAACATGTTTGTTGAGATTGGGCAAACAACAGAAGATTTAGACAGTAAAATCAGCAGAATCAGTGACAAACTGGATAAAGACAGAATTCCGCAACTCTTATCTCAGATTGAACAAGCAAGCATCTTGCGGGGTAGGTATTTTTATCTAACACTGATATTCATCGCTATTCCCTTTCTCATCAATCTTCTGATTCTACCTCAGCTCTCTGCGGCAACTGCACTTTTCTTCAGACAGATAATTTTAGTAACAAGTTTGCTGAGCATCATAGGAGTGATCTTTTTGCTTCTTTACATTCACAAAATGCTCAATCTGTGAGCTGCAACAGTTCTTTGAGAATTTTTAGGGCAGCCTGTTCAGGAGTATTTTGAGTCGTGTCTATTGCTATTTCAGGGTTCAAGGGTGGCTCATACGGTTGTCCTATTCCCGGTACAGTGGGCGCTTTACCCTGTTTTGCTTTGGCGTATATATGCTTGGGCGCTTGGAACGTCTTTCCGCGTTTTGCCTCACGTTCCATACAGACTTCCAACGGGCATTCCAGAAGCACTTCAATAAATTCTTGAATTTGTTTTCTTACATTTTCGCGGTAACGTCTCAGATTGCCAGTAGCATCAATTACAACGTTTACGCCGTTCTGTGTCAACAGTTTGGCGATGAAAACAAGTGTAGCATAGATCATGTCGCGTTCCTCAAGCGAATACGTTGGTTTAGGAGTTAGAACCTTGCGCAATGCATCCGAAGACAACAGTTGCGCTTGAACGCCTTTCTCGTGGAGAAGCTTAAGTAAAGCCTCGGAAACCACAGATTTGCCGCTGCCAGGTAAGCCAGTAATCCAAACACACCAACCGCTGGATAGAGACATAAGCCACATTTCCACTTATTTCCTTTAGAACATAAGTAGGTATATATCTGTTGAACCGTCGAGGTTGGAGCTGTTGATTCGCGGCAGTGATTAAACGTTATAACCGTAAATCGTGATTAGTGAGGTCAGGAGATGAAGATGCCCACTGTAGAAGAACTGCAAGAAAAGGCTGCAGAGTACTTCAAGGAACGCCCACCTAACTTTCCTGAAGGACGCCCATACAATTGTTGCGAAAGTGTCCTTCTAACACTCGCGGAATATCTAGGCACTGAGTTGGAGTTAATTCCAAAAATTGCAACGGGTGTAGGTGCAGGTTTTTCCCTGAACGGACTTACGTGTGGCTCAGTGTCAGGTGCAGTAATGGCAATAGGCATAAAATACGGCAGAAAAACAAACAGTGAAAACCCGCAAAAAGCATGGTCAAAAGTCGACAAGCTCATACAAGATTTTAGGCAAAAATGGGGCGCAGTTACTTGCAAGGAGCTCACCAAACTGGACATCAAAACCCCAGAGGGCTTTAAGGAATACTACAGGAATGTGCATGATTACGCTTGCACGGAACGAGTAAAGTTCGCTGTCAAAAAAGCCATAGAACTGCTTGAATAATCGAAATTTTCCAACATAAATAGATGACTTACGCAATCGCAGTCAGAGCACCCAAAATTTAAAACGGGGATACCAATCTTATTCAGCTCCCTTGCCGTTTTGCACTCTTCGAGTTTGTCTCTCTCTTTGTAAAAAACTCTTATAATTTTTGCATGCCTATTGTCGAGCAAGTAGTCAATGTGCCAGAATTTCTTCTTAGATTTCCTAAGATGCCGCTCAATGCGTTTCCTCAGATTGTTTTGGGCAGACCCAACATAAGCGTAAATCCCTCTCTCAAAATATACGCTACTTAAAGCACCAACATCCACTTTAGTTTCCTCCTCAACAGAAATAATCAAAAGATAGATGCCTTTCAACAAATTCATCTATCAGAACCGGGTTGAATATACCATTTCAAAATTTCCGTAACAGCTCTGTCGGTGTAACCCATCCTTTTAAGCGCTTTTTTCAAATCGTTAACAGAGTTAATGGTACTCAAACGTTGACACCACAAACATAGAGATTTGGTAATAAACTATTTATGCCTTAAGCCTCTATGCGTGAGGCATGACAAATCAGAAACTGCTTTGCCATGTGGCGTATTGTGGTCTATACTGTGGTTTGTGTGCTTACCGAGCCCGCATACCGCAACAAGCCAACCAGTTACAGGAAAGCATGTATGAGGAAGGATACAACAATTGGTATCAATGTGTGCCAGAGTTGAAAGACACTTTCCCGCCTTTCTGGCAGTTCCTCCAAAAACTAGCTGAAAAGGACTGCACGTGCAGAACCGGTGGTGGACCACCCGACTGTAAAGTCAGGCAATGCGCGAAACAGAAAAACCTAGAAATCTGCACGCAATGCAAGGAATACCCCTGCGCCATTGTGCAAGACATAGCAGAGCACTACCCGACCCTAATTCAAGATGGGAAGCGTCTACAAAAAATCGGCTTAGAAAAGTGGGTCAAAGAGCAGGAAGAAAGGGCTAAGCGTGGGGTAGTGTATGCTGATACGCGTATCCCGTGGCGAACCTAAGCCTATTTCAGATAGGACTCAACATCTTCAAAGTCAAACCGCTTAGTCTTAAGCACTTTAGTGGCGAAACGGAAAATCTTCTTACGCATGTCAACCGGCAGATTGGGGTACCATAACGGCGAAGCTATGACAAGAGAGCGCCAAGCGTAAAAAGGCTGTATCACGGTTAAAATTTCCTCATCGCCAGTCCTGTCTAAATAGTTTCGCCAGAAGAGCAAGAACAACCGTATGAATGGGTCCTCCATTTTACCGAACGCCTGCAATGAGTAGAATATGTAGTTTATCGTCATTGCGCTCACATCGTCTGCGGGTTCACCCCACTCGCCCCTGCTACGGTCCAAAACTATGAAACCCAAGCCCTGCCTGAACATGACATTCCATGGATGAAAGTCTCCATGCACCTGCGACAGCCTATGCGTCTTACTCCTAAGCCACCAACGCCACTCCACACACATCTTCTCAAAATCGGCGAAGAATTTCTCATCAACGTAACCTAAACCGCTTGGATAGCTGTCAGTTAACCCGAAAACGCCTTCACCGTGCCCTACTAAGTCGCGGATGCGTCTAAGATAAAGCCCTGGCGCATCCTTCTTCGCCGAATGAATCTCAGCAAGATACTCGGCCAATGTCACACAACGCTCTTCATCCAAATCCATTAAGGTGCCTGACTCCTTGATGCGGTCTAAGTCGAAATGGTAAAGCACGCCGTCACCAATGAACTCAGTTAAAATGAAAAACTCGGAACAATCACCGATGGACTTCAAAGTCTCTCCATCTGCCGTGAAGGCCCCCACATCAACAGAGCGCACATGTTTGGGTAACTTGTTGAAGGTATAATGCTGCCAGAGCAAAACAGCCGCCCTGTCAGAAACATAATCATGCCCAAAACCCTCGGGACGCATAGTCTCCAAAACAACACGCTTGGTTTCTCTACCTACATTAAACTCGATAAAATATGGTACGCCATAACCAAAGCCCTTCAAATCAACTACGCCCTCACCGCCCAAGGGAGCAACACGAAGAACCTTCACTGGTACCTTGTATACGCTCAAAAGATACTCCTCTAATCTTTCAACTTTCAACTCCGGCATAAAGACCCACCAAACGAAAGGTGTTGGTTATGAGTTAAAAATATAGCGATGCAAACAACAATTAGTCAAAAGAAGCGCCTAAAATGAATAATAATAAACGGCAAGATAGTCGTGGAAAACAGGAATGTAACAACATTGAACGCAGGTAAGGTCATGAAACTGTTGAAAAAGCGAAAAACAACCTTCTTAACAGACTAGACGCCAACGTTAAATAGGATAGATTTAATGAGCATAAGAGAAGTGAGAATAATGGAAAACTTCAAAGTTAAGGATCCCACTCTGGCTTCTAAAGGACTACTACAGATAGAATGGGCCTCGAAGCACATGCCCGTCCTAAACCAGATCAAAAACCGTTTCGGTAAAGAGCACCCCTTCAAAGACATCATGATAGGTGCATGCCTTCACGTAACGAAAGAAACCGCCAATCTGGTTGACACTTTTCTTGCCGGCGGAGCAAAAGTCGCTTTGTGCGGTTCAAACCCGTTGTCTACACAAGATGATGTAGCTGCAGCCCTCGCCGAAAAAGGAGCACACGTGTTTGCCTGGAGAGAACAAACAGCAGAAGAATACTATTGGTGTATTGAAAGAGTAATAGACTTCAAACCAGTGATAACGCTTGATGATGGAGCCGACTTAGTTGGCACAATCCACAGCAAAAGAACAGCCGCCCTATCAAACATTAAGGGCGGAACAGAAGAAACGACGACTGGCGTCTTAAGACTCCGCGCCATGGAGAAGACCGGAACTCTCAAGTACGCGATAATAGCAGTGAACGATGCGTACACAAAATACTTGTTTGATAACAGATATGGAACAGGACAAAGCACCTTAGACGGAATCTTAAGAGCCACAAACATTCTTTTGGCAGGCAAAAACTTTGTAGTCTGTGGTTACGGGTGGTGCGCGAGAGGAATCGCCATGAGGGCACAGGGAATGGGAGCCAATGTGATAATAACGGAAGTAAATCCGCTGAGGGCACTTGAAGCGGCGATGAACGGGTTCCGCGTAATGCCAATCGCTGAAGCATCAGAAATCGGCGACATCTTCGTGACAGCGACAGGCGACGTAAACGTCATACGAAAAGAACATGTGCAAAAGATGAAAGATGGGGCAATACTAGCAAACAGCGGACACTTCAACGTGGAAATAAGCATAGAAGACCTAGAAGAACTCTCGACTTCGAAGAGAAATGTAAGAACAAACCTAGACGAGTATACGTTGAAAGATGGACGAAGAGTATACCTCTTGGCGGAAGGAAGACTCGTAAACCTAGCAGCAGCGGAAGGCCACCCATCAGAAGTCATGGACATGTCATTTGCAAATCAGGCGCTATGCGTAGAGCATCTAGTTAAGAACAAGAAGATGCCACCAAAAGTCCACTTGGTGCCAAAAGAGATAGATGAGAACATAGCTAGGCTAAAACTAGATGCCATGAACATCAAAATAGACGAGCTAACAGACGGACAAAAGAAATATTTGGCAACGTGGGAAATGGGAACAATATAGCCACACGTTGAAAACAATGGTAAGCTTTAAAAGGTGTAGAAGGGTAAACATGGCTTACATGTGGTGACGTACAAATGGTTAGTAAAGACCAGTCAATAGGCGGAATAATATTCATAATCTGTTTAGTGTTGGCACTCTTCTACATTGTAACCCTCCTGTATCCACAATGGCTCGAAGTGCTGGGTGTTCCGATGGGAACAACAGATCCAGAAAAAGCAGGGGCTATAGCTGACGTTAGGTTCTGGATAATTGCAGTGCCAGTTTTCATAGCCTTTGTAGCCATAATGGGCATAGGCGCTTGGATAGGATGGACAATGGCTACGACACCGCCACCGAAGCCAATAGAGGAAATCACTAGCGAAATAGAAGAGAAAAAAGAAGAGACTGTAGAAGAAAAACCGGTGGAAGAAACGGCAACAGAAACTGAAGAAGAGAAAAAGCCTGAAAGAAAACGGAAAAGTGAAAAACAACCTTAATTCCAAGTCTTTTCGATTCTTATCATAACCATATTTTATGTTTGAGACAAAAAAGAAAGGCAAAGGATTTTTACTATTATGCTTTAAAATCCAAAAAACTTAAAAGCAAAGTATAATGCGACGTAAACTACTGCAGAGATACCAAAAGTCACTATGATGATTTTTGGGGAAACTGAGACGAATTGATTTTCTTCGCCTTTTGGTTGTATCTCGTACTCTTTAATTTCGTGAGTCTCAGCGTCAACCCGAACAAGAGCCGTAAATTTTTTCAGTTCCACTTCCACGGTGTAAACTCCCTCTTCCAAAGAGACCCTCTTAGGCTTTAGACCGCCTTTATTTCCAATTCTCTTAAGGAAGCCAGTCGCTATAATAGTCACTGTTTCAGCGTTTAGCGTCTTGACTTGAGGCATCGCTGAAGTGAGAGCGCCTGGAGGCCTTCTTTGCAGAGTAGCAGACAATTATACTGTCTCCTATCTAGTCTTTTAGGAGGACACCCAGCTGTTTAAAAGAACGTGTGCGTACCAATTGGAACCAACTCATCCAGTCACATTCTTAAGCATGCATTGCACTATCTTCTCGCATGTCATGCATTCTTCGGGTATTTTTTCTTTTGAGGTGCGCTGACTTAGATATCCAAAATGATGGCTGCATCCTTGTGTCTCAGGAGAAACCTTAGGGGGCTTTTTCGGCGAAGAAGTCACAATCGACCTGTTAATTTCAGTTTCCTTCTCGATAGGTTTCCGTGTCTCTTCTATGACAATAGGCGCTTCTTCTATGGTTACTTCCGTCAAGCAATAGGGACACGCATCATAGACCTCTGCATTCTTAGAACCAAGGTTTTCAGCTTTTATAGGGTTAGCAAAAACTTTTCCACACAACGGATTTGGGCATGTGAAGTTCCGATTTTCTGTTGCAGCTTCTTTCTTTTTCGTAAACATAGACCCTCCTCAACAGTAAATCAGACTCCGAGTTTATAGTATTAATGCATTCAAAATAAGTATCCCAAATACCTACCAGTTTCCAAGCAAAACTTAGCAACAATCCGTATTCACGATTCATAACCGTTTTAATTGTTCTTACGCAAACCTTCTTGCGCGTGCAGCATGGTGAAAAAGTTGTACATAATATGTGTAAAAATTGACGACACCTTACCGTGGATTGAGCTTAAAGGAGAATACCAGACTAAAAAGGCGGCGAAAAAGGCTGCTGAAGAATTTCTAAAAAGCGCAAAGATAAAAGTAGCAAGGATACCAGAAAGCAGAGAGCGTCTCAAGGCTATTTTGACAGCGAGAGCAACTTAACCGATGAACAGTGTACTATCCACAAGCAAGCAAAAAGATTTCTGTTAATGATGCATGAGCTTATCCTCGTATTTCTTGAGGTGTTCGCTGGCTTTACCTACGTCCATGAAGAGTGCATCAACTCTCCCTACATCTTCAACGGTCACACTCTTGTGTTTCATGAGCACCGCGTTTTGGGCGGCTAAACTGAGCAATTGCACTGCATATCTAAGGGAGGATTTAATTCCGATGGTTGTCAGTTTTTCCAAAGACTTATTGTCCAACTCTACCTTTTCCTCTCTCGCCCTAATTCGGAGAATTTCTTTTATGCTCTCAGCACCATACTCCTCAGTGGCTATTATGACCGAGCGGTCTACAAGGTCTAAGGGGAAACCCATCGGACTCTTTACATCCGTTCCACGAATTGTGGTAACGCCCCTGTTTGTTGCCAGAATGATTATTGGAACAAGCTCGCTTTCCAAAGCGCGACCGAGAAAGCTGAAAGCCTCCAAGTCAAGCAGGTGACTGTCGTCAATGAAAAGAACGCCGGGGTGAATGAAGGCTGCACCATCGTCTATCATCTTCTTGACAGATTCGTCAACCGAAGACCTAACCTCAGTATCTATTTCCTTTGTTTCAGCCCCACCGAAGAGCAATGAAAACATGCTACCGCCCATTCGGTTCCTTGCATTAATTTCGTCCATATCCGCTAAGGTAAGCACGTAGACGAACTCTTTCTCCTTCAATACTTCCCCAGTAGGTCTGGCAACTTTCTGGCTGGTGTCAACATCGTAGATTTTGCCTTTCGTGCTCTCTTGGCTTAGCCCAAGGTTTGCTACTCTACCGGTTTCGGCGTCTATTTGGATAACGTTTCCTTCGGTTATTCCCTGCTGGATCATTTGTTGTGCGATAGAGGCGCCCGCCTCAATGGTCTTCTCTTGCTTGTCTGTCTTTAGGGTTATTCGCACACTTTCTGGGACCTTCTGGTAGGGGTTGTAGGGATGCGGCGCAGTTCTTACGTCGACTCCTGCAACCTCGCCTTCGTAAACCTTGCGCATTTCGTGTATCTCAACACCTATGCACTTTCGAATGGCCTCAACTAGGATCTCTGTCTTCTTGCGTTCACTGCTGTAGATTTCGCTCCCGCTCATCTGAATGAATGGAACATTGGCTCCCAGCTCTTTAGAGATGGCAACCGCGATAGCGGTTTTTCCTGTTCCGGGTGGGCCAGCCAAAATGACCGTTTTTCCGCTCAATTTTCCTTCTTTAATCATCTGAACAACTAAGCCTGCTGCTTCTCGAGCTTTCTCCTGACCCACCATGCCATCCTTGACCTTGACAGCCTTCAGGTTTTTGTTGAGACCCAAGCCTTTGACGTGAGTGTGCGCGCCAACTCGTCCGAAACGACCTGCTTTTATAGGTGCCTCTTTTATAGAAGCCATAAAACTCTCTCGAATCAGTCTTCAATTTTCTATTTTTTGCAAATCCTAGAGGAGTCTTAAAAGTTTATCGTTTCTCACCAAGATAAGCGCCGGGGAAGGGATTCGAACCCCTGCGAGCCCAAAGGCCCACTGGCTTACTTGTCTCTGCTGATACTAGCCCCTTTATATAGGTAGGTTGATCTCGAGGCCAGCGCGTTAACCGCTCCGCCACCCCGGCATCCAACACAAGAGTGTTCTGCCTTTCTAAAAGAGTTTTCACTCATTTACAAGACTGTCGGATAAAACCATTGTTTCTTCTTTTTTCTTTTGATTTTATCCCATTCGTGTAGTATTTTTGCGGCTTCGTTTGCGATTTTTATTGCGTTGTCCTCTCCTGCCTGCGGATTGAACTCGTTTGTACATCGGTTGGCATAGACGGCGCAAACCGAGCCTGCCCTTAATCCGTAAAGGCTTGCTAAAGTGTAGAGAGTTGCTGTCTCCATCTCAAGATTTAATACCCCGTCCCTTTGTAATGTTGGAAGCAAGTCCTCTAATTGGATTAAGGCTACTCTTGTTGGTCGGTTTTGTCCAGCATAAAAATCTGCGGTTGTTGCCGTTATGCCAACATGATAAGTACTTATGCTCAGGCTTTCAGCAGCTTCAATCAAGGCTAACAGAACTTCGTAATTGGCGGCTGCAGGATATTCGGGTATAACGTAGCAGTTGCTTGTGTAGTCAAGACGCACGGCAGCAGAAGAAATAATCACATCCCCACAGTTGATGTCTTTCTGTATAGCGCCCGAACTCCCAACGCGAATGAAAGTGTGCACGCCTATGCGAGAAGCCTCGTTAACGACAATGGACATACAAGCCGGACCAACACCACTGGACAGTGCAGAGATTGGAGCCCCCTTGTATTTACCGGTGAAGCCGCGAAATTCACGATGACAAGAAACCTCGCGAGCTGAATCCCAAAACTTGACAATTTTGGGAACACGGTCCGGGTCGCCTGGAACGAGAAGGCACTTCGCCAGCTCATCTTTCTTGCATGCAATATGGTACTGCTTCTCATCAGAAACCGCTGAGTGCATAATGCCCACCAAAATTAAGATTAAGTGTGCAGCATTTAATAGTAGCGTGAATTCGAGGACAGCACCCCTTGCCCAACGAACAAAGAAGAACAAAGTACGATATCTACGCCAACGTCATAGAGATAATCGCAAAGAAGGGACTATGCTCTCTGACTAGAATCTCTTACGGAGCGAACATGCCAGTCGACCGAACCAAGAAGATGTTAACTTTCCTCGTTTCGCACGGGTTTGTGCACGAAGTAATGGTGGACGACTCAAAGAAGTACAGAGCAACAAAGTGGGGCTTAGAGTTTTTAGAAACGTTCAAGCGGATGCGGAAATTCTTTGCAGCTCTAGAAGAATAGTCACAATCTGTAACTACAAAAAGTGTTCTCTTTACGTGCGTCGCCTTTTAAGGGTTCCGCATGGTTACTTCTTATCAATCAAAAGTGAGGTGGATAAAAATGGCACGTCACATAAAGAATGAATTAAGTTGGAAACTGCAGTCAAAAAAGAATGCTACAATAGGAGCAAAGATTCTTGGAATAATTAAAACTCCCATTGCTAAAACCATCCCTGACAGACTCATAATCGCTGAAACTGCGAAAGAACAGGAGATAAAAGCGGAACAAGAAAGGACTAAGGCAGCGTATTTCCTGCTTAGACGCACATCAACTACCTATCAATAAACCAGTCACGAATTGTGAGTTTCCTTTTTTTAAACAGTAATGGAACTTCGCATAGGAGGAAAAAAGATGAACACAAGAACATCAGTTCCTTCAAGAAGCACCGTAACACTAGACAAAGTGGACGGAGACCTGTCAGTAGGCGAACACTCAACAGTAAAGGGAACCGGAACACCACCCATACTAGAGGTTGCAGGCACCGTCTACTGCGAAGGAGACAACGTGTTTGAATGCACCCTCTCAGCCGAAAACCTAGAAGCAGAGGAGGATGTAACAGTCCATGGAGATCTAGAGATAGAAAATGAAGTTGAGGTCGAAGACGGTCGACTAGAAATTCACGGAAAAATGACTGCAAAACAAGTGAACGTAGACGAAGCGTTGCTCGTTGACGAGGACTTAGTCTCCGAGGAAATCGATGTGGGCGGAAGCTTGAAAGTGGAAGGAAAAGTGAAGGCGAAAGACATCGATGTTGGAGGAAGCTTCAGAGTAAAGGGAGAAGCAGAAATAGTCGAGATCAGTGTTGGCGGAAGTCTTCTAATTGAGTCAAAAAGCAACATCAGAGAACTTGAGGTAGGAGGAACCGCTGAAGTGAACGGCGGCAGAATCTCCGAAATCGATGTGGGCGGAAGCTTCGAATCAAAAGACCAATTGGAATTCGAAAGTATAGATGTGGGCGGCACCGTCCGGCTTTCCAACAAAAACAAAGGTGGCGATATAGATGTGGGCGGCTCATTTACGGTTGATGGCGACTTGAATTTTCAAGACATCGATGTAGGCGGAAAAGTGGAGATAAGAGGCTCCGGAGAAGGTCGCGAAATAGATGTCGGCGGAACATTGGACGCCGGCGGATCTCTGAAGCTCTCAGGAACGTTAGAAGTAGGAGGAAGAATTGAAGTCGAAGGTGAGGTTTCAGCAAAAGGTATTGAAGTCGGAGGAAGGTTGCGTGCCAAGAAAGCCACTGCAGAAGACAACGTCGAAGTAGGCGGCTCAATAGAAACCGTTGAAGGCACAAGTGCAAGCTTTGTTGAAATAGGCAGCAGAGGCGAAGTTCATGGACCCATTAGAGCAGACCGGGTCGAGGTCGGCAAGGATGCACATGCAGAAAACATTGTTGGAAAACGGGTCATTCTAAGAAAAGGAGCGTGCGCAAATAATATTTATGGCGAAAGCATCGTAATTGAGCCCCACTGTTGCGTCAACGGCGAAGTGCAGTACACCAGGGAACTAGCGATAGGAGAACACGTTTCACTAGGTAAGGCACCGCAAAAAGTTGATAACATTCCCTACTAAACGTGTGGCTGGCTGCTATTTTTTAGGCATCACCAGATCCGCTATGTCGACACTGTGCTCGTAAATCTGCCTCAGAAATGATGCAATTGCCAGGATTTGCGGCACTACATCGATTGATTGCGCTCTAGCAATTTTCTCAATATCGGTAAACGTCTTTTCAATGCTTTCTCGCATGCTCCGCACTTTTTCAGCCAAGACAATGTCGCTTGCAAAAAAAGCGGTCAACGCGTTTTCATGAGCTTCAAAACAAAGCGTATGGAAATCAACGAACAATTTCTTTAAGCCTTCCAAAAGTTTTACTCCTTTTAACTCAACAGTCTTTAGTGCCACGCGGACACACTCGTCGCCAACTGCCTCAACTAGGCTCGCCGCCAGACGATAGTCAAGACACTCAATAGGACCTACACCCAATTTCTCGCTTAGACTTGGATTTTGGATTATTGTACGCAGAATGCGGACTAGAAGGAAGTAAAGGCGGTTACTCTCGTCATCGCGAGCGACAACGCTTTTGGCTAGCGGTACGTCTCCATCAACAAAAGAGTTGACAACGTCTCGGTGCATGCTCGCAACGATTGTGGTGCCTCGGCGAAGAATCTTCTCAGGAGGAAAACTTGAAGGCTCAAGTAAACATTGCAAAACTATTTTTGCATAATCTTCTTCAACAATCTCTAAACCGATTAAATGACTAACCGTCTTTTTAACAGCGTCTCTCACTTCATAACTTATGCGCTCCTTCGCCTCAACACGAATAACGTCGAATCCGAGAAGGTACTTTCCTATAATCTCGCGGCCCAAATATGGTCCCGGTTTCAAGGTAACGGTGCGTGGTAATAACGTGACATTGTATTTAGTATCTATGAGAAGCTTGCCATCACCAGTTTCGCTAACAGCTACGACAGCGCCCTTTTTCAGACCGTATTGTTCAGCCCAAGCCCTTGGCAAACACACAAAGAACGTTCCTGTCGGAGTGCGTTGCACTTTGCGCAATTCATCCATTCACATCACACTCATGATACTGTTATTCCATGTAGGAATAGTAACACATCTAAACAGTAAACCGATTTATAAATTTAGACACGAGTATTAAAATTGAAAACAAAATGTATAATTGGTATAGACTTGGCTGGAATTCCTGAAATCCCCATTAGGACTTATGATTTTGAAACGTAGTCAAGTGAAAACAGGTTTACTGTATGAAGACAGCGAAATTCTAAAAGGCGTTGTTGAAAACTGCCCCTATTTTAACAGCAATAAGCACCTTTCAATCTCTCCACGACGATGAGAAAGCTTACATTGTGCGCAGTCAGATTAAACAAGATAATAGGAGAGACGAAAGGAAGGCTGCTAATAGCATAAAAGACAAAACTGGAGACCCATCAGAATATGAGTGAGACTGAGAAACTCCAAAAAGCCGTAGAATTAACAATCGCAGCAGGATACCAGCTAAACAGAGAAGCCTTCGAATTCTTGAGCACTCTTGCCACAACGGAAGATCCTACGGAAATCATAAGCAAAGTAATACGAAAGATGGAAGTCCAAAAAGAAAAGCCCTTGTTCATCGAGAGAAGTTTCTTGGAAGAACTCGTGACAAAACCAGAGCCAGTAGAAGAAATTATAGCTCAACCATCAGAGGAAGCCCAGCAAGAGCCGTACGAACCGCGAATAACGGAAGGGAAAAGACCGTTCCATCCAGTTGCGAAAGAAGTTGAAGCAGAAATAAAAATAATCGACGATCCAACCGCTAAGCTCGGCACGAGCGGAACGATAGAGGACTATGTTGAATACTTCAGAGACCGTTTCAAGCGTACAGAGAGGTTGCTGAGACAGCGGATTGATGTCAAAAGCGCCACTTCAATCATAGACGCACTAAAAGCGCCGGCAAGCACCAAGTTGAAAGTAATTGGCATGATAACTGAACGGCGAGAGTCGAAACAAAAAGTATTGTTAATGATTGAGGATTTGCACGCAAGCGCGATGGTGCTTATACCGCAAAACGCCTCTGAGGAGCTTAAGAAAAAAACACAGTTAATCTTGCTTGACCAAGTTGTCTGTCTGAGCGTCGTGAAAACAAGAAGCAGCCTGCTGATTGCTGAAGACATCACTTTGCCTGATATCGCTCCTAAGCCTCAACACAAATCGCCAGCTCCAGTCTATGCCGTTCTAACCTCGGACATGCATGTGGGCAGCACAAAATTTCAGAGAGACTCCTTCAATCGCTTCATACTCTGGCTCAATGGCAAATATGGAGACGCAGGAATGCGGGAGGTAGCGAGTCGTGTTAAGTATGTTCTGATAGCGGGCGACATAGTAGACGGGATAGGAGTTTATCCTAATCAAGTGAAGGAATTGGCAGTGAAGGACATTCGCGAACAGTACAAGCTTGCCGCCAATTATATTGAACAGATTCCCGACTACATGGAAGTAATAGTCATTCCAGGGAACCATGATGCTCCTCGAAAAGCCCTCCCACAACCCGCAATATCAAATGTCTATTTAGAAACATTGGAAGAGTCGAGAAACGTCTATTCTGTTGGAAACCCATGTTTTCTCAGCCTTCACAGTGTGGAAGTGCTACTATATCATGGCCGCAGTTTGGACGACATTACCTCGACTGTTTCAGGAATGGATTTTAGTCATCCAGAGAAAGCTATGAAATTGCTTCTACAGAGTCGCCATTTGGCACCAGTATACGGAGGAAAAACGCCTCTATCGGCAGAGAACAAGGACTTCTTGGTTATTGAACACGTTCCCGACATTTTTCACGCAGGCCACGTACACATGTTGGGGTACACTAATTATCGTGGTGTCTTAGTTGTGAACTCGGGAGGATGGCAAGACCAGACAAATTACATGCGAAGGCTCGGGTTAACTCCGACTCCTGGAAAAGTTCCTGTTGTTGACCTTCAAACACTCGAAGTCACCATCCTTCCCTTCAGTTAAGAGAGCCTTCCGCGTTATTCCTTTCTGGAAACTTCCGTCCTCAACTCCGACTGTTAGGATGTTTCGAAAGGCATTTCGCCTCATAGCCAACCAGACACCCGAATCTACTATCACTGGCAAAGACATCTTTGATAAGAGTGCGTGTTACCTCTAGCTGAATTTTTTTCGTGCGCCCATATCTTCCCATGCTGATAACCTTTGTATTCAACAAACCCATGGAATCAAGCTCGTTCACCAACGTGCATAGACGGCGCTGCGTCAGGGGCATAACACCCAATTCCCCACACAGTTCGCCATAGACATCATAGATTTCACCAGTGACAGCGCGCGGTGCATCCATCCTATTTAAGTGATAGACGCTCAGGACCACAAGTTTTGAATGAAGAGTCAGATTCTTAAGAGCCTCAGTGACACGGTTGTGTTCGATGCTCTTTTCCGCTTCTCGCACGTGCTCTTCAACAACAAAGCTTGCACCCTTTCTCTCGGCTATCTCGCCAGCAACACGCAGCAGATCCAATGCACGTCTAGCGTCGCCATGCTCGGCCGCTGCTAAGGCTGCGCATAAACTTACCGCGGCGTCAGAAAGAGAGCCGTCGTGAAATGCCAATTTTGAACGTTCGAGAAGAACGTTCTGCAGCTCACTAGCATCATACGGCCTAAAGACAATTTCCTCCTCACTGAGAGAGCTAAAAACACGAGGGTCAAGATACTCCTTCAGCCGCAGGTCATTAGATATGCCAACAAGCGACAGTTTACTGCAAGACAAAGTCTCATTTATCCGCGTTAGCTCATAGAGAGGGTCGTCGCCACGGGTCTTTATCAGAGTATCGACCTCGTCAAGAACTACGATAAAAATAATCCTAGATGCGTCCAAACCAATCTTAAATCTGTCAAAGACTTCCCCAACGGACAGCCCCGTGAAGGGAACGTGCACGCCTATGTTCTGACATAGGCTGGCAAAAACGCGATACTCAGAAGCTGTCATCCTACAATTCACGTAGCAGAACCTTGCAGGCGCATTAAACTCCTTCGCTTTGGCCTCGAGATGACTAAGCACGTATTTTGTGACCGCTGTTTTTCCCGTTCCGGTTTTTCCATATATAAAAACGTTAGAGCATCTCTCGCCTTTAAGGACGGGGGCCACTGTTTCGCCAAACTGTCTAATCTGCTCTTCACGGTGAGGTAGTCTGTCGGGTAAGTAATCATGACGCAAGACTTCTCTATTTTTAAATATCCTCGCGTTGTCAACGAATTTCCTAAAAACGTCATCAAGTATACCACTGTCGTTCATTTCTTCTCACTTCAAGTTTCAGAGGTAACGCCTCTTTTTCCTATGGAGAAAATAAGTTCTGCCGTACAAAAAAGTAAATCGTCTGCACAAGAATTATACAAAAGCACAATAAATCAATCATGAATGTTAGTCACACCCCAAGATTTCTAGTGGAACTCTGGTATATTCACACACTTTTGCTGATTCCTTTATCTAAAAAGGATATACTCTGAAAGGTTAAGATCTTGGATATAACTTAAAATAGTTTTACATTAACATTTTAGATAAATTTTCAAGAATTTTTAATTTACAGTAGCAAACACGCACGTGGTTTATCTTGCACAGGAAATAAAGGGGTCTCTTTAACAACTTTAAGGCAGACTTTATTGCAAGCTCTTTGAGAATAGTTCTTAACAACTTCTTTTAGAGACTATGAACGTATTATGTGCGCTTTTATTTGTACTACTCACATTTTTCTAAGATGCTTTTCGTTCACATTCTGCGAACATCTTGTGAAATTGACTATTTAATGCCTCTTTTTTAACCTTCTTTTTGCATAGTTTTAATTTTTTATGGTTCTTTTTTGTGAAGAAACCACCCCTCCTCTTCTACTGGAGATTTGAGTTGACTAGTTATTTTGTTCGTTTTTGGCATTTTGAGAGATTGTGAATTCTGTAAAAGCAAAAGCAGAGGAATATGCTCTCCTTTTCTTATTCTAGGCTCTAAAAGTGATTTTTGCTTTCAGTTTCTTAACCATAATACCTATAACTTGTGAATTGTAAAATTGTGAACATCCTCCAACGGTGCATGTTGACTATGTCTGCAAGAAAGATTCGTGTTGAAGTATCCGATAACGAAGGCAACAAATACACTGTTGCCTTTGAGGGGCAAATAACCAGAGAGAAGGCCCTGCGTCTTCTAGATTTGGTCGAGTTGCTAGGCGGGATGCCCCCTGGTGCAGGCAATCAAGAAACTAACTCCGGCGCCGTTGGCAACGACTTCTCTAAGTATGAAAAGATTCGCATGCTGGTTCAGAGATATTTCCCAATTGTGTGGTTCTCTTCAAAAGAGGTTCAGTTTACCTATGAACAAGAACTTAAAGAACCGGTAAGCCTCAGCACTGTAGCAACTTACCTCGCTAGATTGACTAAAAAAGGATTCCTTATTAAGGCTGGAGCTTCGAACCGTTTGAAATACAAACTACCAACAACTTCCCCCCAAGTTGCACTAAAACAACAGACACCGTGACAGATTATTTCTTGCTGCAAGATAAGCCGCACAAAGGATAATTAGTGACGCGCAAACAAATAGTGTGAGAGGTTCTACATTCAAGACTAATGAATGGGGAGGGGCGTAACAGATTAATACTGATATCAAAACAGATTATGCAGAAATGGAGAAGAAGTTAAGGCTTTATGTAGATAAGGGTAGGGTAACCGGCGCGGTTGAGGTGAGAGAAGAACCAGTTGTAGCTGTCAAACCTGACTTAGCTATGATAAAACCTCTGAAGAAAGTTAGCAACTTCTCCGGGAGTTTCGTTGCTGTCGACTGTTCGACAAGAACATTGAAACGGGCGAACAATTGGGGTGTATACCTCATGCGGGCTTCATACGCCTCGGTTAAAGGGCGAGATGTAGACTGGGGTTATGGAGAGAGATTATGCACTGTGATTGGTGACGCCCGTACTCGTAGTAACTTTCTCACAGATGTAAGGATAGAGCTGGAAAGCCAGATGGCACTTGACCTTATCCTGGGCAAAACTGTCTTTCCATACCACGAGCATGGTGATCCTCGTAGTAACTATTTCTTGCTTGACGGTGGTGGATACTTCGGGGGAGAAAGAAAATTTCGCGTGGCGTTATATGATAGATGTGAAAAAGACGGGATTAACCTTTTAGCTATTAGCAAAAACTCACCATCGCTCCATGATGAGAAGGGAAGAGACCTCATAGCTACTACGAGTACACTCTCTCCTTACGATGTATGGGTCTGCCATCCCGTCAGAGAAGCAGATAAAGACCGGAGCCTGTACGGTGACATATCACTTGTTAAACTGTGCGAAGAAAGCCCACGAGTTTTTCGATGCGACATAATGGAATACCTGACAGATAAAGAGATAAGTGCGGTGCTTGCACCCTTAACCGCAGTAGCTGAGGACCCTCGTTGTTTGGGCTACCCTATTTCTCTCTGGCTTGCGCATGAATTCTCTAGACCGTCTGATTCGATGCTTCTTTCTTATCACGATCAGGTCGAGAATACTCTCGCCGAGGCTGGCCTGTTAGAAACATTGCACAGAGAAGAACTCTCATGCAGCTTTGCAGACGAGATTCATGGAATAAGGCGCGCATTTGATTGGGAGTGGTGGAATGGGCAGTTCTGAGCCTATAGGGTTTGTTTGTGGAACAAAGGGTGACTCTGTATCCTTCTTTCTCAACAAAGGAGTCAACCTTTCTTTTGGGCAAATCGTTCGGATAGATTCTGGTGAAAGAAGTTTTTATGCGAGAATTGTTAACGCTGAGAGTAGCTCTACGCTTGAAACCATCGAACAGTTGCGAGAGGCGGAGGGCAAAGAAGCCTTTGGGCCGTATTCAGCCTACAGGTGTGTCGAGGCAATTCTGTTCTTAGAAAAAGGAGCTGGCAAGGTGCGCTCTCCAACATTCAACCCGAATTATAAGGACAAAGTGTACGCCGCCAACGAAGAAGACTGCATGGTTCTCAAGCTCTCCGGGGAGTTAGAAGTAGGACGGCTCCGTTCTGGCGAGCAATTGTTGGGTTCTGCTGGCATAAACACCGAAGCCATACCGCTGATGTTGGGCATGTTTGGAATGACCGGCTCGGGGAAAACAAACACCGAGCTCATTCTAAACGCCCAGATAATAGACCACAGCCCCAGAACAGTAGCCCTAATCTTTGACTTCGCTGGGCAGCTTCTTGAAGGAAAGGGTATACGACCACAAAAGGGCCTTAGAGACCATCCCTTGTTCCACAGTAAGGTTCAATTTTATTCTGCGCGGGATGGAAAAATGACGGTTGGCTTGTACACGATTACTCCTGAGAAGCTTCTCACGCTCTTTTCTGACATAGGTCTTCCTCAGTTTAGGCTTGCCCGGAAGCTTTACAAAAAGTTAGGCAAAAGCTGGATTGAGGAAGCCCGAGAGGCGTATGGTGCGGAAGGATACGCCGGGGTTGGGCGAATTGCAGACTACAAAATGAAACACGTGATTGAAGCGCTGATGCTCAAGTTGTCCTCACTCTCGCATGATCTCTTTCCAGTTTCCGATTACAGCTTCGTTGATAGTGCCATTCAGAACTTATGCAGTGGGATAACTTGTCTCATAGACATCTCAGGGATGAGTTCTGACGACCAGAACAAAATCACGTGCCTCACAGCGTCAACGGTTGCACGTCATTACAAATCACTGTGGGAAGAGAATTATGAAGAGTGGCAAAAACTGCCTACGCTTCTCATAACCCTTGAAGAGGCACACGAATTTCTTGACCCAAACAAGCCGAGAACAATATTCTCCGACATTGCCCTCACATACCGCAAGTACCATGTTGGGCTTAACGCCGTGACGCCGAGGCCTTCAAGGATTAACTTTGATGTCTTCGCTGAACTGTGGACAAAGGTCATTATGAAGACGGAATTGCGAAAAGATAGGACGTATCTAACAGAGAATACTCCATATCTTGAATATAGCGACACGGAAATAAAAATGTTGGACGTTGGCGAGGCTCTGTTAATATCCGAACCAAAGATTCGATTCGCTGTGCCCATCAAGGTTACGCATTATCCTGAATACTTGGATGGAAGACAAAAAGAGAATTACGGGCTTCTGGAATCGCAGAGCCTGTCGGACATGGAGAAACGCATAAAACGGCTGAGCGAACAGGAGCCTTCCTCATTATAGTGTGCTTGGCTGTTCACTTTCTGCCTTCTTCAAAAGCTTCTCCATCTCTTTTTTGACACTATACTTAAACGGGATTTTGTTCGTATCTCTCTCCAAGTAACCCTCTTCATAGAGCTTTTTCATTAGCCGCGCCGTGTGCTCTCTGCTCAACCCTATTCTCTCCTTAATTTCAGGCGCAGTCTTTGGACCTTCTGCGGCAAGCATCTCGAGCACAGAGACTTCGGTGCCTGTCAGCTGAGCCATTGCCTTGTCTCTTTTTATAGGTATGACCGCCTCGATTCTTGTTTCCGGAACGATGGCAAAACGTTGCGTTCGCTCTTCTATTGCTGAAATTTTCGCGTTCAACGTCTCCTGTGACGCAGCAACATCACTTAATCTTTTTTCAGCACCTCCTAATCTCATCATAGTCTTTTCTCCATCCTCAACAGCCGCGCCAACTTTTGCCTCCAAAATACTTAATCGCCCCTCAGCTTCTCCTACCTTATTGAAAGCTCCATCACTCCTTGAAGAAATCGCCCCCACCTTGTATGCAACAAGTTCCAACTTCTCGGCTTCTTGCTTAAGCTGCCTGTTAAAGCTCAAAACAATGTCATCAACGGCTTCTTTCGCTTTTTCATATTCCTTCTGAGCGCTGCGAAGCCTCCTGTAATATTCAATCGCGGCACCGATTGTTACCGCGGATAAGACGCCCAAAAGGATTAACGAAATTTCATCCAAGCAAACTCCCTCCGTGATTCGAGTGTGATTATGCGTGACTCACCTCTGTTACATCACACATCACATCTCTGCCATAAAAGATTTAAAGATTATGGTCATTTCCCTCAACTCAACATCCGCATGATGTCACACATCACAATCAATGGAAGAAGTACCATTCAATTTGATACCTTTTATAGCGCGCATCTAGAGCCGCTATTTCCGGTTATTTTTGATTTTTCAGCTTTTTTCACGCTCTAAAGAAGACTGGAAATTGCTGGCACAAAGTTTGATTCTTTTTAAGTGTGACTTGTGACGTCACAAAATACCTTCTGATGGGTTTGAAAGTTGCTTTAGGCTTTTTTCAAGCTCTTCTCTGATGATTTCCATGGCTTTTAAACGTTCATCTGGTTCTTCCCCCTTATTTGGCACTCTTTTGTATGCGCTCACGTATTCCTGTAGCTTGTTCGCTATCTCGACGTAGGGATCTAGAGTTGTGCTTTCGAATATTCCCAAGTACCCTAACAGTAGCACTGTATAGATGGACTTTATCACATTCTCTTTTGCCTGCTTTAAAGTCCTGTTAAAGGCACCGCGGCTTATATTCGCCTTTGTTAACCGTAATCTGGCTTTTTCGTCGTATTTTAGCGATTTGCCAGCAAAATCTTCTGATAAAATGTCAATTAGCAGTGTTTCAAGCTGAGTTGTGGTTAAATGGCTATTATTAACGAGCATTTTCGCAATAGAATCGTTTAAAGAGCCTGTCAACCATGATTGGACGCTCACTTTTAGCCTCAAACCTTTCCCTCTGTATGTTACTTCTAATGGATACAGTTTTGTATACGGGTGTGACTCTTTTAAAACTATCGCAGTCGTCATGTTGCTTTACTGATTTACGAACGTAAACATTTTATGCTGAAGTTAACAAAGATAGTGCGAGGCATCTCTCTTGGTTTCAGATTTTAAGCCCGCAAAACGTCTAAAACACATAAAAGCCTCTGGAATACGCCGATTTTTTGCTTTATCCCAAGAAATCCCCGATATTATCAACTTGACTGTGGGTGAGCCAGACTTTGCTCCGCCAAAGCACGTTTTAGACGAGTGCTTGCTGGCGGCTAAAGAAGGAAAAACACACTATCCACCAACTAACGGAATTCAAGAACTTAGAAGTGGCCTAGCACAGAAAGCCTACAATGATTACCACTTACGCTATGATCCGACCTCTGAAATGCTCATCACTGTTGGCGGAACCGAGGCAATTTTCTTAGCCCTTTTTGGCTTGATAAACCCAGATGATGAGGTGTTAATTCCTAATCCAGGTTTTGTGTGCTATGAACCTGGTGTCCTTTTGGCTGGTGGTGTTCCTGTTTCTATCCCGTTATCCGAAGAGAAAGAGTTTAAGCCATCTGTTAACGACGTGATGTCACTAATCACGGACAAGTCACGTGTGATGATACTTAACTATCCAAACAACCCCACCGGCGCTGTTCTTTCCTACGATGAAGCTGCTGCTCTGGCAAAGATTGCTGTTGAGCGTGACTTGATTGTGATTTCTGACGAAGTTTACGAGAAGATCGTATATGACGGAGCTAAACACCATTGCTTTGCAGCTTTTCCAGGAATGCGCGAACGCACACTGGTTGTTAATTCCTTTTCTAAGACGTACGCGATGACAGGTCTCAGGGTTGGTTACGTTTATGGACCAAGCGAGCTTGTTGCTCCCCTCTGGCTTGCTCATCAGTACACTGTCGCTTGCGTGAATAGCCTAGCGCAGTACGCAGCGTTAGCCGCACTAAAAGGGTCACAAGACTTTGTCAGAAGCATGGTGCAGGAGTTTGATAGGCGAAGGCATCTGGTTCACGATAGACTGGATGAGATTGGAGGCTTTAGTTGCGTGCTTCCAAAGGGCGCTTTCTACGTTTTTCCTAACATAAGTAGCTTTGGCATGACTTCTGAAGAGTTTGCTGGCTTTCTCGCTAAGGAGGCTCATGTCGCAACGGTTCCGGGTTCCGCTTTTGGCAGTTACGGTGAGGGGTACCTTAGAATATCCTACGCTGCAGCGTATGATGAACTGGAAGAGGCAATGAATCGCATAGAAAAAGCCGTGAAAAAACTGAAATGACACTTTAGAACTTTTCTGCGGCTTCCTTAAGTTTGTCGAACAACTCCGTGCGTAAATCTCTCAAAGTGGGAACGAATGTCTCAACCGGTCTCATGTCAGCATAGTCCACATCGCACATCACAAGGTCCTCGTCATCATACTTGGCTTGAACAAGATTTTTCCCGTTGGGCCCTATTAGTCGGCTCCCTCCCCAAAACTGCAATCCATCTTCTATGCCCACCAGATTCACGTATGCTAGAAAGGCCGTGTTCTCTATGGCTCTTGCAACGGTCAGTGTTTCAAAGAACGCTCGACGAATGGCGGGAGAAGCCGAAATGCAGACTATCAGTTGAGCCCCTTGTAGGCGTGTTAATCTGCTTATTTCTGGAAAGAAAACGTCGTAACATATTATTAGGCCTATCTTTCCAAGCTTTGTATCAAGCACTGCTGGTTGGTATCCTGGGCGGAAATATCTTTTTTCTTCGAAAACGCTATGTGTTGGAAGGTGCATCTTGCGGTATTTTCCAATAAAACCCTCTGGACCGACAAAAACCGCGGCGTTGTAGATTGTTGCCTGCGCTTTTTCGCTTAACTCTGGCATACCAAACACAACGTATGTTCTAGTCTTCTTGGCTATGCTTTCCATGATTCTAGTTGATGGTCCTGGTATCACTTCTGCCAGCTCATAGATTTGGTCTCTGACAACATAGCCTGTCAGTGACAATTCTGGAAAAATCACGATATCTGCAGCCTGTTTCTTGGCTTTCGTTACTATTTTTTCCATCTTTTTGATGTTTGCTTCCTTGTCTGCACGTTTACAACTTATCTGTGCGAGCGCTACTTTGAACTTTTCTTCCATCTTGTGTTTCCTCTCAATCGTTTTAGTTGGGACTGCGTGGGAGTCTAAAGTCTACTCCTACGGTTCGATACTCGATTTTTGCTGTTAGTAGCGTTCTCCTTTTATGCTCTGCGATGAGCCATCTACGCTTTATCTTATCCACTAACCCCTCTTTCACATTCAGCTGCTTGGCTATCTCTTCTCTTTTCATGAAGTGTTCCAGTCCATAAAGAATCAGGTCGAGCTGTTCAAATTTTATGCCGAGTTCTTTTTCTGCAAGCTGACCAGGCCATAGCGATGGTGAAGATGGCTTTTTAACTATTTCTTTTGGGATGCCTATTTGTTGTGCAAGTTTTCGAACTTGCGTCTTGTACAAGTCCATGATTGGCGATATGTCTGCTGCAACGTCTCCCCACTTAGTGAAGTAACCCATCATTGTCTCTGATTTGTCTGAACTTCCGCAAACTATCCGATTTAACCTGTTAGCGTAATAGTAAACGTAAATCATCCTTGTTCTTGCCTTAACATTTCCTCTGCAGACCTTGTCTTCAGGGTCGTAGATGGGTATAGAATTGCAAAGACTTGTCAGGGTAGGAGTGATATCTACCTTTTCTTTTTTAAACCCAAACTTCTTGGCAACAAGACTTGCGTGTTGGACATCGCGGGCGTTGTAGGTTTCTTTTTCAGGTAGCATAAGTCCTAAAACCTTACCCCCACCTACTGCCAAAGCGGAAAGTGCCGCTACGGTTGAGCTGTCAATTCCGCCAGACAACGACACGACGATGCCTTTTGCCTTGGATTTTTCAAGGTAGTCATTGATGAATCGTTCTATTTTCGTCTCCACTTCTTTCCAATCCATGTCTAGAACTGAAGACGCCAGTTTCAACGTCTGCACCCTTGTTTTCTTATGGTCATAGGCAAGTATTTAAGTGCAAACGTTGATATGGGAAGAATGTGCGCTCACAATCGGAAGGAAGATGAATGGGGAGAAGAAGGAGAAAAGTCGTTCGCATTCCTAAGAAAAAGTTGCCCAAGTTCTTCTCCTGCCCAAGGTGCGGGAAGGAAGCCGTCAGAGTTGAGATTCTTCGCGAGGAAGGACGCGCCATTGTTGGGTGCGGCAGTTGCGGCTTGAAAGAAGAATTTCCAGCTAAACCTGCACAAGGCGAAATCGACATCTATTGCATGTTTGCAGACAAGCTTTACGGAAGCTCCAGAAAAGCTCCCGCTACCGAGGTCAAGAGCGCTTAGCTTGGTTGATCCCTATGGTAGGGCGTGTTGAGAAGTATTTGCTTGAAAAAATCGAGTCTGAAGAGTCGATTCACATGACTCTTATAGACCCTGAGAAAGTGACGCCTCCTCAAGCTTCCAGAATTGTGGCTAAGGCAAAATTGAGTGGGACTTCAGCCATAATGATTGGCGGCTCAACATTTGCTTCTACTATACAGCTGGATAACGTGGTTAAGGCTGTCAAGCGCACAGTGAAGATTCCGGCAATTCTTTTTCCTAATAACGTGTCAGGTATAAGCCGTTACGCCGATGCTATATGGTTCATGTCTCTCTTAAACTCAGCTGACCCTTACTTTTTGATGGGCGCCCAAGTTTTAGGAGCCCCATTAATAAAGAAGTATCGTTTAGAGCCTCTTCCTATGGGGTACATAATTGTTGGTGAAGGCGGCACCGCGGGAGTGGTGGGTAAGGCTGTTCCTTTGCCGTACAACAAGCCCGAACTCGCCGCGGCTCACGCGTTAGCTGGGCAGTATTTAGGCATGCGTTTCATATATCTTGAAGCAGGGTCAGGCGCGAAAAGACCGGTGCCTCCCGAGATGATTCACGCTGTCAGACGATACCTTAATATTCCGTTGATTGTTGGAGGAGGCATAAGGTCTAGAGCACAAGCACTGGCCGCAGCCTCAGCTGGGGCAAACATAATTGTAACTGGTAATGTTGTTGAGAACAACGAGGTTAAACAGAAGGTCTCTGAGATTGTTGAGGGTATAAAACGCGGCAAGACGTGAAAGTCCTTTGACCTCCTTTGAAAACTATTTTTCAGCCTTACAGAAAATCTTCGGAAACGAAGCAATATACGATGTCTGGCCTGATTTTGAGCCGCTGTATGACGAGCATGAATATGCGTGGGCAACGCTACGGGGCTTGGGCGAGGTTCTTATACTTAACTGTGGAGTGTGCGACGGTCCATCTGATTTGAGGCATATGCGTTGCAAGGAGTGCATTGAAAAACGTGGTAAGATTGCCAAAGAAGCCTACCAAAAAGCTACTGGTCGCGCAAAGGAAAAATGGCCAACGATATTTTTGTGTAGAATCCACACGGAATGAAGGCAGACAAACGTTGTAATCTTGCCTTATTTGTGTCGCAAAGCCAAAATAAACTATGACTGAGAAGGTGTTTTGCGGGAGAAAGTTGAACGGTCCGATGAGCGAAACCTATCGCCAGTATGCGGCATCATTAGAAATCAAGCTTGAGCAATTGTATGCGATAAGCGAAACTGCCAGAGAAAAGGGGTTAGACCCAACGCTAAAACCCGAGTGTAAGGTCGCGAAGGACCTAGCGGACCTTGTAGAAGGGCTTGTGGGTCCCAAAGGCGTTGCAGAGAGCATAAGAGAGCTGAGCAAGCGCCTTCCCCGGGAAGAATTAGCGTTCAAGATTGCTGAAGAAATCGTCTATGGCAAATTCGGGCATATGGAACCTGAAGCCGCAGCTGAACAATCAATACGCACGGCGCTTGCGATTTTGACGGAAGGGCTCACTGCAGCTCCTCTTCAAGGAGTAGCGAAGGTGACAATTAAAACAGACCGTGACAGAACCCGCTACGTTGCAATCTATTTTGCTGGTCCAATAAGGTCTGCCGGTGGCACGGATCAAGCTTTAACGTTGGTTGTTGGAGATTTTGTGCGGCGACTATTGGGACTTGACCGTTACAAGCCAACGGAGGAAGAAATCTCACGGTTTATTGAAGAGATGCGCCTTTATGAGCGTTCTGTAGGCCGTTTTCAATATCATGTGTCAGACGACGAATTGCGAAAGGCCCTCCAGTGGCTTCCCGTGGAGGTTACAGGCACCGAATCTGACCCGGTGGAAGTTTCTTCTTTTAGGAACCTTCCGCGAATAGAGACCAACCGTGTTAGAGGCGGTGCTCTAAGAGTTGTAAATGACGGTGTTGTTGGGCGTGCGCTCAAGGTTTTGACGATCATCGAGAAGCTTGGAATTCCAGGTTGGGATTGGCTTAAGGAGTTTCGCAAAAAATCTGAGAAGAAATCCGTGGGTTTTATGGATGACGTTATAGCTGGGCGCCCAATCTTTTCCTTCCCGTCGAGGCGTGGCGGTTTTCGTTTAAGATACGGTCGGGCACGAAACACAGGCTTGTCCGCTGTGGGCATACACCCCGCAACCATGCTCGTGCTTCATGGTTTTTTGGCTGCTGGCACACAAATGCGCTTAGAACTTCCTGGAAAGGGTGGCATTTCTGTTCCTGTCGATACTGTAGAGCTGCCTATCGTTCGATTGAAGAATGGTTCAGTTGTTCGAGTTTCAACTGAAAATTTTGGCGAAATAAAGGGGGACATAGATAAAATCCTGTTTTTAGGGGACATTCTGATTTGTTTTGGCGACTTTTTGTACAGTAGTAAGCCGCTTGTGCCTTCTGGGTACGTTGAGGAATGGTGGGCTGAAGATTTACAAAAGACAGTTATGGAACTATTTGGTGGAGACTTGGAAAAGGCGGCGAGAGACACAAGAATTCCCGTTGAAAGATTAAAGGCTTTTTTGGCAACTCCATTCTCCAACAAGCCTGATGTTAAAGAGGCCTTTGCACTGTCGCTGATGTTGAATGTGCCTCTTCACCCGTCTTTTACGTTCTTTTGGTCAAGTCTCGCTTCGGTTGAAGAACTTAAAACGTTGAGAAAATGGCTTCTCGGCGCAGAGGTGCAAGACGAAAATGGCATTGTTAATAAAGTGGTTGGTGAAAAAGATACGAACATCAAACGCACACTAGAGATTATCTGCCTACCGCATAAAGTCTCAGACGCCAAGATTATCATAGAGAATGAAGATGCCCACGCATTCGCGCTTTGTCTCGGTTACGGAGCATCTCGTGATGAGGGTATTCTGTCTGCCAAAACTGTTCCAGAAGCAATTGGTTCACTATCCGGCGTGAAGATAAGAGATAAGGCGCCAACGTTCGTGGGTGCCAGAATGGGGAGACCGGAAAAGGCAAAGAGACGAGAGATGAAGCCTCTTGTGCACGTTCTTTTTCCGGTTGGTCTGGTTGGAGGCGCCCAGAGAGACATTGTTGAGGCAGCAAAGAAGGAGCCAGCCTTCGTCGAAGTTGTCAAGCGCAAGTGTCCTGTTTGCAAGACTTTCACTCTCAGACTCTACTGTCCAGCGTGCGGTTCTGAAACTGTTCTCGAGAAAAGTTGTCCTCGTTGCGGCAAAACTCTGAATGGTGACGAATGTCCAGTTTGTAAGGTGCCTGTCGCCTTCTATCAGAAGCAGGCTGTTAACTTCAAAGAGTTGCTTGAAGGCACGTGCAGTAGTCTGGGCGTATCTGTTCCAAAAGTGTTGAAGGGTGTTAAGGGGTTAACAAATGAAAAGAAAACTCCAGAGATTATGGAAAAGGGCATCCTGCGTGCAAAACACGACCTGTCCGTTTACAAGGATGGAACAATTCGCTTCGACATCACGAATGCTCCATTGACACACTTTAAACCCTCCGAGGTCGGTGTCGCTGTTGAAACGCTTAAGCAACTGGGTTATGGTTCTGCCATGGATGGCGCGCAATTAACAAGCGCAGACCAGATGTGCGAACTGAAACTTCAAGACGTCATTATTCCTATGAAATGCGCAGAATACTTCGTGCGCGTTGCAGCCTTCTTGGATGAACTACTAATGAAAGTCTATAGACTTCCACCGTATTACAATGTTAAACGTGTGGATGACCTTATTGGACATTTGGTTACAGGTCTAGCCCCGCACACTTCCGTAAGCATCGTGGGACGCGTCGTTGGCTTCACACACCTAAGTGTCTGCTATGCACACCCGATTTGGCACTCGGCAAAACGTAGAGATTGCGACGGTGACGAAGACACGTTAATGCTTGCCCTAGACACTCTACTCAATTTTTCACGTGAATACCTGCCCGCACAAATAGGTGGAATAATGGATGCCCCTCTACTTCTGATTCCAATAATTAATCCGCAAGAAGTGCAGAGGCAAGCGCACGATGTGGATGTTGCCAAAGCCTATCCCTTGGAGTTCTACGAGAAGACATTGGAAAGTGCCGATTCTAAACAGGTCAGTCAGTTTATCGACCTTATCGAGCATCGACTAGGTTCTGAAGCACAATTTGAAGGCTTCAACTTCACAACCCCGGTCTCAAACATCAACACCGGAAACTCCGAGAGCGCATACAAACGGTTCAAGGCGATGGTTGAAAAGCTGAACAGCCAACTGGAGTTAGCCGAGAAAATAGAGGCGGTGGACGCTAGAAAGGTAGCCCTGAAAGTCCTGACCAAACACTTCATTCGGGACATCGCTGGAAACTTGCGCGCTTTTTCAACGCAGAGTTTCAGATGCAAATCCTGCAACAAGCGTTTTCGACGTTTGCCACTGCGTGGCAATTGCCCTTTGTGTGGTGGCCAATTAGCCTTAACCGTTTATCGTGGTGGGATTGAAAAGTACTTGGACGCGGCGCAGAATCTTGTCAAAAAGTACAATTTGCCCAGGTATTATTCTCAACGGATTTCGCTAGTGAAAGATGAGATTAACGCTCTTTTTGAAAGCAAGAAACCAAAGCAGATGAACCTGACAGACTTTGCTTAAGAAAACTTTTCTATGCCTAAGGCTAATTAATCTGTGATGTGCATGTTAAAGGAGACTTATCATCCTAACGCTTACTTGGAAAGTATAAAAAATGTCAAGCTCGGTCTAAAGTCCAGAACTCGAATACTAAACGTCTTAGAAGGGCACTCAGCTGATGCTAAATCTATAGCTAACGAAGCAGGCATGCACTACGAGGTTGTTATGCACCATCTGAAGCTTCTAGAAGCAGAAGGAATAGTAGAGCGAAAAGGTGGCAAACCACATTCTTGGGTTATCACTGGATTAGGGCAGAGACGCTTGTAGACTTAGGTTAGAGGACACATCTACAAGGCAAGTTTCCGCATTTCGGGCACTTGCCCGCATATTTGTTAAGAGTCGCTTTTTCAAGGTCTACATCTGCAACATTTGCAAGAGAGGCTAACCACGCAATGACATCGGCGAACTCGTTTTCTAAAGCTTTTTTATCTCCAGCCTTTAGCGCTTCTCCTAATTCTTCCACTTCATCCACGAGCCAATTATATGTTCCATCTACGCCTCGCTTAGAATCTCTGTGAAAATATATTCGGTGCATCATTTCCTGAAACTCGGTTATGTGCAAACTTGTCACCACATTAACTAGGAACATATGTGTTTTTGTAGAAGATAGGACGAAGTTAAATAGATAAATTATTCCATGTCTTGATGCGGGTGAGAACATAATGTCCATTGTTATTCGTAACTATGGAGACTTCAAAATCCTCGGGCATGTCGAATTATTCATGGACTTCTAGCCATACGTTTGGGAACCAGAAGTCACACTCTTTGAGTGCAAATTCAGCTACTAGAAGATGGCGAGAAAGATAATAGGAGGCAAGTTTCAACGGATTTTTATGTACTTGTAGGCTTCGGTCGCGTCTTCGAAGCAGTAATGCACTTTCTGATAGCCTTTCCTAAACGCCACAATATCAGCTTTTACCTTTTCTAGTGGTTCCTTTTCTGTCACTACTCGTTTGACGAATTCCGCTATTTCTCCCATTTCAGGTTCTCTCATCCCAAGTCTCGTAACTTCCGAGACGCCTAATCTTATGCCGCCTGGGTGCATGAAGTGTCGTCCTTCTTTAATATCCCATGGCAGAAGGTTTCTGTTGATTATTACGTTTGCCTTCTCCAATGTCTCTTCAATTGCGCCGCCGTCACCATGCTTAGTGATGTCGATTAAGATCACATGCGATTGCGTGAAGCCCTTATGTTCCGCCAGAACATTGAAGCCCCTCTCATAAAGCGCTTGCCCTAGAGCCTTCGCATTCTTTACTATCTGGCTTGTATATTCCTTTCCGAACTCAAGCATCTCCGCGCACGCGATTGTAACGCCGGCAACCGCGTGCAGATGATGGTTGCTTACCATTCCTGGAAATGTGGCGCGCTTGATTTTGTCGGCGTGCTTTTCCCATGACAAGACTCCGCCGTGCTGAGGTCCAAAGAACGTCTTGTGTGTGCTCAAGCTCACGACATCTGCCCCTTCTCTTAGAGGGTCTTGGAATTGTTTGCCGGCAATTAATCCTGCCACATGGGCGGCGTCGTATCCAACCGTTCCGCCCGCTGAGTGGATTGTTTCGGCTAATTCTTTAACTGGATGTGGAAATGGAAAAACGCTTGCGCCGAACATGACAAGTTTAGGTGGTCTTCCTTCTGCTGCAAGTTTTCCGATGCGTTCCTTTGCCTTGTCAACATCTATGTTCAATTCCTTATAGTCCAATGGCAAATATTCAACGACCAAACCACGTACTGCACCAGCTGTTCCACCAAGTTCCTTTTTACCAGTCGTGATGTGCCCACCGCATGGAATGGACAAAGCCATCATGGTATCTCCGGGCTCAGTGAAAGCTGTGTAAACAACAAGGTTCGCCACAACACCCGAAATTGGTCTGACATCCGCAAACTCCGCGTTGAAAAGTTTCTTCATGAGTTCGATGCACTTGAACTCTACCTGGTCTATGAATCGGCATCCAGCGTAAACGCGCTCTCCAGGCCATCCTTCCGCGTAGCGGTTTCCAAAATCTGTTATGAGGGCTTCGCGGACAGCAGGGCTCGGAACATTTTCACTTGCTATCAGTGGGATGCTTTCTTGAAACCATGTGTGATGTTGTTGGAGAAGATTAATCACGTGATTGTACTCGTCCTGTGGAGTTGCCATTGTAAACACCTTTTGCATCACAGTATCGTTGGTTCCGAAATAAAAACTCTTTTGAAGCAACATAAGATTAATAATAGAGAAAATAGTAGAGTTAACCCGTTAAAAGGAAGGTTCTCAAGTGAGCAAGAAAAAGAAGAAAGACTCCTCGGGACCAATGCCCGCCGCAAGCGCCGGACTACTCAGGTTCTTCGAAGAAGAAACCGAAGGGATTAAAGTAAGGCCTGAGATGCTCGTGGCTTTGGCAATAGCGTTGATAGTGATATGTGTTTTGGCTAACATCTTCTTCTAAGCTGAAATTTCAACGCCGAGAAGTAGGGTGCAAAACCTCTATTCTTTGAACAGAGTTTAGGTGGACGAATATTTCGCTTCTTTCTTCCCTACCAGCAACCTGTGGTATGGGCTGAGCGATTGTTGCACGCAGTATGATTGCTTCTGCGTCGGACAACCATATTCCCGCTGGTTCACGCGTTACTGCGATTAATGTTCCCTCAAAGCCGTAGGAGGGGTCAAGTATCACTCTTACCGGTTTGCCTAGGCTTTTTTCGAGCATGTGGAAGATTGAAGGGGGAACATTTTGCTCTGGCATGAGACTCGCAAAATCCTATAATAGAGGTTCTATGAATAAAACAGTTGCCCTTCCAAACGTATTATTAATCTTGTGTCTCAGTCGTGGTGTTTCCGTAATTAGTTGTTACCAGTTTTTAAGTGTTCATGTTAAAATAAGAAGTTCTATCAACGAGTAATTATTCCTAAGAATGTTTCAACTTTCATGGGCGATTATTCGGAGTTTCACGACACTTTAAAATACGTCTAGTGATTTCTCATAGGGAATTCGGGCGAGAGGATAAACGTGGCTAGCGGAGATTCATTAACTCTGTCTATGGATAGGGCTGTGAAACATTACTCGTCTTTGTTTAGGCTTCCACCCTACCAAAAAGTGGTCTTGTTCCTCGCCTTGCTATGCGTGGGTGGAGGGGTGCTCTCCACATTCATTCTCCTTCCCTCTATTGAAGGATTAATCAGAGGGCTGTTTCTGGGCAGTTCTCTGCTTCTTACTAGTCTGATTCTTGACTACATTGTAAGTGCGTTAATTTTGAGAGGTGATCCGATTTATGATTTGCGAAGGACCGCGGCTCTTTCATTCATTGGTTGGGGTTTCTGGCTCTTCTTCATTTTTGTTGGAGCCGCTGTTGTCACGTTCCTTGGTTTGTCTTGGCTGTTTAGGCTCTGTCTTCTAGGGTTCTCAGCGGTGCTAATCTTTAGATTAACGGTTTTAAACGCGACATCTTTCATGGATTGGAAAAGACTTCTCTTAGCCGCCTTTCTTCAGCCGTTTTCTAGCGTCGTTCAGTTTATGGTTATTTGGGCGAGAATTGATTATTCCACGCTTCTGTTCCTTATATTTTCACCATTCGTGAGCATAATCTCTAGTTCACTTTTCCTTCATCTTTTGAACCGTGTGGGGAAAAAAACGCTTGGAGTTCCTTCTCTGTCTCTCTTGAAGGCTTTCTTGCTCAACTGGGTAGTGGACTTAAACGCTCCATTTGAGGGTTTCCTCGAAGAACTTGGCGAAAAGCAGGATGTGGAAGTTTCCCTGATAAAATTTGATTCTTCTAAGCCTAAAGCGGTTATAGCCGTGCCGTCAATTCATCCTGGACCTTTCAAGAACATCGGAAGTAGCCCCTTGCCTTCTATGCTCAAGACATCTTTAGAAAACGAACTGAACTGTGTCGCTTGCGTTCCTCACGGTCTGCTTGGACACGAATTCGACTTGGCTTCCCAACTTCAGAATCAGAAAATAATCAAACAAGTTATCGAGTCAGCGAATTTCGAAGCTTCGGAAGTGCGGGCATCACCCTTCGTTAAAATTAGTAACGGGTTGGCTACCGCGTGCTGTCAGCTTTTCGGTAAATCCGCTTTTATTTCTTTTAGTCTTGCACCTAAAACGACCGAAGACTTTCCGCAAGAATTGGGTCTTTTTGTTCGAGAGGAGGCAGAGAAGCATGGGCTAACCTGCTATGTTGTCGTTAACGCCCATAACAGCATCGATGGAGCAACAGACACGGAGGAGGCTTTGGGCGCGCTGAAATCTGTCGCAGTCGAATGTTTAGAAAAGGCTGCGTCTTTGAAGCAACAACCTTTCGAAGTTGGTGCGGCCGCAACCTCACCTGAAGAGTTCAGCCTTAAAAATGGCATGGGTCCTGGTGGCATCACAGTCGTTGTTGTTAAGGTTGAAGAGCAGAAAACCGCTTACGTGGTTATTGACGGCAACAATATGGTCGCCGGATTGCGTGAAAAAATCCTTTCCACTCTTTATTCTATAGGAGTTAATGAAGGCGAAGTTTTCACAACGGATACACATTTGGTAAACGCGATAGTACTGGTTGAGCGCGGGTATCATCCTGTAGGCGAAGCTATTGACCATGGAAAATTGATTGACTGTATCAAAAAAACAGCGCTCTCTGCCTTGTCCAATCTAGAAAGTGTCAAGGCGGCATGCCACAAGGTTGGGGTTTCAGATGTCACTGTTATCGGAGAGAAATCGTTGGAAACACTGTGCCTTCTGATCGATAAAGGCAATCGGAGAGCAAAGAGAATCGTCGCTCCAATCTTTGTGACGAGTGGACTTGTTCTAATGTTGTTTTTGGCGTTTTGTTTAGGCTAAACTAATAAGGCTGAAGCATTCTCCTTTCTTTTCTTGATGGAAGGGAAGAGCAGTGCTCAAAGAGATCCGTATTCATGGACGTGGCGGTCAAGGCAGTGTCACCGCTGCTGAGCTTTTGGCGCATGCTGTCTTCCTTGAGGGCAGGTGGGTTCAGGCTTTTCCCTATTTCGGTGCAGAACGCCGAGGCGCCCCTGTCAAAGCCTTTGCAAGAATAAGCAATGAACCCATACTTGTGCACAGTCAAGTCTACAATCCTGATTACGTGATAGTGCTTGATCCTGCGATTTACAAGACAGTGGATGTGACTGAGGGATTGAAAGAGGACGGAATAGTTATTGTAAACACGACTAGAAAACCGGATGATGTTGGAATAAAGAGTTGCCGAGTCGCTACCGTCGACGCAACTGGAATCGCTCTTGAACTAAACTTGCTTGTCGCAGGGTCGCCAGTTGTTAACACGTCAATTATTGGCGCGTTTGCCAAAGCAACGGACGAAGTCAAGTTGCCAAGCGTCCTAAAAGCTATAAACGCGACATGGTCTGGCGCCGCTGGCGAAAAGAACGCTAGGGCAGCTGAGTTAGCGTTTGGGCGTCTGTTAAAAGGATGGTGAAATTCGGTGGCAAGTGTTCCTAGAACTCGCAAAGAAATGCCCCTTACACCATTATCTACACCAACTGTTGGTAGCATGGGAAAAACAGGGACTTGGCGAACGTTTCGCCCTGAGGTTGATTATTCAAAATGTACGCGCTGCACAATTTGCTGGATTTATTGCCCAGACGCGGCAATAACACGCCAAAAAGACGATTCTCCAAAAATAGATTATGATTACTGTAAGGGATGCGGAATATGCGCCAACGAGTGCCCTGTTAAAGCGATAACTATGAAGCGGGAGGAAGAGTAAATGACACAAATGATTATTGACACGGCAAACCATCTAGCGGGTTATGCCGCAAAGATGGCTAAGGTCAAAGTTGTCGCAGCTTACCCAATAACCCCACAAACGACGGTTGTAGAAAAAATAGCTGAATTTGTCGAAAGTGGGCAAATGGACGCGGAGTACATTCGCGTTGAGTCTGAGCACAGCGCCATGGTTGCATGCATCGCCGCAGCCGCTACGGGAGTCAGAACTTTCACAGCAACCTCCGCCCACGGGTTGGCTCTCATGCACGAGGCTTTGCACTGGGCTGCGGGTTCGCGCCTGCCCGTTGTGATGGCGGTTGTCAACCGCGCCATGGGGGCTCCTTGGAGCATATGGTCGGACTTTAGTGATTCTCTTTCTCAGCGTGACACTGGTTGGATTCAGTTCTACTGTGCTGACAATCAAGAGGTTTTTGACACCGTGATTCAGGCTTACAAACTGTGCGAGGACGAGAAGGTCTTTTTGCCCGCCATGGTTTGTCTGGAAGGATTTATTCTGTCACACACTTATATGCCAGTAAGAATTCCTGGCCAAAAAGAGATTGACGGTTTTCTGCCTGCGTATAAGTCGGGATGGATTCTCGACGTTAACCGCCCCTTGTCTCACGCGAATCTGGTTTCTCCGGAATGGTACATGGAGTTTCGCTACATGATTCAAGAAGCCATGGAGAACGCGAAGAAGCTTATCCCAAAAATCGACAAGGAATACGGTGAGCGGTTTGGATCTGAGTACGGTGGGCTGGTTGAGAAGTACAAGTGCGAAGATGCGGACTTGATACTGGTTACCATGGGAACTATGGGAAGCGACGCGAAAATAGCCGTTGATGGCCTTAGAAAAGACGGCTTAAAAGTTGGGTCCGCAAGGGTTCGGGTTTTCCGTCCATTTCCGGTGGAAGAAATCGCAAAACTCGCAGAGAACGCACAGATGTTTGCAACGATAGACCGTCACATATCCTTTGGGATGGAGGGTTTCCTAGCCACGGAATTGAAAGCGTCTACCTTCAACCAAAAAGACGCGCCAATGTTTGCGGGTTTTATCGCTGGTTTAGGCGGAAGAGACGTGACTTCTGAGACCATCGAGAAGATTGCTAAAAAGTCGTTAAAATGGATGGGCACAGGGAAGGCAGAAAAAGAAACCGTGTGGGTGGACTTGAGGGAGTGAAGAGAATGGTGACAATAAAAGAGCTTCCAAAAGAAGAATATTTGCTCAAGGGGCATGCCGCTTGTGCAGGGTGTGGTCCTTCCATCGCGTTGCGCTTACTCTTTAAGGCTTTAGGAAATAGCGTCATCCTTGCTGTTCCTGCTTGTTGCACAACCGTGATTCAAGGCCAATACCCATACACTTCTGCAGCCGTTCCCCTTCAAAACATACTGTTTGAATCTACCGCTGCGGCAGCCTCCGGAATCGTCGCTGCCCTGCACCAGCGAAAGCTGGAAGGAATAACCGTGGTTGGTTGGGCTGGAGACGGTGGAACGGTTGATATAGGTATTCAAGCCTTATCTGGAGCCGCTGAAAGAGAGACGGATTTCATCTACATTTGCTACGATAACGAGGCTTATGGAAACACGGGAATGCAACGTAGCGGGGCTACTCCCTACGGTGCTTGGACCACAACGACTCCGTCTGGAAAGCGCGAGAGAAAGAAAGATATGCCTCTGATAATGGCTGCTCACCGCATACCTTACGTTGCTACGGCTTGTCCGTCCTACCCGATAGACTTTGTCAACAAACTCAGGAAGGCCAAGGATATCAAGGGCACTAAGTACATCCATATATTGGCTCCTTGCCCGACTGGATGGCGCTACGACGCAAGCAAGACGGTCGAGTTGGGGCGGCTCGCTGCGCAGACTGGTCTGTGGGCTCTCTACGAGATTGAGTACGGAAAGTTTCAGCTGAACTCTCCAAGCGACCGATTAGTTGATAAAGCGAAACGCAAGCCTGTCAAGGAGTATCTGCAGTTGCAGGGCAGGTTCCGCAACGTGACCGATGACGATGTTAACAGAATTCAGCAGTGGGTTGACGAGGACTGGGAACGCTACCGCAAGATGGCGTCAAACAGTGCGTCGGACTCCGCACTGTACGGAAAAATATAAGAAGCCACAAGTTCATGTATAGTCTACTTTACAATGCCATCCAACCGCAATCAGCGAAAAGGAGGTAAAAACATGACAGACAAGAAACGGAAGGAGGAGACAGCCGAAAAACCAGCAAAGGTCGCGAGAACCACTCACGTGAGTGACAACATAGTACTCATCGGCAAAAAACCAGTGATGAACTACGTGGTTGCCTGCCTAACCTTCTTTAATTCAGGCGCCAAAAAGGTTATCGTCAAGGCCAGGGGACGGGCAATCAGTAGAGCCGTGGACACTGTTGAGTTGCTGAGGCGAGCTTTCGCGAAGGACCTACAGCTGCAAGGCGTCAGCTTAGCGACCGAGGAAGTCACGCGCGTCGAGGGACAAAAGGCCAACGTTTCAGCGATTGAGATTACAGTGACTAAACCATAAGACTGTTCTTATTCCTTCAGAGTGCTAATCAAACGTGACTGGACTATTCTGAACTATTAGCCGATTCTACGTTGTTCTTCGTCGGAAAAGAATAGGTAATTATATAAAACCCTCTGTTCTAATCCTTAAACCCCATTGGTGATGCAGCATGAGCTATCCAAAAATTGTTGTCACTCCTCCGGGACCAAAAGCTAGAGAGCTTGTCAAAAAGGACGAGGAACTGATTTCACCGTCGTACGTGCGGTTTTACCCGCTCGTTGTTGACTCAGGAAAAGGCTGCATTGTAAAAGATGTAGATGGAAACGAGTACATAGACCTCAACTCGGGTTTGGTGTGCCTAAACGTTGGTCACAATCATCCTAAAGTGATTACTGCGATAAAGAATCAGTGCGACCGTTTTCTGCACTACTCCAACACGGACTTCTTCTACAAGGAAGTGGTTGACTTGGCGGGAAAGCTGTCGGAAATCGCGCCGGGGAAAGACGCCAAAAAGGTCTACTTTGGCAACAGCGGAACCGAAGCCGTTGAGGCTGCGATTAAACTCGCGAAGTGGCACACGCGCAAGCAACTGTTCATCGGTTTCATAAGCGCTTTTCACGGGCGAACAGTAGGGTCTTTGTCTTTTACCGCAAGCAAACCAGCTCAGAAGCGCTACTTCTCTCCGTTGATGCCGGGGGTCACGCATGTTCCGTACGGGTACTGTTACCGTTGTCCCTTCAAGCTGACCTTTCCAGAATGCCACTACTGGTGCGTTGACTTTATCGACGAATACGTGTTGCAGAAGTATGTTCCTCCGGAAGATGTTGCCGCGATGCTCGTTGAACCTATCCAAGGTGAAGGCGGCTACGTTGTTCCCCCACCAGAATACTTCCAACGGTTGAAGAAACTCGCCGACAAATACGGCATACTGCTCATGGATGATGAAGTGCAGGCTGGCATGGGAAGAACCGGAAAATGGTTTGCGATTGAAAACTGGGGCGTGGAACCGGACATCTTGTGCAGCGCAAAAGCCTTAGCGTCAGGACTACCGTTGGGCGCAACCATCGCCAAGGCAAAGATAATGGACTGGGTCGGCGGTTCTCATGCAAGCACTTTTGGAGGCAACCCGTTATCATGCGTCGCCGCAAACGCAGTGATAGACGTCATAAAGGAAGAGAAACTTCTCGAAAACGCGACCAAGCAGGGCACGTATATTCTGAAGAGGCTTGAGGAGTTAAAGGAACAGAGCGAAATCGTGGGTGACGTAAGGGGCAAGGGACTGATGATTGGCTTGGAGATGGTTGAAAGCAAGGAAGGCAAAAAACCAGCCTCTCAGAAGGCTAATGAAATCATGATGCGTTCTTGGAAGCGTGGAGTAGCCGTTATAACCTGTGGCGCCTCGGTAATCAGGATTGCGCCGCCGCTCAACATTACTAGAGAGCTTGTGGACTCCGCTCTGGATGTACTGTTCGATTGTGTAAGGGAAGTCGAGAAAGAAGGCTAAACACAGAGTGCTCCAATGCAAATTAGAAAGCTGAGAATAAGCGACTACGAAGCGGTTACTAGCCTATGGTCTAGAGCTGGATTACCGTTTAAACCTAAAGGACGAGACAGCAGAAAAGCAATCGCAATGCAGATGAAGGCCAACCCCGAGTTTTTTCTCGGCGCATTTACAGATAACCATCTTGTCGGCACGGCTGTTCTGAGCTGTGATGCTCGAAAGGGCTGGATTAACCGCTTGGCAGTAGACCCGAGCTATAGGCGCCGCGAAATTGCTAAAGCTCTAATTGAAGAATCTGAGAGGGTTTTCAGAAAATTAGGCATCAAGATTTTTTGCGTGTTGATTGAAGACTACAATGAGGTGTCGAAGGAACTGTTTAAGAAATGTGGCTACACAGAGCATCACGATATACTGTACTTCAGCAAGCGCGACAGTGACGATGTTTAACCACGCTTTCTGCACACGAGCAGAAAGTGCTCGGCGCTTCCAGTAACCGAAGGATGCGTACAGGTCTTCAGCAGAATTTCAAGCCACGTCTTCCACTTCTCTTGGTCTCTGTAAAGCCTGTTTGTCTCCTTCTCGTGATGTGAAGAAAGTCCTTCTAGACCTGCCATTTCCAGAACTTCCACATTTTGTTTTTCAAAAAGTTCGTGCAGCTCTTCTGGCAAAAACCAGTGCGCTGCGGTGAAGCCTTCTCCTTGTAGACCTGGAATGTAGTTGCCAACTTCCCAATGATGCTTTGCGTATTTTATTTCGTGCGGGAATCTGATGAGTAACGTTCTCAGCAGTCCGATGCGACTGATGACCGAAACAAAAATTGGCGAGCCACTTTTTGCGACGCGTACTAATTCTTTCGACGCCTTTTCTCTTTGCTTAACGTTTAGCAAGTGGCACAAAGGTGCTCCTAAGCATAATACCGCGTCGAATGTTTCATCCGCGAACATAGATAAGTTCTCAATGGAGCCTTGCGCAAACTGCTTGACCTTTCCTTGAATTTCCGCCTTCTTGGTTTTCCTTTTCGCAAGTTTCAGCATGTCCGGAACAAGGTCCAATAGAATGACGTCGTAGCCTCGCTTTGCTAATTCAACAGTGTATCTTCCTGGTCCTCCGCCAGCGTCCAAAACTAAACCACGTTTTGGCAGATACTTTTCAAGGAAGTACATTGTGGTGATGAATTCAATCTGGTGGTAGAGGTTGCGTTGGAGACGCCGCCATTCCGCGCTTGCTTGTCGAGTGAACCACCCTTTGACGACTGCTTCGACTTCTTTTTCATCTATTCCCATAGTGAACCATCTTTTATTTGGTGTTATGGTAATTAGGCTTGTCTGTCTTCTGGCTTGGGCTCATGCACAAACAACAATACTAACGCGGTGGATGGAATTGCAAGAACTGCCATTAGAAGAAACGGGAGCATCGGAGAAACGATGTCATACAGTAAACCGCCTAAAGCTGCACCAAGAGCCATAAATATGTAGGTGAAGAAGTTTATCGAACCCGTAACCTTTCCGCGTTGTTCTTGTGGCACAAGGTCGGCAAACATCGTCTGATAAGCCGAAAAGCCGAGAAGCATTGAAAACCCGACTAACGGCATGGCTATGAAAACAGTGATATAGTTTCCGAAAACGAACAATAAAACCGCTGGAATCATCAAAAGGCTTGAGAAGACTAACGGAATCTTTCTGCCGACCCTGTCAAGCAATCTTCCTGCCGGAAACGACAAGGCTATCATACATATGAACAGAGCAATCATGACGTACCCCCAATTTACGCGTGCGAGTTGGAAAGCCGGGTCAAACTCTCGAGCGTAAAGTCCTGGATGCGGTGTTCCTCCTATCTGAAGCACTGAAAAGGCGTAAACCAGAAACAGCATCTGGGTCATAGCGAACGAGAGTCGCATAATCAGCTCCGAGAAAAATAGGAATCGTGTTGAGTGTGGCACAACCTTCCACACGCTGATTCCTTCTTTGATGGCTTTTGGATAGGAGCGGAACGCCTCAGTTAGGTTTATCTTTTGCGGATTTTTGATGCTCTCTTTTAGTTTTAGTCGCACCATCGCTGCTGCGAGATACAATACTACGACGATGGCGTACGCTATTCGCATTCCCATCTTGGAACCGTAGGCGGTCACCAACAGAAGAGCCACCACCGGGCCGGGCGTTGTGGAGACGCTCATGATGAGGTTTAGTATAGAAAATCCCATCCCTCGCTTTTCGGGCGGTAGTGAGTCAGCCATCAGGGCGTTTAGGGCAGGCTGGTAGAGAAGACATAAGTTTTGTATGACTGCTCCGATTAGGATTAGTTGCCAGCTTGGAGCGACCGCGTAAAAAATGAATGAAAGAGCTACACCGAAGGTTAGGCTTGAGACAAGCCAGCGTCTTCCATACTTGTCGGCTAGATATCCGCCTAGAAACTGAACAGACGCCAATGTCAAAAGCGAAGCAAACATAATAATCCCCAAAATTGTGGCGCTTCCGCCAAGCTCGATAACGTAGTCCGGGTAATATGTTCCAGGCAGTTCGCCAGCGAAGTCCATCAGAATCCAGCTTATGATAAGTATTAGATAGTTTCCGTGAAAGAAAGAGAATTCTTCTTTCAACTTCTTCACTATTTTCAACTGTTCAACTCTTCCTTTGGAAAGTCTCTTTCTTTAGATCAGTGGTCTTGATAGACGTTGATTGGCTGAGTTCACTCATCTATGCAGTCAGAATTCATTCGGCTTTGCTATGACCTCTTTTATTCTTAATTCAAAGAATCTTGCTGTGTTCGCTGGGCGAATCAGTAAGGCTGTGTCTGCTCCTCTACCGGTGCCTGCAATAGCAATGATGTCCTTGTCGGCTGGAATCAAGCCCGCATCTGCAGCCATCAGAGTGATTTCTACGCACACCTTTGTTCCTTCTCCCATAAGCCTAAGTACGTTGGCAATTAACTCCAAGGGCTGGATTGTGCCAAAGTTTTTGCGAATCGCCCGTTCGACACCGCTTAAGGAATGTACGCCCGTAAAGATTTTTGCTCCCTTTGTCAAAATCTCTTTTTTTTGCTCTTCTTGGAACTCGGTTTTTCCTGGTTCTCGGAAACCAGAACAGTGTGTAACCACAACAACATTGTAGCCTTTGAAGATTTTGGATGTCTTGACCCCGGTTTCACCAGTTGTTGAGGCAACTACAATGTCTTTTATACCCTCTTCCTCTGCGTACTCCTTAGCGAATTTAAGCAGTGCATTGGTGTTTTGGACACCAACTTCCTTAAAGTATACGGTCTTCTTTTCAATCGAGTTCATGTCTGGGGCCTCACCAGTTCCAAATAATGAGCTGATTACTCTCTTATATCGCTGATGATTGTTGCTGACCCAAGCCGCTTTTTCTTAACGGTTTTCTTTTTAACTCGGTGCCGCACACTTCGCATTTCCTGGATGTATAGTCAGCGGGATATTTTCTGTGGCAGGCTGGGCAATACCGTATCCAATGTAGTCGGAAGCGAATGCCGAAAGTGGCCAGTGAAGCAAACTGCATGCTTAGCTGGTTTGCAACGTTCTGTATTGAGTAGTCGTCGGTGACAATCAACGGATTACGACCCTGCGACTTAAGCTCTAGGGCTAACGCCAGAACCTGTAAGTCTACTTCCGAAAGAAAGAAGGTGTCACCGACAGCATTCGCCGACGCTTTAACCTCGTCAAGAAAGACGCTATCAGGCATCTTAACTTTCAACTTTCCGCTTTCCACAGCCGTCTTAAACCTGACCCAAGACATGGAGCCTCCCAGTATCTCTTCTCTAACCAGAGGCGCAGTGTACAGTTCCTCACTTATAGAGAAGGGATCGAAGCCCGCGATGAAAGCGGAAGTGTCCAAAACTACAACTTTCTTACCCGTATTATCCAATAGATTTCTCAAACCCCTTTGAAAAGAAGCCTGCTTCTTAGGCGATGGTAAAAGTTCTCCTTAAACCTTATGAAAGACGCTTCATGTTTCGAACGCGTTATTGTTATTCTTGGAAGTTTGGAACTTACGATTTGACGATGTTGCCCGTCAATTACTACGAGTATTCTTCTCGGTCTAACGACCTCAACCGTTAGAGTTGAGTCCGCTGGAAAAACTATGGAGCGAAAAACGCTTAGAGCGCATATGGAGGTCAGAACAAAGGCGTTGACGCTCGGGTCCAAAACTGGTCCTCCAGCCGAGAGCGAATATCCCGTCGAGCCCGTCTGTGTTGACACCATCAACCCGTCTGCTTGAGAATTCAAGACGGGTTCGTTATCCTTCAAAATTCGTGTGTAAAGTAGTTTTGGCGGCTCGTCGGCTAAGATTAACACTTCATTCAGAGCATCGGGAAACCGCAGGCCGTCTGCTTTTGTCGAAAGGTTCATGCACTTTTCGATTGTGAACTCGTTCTTTAGACACTTGTCTACCGCTGCAAAGGCTTGTTTTGGCTCAACCTCTGTAAGAAAGCCTCGAACTCCCATGTTTATCGCGAGTATTGGCGGCTTCGGTTCAGGGATTGAGACGCAAGTTCTCAAGATTGTTCCGTCACCGCCGACAGTGATTATAAAATCTGTTTTCATCTTTTCTAATGGAACACTTTTTCCCGCCACGTTCGCTTTGCTCGTCAGTGTGTCTTCGACGTACACCTCTAGCCCTTTCTGCCTCGCGTATTTAGCCAAACCTTCCACAAGTTTTAGTGCTGATTTCTTGTCGTAGCGGGCGACCAAGCCGACGCTCTTGAACATTGGTTTCACCTTTTGGTATTTAGCGGCACCTTAATCTATATATGGGTGTTGTTTAAAATTGCTCTGTGTTGAGACAGCAACGTAGTTGGTGAGTGAATGAGCAAACCCGTTGAGGTTGGGAGTCTACGCGTGGGCGGGTACATGATTGTTGACAACGAACCCTGCCGCATAGTCGACATAACCAAGTCTAAGCCTGGAAAACACGGCTCAGCAAAAGCGAGAATCGTAGCCATAGGCATCTTTGACGGCGTTAAGAAAAGCATTGTAAAACCCGTAGACGCGAACGCGGACGTGCCCATAATTGAGAAACGAAGTGGTCAAGTGTACGCGGTAACGCCATCCAGCATTCAGATAATGGATTTAGAAACCTACGAGTATCTGGACACTCCTTATCCGGAAGAAGAGGAACTGAAAGCAAAGATCGCCGCTGGCATTGAAGTTGAGTACTGGCGAATTCTGGGCAAACTAAAGATAATTAGAGTAAAATAGAACGAAGGATTGAAATTTTAGAATTGCATAAACGAACTAGCATCTGTGTCTAACTTCTCCGAGGGTTGTTCTTTAGTGGCCGCTACTAAAGTTAAGCTAAAGGATGGTAGAACTGTTCTGGTAAGAGAGCTTCGGCTGGAAGACAGAGATAAACTTGTTGAAATGTACGCGTCTCTTTCAGGAGAGGCTCTGCGCTGGGGGATGCCGCCTTACACTAAAGAAGTTGTTGAGAGATGGCTTAGCAACCTACAGAATCTAATAACTCTAGTAGCTTTTTACGATAATAGGATTGTTGGTGATGCGCACATCCACAAATTTCCTCATCAACGAAGAAAAGGGACAAGCGATTTGGTCATCTATCTTCACCAAGACTTTCATAACGTAGGATTGGGCACCGCAATGCTCACTAGACTTGTTGAGCTTGCGAGAAAGGAAGGGCTGCACAGAATAGGCTTGAGCGTTATCGCAGATAACGAGAAGGCAGTTCATGTTTACCAAAAAGTCGGTTTCAAAATTGAAGGAGTACTGAAAGAAAGCTATTTCGGAGAAGACGGGGAATACCATGATGAACTAGTGATGGGTTTGGTTTTTATTAGCTCCACCAGTCCCAGTTGAGCTTTTTGAAGCCTAAGTAAAGGACTAAGAGGATTACTCCCCAGCTTAACGCTATTCCCGCAAACTGCAGCACTATGTTGCTTATGTAACTGTAACTCGCCCACGCGCTCACCCCACACAACCCTGCCAACAGAAAAGCGAACATGGCAAAGTGGATTCCTCTTTCCGTTGTCATACTTTTTCACCATTAGCCGTCTTTAGAGATTAGCACAACTTGTTGTTAAGATTTTCCGTTAAAGTTTATTTTGCGGCGTTGTGTGTATATTTTTGGAGCCGATGATGCGAGAAGAGCCGTCTGATTTGTGACGACAGTTGAGGGCTGAGGCTTCGTTGCTTATTCCACTGGTATGGTTTCTGCGGATATGGCTGTTTCAGAAACGGCTAGGAGAGCATCTTTGTTTCCGAAAATCCTTATCGTAGAGTGTGGTAAACCCTCGTGTAAAACAATCATTGGCGGCAACAGCTTTGAATCCATGAAAGCTACTTCTTCTAGGTCTTTAAACTCTGATATCAAGTGTGAAGCCGCGATGACGCCTGCTAGTCCGACGTCTGGAAAGCCGAAAAGCATGACAGCTCCTGAAGGAACTTCCTTCTTCTCTACTATCTTTATTTCTTCGCTCAAACTCTAACCTTCAACCACTCATTTTTTTAAAAAAAGATTCGTAAGAAGTTTGTGTAAGTTAAACCTAAAGAGCAGAATACCTATTTAAGAGTGTGAACGTTTTAAATCTGGAGAAAAACCATGGCACTAGAACGCTTAGGTTCCACACTTTACGAAGCTCTAAAGAAGGTTTTCAAAGCCTCCGTTGTAGATGAGGCTACGGTCAAGGAGCTTGTTCGCAACATTCAAAGGGCATTGCTGCAGGCAGACGTCAACGTCAAACTCGTGCTTGACATGTCAAAGCGAATAGAAGACAGGGCATTAAAAGAAAAGGTTCCGCCTGGCATTTCTAGACGCGAACACGTAATCAAGGTTGTTTATGAAGAGTTGACTCGTTTCTTAGGAGAGAAGCCGGTTCCCATAAAGATGGAACCTGGAAAAAGAAACGTAATGATGCTCGTAGGCATCCAGGGCTCCGGAAAGACAACAGCAGCAGCCAAACTCGCAAGATACTTCCAAAAGAGAGGAATGAAGCCAGCCTTAGTCTGTGTGGACACGTACCGCCCGGGGGCTTACGCACAACTCCAACAGCTAGCGAGCAGAATAAACGTGCCTTTATATGGCGACTTAAAAGCAAAAGACCCCATTAAAATAGCAGTGGAAGGCTTAAAACAATTCAGCGACAAAGAAGTTGTAATAATTGACACCGCTGGTCGCCACAAGGAAGAGCAAGAACTAATCGTAGAGATGAAGATGCTAGAGAAAAAAATTAAGCCTGATGAGATTATGCTGGTGATTGACGGAACAATTGGTCAGCAAGCAACGGTTCAGGCAAAAGCGTTCCATGAAGCAACGCCAATAGGCTCGATTCTCGTGACGAAACTGGACGGTTCAGCCAGAGGTGGAGGCGCACTCTCTGCGGTTGCGGCAACAGGTGCGCCAATAAAGTTCATCAGCACAGGCGAAAAAGTGGAAGACATAGAGTCCTTTATTCCTTCACGCTTCGTGGGCAGACTCTTAGGCATGGGTGACCTCGAAACCTTGCTCGAAAAGGTTCGCGAGGCAGAAGTAAAGGTTCCTGAAAAGAAAGCCAAGGCTATCCTAAGCGGCAGATTTACGTTAACAGACATGTATGAGCAGTTTGAAGCTATGAAAGGAATGGGGCCTTTCCGGAAGATCTTGAAAATGCTTCCAGGCATGTCGTACGATATACCCGAAGAAATGCTAAACACGGCAGAAGACCGTCTGGAAAACTGGCGTGTAATGATTCAATCCATGACGCCCGAAGAGAAAGACAACCCAAAGGTCTTTAATGCGTCGAGGATAAGGCGTGTTGCCCATGGTTCTGGAACCACCGAAAAGGAAGTGAAGGAACTTCTGAAGCAGTACTCGATGATGCGTCGGATGTTAAAGACTCTGCGTAGGAAAAAGAAGTTGCCGTTCTTTGGGAAAGGATTGCCGCTCGATTTCAAGCAATAAGCGTAGGCAACCATCTTTAGGAGGGCTACCGAAATTAGCTTGGATATTTTGGAAAAAGCGTTGAGAATGCTTGAAAAGCACCCTTTATGCGACCATTGCACAGGAAGGCAGTTCGCTCTTCTCGGGCATGGTCTAGAAAACGACGAGAGAGGAGCAGCGATAAAATTGGTTATGGTGCTCAATGCACACGCGCTAGTCGCCTCTCAAAGTGAGGATGGTGTAAGAATCCTCAAGGTTCTCGCGATGAATGGTTTCTCCAATATAGCCGAAGAAATCTTGCAAAAAGTGAAAGTACATATCCTTGGTAAAAAACGACCGAAACCCTGCTTCCTGTGTGCTGGCAGGTTTGAGGTTCTTGAAGATTTGGCAAAAAAAGCCATAAAACAGCTCGAAGAATACGACTACAACAGCTTTTTGGTTGGTATAGTGCTTCCTGTTACCGTGGAAGAGCGTGAAGACGAGTTCAGAGCTGAGTTCGAGATAAGTTATGGCGAAAACATGCGAAACGAGTTTGGCAGACTGCTGGGTAAAAAAGTTGCTGAATACACAGGCAAAGCCGCTGATTACAAGAGACCCGAAGTTGTCGTGCTCGTTAACCCCTTCACTGAAGAGATAAAACTTCAGATAAACCCCCTCTACGTTTCTGGGAGATACAAGAAACTCGTCAGAGACATACCGCAATCAAAATGGTTCTGTTCAAACTGCAGAGGAAAAGGCTGTGAAAAATGCAATTGGACCGGGAAGATGTATCTGGAGTCGGTGGAGGAAATAGTTGGAAAACCGTTTTTGGAAGCGACTGGAGGCGTGAAAACTTCTTTCCACGCGTCTGGAAGAGAGGACATCGATGCTCGTATGCTTGGCAGAGGCAGACCGTTCGCGATAGAAATAACAGAGCCCAAGAAGCGATTCTTAGACCTAAAGAAACTGGGAAAGAAAGTGAACTCTTATGCCAAGGGCAAGGTTGAGGTTTTAAACCTCAAGTTTGCGGATAAAGATGTTGTTAGAAAATTGAAAAGGGCAGAGTCCACACAGAAAGAGTACCGCGTACTGATTGAATTTGAAAACAGAATTACGGACAAAGACATACTCCTGTTGGAAGATGAACTTAGAAACGCCGTCGTCAAACAGAAGACTCCCATCCGTGTTTTGCACAGACGGGCGGACCTAACGCGGGAAAAGTACATATATGACGTGAAAGTAAAGAAACTGTCATCCAAAAAGGCTGAAATGAAAATCCGGTGTCAAGGAGGACTTTATGTCAAGGAATTGGTGACCGGCGATGAGGGAAGAACCACACCAAACGTTTCGGAACTTCTCCAAAACAAAGCGAAGCCTATAAAACTCGACGTTTTAGATGTGATTGTGAAAGATTGAAGGAATGAAAAATGAGGAAATCAAAAGGGTACCGCGCAGGGGCACGTCATCTTCTTAGGAAAGAGCCTAGAGAACGAGGGAAAACTAGGATAAGCAAATTACTGCACGAATATCCGCTTGGAAGTCGCGTCGTTGTCAAAATAGACTCGAGCGTCCAAAAGGGCATGCCGCATAGGCGGTATCATGGCAAAGTTGGCACGGTGATTGACAAACGTGGTCGAAGCTACGTCCTAAACGTTGCGCAAGGAGACGCTGTTAAGGAGATTATCGTCAGACCTGAACACTTAGAGCCCGTGTAAAGCGTGATTAGAATGGCGGAAAAGGACGAAAAGGAAAGGAACCTTACCATTCCACAGGTCAAGAAGCTACTTGAGTCTCTGGGGGAAGAAAATCTGGACCAGTTCCAGCGCCGCACCTTTGACTACGTGTCTAAATTTTCGAAGGTGGATGTTAAGGCTGCCGAAAAGCTTGTGGGAACGCTCCAGAAGGAGTTTGGTCTGGACGAGGAGGAGGCTGTTCAGATAGTCAACTGCATGCCTAAGAGCGTTGAGGAGTTGAGGGTTTTTCTCGCGGGTGGGCGTAAGATTATCGAGACCTCGAAATTGGAAGCGATAGTTAGCCTTCTGGATGAGCATCGAAAGTCGGAGTAGGGAAATTTAGCAACTGTTTTTTAAGCAAAGACAGACAAAAATAGGGGTGAACACGATGGAGAAGCGGTACGAGGAATACGCCTACGTTCTAGATTTCTTGCTGCATGGACGCCCAGGAATACGCCCCACCGGGAAGGCGGGTTATCGAGCGGGAGCTCTGGTTCAGTTGGTAGGTGAGGAGTTTTTTACGCTTTTGGAGGCTTTGGCTAAGGAGGGTGTGGTGCTTAAGCCTTATGATCGTGTTTATGTTGGTAAGGATGCTCGTGAGGAGATTACGTATATTATTGGGCGGGTGGGTTTTGAGGAGTTGACTGGTGCGGCTAGGATGGAGCTTCCGGCGGTGATTAGTAGGATTGTTTTGAACCGTGAGAGGTGGTTTGTCGCTTTCTTTAATACTGCGCGTGCGGTTACTCCGCGGATGCATGCGTTGGAGTTGATTCCGGGTATTGGGAAGAAGTACATGTGGCAGGTTATTAATGAGCGGGAGAAGAAGCCGTTTGAGAGTTTTGATGATTTGCAGAAGCGCACGGAGCTGCCTAATCCGGTTAAGTTGATTACTAAGAGGGTTTTGGAGGAGCTTGAGGGCGATAGTAAGTACAGGTTGTTTACGAGAGCTCAATAGTTTATTTGTGGTATTATGAGTCTATTAGCAGAAACGAAGTTGTTGCTTCGAAGGCATCGAATTTTTCCGAAGAGGCGTTTGGGACAGAATTTTGTGGTTGATTCTTCGATTTTTCGACGCATGGCTGATTATGCAATGCTGGACAGTGGGGATGTGGTGCTGGATGTTGGTGCGGGTCTGGGTTTTTTGACGAAGTTTGTTGCGGGCAAGTGTAGGCGTGTTTTGGCTGTTGAGTTTGACGCAAGAGTTGCGGAAGTTTTGCGTGAACAGGTTGAAGACTTGTCGAATGTCCAGATTTTTGTGGGCGATGTTCTAAAAGTGAAGGTTCCAGAGTTTGGTAAGGTTGTTTCTGTTCCGCCTTATCGGATTTCTTCTCGTTTGGTTTTGTGGCTTTTTGACAGAGGTTTTGATTGTGCGGTTTTGGTTTTTCAGAGGGAGTTTGCGGGTAGGCTTGTTGCTTCTGTGGGCAGTGGTGAGTATGGGTGGTTGGCGGTTTTTGCTTATTATTATGTGGATGTTGAGTTGTTGGATGATGTTCCGAGGTGGATGTTTTTTCCGCAGCCTGAGGTGGATTCGGTTGTTGTGGTTTTGAAACCAAAAAAGCCTAAACCGTTTACTTTGAAGAATGAGGAGTTTTTCAGGCGGTTTGT